>Ga0153954_1000026_pt1 | contig 160582 bp, 95 predicted proteins | sample TSFL038MetaG_FD_102277 | JGI IMG/M metagenome (GOLD analysis project Ga0153954, IMG submission 102277) | Attine ant fungus gardens microbial communities from Florida, USA - TSFL038 MetaG | ecosystem: Host-associated > Fungi > Mycelium > Unclassified | place: USA: Florida, Wekiwa Springs State...
AGGCCCCGGGGATCGGCCGAGGCAAGGCCCCGGGGATCGGCCGAGGCAAGGCCCCGGGGATCGGCCGAGGCAAGGCCCCGGGGCGTCGCTACGCTCCTCCCCGGCCACCCATTTTGCTGCGGTCCTCCCCGGCCACCCATTTTGCTGCGATCCTTCCGGGCACCCATTTTGCTGCGATCCTCCCCGGGCACCCATTTTGCGTTGATTCACATTCCCAAATCGAATCCGGATCGTCCTGAGTCCTGGCAACCGAAAATCGGAGAACCTGCGCGAGAAGGGTGGTAAACCATCCCGCGCAGGTTCTTTGGCTTTATTAAAAAGCAACGACGGTCTGTTCCTGATAAAGCGAACAAGCCTGGCCGGGGAGGTCCCGGCCATCGACGATTCGGGGTTCACGAAAGTGACCCCATAGAGATATCAGAACTCCGCCCGCAGGAAGTCAGTTAGCCCGTTCGGGGCGCGTCGGAGCGGGTTCGGTCTCGTCGTCCTTCCACTTCATGGCGCGGGCGTGGCGCATCGGGGCGATCCGGAGGATGACATCCCCTTTTTGGAAGAGCCGGACTGTGCCAGTCGACTGGCTGACGACGACGGCCAAGGCGTTGGTGACGTTGGTGATCGCGGCGGCGGCCCAGTGCCGTGTTCCCAAGCCTTTCGGGAGCGTCAATCCTGTGTTCGGCGCGTCGATGATCCGGCAGGCAGCCTCGACCGTGCCGTCGCGCGCGACGACGAAGGCGCCGTCCATCTGGGCGATTTCCTTGATGGCCTCGCGCACGCGATGGTCGCGGAGGTTCCGCTCCTTGCGGCGGTAGCCTTTGAAGGGGTCGAACCCGAGGGTTCGGGAACGCGCCAGGACGTTGCGGACATCCCCCACGACGATCAGGGTGCCGACGGTTTTTCCTTCACGCCCTTCGCGGCCGATTTCGACAGCTACGTCGACAACCGCCTTCAACGTCTCAAACGGAACCGAGGTTTCGAGGGCTCTGAGGTCACGCGAGCTGAGCCGTTCGAGGTGTTCGCCAAGCCTCACGACAGTCAAGGAGTCGATGGCTTCGGCCTCGAAGCCTGAATAGGCCACGACGACTCGCGCGCCCGCCTCGAGCTGATCATTGGCGACGGCCTCGATGAGTGCCAAGGTGATGCGCTCGGTGATGGCGGCGTCGGTGGGCTCGACCTCCAGGGGAATCAGGCCCGCCGCGCGAACGGCTTCCTGGAGGCGGGGCGACGATGTGGCGACGAGGATTCGCACGTCCTCGGCCACGGCGGCGATCGCCCCCCAGTCCATCGGTTCCTCGGGAAGGATCAAGATCCCGACGGCTCCAAGACGGTTCACAGCCTCGCAGGCCAGCTTGAGGAGAGTCGGCGTCGCCTTGGTGAGGACGGTCGGCGTCACGGGGAGCGGCCTCGCTCGGCGCTAGGGGAATGGAGACTCGTTCTGGTCTGTCGAGGGCCTGGCTTTGGAGCCAACACTCCCAAAGGATCCGTCCCGAACGGAATGGGACACATACTGTATTGAGTCGGGCAAGGGGAGGCAACGCCCCCTTGAAAAATCCGGACAACCCGCCCAACCCGAAGACGAAATCCGCCCCCTTCCGACACTCCCGAACCACTCGGGTTCGGAAGGCGGGGGGGCGGTTGGTCGTGTCATCGACCCCGACCACGCATGCTCACTTCGGGGGCTTCTTCCTTACTTGGACTCTTCAGTCTTCTCGCTCGGCTTAGCGCCGTCGACCAGGAAGGTGATGTGGAAGGGAGTGTCATGGTAGATGGCCGTCTGCGTGCCCTGCTGGGGCGCAACTTCCTTCTTCGCTTCTGTCTTGGGCTCTTCAGCCTTAGGTTCTTCCTTCTTGGGCTCCTCGGCCTTCGGGGCGTCAGCCTTAGGCTCTTCGGCTTTCGGAGCATCAGCCTTAGGCTCTTCGACCTTCGGGGCGTCAGCCTTGGGCTCTTCCTTCTTCGGCTCCTCGGCTTTGGGCTCTTCCTTCTTCTCTTCTTTCTTGGGTTCCTCAGCCTTGGGCTCTTCCTTCTTTACTTCTTCCTTCTTCTCTTCTTTCTTGGGTTCCTCAGCCTTGGGCTCTTCCTTGGGCTTTTCGGCGGCGGCCTTGGCGTCGCGCACGGCCTTGATGTGCTTGTTCAGGATATTCTTCCGCTCGTCGTACCACGCCCGGAGGCCTGCGGAGGGGGGAAGGATCCGGACATCATTCTCGATGACCACACCGGCAACCTTGCCCTGTCCCGTGAACCAAGCGCCGAAGACCTCGGGGCTGACGCCGGTCTTGGCCTTGAGCGCGGCCTCGTCGGTGGCGCGGCCGGTGATCAGGATGTCGAGAATCGGGGGCGGATCGATCGAGGTCTGGACCAAGCCAGCGTCCTGAGCGGCAACAATCGCCTCGGCCACGGCCCGACGGGCCGCTTCGAGCTTCGCCTCAACTTCGGGTGGAATCGGCGGCAGGGCCGGCTCGGCCTTGGGCGCTTCCGCCTTGGGAGCTTCCGGCTTCGCGGCCTCGGTCTTGGGCGGCTCCGCCTTAGGGGCTTCTGTCTTCGCCGCGTCTTGAGCCAACGTCCAGTCAGTCGCGGTCAGACCCAGCAAGAACGCGGTGGACAGAGCAATCGTGGCAAAACGGCGCACCAGTGAATCTCCTTTGTGCCTCAGTACGGAACTACTGTGTTCGGGGGCTCGATCCTTGAACGAATCGGTGCCTATATCGCGGGTTTTGCCGAGTGTAACGGCCTTCCCGCCCCCGTGCTAGGGACATCGCACTCGAGAGAACGTCAAAATCCGTAACCGCGCGTTCCCATCTCTCGTTCTCCCGGATATCGACGATTTTTAACACTTATTCTTGACTCCTATTTTGTGTACTTATTCCATCTTATCAAACTCTGGCCGGGCAAATTCGCTCGGGAAGGGACGGATTCTTGTGGTCGATCGCCTGACCGAAGCCGTTGGGAGTCACAGACTCCCTGTTCCCGGAAAAGCTTTTACGCCAATTATGCCGATAACTCTGTTTAACGTCGGATCGCCAAGAAAATCGGATCCTCCAAGAAGAGACGGCGGTTCCCGGCGAACCGTGTTTTCCACGGCATCCGCCATCCGGAATTCCCAAGGTGAGGGAGTAGGTGATGAGGCAGACATGGATGCGGCTCCATCGACGGTCTCAGCCGGTCTTGGAGGGTCTTGAGGGTCGAGCCCTTTTGAGTGGAGCTTCCCTTCCCCACGGCGGGATCGGCGCAATCCGGCAGTTGGCTTCGAGCGACAGCCTCTCGTCCAACGGCCACCAATTCACATACCGGACTCCCCAAGGCGCGCGCGTTTCGATCACGCTGCACGGAGTGGGCAGCCTCGTCGGTACGAGCGTCGAGTCCAACGGGGCCCTCGACCTCGTCTTCAGCGGGACGAACGCGGAGAGCGAGATCGTCTCGCACGTGTCCCGAGGACGAGGAATCATCCCCCTGCAAAGCCTCCAGAACCAAAACCTGGCCATCGGCGATCTCAGCGGCGTCGGCGGCAACCCGATCAACGTCGTGAACCTGAGAGATTTCGACTTGATCAGCGGAGGCCAGATCAACCTGACCTCAGGGGTTCAGACCGTCTTTCTGAACTCGATGGCGAGTAATAGCGAAGCTCACTTGCGTACTTTGCCCTCGACGATCACGGCAACGGAAGGAAGTCAAACGGCCACGTCCGAAGGGGTCACACTGACCTACAACAGCAACCCCGATGGCTCCCAGATTTTGTCGAGCGTCTCGGGCCAATTCGTCGCCGGGCCCAACCTGGTTGAGCCGCGGCCGACCGTCGGCACGGGCAACACGGTGGCGACCACGCCGGGGCCTCCCCCTGCCCCTCCCGGACTCGTCCTGGGCATTAAACAGATCTCGGGCGCACCCCAAAGTCCGGACTCGATCGGCGATCCCCAGATCTATGGCTACGACCCCACGGCCAACGCGCTGATCCGCTTCGACGCTTCGACCGGGGCGCCGCTCCAATCGATCGCGCTGCCGGGCACCGGAACACCGGCCACGGCAGTCGCCCTGGGCCGGAACAACGGTCAGCTCGTCGTCCTGGTCAGCCAAGGCACGAATGTGCTCGCCTTCAACGCCGTCAACGGCGCCTTCCAAGGTCAGTTCTCGACGGCCAACCTGGCGACTTTGGGGCTGACCGCCATCGACGAAATGGGCTCAACCGACACCCAGACGGTGGTCGCCGATTCCGCGGCGGGCAATGGAGGCTTGGCCCAGATCCTCAACATCACGGCGAGCCTGGCGAGCGGTCAAGCCGTCGCCGTGGGACAACCATTTAACCCGGCCGGCCAGTTTTCCCTCTCGGGAGGACTCACGGGCATCCCAGCCTCGCAAACGATCTTCGCCACGGGCGCCGCGCACTTCAACACGTTCCAGCCCAACGCCACCCAGTTTGGGGTCCAGGAGATCAGCACGACCGGCAGTCAGCTTCGAAGCGCGGGGATGTCCGCCGTCTTGACTCAGGGGGCCTTCCAGAACGTCGACCCGTCGCAGGTTCCCTCCGCGCTCGGCAGTGTCGACCAGAACCTGGCGGTCGTGACCGGCGTCTCCAACGGCGCCAACACCGTGCTCTTGCTCGGTCCTCAGAACCTGAATCCCCAGGAGTCGATTACGCTCAACGACCCCAACCTTCTGACCGACCTGAGTGAATCGTTCCGTCCCAACGTCGCCGGCTCGGCTCTCATTGACGTTCAAGGAGATATTCAGTCGGTCCGAGGTCAGGATGCTCAAGGCCTGATCCTCAACAACGCCGGGAACCTCAACCTGGTCAAATTCGCGCGGGCCGCGAATTCCGTGATCATCGGTCAACCGTTCAGCCATGCCCAGATCCCGCGCCGTAGCAATGTTTCGATTTTGAGCACCCCGCGAACCGTCGACAATCGTAACGACGTCACGGTCGTCCCCGGCCTGAAGCAGATTGGGCCGCTGTCCTTGCCTTCGTAAAGCAAAGGTCTTTTTCTTCACACGCTTCGCAAGGGCAGGCTGTGACCGCTCGAGGCTTTTCGCAAAAGCCTCGGCCTGCCCAACAAGGGATGTTCGGAAGCAAAGACCGGTGCCTCTTCGGCTTCGTGAAGGTGATGGTGAATTGTCTCGAGATGGTCGCGCATTGCCAGAGATGCCGCTCGCGTTCTTTTTCGGAAAGAGTCAACCCCTCCCTTTCCCTCCTGAGCACGGATCAACGCATCGAGCGACCATGATCACTTCTCTTTTCGTGAAACGGGGCTGTCACTCAACCTCCTGGCACACGTATGTGAAGCGCTGACGCCTGGCTCGTTCTGTGGAAACCTTCATCTCCGAAGAATTCCAGCCGATACAGGATCGAGGTGGTGGTGTTCGCCGCCGAGCAAATGGACAAGGGCAGGAGAGTTAAAAACTCACAACTTGGTCCGCGCCATTTCTCCCCGTCTGTTCCTGAGAAGGAAAAAGCCGACTCGAGACGAAAAAGGCCAGAGCCCCGGCCGGCGACACCGGCTTACGGGAGCTGACTTTCATTCACTTCTCTTTTTTGCGGAGTGGTGAAAAACCAACGCCCTTTTCTTTCCGAGTCCTCTGTGGCATTCTGAGGTGTCGCTCGTTCCATGTTTCTAAAATGCGATTCCCCATCGCCGCGTAGGCAATCCACGTTCGCGGATAGGCCACGTTGCCGAAAAATGTGGGAAAAGCAACACACTTCTGACTCTTTGTCCACTTACTGAATCCGTTTCGAGGCGCCTAGACTTTAAGTGTACAGTCAGGGGGTGGCCGATGAACGGTTTGCGACTAGTACTCGCGCTTGTGGTAGTGTCGGCCATTGTGTACGCGGTCCTTGGGTCATGGATCGCGGTTCAAAATGGCCGGCGTAAGATTGAAGGGGGAATTCTCGGATTCCTCCTCGGGCCGATTGGTGTTCTCGTGGAAGCGCTCCTGCCCAGCAGGAGATTTGCCGACAGGCATCGCGGTCCTCATTCACTTTCCGACGCTGAGCTTGCCCGGCGGTTCCCTGCAATCGCCGAGCGCATGGGGCGAAGGACGTGGGGTTGATTCCGAAGCCTCGGGCTTGAGTCGCATGGTGTATTGCCGGCTCGAAGGCGTTCGGAACCAACTCCACAGGGTCAGCTCATTACTCTTGGCCTGAAGAGCCCGATGGCTCTTCCTCTCGCTCGTTTTCGTGGCCAAGACGTTCTCAGGGATTTTCCCGAGTTGTCCTCTCCAGCCAGGAGCTGAGGGCTCGTGTTACATCCTGCGCAGCGTCTTGCTGCACGAAATGCCCTGCGCGGGGAATGGTGATGAGGGTCAGCTCGGCATCGATCCATTTCCAGGTGTCGTTCAGAGCTCCTGGTAGCAAGGCCCAATCTTTCAGTCCGTGGATCAAGAGCACGGGGCACTTGATTCGAGGACGTTCCTTTTCGTCCGGGGCCTGATAGGGTTCCTTCGGATAATTCGCTTGGTAGTAGTGCATCATCGCTTCAAGCGAAGAACGACGGAACGCTTCGATATAGACTTTGCGCGCTTCGGGATCCGACACCCAGCTCGCGAGCTTCTCGGGTGACAGGGTCGCCGCGGATCCCGGCTTTTGAAAGTCGCGTGCGTATTGACTGGCCTTAACTTGAGCGGGGTTGTGGGCCAGTTCACGGAGCAGGCCGTTCGGATGTGGTAGGTTGAGTACAATTAGGCGATCGGTCAATTCGGGATGCTTCATGGCAAACGTCCAGGCCACAAGCCCTCCCCAGTCGTGGCCGACGATGACGGCCTTCCCATGCTCGCCGGGCGCGAAGTGCTTGACCACGGCGACGACGTCCTCCACCAGCTTATCGAGCGTGTAGTTCTCGACCCCTTTGGGCTGACCGCTCTTGTTGTAGCCGCGCTGATCGATGGCAACGACCTGATAGTGTCGCGCCAAGGTGGGGATCTGAGCGCGCCAGGTGTACCAGAAATCGGGGAAGCCATGAATCAGGACGACGAGCGGCCCGCGCCCCGAGGTCACGTAGTGGATCGGCACGCCGCCCGAATCGACAACTCCCTCCTGTCCCAGGTCTTCCCCGTGCGCGAATCCTGCCAGGTTCAGGAAAGCCACGACCAGTCCGAGCCATTTCCGGTTCATCTTCATGCGGAGCCCCTTCCGAAATGAATCGTCCGGCATTCGGTGTTTCGACTTCGCGTCGGATTACCTGCGAGGCTGTTCGAAGGCAATCAGCTCACCCAGCGTGCCAGACAATGCGCGACAATTTTATCGACGGCGGGAAAGGGCTCCGCTTCTTCGGAGATTCGCTCTTAATCACGATTGATCGAGGAAATCCATTGCCTACGGATCGAACCGAACGCGCACTTCTCCAAGCTCAAGAACCTCGCCGGGTTTGACGGTGACGTTACTGAGATCCTTTTGCGGCTTCGCCTCGAACTTAGGCGCAGGATGGTTTGGGTCCTGGATCCCGACAAGCACCGCAAGCGCTGGGTTAATCCCTTCGAGACGGAATCGCCCATTCGCGTCGGTGACCGCCTTTCGGGGCATGAAGACCGGATCCAGGACCCCATAGGGACGTTTTACAAACTCGGCGACGAGTTCGGCCCGGTTCAGCGGAAGGCCATCATCATCGACGAGCCGGCCGGTGATCGCGCCGCACCGCTGGAGCCTGACCACCAGCGGTTGGTCACCTTTGGCGGATCCGTCGACCATGAGCGAGCCGGCGAGTCCAAAACCTTCGTGCCGGATTTCGACCAGGCGAGCCTCTCCGGATTGGAGGCCGAGGACTTCGAACGAGGCCCCTTCCAGAGACGAGGAGGTATAGCGATCGGTGAAAAGGCCCAAGGCCGATGCACCAGCCACGGCTTGACCGCTCGGGCCCATCACTTCCCCTTTGCGTGAGATGCCGGGAGCCGCCTCAAGGTCAAGCGTAGCGGACTCGGTCCCCTCGGGGAAATTGACCAACCGATAAGCGTGGAAAATCGCCAAAAGGAAGCCAGTCATGGAACCCGCTTCTCCTTGTACGGCGAGTTTCCCCTTGTCAGCAGGGCCGAGTCGGGCTGAGCGGTAGGGATGGGACTTTCCGGCAACCCTCACAGCGATCAATCCTTCGCCGGGAGGAACCGTAATCCGCCAGGTCTGATCCGCGCGGGAGTAGCTCCCCTGGACGTCGTTTTTTTGGAACCGATTGGAGGGAAGCGGCATGTACTGCACCCAGTCGCACGCCACAGGGTGGCCGGTTCGCTTGTCGACGAGTCGGCCCCGCACCGCCACACCGGGAGTCACCTCAAAGGAGACGTCGATCGGCTTCAGGCCCTCGGTGTCGCCAACGCTCCGGCGAGGAACGCGGAGATGAGGCCAGCCGGGCTTGGTTCGGACGTCCAGATCGTAGCTGTCAGACTTGGGTAGCCCGTCAATGCGGTAGCGCCCATCCTTGTCCGTCGAGACCATGATCGTCGTCCAGGGCCTGCCCAGGATCTGGCCGGCCACGGTCACTCCCGCCACGGGCTGGTCGGTTCCTTTGACGCGCACGACGCCGGTGATCGACTTGCTCGGGCCGACGACATGGTCAAAAGTTTGTCCATAAAGTGCCAGGTCAAGATCCTGATAAATCATGTCGAGCTGCGTCGCGCGCGGCCTGGGCCGGGGGCGGCCTGCGTTCTTGGGCATTCGGTCCAAGACCGCGATGACGGCACGCTCCAGCCCTTGCGCTTCGATCGACAACCGCGCGATTCGATCGACGCCGACCCCTTGGATCTGGAATCGGCCATCGGCATCGGTTGTCACGGCCCCGTCGCGGCCGATCCAGGTCGGCGTCTCGCACTCAAAGAAATGCATACCGTCCCAATCGAACTTGCCCAAGGCCAGGAGCTCGTCCAGATTCACCCCAGGATGCGGCAGTGCGAGGCAAGCTACGCGAACCGTGGCCTTGGCGACGGGATGCCCCTGGCTGTCAAGAACGCGGCCACGGATCGGCCGATCATCGCGTACGAAACGCAGCTCGGGTTCCGCTCGTGCGGCGTCTCCGGCGAGGATCCAGGCCGGTCCCAGACCTGGAGCTACGGCCGTAATCAGAGCGCGGTGCCAGGAAGGTTGATCGCCGGCGGACTCGTCACTCTTGGTGGTATCGAGTTCGAAACGGAACCGGCCGTCCGGCCCGGTGGTTGCCAAGAGCTCGACGGCACGTCCCTCTTCGCCACGCCCATAAAAGTGAAAATGTCGGACGTAGATCGTCGCGCCGGCCTTGGGTTGGCCGTCCGGATCGAAGACACGTCCGGAGATCGAGATCCGCTTGGCGTTTTCGGTCCGATCGTCGGGCTTGATCTCCCTCTTGGCTGGGACATCCCCAAGGGCAAGGCGAGGGATCGGCTCCATCGCCCGTTCATCAGTCCGAGGCGGCGCCAAGGTCGCCGCAGCGCCGGTGGCGACTCCCGCGACCAGCAGAGCGGCGGTCGCCCACTTCAACCTCGTCATGACCATGCTCCGCAACAGCCGTTTGCTGAACGCAGACGCAGTTGCCGAGGCCACTCCGGCCACCGCCTGACCCGCCACGAGCTTCGTCGCGATGCCGGCCGTTGAACTGGCCCACGCTTTCGGGACGGCGGCCTGGGCCATCTGTTCGGAGAGGATCGTGATCAAAAGGCCTCCCGACAGCTCCAGCCCTCGCCGACTCAAACGCGCCCCCAAAAGCTGCCGCGCCCTGGCCACCCGACCGCGCACCGTGCCGACCGTCCAGCCGAGTTGATCGGCAGCCTCGGCATGAGTCATCTGCTCCAGGTGGCAAAGCACGATCGGAGCCCGCAGTTTTTCCGGTAGGCGACCAATCTCGTCGTGGAGTACGGAGAGGATATCGTGCGTGGAGCCTTCGCCGACCGAGATCGGTTCCCTCATAGCACCGACCCGCCTTTCCACTTCGCGCCGACGAACCGCGTCGACATTGGCCTGGACCGCGATTCGATAGGCGACCCGGTATAGCCAGCTTCCCAACGAACTCCGAACCACCCAGAGCGAGTCTGCCTTGCGCACGAGGACCAGGAAGGTCGCCTGGAAAGCGTCCTGGGCATCGTTCCCGTCCTTCAGCAGGCTCCGGCAGACCGCCAGGACCATCGGTCCGTGCCGCTCCACCAGGGCCTCGAAAGCCTCGGCATCACGCCGAGTGGTGAAACGCTCCAGGAGCTGGGTGTCCGAGAACCCAGCGATGCTCCCTTCGTCAAAGAGCTGTCGCACGTTCCACAAAACGGATCCGAGAGATGCTCTGCCCATGTTTCCTCTCCGCTAGGACACCGATCATTTGATGGTAGAAGGGCCAAGCAGAGCCGGACGACACAACTTTTCCTGAGAAAACTCGCGGGCAGGAAAGACGTATCAGCGAATGATGCCATCCTGCGAATTGGGAGGTCGAAGTCGAAATGGATCAGATCCATTGGCATCAGGATTCTACCTGCTTTCGTCGATGCCACGAAGCACGTCGAGCCGAAAGAATGCGGACACGCTCAAGGACAAGGAGGCGCCGACCAAGAAGAGACCACCGCCATACCCCTTGACGTAAGTCCCAGACCCGGACTACGATCCAACCGGTCCGACCACCTGCCGTTTCCGCTTTGATTTCCTCACACCCTGATAGGTCACGATGATGAGCATGAGAGCCGTTGCCTACGTCGTGTTCGCGGCCGCGCTGGCGGGTCCGGGGGTCGCGCGGGGGGAGGACGACCGGGTTTTTCGCGAGCAGGTGGCTCCGATTTTCGAAAGGCGCTGCGTGAGCTGTCACGGCGAGTCGGCCCCAAAGGGGAAACTCTCGCTCGTGACCATCAAAGGGCTGAACGCTGGTGGCGCTAGCGGACCGGCGTTGGTACCGGGGAACCCCGAAGAGAGCCTGCTCTTGGAGTCGATCTCCGGCGAGCGCCCGGAGATGCCCAAAACCGGGGGACGGCTTTCCGCCCAAGAAGTCGCGAGCGTCCGGGCCTGGATCGAACAGGGAGCCCACTGGCCCAACGACCTGGCACTCAAGGATCGTCGCTTCGACGGTCAGGCCTGGTGGGCGTTTCAGCCCTTGGCCCGCCCCAACGTCCCTGAGGTCAAGGACCGAAGTTGGCTTCGTACGCCGCTCGACGCCTTCGTCCTCAGCCGCCTGGAGGCGAACGGCCTGAAACCGAGCCCCGAGACGGACCGCCGGACCTTGATCCGCCGTCTCACCTATGACTTGCACGGGCTCCCCCCTACCCCGGCCGAGATCGACGGCTTCATGAACGATCGGGCACCCGATGCCTATGAAAAGGTCGTAGACCGCTTGCTCGCCTCGCCGAGATACGGCGAGCGCTGGGGTCGACACTGGCTCGACGTCGTCCACTACGGCGACACCCACGGCTACGACAAAGACAAGCGGCGCGACCATGCCTGGCCCTATCGTGACTACGTGATCAGTTCCTTGAATGAAGACATTCCTTACTCTCGCTTCATCAAGGAGCAAATCGCCGGCGACGTGCTCTGGCCGGGCGAGCCTCGGGGTTTGATCGCCACCGGCTTCGTGGCGGCGGGACCTTGGGATTTCGTCGGCCACGTCGAGCTCCGCGAGGGGACGGTCGACAAGCTCAAGGCCCAGCTCAACGACCGAGACGACATGCTGGCCAACGCCATGTCGACCTTCCAGAGCCTGACCGTCCACTGCGCCCGCTGCCACGACCACAAGTTCGACCCGATTCCCCAAAAGGATTACTACCGTCTTCAGGCCGTCTTCGCCGGCGTAGCGCGCGGCGACCGCCCTTACACAACCCGCGAGAACGCGGACAAGCGAGCCGCACTCGAGCGCCGCAGGGCTGCTGTCGCGGTAAGACGTGAAACTCTTTTGAAGAAAACGAGTGGGGCAACGTCACCGGAGCTCATCCAGCTCGATGATGCGTTGGCGATCGTCCGTCGAGAGCTCAGCGGCCTTACCAATCCAGTGGCGGGAATCGCCAGCCCAACCAACGGCTATCACAGCGAGTTCGCCCCCTCGGCCGACACGGTCAAATGGGTCCAGGTCGACCTCGGGCATTCGGTGCCGATCGACGAGATTCGCCTCATCCCCGCGCGGCCGACCGACTTCCCCGACACGCCGGGGTTCGGCTTCCCCGCCCGCTTCCGAGTCGACCTGGCCGAGAGTGCCGACTTTCAAAACACCACGACCATCGTCGACCACTCGGCCGCCGATTTCGCCAACCCCGGCGACGTCCCCTACATCATCCGTCCGGCCCGGCGTTCCGCGAGGTTCGTGCGGATCACCGCCTCTCGGCTCTGGCTCCGGCCGAACTATCACATCTTCGCGCTCGGCGAGCTCGAGGTGATCGCGGCCGGCCGTAATGTGGGCGAACGAGCACGCGTCACCGCATCCGACTCGATCGAAGCCGGGCGCTGGAGTCGCTCCAACCTCGTCGACGGCTTCGACAGCCACACCAAACTGCCGAGCCTCTCCGACCCCAAACACGCAGCTCTGGTGCAACGACGCAACGACCTCCAATTCCGGGCCCAGGAACTCGATGCCCGCCGCAAGATCCTGCACGAGTCGTTGGTCGACGCGGCCACCCGATCCGAGCTCGAGCAGACCGCAACCGACCTGAGTTCCCTCGACGCCCAGTTCAAAGCCCTTGCGACGACCGACCTGGTCTACGCTCCCCTGCCGGCCACCGTCCGGCCCATCCACCTCCTCCATCGCGGCGACGTCGAGCAACCGGCCGAACCCGTCGATCCCGGCGCCCTCTCATGCGTTCCCGGACTCAGCTTCGACTTCGCGGCGACTGCGTCCGAAGACGAAGGGAAGCGCCGGTCCGCTCTGGCGGAATGGATCGCCGACCCAAGAAATGTCCTGACCTGGCGCTCGATCGCGAACCGCGTTTGGCATTATCACTTCGGCCGAGGACTCGTCGACACTCCCAACGATTTCGGTCGCAACGGGTCCAAACCCACGCATCCCGAGCTGCTGGATTGGCTCGCCGCCGAGTTGCTCGAAAACGGCCAGTCGCTTAAACATCTTCATCGCCTGATCGTGCAAAGCGCAACCTATCGCCAATCCTCGCGCCACGATCCTCAATCGGCCACCGTCGACGCCGACAACCGCTGGCTCTGGCGCATGAACCGCCAGCGCCTCGACGCCGAGTCGCTCCGCGACAGCGTGCTCGCCATCAGCGGCACCCTCGACCTCAGCATGGGCGGCCCCGGCTTCGACCTCTTCCGCTTCAAGGACGACCACTCGCCCATCTACGACCACACTGCCCCCGACAAGATCGACAACCCCCAGGTCCGGCGCCGGACCGTTTACCGCTTCGTGGTCCGTAGCGTCCCGAACCCATTCCTGGACTCACTCGACTGCGCCGACCCCAACATCAACACCCCCGTCCGTCCCACCACCATCACCGCCTTGCAGGCCCTGGCCCTCTGGAACGACCTCTTCATCGTCCGCCAGTCCCAAGCCTTCGCTCACCGCCTCAAAGCCCTGCAACCCGACGTTGCCGGCCAGATCGACACCGCTTACCTCCTGGCGCTCGGACGTCCCCCACGGCCCGAAGAACGTGAGCGCCTTGTGGGCTACGCAAACAAACGTGGTCTGGCTAATGCCTGCCGTTTGTTGTTCAATACCAATGAGTTCGTGTTCGTCGACTAGGCAATGCTAGGTCAACATCGTGGAATGCAGGCTGGCTTCATGCGTTCTCTTTCAAGGATTCCGAAGAAACGTATTCGACTCAAGGCACTTCCTGTCTTCCTCGTGGCTAGCCCAAAGATGACAATTCCAGCCAAGCAGAATTCCATACAATGTATATCAAAAATCTCAGAATTCAGGATGTCAAACTTCTTCGAGACGTAGAAATCTCCTTCGTGCGCGATGGCAAACCTCGTATGTGGACAGTCCTCTTGGGGGAGAACGGTCTCTGCAAGACCACAATACTCCAAGCAATTGCTCTAGCTGCAAGCGGGCCGGATCGAGCCAATCAACTGGCCGACGTGAGATCTTATCCGGACCGGCGGAACGAGAAAGATCATCCCAGCACAATATCTGCGTTGTTCGGGTTCGGTGCGACTTGCCAAAAGAGGCGTGCATATCCCGGTCTTGATCCTGATTTTAAGGGCACTCCTGACGTTGCATCAACACTGACACTCTTCAATGGACTGGGTGTATTCTTAGGCAACTCTTCCTACCTCGACCAGAATAGCGAGACCATCAAATATACCAATAAATTTAATAGTCAACAGCTATACTATCCGCTTCAAGAATCGAGAGCGCGGGGATTGCCCCATTGGTTTGTTGCGGGATACGGCGTGACGAGATCTCTTCCTTCACCTATGTCAAGCGAAGGATTGGCAGATCCTGTACTTGATCGATTGGCGCCTCTGTTTGATCGTGGGCGTCTTATTGGGACCGGTTTTCTTGAGCTTTTCGAGAGCACCGAAGTCACGAAACGCTACATTGAAGAACTTTTGAAGGCAATTATAAGTAAAGACGACAAGCGAAAGCTTCTACCAAAGATCGCGACAGCAACACTCGGAAGATGGAACAAGGCAAAGAAGACCAGATTTCTTCCAGAATCTCATCAATTCGGTTTTCAATCAGGCAAAAAATCTGTCAACATCCCTGCCAATTGGCTCTCGCATGGCTACCAGTCCATGATCGCGTGGGTTGCCGACCTAGTTGGTCAGATCTTCTGGGATGCTGGCGGCCCTCTCTCACTCGAGGAGATGGAAGGCCTCGTGCTGATCGACGAATTGGACATACATCTACATCCGGCATGGCAATTAGGACTCATCGGAGCGCTCAAAAGCACTTTTCCACGGATTCAATTCGTCGCAACCACACATTCGCCCATGCTTCTTCCTGGACTGGATCAGGATGAAATCCTTCATATCTTTCAAGATGAAGAAGGGAATGTTCAGATCAAGATGGCAGGGCAGTCCCCCTCTTTGATGACGGGCAGCGAAATCTACGGTTCCTTTTTCGGAATCGACCAACTCTATCCCATAGACGTGGGAGCCGATCTCCAGCGCTATGGATATTTATCAAGCGATCCGAGCCGCACAGACGAAGAAGATCGAGAACTCTCGACGATCCTCGCCAAACTTCGAAATGCTGGGATTGAGCCGGATTGGCTGCCGACCCCCCGGAAAAGCCAACGAGGGAATGGGCGGAGAAAGCATTCGTGATTCGTATACGTCGCGGTCCGGAGCCAGCGAATCTACCGACGGTCCGCAAAGAAGAGTTACAACGAATTCGACCTCTTGCCTTGCAAGTACAGTTCAACCGCAAAGATCTCGGTAATCGATATTCGGAGGTAAAGAGAGATCTCTGGTTAGTACAAAACTACAAATGCTGCTATTGTGAAAAACCCTATTTAGAAGCTTCGCACAGCGACGTCGAACATTTTCGTCCAGCTCTCCGCGCCAGGCGCGGCAACGGCTTTCCCGATCACGGCTATTGGTGGCTTGCTTGGACTTGGACTAACCTGCTCTTCTCGTGCAAGAATTGCAACAGCAGCGCCAAGGGAGATCAGTTTCCCTTGGACGCAGGGAGTGTCGTCCTTCAGCCCAAGGATCGTTCATTGAAAGGAGAGTTACCGTTATTAATTGATCCCTGTCGAGAGAATCCCTTGGCACATATTCAGTTCCGGCCCGTCAACAACAAAGAAAGAATTCGATGGTTTGCTTTCCCTCGCAAAGGTAGCCGCAAAGGTTTCAAAACGATCGAGATTCTTAAGCTAAACCGCCCTGAACTATTAGACCTCTATAACATTCATGTTGACCACCATGTATTACCACTCTGGCGCAAGATTACCTATGCGATCCAGTCAGGAAGTAAGTCAACGATTCAAAATTTGAACGCTGATGTGACGGCTTTAGTCCATCCTGCTCGACCATTTGTCGCCCTTTCTTACGATGTTATCGACCATCATTTTCCCATAGGCGAAAGACGGAAATGGGGAATCAGGCTGTCACAACCCAAGTAAGATAAATCGTTGAGGGAACAGCCCATGATCCGACCACAATTTGATCGACGAAGATTTCTGTGGCAGGCTGGAGGCGGGCTCGGCGGCATCGCGCTGACGCACCTCTTGGGTAGCCAGGGATTGCTAGCGGGAACGGCCCCTACTCCGAAGGAAGGCGACCTCAACGGCGGGTTGCACCATCGCGCCAAGGCGAAGAGGGTCGTGCAACTGTTTATGTCAGGGGCGGCCAGCCAGTGCGATACGTTTGACTACAAGCCGCTCTTGATCAAGAAACACGGCGAGAAGTTCGACCCGGGCGGCAAGGTGGAATTGTTCCAGAGCACGCCGGGGGCCGTGATGAAGAGCCCTTGGGGATGGAAGCAGTACGGGCAGTGCGGCAAATGGATGAGCGACCTGGTGCCGCATCAGGCGTCGTGCGTCGACGAGATCGCGTTTCTGCCGTCGATGATCTCGAAGTCGAACGTGCACGGACCGGCGACGTTCATGCAGAACACGGGGTTCGTGCTGCCCGGTTTTCCGAGCATGGGGGCCTGGGTTTCTTATGGGCTCGGGAGCCTGACCGAGAACCTGCCCGCCTTCGTCGTCCTGCCCGACTCGCGCGGGTTCGCTCCGAATGGGCCAGCGAATTGGGGGGCGGGGTTCCTGCCGGCTTCGTACCAGGGGACGATGGTCCGCGCGGGGGCCAAGAACCCGATCTTTGACCTCTTCCCACCCGACGATCCCTCGCTCACCCCGGAAGGGGAACGGGACGGCCTCGCCCTTTTGAACCGGCTTAACCGGGACCATCGGGCCGAGCGCGAGGGGGACTCTCGGCTCGACGCCCGGATCGCCTCTTATGAACTCGCGGCGAGGCTTCAGTTGAGTGCCCCCGAAGTCCTCGACCTGGCGGGGGAGTCAGCGGCGACGAAATCGCTGTACGGTCTCGATGAGGCGATCACCGAGGACTTCGGCCGCAATTGCCTGATCGCACGGCGGTTACTCGAACGCGGCGTGAGGTTCGTCCAGGTTTACAGCGGCGCCGATAACGGGTTCCCCCGGCGCAACTGGGACTCGCACGAAGACCTCGCCCGCGATCACGGCGAGATGGGCCGGAGCATGGACAAGCCGGCCGCCGCCCTGATCAAGGACCTGAAAGAGCGCGGGTTGCTCGACGACACCCTCGTCATCTGGACCACCGAGTTCGGCCGGATGCCATGCAGCCAAGGGGGCAAAGGCCGCGACCATAACCCGTTCACCTTCACCTCCTGGATGGCCGGCGGCGGCATCCGAGGCGGCACCACCTTCGGCGCCAGCGACGAGTGGTCGTACAAAGCCGAGGAGAATCCCATCTACTGCTACGACCTCCACGCCACTGCGCTCCATCTGCTCGGCATCGATCACACCCGCCTAACGTTCCGTCATAACGGCATCGATCGTCGCTTGACCGATGTCCATGGACATGTGATCAAAGAAATCCTTTTGTAGGATGGTCAGTTCTCACCCTACAAAATCGTCGTCCCCTCGACGGAGGGGACGACGCATGGAGCCTCAATAGGCGTCGCCGGAGATGATCTCTGCACCCGCTCTTGTAATGAGGGCTCGTAAGACGTTGACAGGAATCGACGACTTGAGGAATCGGACGCTGCCATCGCCGAAGAGGGCATTGAACCCTCCCGGGTGAGACGAACCGGCACCAAAGAGTGGGTTGGGCGGAACCTCCTGCTCTCGATCAAACGGGAGTTCGTCGGGCTTGGTCCAAGGAACGCCGTCGCGCGACTCAACGACCGCGATCGTGTTTGACGTTCCGTCGCTGATATCGGCGATCGAAACCGGGCCCGCCGGGTCGAAGAACGACAAGCCACCTGACAAGGCGCGGTAAGTCGTCAACCCTTCTCCAGGAGCCGAAGGTCTCGACGGACAAACATAAGCAGTCGGAATCTCTTTCACGAGTGCGATATTGTGGGGGCTATCCCAAGGTTCATCGAGCTTGAACTTGTTGTAGAGATCCTGCTGTCCGAGGTACGGCAGAATCGCCACCCGCCAGCTCAAAAGCGGCTTTCCTCGATTGTCAGCGATGGCCGGCGCAGGGAAATGTCCCGACTCGTTGTGATAATTGTGCAACGCCAGCCCGATTTGCTTCAGGTTGTTCACACATTGAGTCCGTCGCGCAGCCTCGCGGGCCGCCTGCACGGCCGGCAAGAGCACGGAGATCAGGACGGGGACTTCCGTCCCGCCACTGATCTGGGGGGCCGGCAGCGGAAAAGCCTGGTAGGTCGAAAGGCGAATCGAGGCCGCGTCCACGGCCAACGTCAACCTCGACGGAAACAGATATTGGCGCAAGTCATCGGCGTCGGGAATGGTATCGGGGTCGAGCGCCAGGCGGAACGGCCGGCCTGCGGGTCGGCGAGCCGCGCCTGCACCGGCGCCGGCAGGAATCGCGCCAGGGTTGGCGGCCGCAAAACCGACGAATTGAACGAGCGATGGCAGGTTGATCAAGAGCTCAGGCAAGACATGGCTCGGATCCGACTGAACCAGGGCCACCGCATTGCGATCACGCGACGGATCAGCCTTGGCACCCCGAAGCACCAACGCAGGCAGGAGCCGTCGAGCCACTTTGGGCGAGCCTGCGAACGCAACCACCCCACGTTCAGGGTCGAAAACGATCGTAGGCCGGAGACCGGCTGGCGTCGGCAATACCGAGGGGGGGATGGACAGCACATAGCCGTGATCGGGAGCCTTAAGACGGCGGAATTCGGCGAACTCGGTCCCTGGCTTCCCAGGTTGCCCGCCCTGAGGTGGCACCATCGCTCCCGCCGCTTTGAGTTCTCGATTCGCAACCTCGATGAGGCGGTTCAAGGCCTTCTCGAAATCCTTGGCGTCCTTCAACTCGGCCAGGAGGCCGAATTCAGGAGGATTGAACCACATCCCGAAGAGGCTGCCGGCCCCACCGCCTGGTGGCCCGACAAAGGCCATCCTCGGGCCAATCTTCCCGAGCAGATCGTTGCGAAGGCTCAAACCGGTGCGCGTTTGGAGCTTCTCCGTGTTCCGATTCAGTGGCGCCAGCGAGTTGGGGTCATTCTCCTTCACGAGCGCGAGGACCGCATCGCCCAGTTTGATCGGGTCGACGGACAGTAGCGTATAATCAGCAGTTCCCTTGGGAAGGGTCAGGCCGGCTTCGCCCATCACAGGTTGGTCGAAGAGGGCAAGCACCCCCTTGCGAGGCCGAGGAGCCTGCGCGACCAGCGACGACACCAGCGCTTTGCCCTTGATCCCCCAGTGGGCCTCGAGCCGCTTGATACCGTCGAGTCCCAGTTGAGCCGCCTGCGGGGGCAAGGGAGGCAGCGCTTTGAAGTCGAGGAAGAGTCGACCGAGCGAAACCGTTCCCGGCTCCGACTTTGCGATCGCGGCATAAGCTGGGTTCTTCAGAGCGCTGGGCGTACGTCCCTCGAGGACTTCGATGATCGGGTTCTTGGCTCCAGGGGGGGAAAACGCGAAGACCGCGTCATCCTTTTCGTACCACCATTGAAGAGGCATGTTGGGAACCGCCAAGACCTTCCGCTTTCCCGACGGCTCGAGACGCTTTGCGGCGGGTTCATTGAGAGGCGAAACCTGGCCGATCACGCGCCGGAAGACCTCGTTCTTCGCCGCGCCTCGGATCACGAGCACAACCGCATCCGGCTGCGGCATGGGCGGCCCGATTTTGCCGCAAAAGCCGAAGACGATTCCTTTGCGGCCCATATGTTCGAGAAGCCCCACGACGTCTTTTCCATTCATGGGCACTCCGGGAGCCGCCTGGATCGCGCGGTCCAACAGTTGCGATGTGATCTCCTCGAGCATCGCGCCGAGCGACGTCTTGTTGAGCATTTGATACGCCGCCGTCCCCGCCCAAGCTCCCGGCTGCGCGTCGAGTCCATTATGTTCGAGCAGGATCGCTAAATCCTTACCCGGCACATACCTCGCCAAAGGCTCGGCCGCCCCCTGTTGAGCCCAGGCAGGAGCGGCTAAAACCAAAAACAGACAGATATTTCCACAATACCATCTACTAGAATTCCGAATCCTTCGTATCGCCCCGATCATGCGTCATCCTCTCGCGCCAAATTTCTGAGACCTCTCCCGAACCCACCGATTCTAAAGCAGTGAGTCCAGTGCCCGAACATACGTAAGATTCAACTCCATTGCCATCGAACAACTACAGATTTACGCGACAGACCAGTACATTACAACGATCACGACGAGACCTGCGGTCGACGCAAGCGACCTCGTGCCGAGCCATTAGGGTTTGTCGTAGGCTTCATCTCCCGGTCCGCTCCTCATCTTGGAGTTTCCACACCTCAGGCCTCAAAGAGCGTTCCCGACGCCTCGCCCTTACCCGCGTTCATCCCGCCCTCAGCAGAAACGTCTCTCCGAGAAAGGTTCGCGATACGCAGACGGATCTTGAACCGGAAGCGGACGTTGCAATCTTGTCAATTCGATATCTCGGCGACAAGAATGCCCCGTTCCTTCCGAATCGCTAAGGTATTCCGCGTATTCGAGCCAGGGCTTCCAGATCGAGAGGCTGGAAAATACCTCGGGCCGAGTGCGTTTGAAGAATCGGCGAAGGCAGGAAGTCGACACTGGGGCAACGGAGGCAGGCCATGAACTTCGGGAAAGCCCTGGCAGCGATCGTGAGAGGTCTGTTTCGAAGACCGAAATCCAGGAAGTGGCGAGCGGCCCGCATGGCGTTGATCGCCGTAGCGCTGGCCTATGCGGGATTGTTGACATTCCCTGGTCCCCTATTCGCGCACTATCACGAACAGGGAACATACCGCGTCTGGTCCGACGAACCGATCGACCCGTCGATCAGGACCGTTCTCGACACCGCCGAAGGTCTTCTCCGGCAGTCTCCGCTCTACGAGCCCGGCATGGTGCACCGGCTCTACGTCTGTAACAACAACATCCGCATGAAGTTCTTCGCTCGAGGGGGCGACAAGGCCTTCGGCGTGACCTACCTACCGCGGCACAACACGTTTCTCAACCGAGCACAGATCCCCGCGGATCGGATCTTGCGCGGCACACCGGAGCAGAACCAGCGCCCGCTTTCCAGCGTGATCGCCCACGAACGGGTGCACGCCCTTTTGCTGTCGCATTACGGCTTTCTGACCGATTACCGGCTCCCCACCTGGAAAAAGGAGGGGTATTGCGAATACATCGCCGGCCATCCTTCGTTCGATGTCGACGAAGGCAAGCGACTGATCCGTGAAGGCCACGAGAGCCCCTCTCCCTCGTTTCGTTACCTCGAGTTTTATCTTATGGTCAAATACCTACTCGATATCGTGCATCGTTCCGTCGACGAACTCGTCACGAAGGGCTTTGATGAGGCCGAGCTCCATGCCAAGGTTCGTGGGGCGATCGACCGGCTCTGAGATCGCGCGGCGGATCGTGAGCCTCACGATCCACCGCGCACAGAGAATCATGCGAATCGATGAAGAGGCCTCATAACGACTCCACGATCTGTCACTTGGCCTCGAACTCCTCATCGGACTTCTTCGGAGGCCCGATCTTGCCATCCGGTTCGACCACGAACATCCAGTGCTCGGTGCGGATGATTTCGGGCACGCTTGGCTTTCGAGTCAAAACGTGGAATACGTCGGTGTCCTCGGGAATTTCGTCCAAGACATGCGTGTGCACGCCGGCCACTTGCTGTTGGTCGGCAGCCTTGGGACGCTCCAGTTCGATCACCGACTTGTGCAGCCGTCTTTTGGCGAGGATCTTGGCCCCATCCGCCGAGACGAGGTAGCGGGCGTCACCTCCCAACGGCCAGACCCCTGCTTTCGTCGGAGCCGGGACCAAATAGACCCAGAATTCCTCCTTCGGCGCAGGGAGCACGGCGACGTTGTAAGGCCGCCGTTCCAGGTCCGGCTGCGTCACAAAATCGCGCAGGGCCACGTCGATCGCCCTGGCGGCCGAACGGAGAAATTGAGTGTCTTGCTTCGGCGGATCAAGCGCCTTCACCTCGAAATGATCAGCATCTTTGCCTTCCGTTGCCTCATAGGCGACCAGGAAATGAGCTTGCTCGTCGTCCAACTTCCCGAAGGCAACCACCCAGCCCTTCTCGGTCTTGCGGGCGATGTAGCGATTCACACTCCCCGGTTTCGGGTCCTTGCCCTGCAAGGCATCCGACGCGTGCCAACACGCCGAATCATACCCGGCCAAGTTTCGTCCGCGCTCCGTAATCGCCATCAGCTCCTTCTGTGTCGGCGGCTCCTTGTGCTGGGGAGGATCGACACGTGCGATCAAAGCGAGCGCGAAGACGGTGACTAGCATGGTGATACCTCCCGGATCTCGGGTCGTCGAATTCGGTGCCCCGAGAATCAAACTACCCGCGTGGAATCACCAAATCAATCCATGCGTGATCCCGCCGCTCGAGCACTCCCCCGCCAGCTACCGCACCGACCTTCGTTGCCCCTGGCCCCCCACGTGTAGGCTCATCTGGCAAGGATCCCGTGCATGCCGACGGCGATTGCGAGGGAAACGAGTAGACTGAGCAGGATCACAACGATTCCAAGGCGGCGGAGCGACTTCATCTGCCACCACATCAGAAGCCCCGACATTCCCCAGAAGACCATGGTAGCAGCCATCGCATCGACGATCACGGCCCAGAACCATCGGGCGTCGAGCTGCGAAGGATACCGGCATGCGAGGTGTAGACCAGTTAGGAACCGTCGAGTGGACAGAGTTGGCCCCCAGGGGCTGGCGGTCACGCCCTGCGTCTGGAGATTGTAGGCCACCCGCCAGAGTCGACCTTCGCTCTCCGCCGCGAATACGAGCTCCGGCGCGGTGCGAATCTTGACTTCCTTGGGCTGGTCGCCCCACTTCGCCATGATCGAGGCGACCGCATCCTTGGCCATGAGGGCCGGTGCGTGATCGAGATAGGCGGCTTGCCGACCCCAGGCCGGCTTGCGCGGCGATTTCTCGACCGGAGCCGACCGAACCGTGCCGACGCGGCCCTCGAGTTCGAGAAAGATGACCTGTTCGGCGCCCGGCGTTTGGGCCGTCAACGCGAGGTCGCGCGAATAGGCCGGCGTCTGCACCTGCGACAGTTTCACCGGGAAGCGGGTTTGACCATTCAGGGCGGAGACGACCTGGGCGGCCAGCGTCTCTGGAGATGGGAACGTCGCCAGAGGGGTGCCGGCGACGTCCTTCGCTGTGATCAGGCGCACCGACCGATCGGAAAACCAATCGGGATGATTGAACAGGAAAGCCGTCACCCCGTAGAGGATCACGAACGGCACCAAGGACAGTCCCGAGTACATATGCAGACGCCGTACGACCTTCATTGCCGCGTTAAAACGAACGCGAGAACGAGAGCGGATTGCCACGGCTGAAGTCGCGTTGGCTGACATTCACCTTATCCTTGTGATTCTCAAGCCCAAAGGGGATCGATAGCACTCAACGCTCTTCGAGGTCTCCCTTGCTAAATTCCCGGGGCTTTTCTGTGGTCGTAGCCGGGCCATCGGCCTTTCGTTTGAGGTCAATCGTGCCCGAGTCATCATGCGAGCATCCGACGAACACAACCAAGGGAAGAAGGATCGCTGCGACGAGGGCGCTCCGCGCGCATGAAGCCGCCATGGAATGACTCCTTGGAGGGGTGTAGGAAGGCTACGGTGTCTTCCGACTCAGTAAGCGTCTGAGCTGAGGACTTCGCCACCTGCTCGGGTGGAAAGCGCCTGATACACACCGAGCCTCGATCCTGGTGCGATCGAGTAGATGTTGGCCGTCGAATCGAAGGTCACGCCTGCCGCCGATATGGTTGCTGGGTTGATCGGCCAGGAGTCGATGGAATCCTTGAGGAATCGCACTGAGCCGTCAATGAACGCAAAGTTGGCACCGCCCGGGTGGAAACTCGATGCGTTTGCCACGTAGCGGGCTCCGAGAACGCCTACAGGCTTTTTGTATGCGTTGATCGGATAGTACGTCTCAAACATCGTGTCGTACCAATACCCCGAATTCCAAAACTGGTTGACGAGTTGATCAGCCGGAGAGAGCAGTGAGTGGCCCCGTTCGCCGATCGAGATGGTATTGCTGGTGCCGTCAGTAATGTCGCCGAGACGAGTTGCACTGTACATATAAATAGTACCATTCATGTTGCCGACCTGCTGAGCAAAGTTGCTGGCTGTGAGCTTGGGCCGAACATCCCAGGTGCCGGTGCAACCGGCATAGCTGGTAAACGCCTGCATCCAATTCCCCGGCGGCGGCGCCTGATAGATCGTGGGAGATAGGGGCTGCAATTGTGCGGCAGAGGGATCGCTGGGACAGGCAAAAGCGGAGATGGCGACGCCCGCGATGGTCAGATTTGTGGGGTTCTTATACGAGAGGCTGAAATTCACGAGATTAAACGCGGCCTGCTGTTCCATCTGGGGCAGGATCATGACGAACATGCTGAATCCATCGGCCGTGCCGCCTGCTCCGGAGGCCGCCCAAAATGAGCCCGGGGGGAGTGTGCCTGTGGCCGACTCATAATTGGATATAGCCAGCCCCATCTGCTTGAGGTTGTTCGTGCATTGAGCACGGCGGGCGGCCTCGCGTGCCGCCTGGACGGCCGGCAATAGCAGGGCGATCAAGACCGCGATGATGGCGATCACCACCAGCAGTTCGATGAGGGTAAAGCCAGAGCGACGCGAGGAGATACCAACGGACATGAAGGAGGGCCTTTCTGCCGGGCCGAGCAAGGGAAGTTCACTTCAGCCCTCCGGCGCAAGGCGCGTGGCAGACAGTCTGCGAGCGGCCCGCCCGGATGCTTGTGGCCGAAGCACCAGAACAGCAACTCGACGGGCAGGTCTTCTGGCTTACGGCTCTTAACGGACCCCGGACCGCCTTCCCGCCTTAGGCAGTGGCTTGATTTGTCCGGGGGCCTGGCCGAATACAGCGGCGGCCCCGCGACGGATTCTCACCGTCTTCCCTATTATCCCCCAGAGACTTATGCGTTGACTGGGGGCACCTATCGAGAGGGAACATTACAACCCGCAGGCCATATCAGCGTCAAGTCAGGATTGGCAAAGCCAGCCAGAAACGAATGCCGATCCGCCGGTACGCCACCGGCTCTCGCGGACCGAGAGGGCTCGCGGCCGCGTACCCGAGTGGGTCGACAGTCTCGGCTCTTTCGCTGGTGCGATGTCCGAGCCTGGGCCGACACACGCCCCCGGCGATGCTCAGGCGGGCGCCCTCGCGCACGAGGCCCGGGGGCACGAGCGCGTGGAGCTTCGCGCGGGCCTGCTCGACGTGCGCCTTCACGCATTCGCCTCGTCTTGGCCACTCTCGGTGTACAATCGGAACAAGTGCTTGGGCAAAGCCCATCACGGCCAGGAAGTGTGGCTCCGCTTCGATGCCACGAACCGGCACTGGGTTGTCTCGGACAGCCAGGGTGAGGTCATCGCGCGATTCCTTGCGGAAGAACCGAGCCGGGAGCGGATTATGAGGCTGGAGGTCGGCCATCGGAAACCCTCTCGACAGAAGTCAAAGGGTGTGTAACTTTTTTGCGTATCGGAAGGGTAACCCGGTTGCGTGTGGTACTACGCTCCTCCCCGGCCACCCAGGCATCTTTCTTGACCTTACAATTTTATTTTAGCATCTTCTTCTTGTTTATTGCATTTTTATTAAAATTCATTATTTTTTTATTTATTCAAATCATCTTAATATTTTTTAATAATGAACACTAAAATCAATTTTATTTTTCCCATCGATGCTTTGACTAAGCGCTCGTTCGGCGATCCCAAAGTTTCGTAGAACAACGCGGTTCGCGCGTCCTCGTCTCAATGATAAGATACAAGGGTGAACCCTCGAAAGTTGGGTGCCGCATGAGTCACTGAGGCCAAGGGGGTTCCCACCGATGCTCCTGGCAAACGACAACGAAAACACCCCCCGAACCTGTCATATTTCATCATGTAGCGTGAGGGTAGCCGCGGTTCGCCTCGGGATAGGTTGTGGTCTCTGGCCTGCGTTCGGGGCTCGGGAGTCTGAAATGATAGGTTGGCTTCGCGTTCACCGGGGTTGATGACGGTTCTGTCCGTGAGACAGGTCCAGCATCTTCGCTCGTCGGGACCGAAACGGAGAGATCCGACATGAACCGATCGATGACCTTGACCTTCCTCTGCGTCATCGTTTGGAAAGTCGCGGCGCAGGCGGCCCCTCCTGCGGCTTCCGACCCAGGTGCATCGCTCTTCGAGTCCCGGATCCGCCCGCTCCTCACGGACAAGTGCTTATCTTGTCATACCGGAGACCGGCCCAAGGGCAAGCTCGACCTGACGCGGCGAGCCTCGGCCTTGGCCGGTGGTGAGGCGGGCGAGGCCATCGTGCCGGGAAACCCGACGGAGAGCGTACTCTTCGAGAAGGTCGCCTCGGGGGAGATGCCACCCAAGAATCCGCTCTCGGCCGAGCAGATCGAGGCGGTGAAAACCTGGATCGAGGCCGGAGCGTCCTTCACCAACGAACCGTTGAGCCCGAAACGCGCGGGGAATGATTGGTGGTCGCTCCGCAAGATCGTCAGGCCAACAGTGCCGGCCGCCACCGACCTCTCCCGTTGGTGCCGCACGCCGATCGATGCCTTCATCCACGCGAAACTGCAGGCGAATGGGCTCGAGCCCAGTCCCGAAGCTGACCGGGCGACCTTGATCCGTCGCGCATCGTTCGACCTGACCGGCTTGCCGCCGACGCCGGAAGACGTGGCCGCCTTCGTGGATGATCCGGCCTCGGATGCCTACGAACGACTCGTCGACCGCTTGCTCGAATCGCCGAGGTACGGCGAGCGCTGGGGGAGACACTGGCTCGATGTGGTGCGTTTCGGTGAGAGTCATGGGTACGAGATGAACATACCCCGCCCCAACGCCTGGCCCTATCGTGACTATGTGATTCGAGCCTTCAACCGAGACACCCCTTTCCCCCGGTTCGTGCTCGAGCAGATGGCCGGCGATACCCTCCTGGACGGCGACTGGCTGACCGAGGCAGCCACCGGATTCCTGGTCGGAGGGACTCACGACGAGGTGGGGATTGCGACCCTCGAAGGCCAACTCCAGCAACGGGCCGACGACCTGGATGATATCATCACGGCGACAGGGACGGCGTTCCTCGGCCTGACCGTCAATTGCGCCCGATGCCACGACCACAAGTTCGACCCGATCTTGCAAAAGGATTACTACGGGCTCTCGGCGATCTTCGCCGGGGTTCAGCACGGCGAGCGTGCGGTGGCTCTGCCCGACTCCGAAGCAAGAAGGCAGGAGGCCCTGCTCGTCCGCAAAGAACTGGCCCGAGTCGAAGCGGATCTCGACGACCTCGAGCCGGTCGCTCGGCCCGACCTGGGAGCGCCGGGGCGTTCGATGGTCCGGCCTCGCCGCAACATCGAACGTTTTCCGGCGCTCGAAGCGAATGGCGTTCGGTTCACGGTCCTGGCGACCAACGACGGTACCGAGCCTTGCCTCGACGAGATCGAGGTCTACTCGACCGGCGAGTCACCCCGGAACGTGGCCCTGGCCTCGGCGGGGGGCAAAGCTTCGGCGTCGTCGGAATACCCCAACGTGCCGATCCACAAGATCACGCATCTCAACGACGGCCGGACCGGGAATAGCCATAGTTGGATCTCGCGCATTGCGAGCAAGGGGTGGGCCCAGGTCGACTGGCCCAGGGCCGTCGAAATCGACCGCATCGTCTGGGGTCGCGACCGCGAAGGAGAGTACAAAGACCGGCTCGCCACGGAGTATTACATCGAGATCCGCGACGAAGCAGGCCAGTGGCGCGTGGTTGCCTCGTCCGCCGACCGCCCGACTTTCCAGCCAGGGAGCCGGCTCCAAGAGTCGCCGGGAACCTCCAAAGAGGCCGAAGCTCGCGCTTTACTCCTGGCTCGGCAGCAAAGCCTGCGCGAGCGGCTCACGACGCTGGGATCGACCCGGCCGATCTACGCGGGGAATTTTCGACAACCCGGTCCCAGCCACCTGCTCCGCCGCGGCGACCCGATGCAGAAGCAGGAGCCGGTGCCGCCGTCAGCCCTGTCCTCCGTCACCCCTCCGCTCGTGCTCTCCCCGGAGGCTCCGGAACCCCAACGCCGGCGAGCCCTGGCCGAGTGGCTCGGCAACCGCGACAACCCCCTGCCGGCTCGCGTCATGGTCAATCGCCTCTGGCACTACCACTTCGGCCGGGGGATCGTCGCCACACCCAGCGATTTCGGCTTCAACGGCGCTCCCCCTTCGCACCCCGAGTTGCTCGACTGGCTCGCGACCGAATACATCCAAGGGGACTTCGCGATGAAGCCGCTGCACCGGCTTCTCATGCTCTCGGCAACATATCGTCAGTCGAGCCAGCCAGTCCCCAAAGCCGAGGCGAAGGATCGCGACAACACTCTGCTCTGGCGGATGTCCCCGCGCCGGCTCGAGGCCGAGGCGATCCGAGACGCCATCCTCACCACCAGCGGCCAGTTCAACCCGGTGATGGGAGGTTCCAGCTACTCGCTCTGGGAGAAGAACACGAACTACGTCGCCGTGTACAAGGCAAAAGCCCAGCTCGGCCCCAACGAATTCCGCCGCATGGTCTACCAGCTCAAGCCCCGCGCCCAGCAAGATCCGACCTTCGGCGCTTTCGACTGTCCCGACCCCGCCCTCGTCGCGCCTCGGCGTACGGTCTCGACCACTGCGCTCCAGGCCCTCAACCTCCTGAATAGCCAGTTCCTCGTCGATCAGTCCCGAGCCTTCGCCGGCCGCCTCAGAGCCGAGGCCGGCGACTCCCCGGCTCGGATCGCCCAGCGTGGCTTCCAACTCGCCTTCGGCCGCAACCCCAGCGATCCCGAACTCTGGGCCGCCGCCTCCCTCATCCATGATCACGGCGCCGAGACCTTCTGCCGGGCGCTCTATAATGCGAATGAGTTCCTCTACGTCCCTTGAGCAACCGGAAGAAGAGAATCGCAAATGCAAATCTACACATAAATTTATTGCCACAGAGCACAAACCACCCTGACACGACGTCTCTGTCCGGCGATAAAGCGCGATCGACTCTGAACCTGTTCTCTCTCGTAAGAGGTTTCTTGCCATGAGCCAAGTGCCAGGAATCCCGACGGGACGCCACCTCCTTGACCGCCGTGGCTTCATCGCGCAGATGGCCGGAGGGATGGGAGGAGTCGCACTGAGCTTCCTCTTGGCAAACGACGGCCTTCTGGCTGGCGAGGCGGAGAACCCCCTGGCGCCTCGGAAACCGCATTTCCCGGCGAAGGCGAAGCGGGTCGTGCACATCTTCTGCACGGGGGCGGTCAGCCACCTCGACACGTTCGACTACAAGCCCGAGCTTATCAAGCGTCACGGCGAGCCGTTGCCCGGCGTCGACAAGCTTGTCACGTTCCAGGGCGAGAATGGGAACCTGACCAGGAGCCCCTGGGAATTCAAGCCGAGGGGAGAGTCGGGGAAGTACGTCTCCGATCTCCTACCGCGCCTGGCCGAGCGAGTGGACGACATCTGCTTCGTCCACTCGCTGACTTCGAAGACCAACACACACGGGCCGGGCGAGATCTTCATGAGCACGGGGTTCACCCGCGAGGGGTTCCCCAGCATCGGGGCCTGGGTCTCCTACGCGCTCGGGACGGAGAACCAGGACCTACCCTCTTACGTGGCGATCCCCGACCCGCGCGGAGTTCCCCAACAAGGGCCGGCCAACTGGACGAATGGCTTCCTGCCGGCCGCCTTCCAGGGCACCGCATTCGGCGCGGACCGTCCGATCGACCACCTGGCGCGACCATCGAGCATCTCGGCCTCTTCCGACCGCGCGGCCAAAGACTTCTTGCGCATCCTCAATGATGAACACTTGCGGCGGAATCCGGGAGACACCGAGCTCAGCGCCCGGATCGCCGCGTACGAACTGGCGGCACGGATGCAACTGAGCGCCCCCGAAGTCGGCGGCCTCTCCGGCGAAAGCCCGGCCACTCGGGCACTCTACGGACTCAATGACCCGAACCCGGTCCTTGCCGGTTTCGGCCGAAACTGTTTGCTCGCCCGTCGGCTCCTGGAACGTGGGGTGCGCTTCGTCACGCTCTACAACGGCGCGTTCGCGATGGGCGAAGGCCTCTTCAACTGGGACGGCCACAAGCGGATCAAATCCGACTACGACCGCCACGGCCCGATCCTCGACACCCCCGCCGCCGCCTTGCTCAAAGACTTGAAAGCGCGTGGCATGCTCGAAGATACCCTGGTCGTCTGGACCACCGAGTTCGGCCGCATGCCCACCTTCCAAAAAGGAACCCAAGGCCGCGACCACAACCCCAAAGGCTTCACCGCCTGGCTCGCCGGCGCCGGCGTCAAGCGTGGCTACAGCTTCGGTGCCACCGACGAATTCGGCCACCAAGCCGTCGAAAACGTCGTCGACGTCCACGACTTCCACGCCACGATCCTTCACCTCCTGGGTCTCGACCACGAAAGATTAACGTATTATAATAACGGCACCCAGCGACGATTGACCGACGTCCACGGCCACGTCATCAAGGCAGTCCTCGCCTGAATTGCTGGTTTTCCGCTGTGCCTCCCCATTACCGGCCCCGAGAGTGTCCGTCAGCCGGCGGAGGTTGGAAAGAGCGCAGGAGAGCAATAGCCATGAGACGGCGCAATGACATGAGCCAGAAGGCGGCCCCTCCGACTTGACGGGCAGCCCACTCAGGTCGGTGTCTCCGTCAGCTTCTTCCTCGCTTGCTCGGCTTGCTTCTCGGTCATGGCACCAGCCTTGACCATCAGCTCAATCTGCTTGAGTTTCGGCATTGTCTTGAGGGTCTTCTTCGCCTTGCGAATTCTCTGGCTCGACGACGGCAATGCCAGCTTGTAGCGCTTCATAGACATCGTTCACCCCTAGGCCGGTCGGAAAGTGCAGCCAGGCGCCGAGTAAGCTCCCCGGATTGCGGACACAAAGCTGGATGTGCGTGTCGCGGGAAATCCAACTGCCATCCCAGACCCGCTTACCACCGTCGGTCGGTATATAGATACCCCGGGCGGTATCGACTTTTGAATTCGGCTCTGAATCTTCTATCACTTTATAAGCATACTCAAAAACAGCGCAATCCAGCTTGCGGTATTTCCGGGTATTCTTCGGCAGCGCCGCGCCCGCCAGCTCCATCGATTTCTTGTAGGAATCGAAAATCTCCGCAAGATACTCTACGTTAACAGGTTCGGTTAGGTCCAGGCAGAAGCCGAGGCGAATCATGCACGCAACCACAGCCAGCGGCTCGGTTGCCCGGCGGCTTTCTTCCGGAGTCTTGTTCTTCTTCTTTCTATACTGACGCTGGCGAATCTTCGCAAAATTCAGAGCCTGCTTGGGCGCATACTCCCAAAAGTAAATTCCTCGCCCCAGCCAGTCGTAGTCCCGCTCGCTCCAACGGAAGCCTTCGACTCGATTTATGATGCGCAGCGCGCCGGTGAGCCCGGTGCCGTGATAGCCCACCACCGTCCGGTGATAATCGTCGAAGCGGGCCATCAGTTGAAATGATTCCGGGACCGGTTGTGTAAAAACACCTATCCTATCGGGTGGACGAAACAGAATCACCCCGACAGAACGGGCATGAACCACCGCAAAGCTCCAGCGGTCAGGTGGTTTGACCCGGCGTCGCGCCTGCCAGGGGCTCGGGATTGATGAACGCCTAGCGGCGGTCGAGGTCTTGCACCTCTTTTGGTAGATGACCAAGTACCGTCCGGTACCCCTCTAGGACACTCGCCATGACTTCCTTGAACCCCGGCAGCATTACTCAGCTCGCTTATTCCAGATTCGTATGCGCCCGGCGATTATCTCTGAGCGAAGGACCGTCGGCAACAATACGCTTCGGATACCACGGACTCTTTCGGCAGAGCGATCCGACGATAAATCGCAATCGTCACAGGTGTCTTGTTAGGTCGGCCGGCCTAGGTTCACGGACCATCGTCCAACTCTTGCCGCTCCTCCAGAAACGGTCGCGAATCGGCCGACCTCAATGAGTCGATTCTCTCGAAAAAGATCAGGACGGTATTCCCGTAGCGCTTCTGCCGCATTTCACGGAGGGTATGCAGTTCGAGCGGCTCATATTCTTTCGGATCGATCTGAACAATCACGAATCCGGCATCTTCGTCATCTTCTTCGGTGGGCTTCCGCAGGAGTTCAGGGCGTTCGTCGATCAGGTGCATCGCCTTGATCCAGAGTTGCTTGTATTGGGGAGGGGCCACGTAGATCAGGTCGAAGGTCGTCTCGGTTCCTTTCAGGAAAGCGAAGGCGTCCATGTGACGAACCTCGGCGCGGTCGGTGAAGCCCGTGGTCTGGAGGTTCTTTTTGATGGTGGCGACGGCTTTGTCGCCGAGGTCGGTGAAGGTGCAATGAGCCGCCCCTTGGCTCAAGGCCTCGATGCCGACGCCACCGCTGCCTCCGAAGAGATCGAGCAAGACCATCCCGTCGATCCGAGGACGGAGGACGTCAAAAAGTGCCGTCTTGACGCGATCGAGGATCGGACGCGTGCCGTCTCCGGGAACCATCAAGAGCTTCTTCCCTCGCGCTGAACCTCCAACGACCCGCATCGGCTGACCTCGTGATTCCGTCGAATTCAACCCACTCGATAACAATCGAACACACAACCTCGACTTCCCGGCTCCCCTGCGGGAGAAACTCGCGAAGACTCAGATGCCTCGATTTTCGGGTTCTCGACCTTGTGCGACAAGTCCTCGGCGCTCAGGGCATCCATCGGAGGCTCGCACAGAGCAACACGGTGGCAGGTTCATCAGCCCCTCGACGGCTTCAGGATGCCCTGGGATGGCCTGCGACAGGGTGGAACCGAGAGGCCAGTCCCACGGATCATCCGAATATTGATGTAGGAATTCGGAGAGGGTAGAATCTCGACTTCCATCCGCCGTTAGAACTGCAAGAGATGACGAGAACGCTGCAATCGCCAGTTTCGATCCGATTTCTAAGGATGATGTCGGGTCGAATCGTGGATCGGTTGGAGTCGCGAAGAAAAGCGAGACGAGGCAGCCGCGGAAGTTCACAGGCCTCCGCATACTCCTTGCCTGTATTCGGGGTGAAGTATGGAGCTTCGGGATCGTCTCATCAGGGACGGTTACGTTGAATTTCTCCGTTCCAAAAAATTCAACCGATACTTCCGCAAACTACATCGCCCACCTCGATGGCGGTATGTCCTGGCCGTTCCGATGATCTTGAGTCTCGCCGCAATCGGGTTGGGCCTCGGGCTAATCTTGAGTGCGTGGCTCACCAACCGGAAGAGAAAACGGATTCGCCAGGAACTTATTGCGGCGGCCGAGCGTTCTGTGCCCGTCATGGCCTATCCGATTATGGTCAACCAGATGTTGCTGACTCGCAAGGGAGCGGTAGCACCTGCGCTGACAATCGCCTCGTTTGAGCCCGACGTGAAGAACGATGAAATGGCTGAGATCGTCGGAAAATTAAGGATGATTGCCTTCGCGGAGGCGAGTTACGAGAGCAAGCGCGCTGTCTTGAAAATGTTAAAAGACGAAGAATACACACCCGGGCGGCGGCGAGCCATTCCCGACGATTTGACCGGCGGCCGCCGTGTCTATGCTTTTGACTTGATGATGTTCGGCGACTACTTACCTACGGACACGTTAAAAGTCCCTCTGGTCCCTTGCCTGGCCGAACCCGGAGAGAGCGGCACCATCCAGATGGTACCCTGGTGGATCGTCGCCCGGGCGTTGGAAGCCGAGACGACCTGATCTTGCTCGAACATAAAGTCAAAACCTGCTTACCAATGCGGACAAAATCTCCGCACCGTCCGTCGATGTGAGAAGTACGAGACGCCAGCGCCATTCCGGGTGATGAAGCTACTCAGGGCTGTACGCTCTCCACACCGCCAGTCTGCATGAGCTGGCGCCGGGAAAGGTTCTGGGGGGAGAGAAGGATTACCGGCTTCATCGGTGGTCTTGGCCACAGAATCTTTGGTTTTTATAGAAAAATCCCAAAACCACTTTTGCTTATCCATGCGTTCAAAATTACACCTGTCCGGCGAGCCACCTTTTTAGCGTCAGGCTGAGGCAGGTCAATATAGCCCCCGGTTTCTGATTCTCTTAAAAGCCTCGCTTCGGACTTTCCGCGGCGTTCCAAGGATTCTCGATTTCATCCGTCTTACTTGGTGTGCTATAAGAGTTGGGTCCGCCCTTCGAACCCTTGTTTGGAATTCGATCGAAGGAGCCGCGGATAAAACGGACTCCGCCGTTCGTGGCAGGTTCGGTTCGACCGGTGATGCCCGTGCCGGCCTGGCAACGAACGACTCCACTGGCAAGTGCGAAGGGCCTCGGCGCTCTACCCCTAATCCAGAAAACCACCGGACCAACCGATCGCTGCATCATTCCGACGCCCACGATCGACGAGGAATTCGCGAAATCGGCTCCCCAGGTCGACGACCGTTTCTTCGTGGCGTCCCTTGTTCAGGGCCTCCCTGTCTCGAACCGCGTGCGCTAAGCCAAAGTGACCCGAGAGACGAGCGACCTCCATGATGAGCATCGACATTATCGGGCTCATCGAGGCCTTCAACCTGTACGTCTTGCCGCCGATCCTCATCGTGGTCGTGGTCGGGACGCTTGCGCACAGACGTCGAGCCTCGGATGACGGCGTACCGCCGGACGACGATGCCAGTCTTCGACTTGACCGGCTGGACCGCGAGCGAACGGTTCGCCTGATTGGCCTCTTGAACCTCGGACTGGCGCTCCGCGCATTCGTAATGGCCATCCCCGAGTTCCAGGCTTATTACATCTCGGGAAATTTTTCGATCTTCGCCATGATCAATATTGGCATGCCGCTGGTCGTCGCCGCCTTGAATCTCCCGATCGGCCTTGGCCTGTGGTGGCTCCGCCCTTGGGCGCGCTGGGCGGAGGTCGTCTGGAACCTGCTTCTCTCGGCGCTTGCACTACCGCTGTTCGTTTGGCTTTGGCGCCTTGGGGCCAGCATCACTCTCGCGGAATGGCCCGACATCGCCGTCTCGAAAGTGCTGCCCCCTCTCCTTGTCCTTCTCATGCTCTCCCCGGCGACCGCGCGGGTCGTTTCGGCCGAGCATCGAGCCCTGGTGGCAAGAACTCCTCATCTCTCCACGTCCCGGACGAGGCGGTCTCTCACAAGCTCCCTGATCGTGGGATTTCTCGTCATCGTCGGCTCGGTCGTGGTCGTGAACTCGCTCGACTGGGCCATCCGGATTCGCCCTGAGTTAAACGGCTCGAGCCCGTTCGCTCCCTAATCGTTTGAGCATTTTTCCATCCCACGTTTGGAGGAATGATCCGATGCCCGTGCCTTTCCTCGCGATCTTGCTGGTGGTTTCAGCCGCACCCGAGCGGGCTTCCGAAGTGGTGGCGCCGGGGGCGAAGCTCGAGAAGCTCTGGGATGAGGGAAGCTTTACCGAGGGTGGGGCCTTGGCCGAGGATGGCGCGATCTTGTTTTCGGACATCGGCGACCGGATCATGCGATTCGACCCGAAAACGAAGCAAGTTACGGCTTTCCGCGACCCGAGCGGGCGGGCCAACGGCCTGATCTTCGACCCCAAGGGACGCCTGATCGCCGCCGAGGGAGCGAATACCGGGGGAGGCCGCCGAGTGTCGATCACCGAGCGCGACGGCACCGTCCGGACCTTGGCCGATCGCTACCAGGGGAAGCGGTTCAACAGCCCCAACGACGTCACCGTCGACCGCCAGGGGCGAGTCTACGTCTCCGATCCGCGCTATGTCGGCGATGAGCCCCGCGAGCTCGATTTCGAGGCTGTCTTTCGGATCGACCCGGATGGAACAGTCACCCGGCTCAAGACCACGGCCCTCAAGCCCAACGGCCTGGCGATCAGCCCCGACGATAAGACGCTTTACGTCGCCGACAACGGCTCAGCCCGGCGCGTCCTCTTGGCCCTCGACCTCAGCCCCGATGGAAGCGTCTCCCGCCCCCGGATCCTGCACGACTTCGGCAGCGGTCGAGGCATCGACGGCATGACCGTCACCCAGGACGGCCGGATCGTCGCGACCGCCGGCTCGGATTCCCAAGCCGGGGTAACCGTCTTCTCCGCCGAGGGCAAGCGCCTTGCCTTCATCCCCGTTCCCGAAGCCCCCGCCAACCTCGAGTTCGGCGGTCCTCAGCGCTCCACTCTCTACATCGCCGCCGGCAAAAGCCTCTACCGCATCGAAACCACGATGACCGGCCACCACCTCTGGCCAACCCCCTGAAGCAACCCACCAACACAAGGGAGCGGGTCGAGCGGGCATTGGCGCGGCTGCCGGAAGGTGTGGCAGGAGAGGTATTGAACGTCGCCAATGAAGACGAAGTACGCCAGTTCTTCGAGCGGATCAGATCCGTTTGACCGGATTCCCAGGGCGATCTCCTCCTTGCGAAGATCGCCTGCCTCCCATTGTCCCTTTTTTTAAGAGGTGGGAAGCTCGGCTACGCCTGGAGCTGTTGGGAACCGAGCTTCATGAGCCAGTCGATGAACGGGATGCTCGGACGCGGATCCGGTCCCGACCAGCGCTGAATCCAGAAGTTGATGTCGTCACCGTATTGGCAGTCGTAGTCACTTTGCTGCAAGACCAGGAGTCCGGTCCGCCCGCGCCACACCGCGTGCCGATAGCCGCTGTTCGGGTCGGAGTTCAGGAGCAACGGGAGACCGAGCAACGCGGTCGTCGTTGCAAGCGTCTTTGCATACATGAAGTCGAATTCGGCCCGCTCTGCCTCGAACGTCTCGTCGCTGCTGTGCAGCGTCCGGAGCGACGTCTCCCACCAGCAGCAGGAGAGAATCGCACAGTCGACCATCACGGGGCGTTCAATCAACCCGCCACACGGCTTCATCTCGCCGGTCGGTTCGGTTTCGACGGCGACGAGAAGCCTGGGTTCACCGCACGGATCAAACGGGAAGGACCACAGGTTGTCATCCGAGGCTTTCGGATCAAACGGGGCAAAGGCTTCGCAAGCCGCCTTGAAGACCGACGGATCGAAGGGGGTGTTCGCCAGGCTGAAGAGCCGAGCAACGGGGGGTACGAAATCAGGGTAGGTTACAAACATGGTGGCCTCCTGCCGGCTCGCCGACCAGCCACAGGGATCCTCCATCTTCGCCGCGGTGGAGACAGCGACCGGAAAGGTGACTTCCGCGCTCGGGCGGTCTACCTCTATTCTATGGATCCGAACCGCGGAAGTTTCCTTTGTCGCACGAAGAAATGAGATTTCCTCCTGAAATCGTTCCTCCATTCTAACCTTGCTGACATCTCCAAGAGCCAACTCCACAATTCTGTGGACACCATTCTTGATGGCATGTCAACGCCGGCGAACATCCGGGGTCCATTCTGCCCCGAGAGGATAGGCACCGACCTCCATGCCCCGGATAACACCGGTCACCGGGGTTGATTCTCGGATTAGGCACTCTCGAAGCTTGGTGGGTGGTAGCCACCCGACACGAGGACAGCTTTGATCGGGTGGTCCCGGACGTCGGTCAACCGACACGGGATTCGATTCCAACCCGATGGCTGGCTTCCGGCGTCCGTCCCATGCAGAAAGAGCCTCCAAGAGTCTTTCCGAGGCGCGGACTCGTGGACTTCGCGTTCTCGAGCCACTACCTTGTGCTGCGGAAATCCCATGATGTGGCGATTTGGCGAAGCGGAGGTTGGTGATGAGTCTCGGCGATCGTTTAGGCCGAAGTCTGTTCGTGGCATGGGCCGTGGGACTGGCCTGGGGCATTCGAGGTGACTTCGGCCATTCTGTCGGAGCGATGTACCCGGGGGCCATTCTCGGGTTGGCCCTGGCCTATGTCAGCGGCCAGCGGTCGCTCTTCCTCTGGATGCCGATTCTCGCCGCCCTGGCGGCGTTCGGGATCGGCTCAGGAGGAACCATGAGTTATGGAATCCTTCATGGGTATGCTCAGTCCGACACGCTCATCAACTATGGCTATGGATTTCTCACCCTGTTCCTGCAAGGGGGGACCTGGGGAACCTTCGGCGGTGCCTTGATCGGCCTCCTGCTAGAGCGTAAGCCGATGCGCACGAGCGACTGGCTGGGCCTGCTCGGCAGTGTCTTCGTGGGAGGTTGGGTCGTCTCCTTCGTGGTCGTCAACGTCCTCGGGTTTCAAATCAACCCGCCGCGGAACAACAGCTCGATCGCCTTCATAGGGGCGGCAGCCGGCCAACTGATCTGGCTGGCCTGCAACGACAAGCCCAGCGGCCTGAGAGGGGGCGTCCTCGGGTTCGTCGGCTTCGCCCTCGGCATGACGGCCGGCCGCTTGCTCGGCAACCTCGCCAATACGCTTCAGGAGCCGTACGGGTTCACCATCAACCATTGGAACGTCATGGAGACGATGTGCGGCGTCATCGGCGGCTTCATCTTTGCCTTCGGGATGCTCGGACGCACTTACCCCGATCCCCCCGAAGACGAAAAGAACATCGATCTGGCCTCCGTCTACGGCATCCTCTTCGTCCTCGGTTTCCTCCCGCTCTGGCACCGGCTCTCGCGGATCCAACCGGTGGCCAAACAGGCGGAATGGGCCAAATCACTCAAGGCATTCGGCTACTCGAACCCTGAAAACCTGGCGAGGACGGTTCTTTGGCTCATCGATGGCGTGTGCGTCCTCGGCTTCGTCGGAGCAGCGATCTGGCTCGTGATCCACTTTCAGCGCCGGCAACGCTGGTCGGTCTTCCCCGTGCTTTGGCTCTCGGGAACCATGCTTCTTTATCAGAATATCACCGCTCTTTACTTCTTTTATCCGACACGACCGAAGTACGTTAACATGCACAACGTCTTCTGGGTCCTGTTCGGCCTGATGGCGATCTATGCGGCCGTCGCTCGCCCCAAACCCACGGCCGAGCCTCAAGAGAAAGGCTCCGAGACGGACCGATTCGCCTGGGGGCGTTGGGCCGTAGGGGCATTGGCTTCGCTAGGGCTGGTGATCTACCTGGCGGGCCACGTCAATAATGATGCCACGATGAAATCGGCGAACACCCGATGGCCGATCTGGGCCTGGCCGGACGGCCCGTTTCCCGGCCGCGCGACCAAGCCCTGACGGTCCCCCTCGAGAACCTGAGAACGGGGCCTCAGTGCGGTGAAACCAGCTTGAGGCCCACGATCCCGATGACGATCAGGGTGATGCATAACAACCGACGGATGTCCGTCGGCTCACCGAGCACGAGCATGCCGATGACCACGGTTCCCACGGCCCCCACGCCGGTCCAGACCGTGTACGCGGTCCCCAGCGGCAGCGACTTTACCGCAACCCCCAGCAGGTAGACGCTGGCGAGCATGAAAGCGCCGAAGCCAAGGGTCGGCCAGAACTGCGTGAAGCCCTTGGTGTACTTCAGGCAAACAGCCCAGCCCACTTCGAAAAACCCGGCAATGACCAGGACGACCCAAGCCATGAGGTCCCCTTTAGACAAAAAAGGGTTGGCTACGGGGTCGTCCCCGCGTGAGTTTCGACTTCGCACGACCCAGAACCGGCGAAGTGTGGGGTCGTCCCCACTCTATCTCTAGGATCGTACGTAAAGGCCCCAACCCGGTTCAAGCCGTGTATCAGGAGCGCGGGTTCCTTGTCTTCTTCCCTACAGTTCTGTTGTACATGCTGGCGTTTGATCCGATCGAAATTTTCCTAACAAACGGACACGGCCGAAGAAGGTCGGGAAGCGAAGGATGATGGAGTCCGTCATGAGTACTACTTCGGAACAGCCTGCCATTCGCACGATGAAGTGCATGGAGATTCAAGGGGGAAGCCATGCCGTGCAGGAGGTCGTGTCGACTCCTGGCCTCGAGGCCTGGGTCTACAGCCTTCCTTATGAAGGTGCGGAGCGGGGCGGAGACCTCCATTACCTTTCCGTCTGCGGGGGAGGACTCTTCACGCGCCTGATCATCGCCGACGTCTCGGGGCATGGGGCGAAGGTCGCCCAGTTCTCGGCCTGGTTGCGTACGGCGATGCGGAAGAACATCAATCGTAAGAGCCAGACAACCTTGGTCCGTGAAATCAATCGGCAGTTCTCCGAACTGGCTCAATCCCAGCGGTTCGCGACAGCAGTGATCTCTACTTACCTGGCCACGCGCCGGCGGCTCACGGTCTGCAACGCGGGCCACCCAAGGCCGCTCTGGTTCCGTGCCGAGACCGGACAATGGATGATCATGAATCGCGAGACCAGCGTGACCGGGAACCTCCCCTTGGGGATTGACGACGAGGCCGACTACCACCAGTTCGCGGTGACTCTGGAGCGCGGCGACATCGTCGTCTTCTACACCGACGCCCTTTCCGAAGCAGCCGACGCTTCAGGAACCATGCTCAACGAGGAGGGGTTGCTGCAACTCGCCCGAGGACTCAAGAGAGACGATCCTCGACAGTTTGGCACCGCCCTGCTCACAAGAATCGGCGAATACCGAGGGGGTCAGCCCCTTGATGACGATACAACCCTCGTCATCCTCTTCCATGACGCAAGCGGCCCTCGCCGCATCTCTCTTGCCGAAAAGCTCGATGTCTACGCCAAGGTGTTCGGGCTCAAGTCCTACTGACCGGCCTCGGCCAGCGCTGCGAAAAAGGAGAATTGCACAATCCTCGTGCGCCAAGTTATCTCCAAGCGTCGAACGGTTGACCAGCACTCACGATCATTCTCTGCGGCAGCAATGCGCGGCAGAGAACCGGATCACGTTCGCGACGTCAGCACAGCCCAAGACAGCGGGATTGCTAAAATCGCAGAAGCTTCCGATGGAAGCATCGTAGCCGACTTCCCTTCGTACGGCTTATCGCCAGGAGCGAGAAGACATTTGCCAAAAGGTATATACCTGTCCAACTAAAAGTCTGCCCCTATGATGCTCTCGTCCCGTTCAGTCCTCATTTTAGGGAGATCTTTTATGTCAAAACTCGACGGCAAGGTGGCAGTCATCACCGGAGGCAACAGCGGTATCGGACTGGCTACGGCGCAACGGTTCGTGGCTGAGGGGGCCTACGTCTTCATCACGGGCCGCCGCCAAGCCGAGCTTGACAAGGCGGTCAAGCTGATCGGCAAGAATGTCACCGGCGTGCAAGGTGATGTCGCCAACTTGACGGATCTGGACCGGCTCTATGCCACGGTGAAGGAGCAGAAGGGCAGGATCGACGTCCTCTTCGCCAATGCAGGAGGCGCAATACCTGGCCCGATCGGTGCGATCACCGAGCAGGACTTCGACATAACCTTCGGCATCAACGTCCGGGGGTTGCTGTTCTCAGTCCAGAAGGCGCTCCCCCTTTTCCAGGACGGTGGCTCGATCATCCTGAACGCCTCCATCGCTTCAATCTCGGGGTATCCAGGCCTGAGCGTCTACTCCGCCAGCAAGGCCGCCGTGCGTTCGTTCGCCCGTTGCTGGACGGCCGATCTCAAGGAGCGCAAGATCCGGGTCAACACCATCAGCCCCGGCCTGATCGAAACGCCGGCCCACGGGAAGGGCGGTGCAACCGAGGAACAAGTCGAGCAATTCAAGTCACAGATCATCGCTCAGATGCCGTTGGGGCGCATCGGCACCGCCGAGGAGGTGGCCAACGTCGCCCTATTCCTCGCCTCTGATGACAGCAGCTTCGTCACGGGTATCGAGCTGTACGTCGATGGCGGAACGAGCCAGATCTGAGCCGTTGGGCGATTCCGTTTCGCAACCTCACGCGCGAGTGCCGGCCACATTGACGCCGCTGCCGATGACGAGGTTGTTGCGATAGGCCCAGTCGTAGACCCGACCCGAGCGGGCCGGCGCCAGCTCGGTCAGGTCTTTGAAGCCTTCCTCCTCGAACCAGCATTTGAGCTCGTCGATGGTGTGGTGCGACTGGTAGCGCGGGGCGTACCAGTCGAAGCTGTCGCAGACGCGAAGGGTCCAGTCGGGGTGGTTCGAGAAGTTGACGACCTTGTTGAGGGTCCGGTTCACGACCGGGATACCCCCGACGACGCCGAGTCCCACACAAAGCGGTTCCAGCACCCGCGAGGGCAGTCGCGTCGTGAGGGTGCGCAACGTCGAGTTGACCCACTCCTGAGGCGGCGTGTTACGACGGTAGAGCCAGACGGCCAGACGTCCTCCCGGCTTCACCTTCGAGGCGACTTGCGCAAACGCCCGGCGCGGGTCCGGGCTATGGTGTAACACTCCGATCGAGAAGGCGAAGTCGAACATCCCCTCAGCCAGGGGGAGGTCCAGAAGATCTCCTTGCACGATCGAGGCATTCGGGTAATCAGCGCAGAGAGACGCGGCTTTTTCGACGGCCGTGCTGAGGTCGACTCCAATGACCCGGGCTCCGTGCCCCGCGATGAGCCGGGCATAGCGTCCACCGCCGCAGCCGGCATCGAGTACGAGCAGCCCCTTGAGAGCACTCGGGGCGACTCCGGTCTTCACGGGGAAGGTCGCCTCGTCCTCCTCATCGCGCGCCACGTCGTAGCGGTTCCATTGCCGCCCGAAACTCGCCGTGTACGACTCCCCCGCGAACCGAGGAATGCCTCGGACCACGGGGTAGGAGGTCCCACAACTCCGGCAAGCAAGCTCGGTCCCCCCACTCGGGGCATCGAGCGGCTGGCGGCACTTGAGGCAACGTAGCGCATTGAGGAGGTCGGCGTTCATCGAAGCATTCTAACGACGCCCCGGGCCCGAGTCACGGCTGCCCGATGGCAGATGTGATCGGGAACATCCGATGCTAAAATCGAAGCGGCTGGACAACCTTCCCGAAGGGTGGACACCGCCCACTAAAAGCGTTACCCCAAGAATAGATCAGTAGGCAAGGCAAGTCGATTGGTGGGCGATGCCCATCCGAGGGTTGTCGTGAGCGTATCGTGGATCGAGCCTGTGCAAACGCTGCTGAGCCGCTGGGATGACAAAGGGGCTGGCCGCGTATGGGTCGTCGCCGTCTCCGGGGGGAGTGACAGTGTCGCCCTGCTCCGCGTCCTTCACCAACTAGCTCCGAGCCTGGGGCTCACGCTCTCCGTGGCCCACCTCGATCACGGCGTCCGCGGCGACGCCGCGCGTGCCGACGCCGATTTCGTGGCGGATCTGAGCCAAAAGCTGGGACTTCCTATTGACCTCGGCCACTGGCAACCAAGCCGAGCCGGTCACTTCGAGGCGGACGCCCGGCACGCGCGCTATGCCTGGCTCCTGGAGATCGCCCGAGCCCGCGCGGCCTCGGCCGTGGTCGTGGGACATACCCGAGACGATCAGGCCGAGACGATCCTTCACCGCATCATCCGAGGAACAGGTTTGCAAGGGCTTCGGGGAATCCCAGCGCGCAGGCGCCTGGCTGATGGAGTCGCACTCCTGCGTCCGCTTTTGAACGTCTCTCGGCTCGAGCTTCGCGCCTTCCTCGACGAGCTCGGCCAGTCGTTTCGCGACGATGCCAGTAATACGAATCTCGACTATACGAGAGCGCGGATCCGCCACGATCTGCTCCCCAGGATCGCCGGTGAGTACAACCCGAGAGCGGCCGAGGCCCTCGTCCGGCTGGGAGCGCAGGCCGCATCCGCCCTCCGCGCCCATCAGAAGCCGTTGGCCGAACTTGAGGGTAGGGCCATTGCATCAGTCACTGAAGACGAAATCGTGCTTGCCTGTGACGTTTTGAGGGACTGTCCGGAGTTCCTCCGCGTCGAAATCATCCGTCGTGCCTGGCGCCGCGCGGGTTGGCCTGAGGCCGGCATGAGCGCCCGGCGCTGGCAACGGCTGTCCCCCTTCGTCGAGGCCCCTCATCCTCGCGCCGAGATCGGTGCGGGAATCGTGGCGTCCTCCGGACCGGTCTTTCTGGTTCTGAGGCGTTCCTCAAAGGTCGCTGACTCTACCCCTCTCACCGGTCCCACATCCGTCGACCTGCCAGGGAGCGTCCACTGGGGAGCCGGGTGGTTAGTCGCGACCCTCGACCCCGAGGAGGCCCGCGACGAAACGATCGACCTCGACCGCCTCGCGTTGCCCCTCCGCATCCGCGCCCCCGAACCGGGGGACCGTTTCGATCCTCTGGGCATGGGAGGTCAGAGCACGCCGCTCAAGGACTTCCTGCGGAGCCGTCGCGTGGCCAGGGAAGCCCGAGCCCACACCCCCCTGCTCTGCGACACACGAGGCATCATCTGGGTCGTCGGCCACCGAATCGCCGAACGCGTTCGACTCCGCGAGACGACGTGTCATCAGCTCGGACTACGCTGGGACCCCGAAGACCGAGCGACTACCCCCCTTCCGCAGATTGACCCCGGAGGTTGATTTGGGTAGGCGGACGGACGAGTCCCCCCGCACTACCCCGCAAGCCTTCCCATCCTAACAAGGAAGGCATTCCTCCCGCCGTCTTACATGAGTCTTATCTGAGAGAGGTGTCCGGTAGACTGGGACGCCGGTCAGTCGGACGGCGGCCGAGAGCCAGCTTCACCGCCCGTGGCCCGAGAGGCCGCGCACCAGCCAGGGATCCGGCTGCTCTTCTCGTCGTCGACTCCGGACTCGTGGCACGCGGCCAGGTGTGGGACTCGGCACGGGCGACACGATGCCGGATTCGGGCCGTTCGCGGCAGATTCCGAACGGCCAGGGCGCCGCGAACATGCTTTCTCGCGAGCCTCCGCGAATCTCGTCGAGGGGACGACCGGGTTTCGGGAAATCACGTCGGCGGTCACACTGGAGGGGGCCTCGCGTGGGAGGCCGACTTGGAGCGGAGCGTCTAGCCCGGATCTCCTGGTCATTTCGCAGGGCGGGCTTCAGCTTGCCCTCTGCGAGAGAATCTCGATAGGGTCTTTGTCCACCTGCCCGGGAGAATGCGGCCGATGTCGTTGGAGATTCCGACGCGTGACGAATTGTATGTGCGGTATGTGGACCAGTTGCCCTACGAACCCTACCCCGTCCAGGACCTCGCGCTGGCGGCCTGGTTCGAGTCCGAGCAGGGAGTCCTCGTCTGCGCGCCGACGGGCACGGGCAAGACCCTGATCGCCGAGGCGGCCCTCTTCGAGGCGCTCCATACGGGGAAGGTCGCCTACTACACGACGCCCCTGATCGCGCTGACCGAGCAGAAATTCCAGGAGATGCAGGACCGCGCGGTCGAGTGGGGTTTCCGCCGCGAGGACGTGGGGCTGGTCACCGGCAGCCGTAAGGTCAACCCCGAGGCCCCGGTGCTCATCGTCGTGGCCGAGATCCTCCTGAACCGGCTGCTCAACCGGTTCGACTTCTCCGACGTGACGGCCTGCGTCATGGACGAGTTCCACAACTTCGCTGAGACGGAGCGCGGGATCGTCTGGGAGCTGTCCCTCGGCATGCTGCCCAAGCACGTCCGCCTGCTACTGCTCTCGGCGACGGTCGGGAACTCGGCCGAGTTCGTCGGCTGGCTGGCGAGGCAGCACGACCGCAAGATCGCGCTGGTCGAGGGCAAGGAACGCCGAGTGCCGCTGACCTACGAATGGGTGCCCGACAAGTTCCTCAACGAACAGCTCGTCGTGATGGCGGGCGGCGACGAGGAAGGTCCTCGGACGCCCGCCCTGGTCTTCTGCTTCGACCGCGAGGAGTGCTGGAGCGTCGCCGAGAACGTCATGGGCAAGGATCTCAACCTGTCCGACGAGAAGAAGAAAGAACTTCATGACCGGGTCAACGCGCTCGACCTCAGCCAGGGAGCCGGCCCCAAGCTCAAGCGATTGCTCCACCGAGGGGTCGGCGTCCACCACGCGGGGCTCGTGCCGAAGTATCGCCTGGCCGTCGAGGACCTCTTCCAGCGCAAACTGCTCCCCGTCGTCGTCTGCACCGAGACCCTGGCGGCCGGCATCAACCTTCCGGCGCGCTCGGTGGTGCTCTCGTCACTGGTGAAGGGCCCCTTCGGCGCCAAGAAGCTGATCGACTCCAGCATCGCCCACCAGATCTTCGGCCGGGCCGGCCGGCCGCAATTCGACGACCGGGGCTTCGTCTACGCCTTGGCCCACCCCGACGACGTGGACATCCTGAGGTGGAAGGCGAAGTACGACGCCATCCCCGAGGACACCCGCGACCCAGGCCTGATGAAGGCGAAGAAGGCGCTCAAGAAGAAGAAGCCGAAGCGCCGCGAGACCGAGCAATACTGGGTCGAGGGGCACTTCAACCAGCTCCAGGTCGCCCCACCCGGCAAGCTCTACAGCAAGGGGGTGCTCCCTTGGCGGCTGCTGGCTTATCTGCTCGAGGTCTCGCCGGAAGTCGAGGGCATCCGCGCCGCGGTCCGCAAGCGGCTGATGGACGACCCGCGGATCGCCGCAGGCGAGAAGGCGCTCGACCGGATGCTGCTGGCGCTGCACGACGGCGGATTCGTCACCTTGAGCCCCGAGCCGCCGGCGGCGCCGGAGGCCGGCCAGCCCCCGACGCCTTACAAGCCGACCCTGGCCCAGCCAACGCCCGCGCTGGGGAAATTGCTGGCGTTCCGGAGCATCCATCCCCTCTACGGCGCATTCTTGACCGAGATCCTGGCCGGGGCCGATGCCGACGAGCGAGTGCAAGCCATGGAGAGCGCCCTGGACGTACCCGGCCCAGTCCGGAAGCGTCTCCGAGTCCCGCTCAAGCTGCTGGAGTCGGGCGCCCTCGCCACCTCGAAGCTCGACGCCGAGCTGATCCAGCGCGGGCTCATGGCCGCGTCGGTCGAGGAAGAGGAGGAGGACGACGAAGACGATTGGGAGAAGAGGCCGCCGACCCTGGCGGAGAAGCTCCGGTCCTACTTCGACCATTGCTACCCCGACATTACCGACGTCCGCTCGCACCCGCTCTGGTGCGTCGGCGAGCTGATCGAGTTCGGCGGCAACTTCAACAAGTTCGTGACAACCCTCGACCTTACCAAGCAGGAGGGGATCATCTTCCGCCACGTCCAGCGGATGATCATGCTCTGCGACGAGTTCGAACGGGCCTGCGCCCTCGACGTCGACGCCGACCCCTCCACCCTCGCCTGGCGGATCGAGCTGCACGAACTGGCCGCAAAGCTGACCGAGAGCTGCCGGGTCGTCGACCCGACCAGCACCGATCAACTGATCGCGAAGATCGGCGAGCCTGACATGATCGAGGCCGAGGCGGCGAAGCTTGCGGGCGGGGCAACCTGAGGGCGGACGGGGCCTATCGCCTTCCGCCGAGCTCTTTCGCCCTATTCCTGGATTTGAAATTTCCTATATCAAATCGTGAGCACAAACTGAATTCCTGGTCTCGGCCCCTTCCGCCAGCCCGAAGTCGTTTCCAGGAGGCGAGTCCGGCGACGGGAGGTGCTGGCCTGCCCCCACGGATGGTGCCAGCCTCTATGTTAGTGCCCCGACCGCCTCGACCATGGACGCAGGCCCGAAGAGCGAAGCTCCGAGGGCCGGCGTCCACGGCGCGATCGCCTCCGGCGCCGGCCGGTTACGTGTTTCGATCCGCCCTGCCGCGTCATCCCACAACTCGCCTCAACCGGAGTAGTCGCCAGGCTCGGTTGGCCTCCTGACGGATTTCGTGAATGCCCTAAACGTTCTCGTGCAATTCATACATCTGGAAGCGGAGTACCGGAACGGGGATACTCTGCTCGCGAAACGGGCCTCATGGCTGGGGGCCGAGGGATGTCCACGACGTTCAAGTCGGCGGCCGAGAGCTACCTCCGCGCCAAGGGCCTATCTCGTGGGACGCGTAACGAATACCTCTCGACCATCAGGAAGTGGGAGCGATGGGGTGGCGGAGGCCCGATCGAGCAGCTACGGCGCAAGGAGGTCCGCGAGTTCCTCGACTGGGTCCACGAGCAGGCCATCAACGACGAGGGGACCAACCCGGGGCGCACCGCCAACAAAGCCCGCGAGTACCTCCGGCCCGTCCTCTCCTGGGCCTGGGAGCAGGAGCTGATCGAGGCGCCGCCGCGATTCCCCGGACCCAGGGACCAGCGCGACGTCGCCGGACGCCACTACCTGACCAAGGCCGAGATCAACGCCCTCTACTTCGCAACTCACGCCATGATCCGGCCGCGGGGCTAGGACGCTCCCCTGCCGATCGGTCGATACTGGCGAGCAGCCTTGGTCGTGTTCTTCAACTACGCGGTAGACACCGGGACCATCTGGGAATCGACCCCAGCACACGAGCCCATGCTCTGGCCGCACATCTCGTGGGAACGGCACTCGCCCGACCGCGAGGTCAAGGAGCGGTCGCCCTGGGGCTGGCTGTTCTACCGGCGCGTCAAGACGGGCAAGGCGTTCCATCGGCCGATGAACCGGGTAGTCCAAGCCCACCTCCGGGACATCATGCCGCCCGACCCGAGACCCGATGCTCCGGTCTTCCTCGGCGGCGGCGCCCGGCCGAACGCCCGCTTCCAGTCGCTCTGTTCGCTCGCCGGTATCAAGCCCAGGCTGGACGTCGAAACCGGTCGGGAGGAACCGTGGGAGTTGAAGGACCTCCGCAAGACCTGCGCGACGTACCACGACGAGCACGTGCCCGAGTCGTCGGTGGAGATCTTGGGCCACTCGATCGGCGGGATCACGTATCGCCACTACGCCCACCGGGCACCGCCCCGGCGGAAGGTCGAGGAACTCAACGACGTAGCTGTCCTTGAAGAGGCTGGCTGCATCGGGGTGCATTTGTCTCAGCGGCGGTGAGACTTTTGTCGGAGACAGGACCACGCGCTCGAACAGGGCGCTGTTGAGTTGCCGTTCCAGTTCCCGGCTCGACCATTGCTCGGAAACCGCCATGCGGAGGTAGAACTCTCGCTCCTCTGTCCGCTTCGACTTGCCTAGAATGAGCAGGTTGTGGGTCCAAGGCAATTGTCTCAGCAGTGCTGAGACTTTTTCGTCCCCTCGGTAGGTCTCGTAAAACTGCCGCATCCGAAAGAGGTTTGGGCGAGTAAATCCCCGCAAGCCGGGATGCTTCTGAGCAATGTGGGCCGCGAGTTGCTCGACCACCCCCTCGCCCCAGGCGGCCGATTCGATCTTGAGGCTGATGAACTCGCCGATGTTCCAGTAAAGCTCGATCAACGCCGTGTTGACGGCGGCGACGGCGCGAACCCGCGAGGTATCGATCAGTCGAAGGACTTCATCGAAGTCGCTGTGCTGTGGGGCGCTCGCCTTGCCTTGCGGGACAAGTTTCCGTTTGGGGTCTCGGGGTGATGTCATACTGGCGTCATTCTCTCGCCATCGAATCGGAGGGGTATCATGGCATGGCAGGGACGTTGTTGACAAGTTCCGATTCTGGGTCGTACGCCATCCCGCGACCTTCCGAGACGGAACGGCGTTCGATGGTTCCGATCGCGTCAGGTGCCTTGAGACGGCTCAGCACCTACATCAACCCGTGCTCGGCTGACGCCGAGATGACGGGCGAGCGCCGCCCGGCTCTCGAACTTGCCGCTATCGAGCAGGGCCTGATAATGGCGAGCCAGCTTCATCCCGTACGGGCGTTCCTTGGCCGGTTTCGGCTCCGATTTCCCGGAGAAAGCCGGCCCCCACTGAAATAGCTCGATGACGGCGGCTCGATGTAACCTCTTGAACAGCAGGGTTCCGTGTTCAACGAAGCATGAATCGAGTTGCGACAGCCTCGGGGAGCTTTCCGGACGTTTGGGCGAACCAAACAGGATTAACCGTCATTCACCTGCCGCCGCAGCCCGGCTCCCCAGTTCCCGACCCCGGCGATAAAAAGTTCAATAGCCGTCTTGTCGCCCCAACTTGATTTCTAACAATGGCAGGTTTGCCTGTTGTGCCGACATTTTCCAGGTTTAAATGAGTCGGCTCGATCACGCCGTTAATATATCCTATTAAAATACACAAATGTTCAGAGAGCCATTATGCGGTTCAAATCTTCTCGCCGTTTTTGCCGCGGCGGATTTGATTTGAGACCGCCTCGGGGATTTTCACGTTCGTCGCAACCAAGCAAGCGCGACACACCAGTTACCAGCACACGCCGAGATTGGCCGGTCTCGGTGTTTCGCGTTTTCCGTGTTACCCGCACGCACTTGCGTCAATCCCGCCGCTGCCGCTCGAACAGCCGGATGATTTCATTGTCCCTGCGTTCAACGGCAAAATCCTTGGGCGTACGACCGTCCCAACTTTTCGCGTTCGGGTCGGCCTTGTGAGCCAGGAGCAGAGCGACGAATTCACGCGGGGCATAGGTGGCGGCCCGGTGCAGCGGGGTCAATTTGCTCTTCCCATCAATGGCATTCACATCGGCGCCGTGTGCAAGCAGAATTTCGGCCACCTTGGTGTGACCGTTGATGGCCGCCAGGTGCAGGGCCGTGTCGCCCGTACGGGCGCGAGCACTGACAGCAGCCTTATCGGCTTCCACGAACCGCTTAACCAAGTCGGCCCGACCGGCGACCGTGGCCACCAGCACATTCGGGATTTCTGCCTTGGCGGCAAGCAATTCGTCGACCATTTGTCTATTCCAACCAACGGCCGATTGGATCGGAGTCCGACCTTGGCTATCTTTGATGTTCGGGTCGGCCTTGTACTTCAAGAGAATGGCAAGGGCGCCGTAGCTACCGTGTTCGGCGGCGAGATGAAGAGCTGTCTGGCCATTGGCGGACCGTGCGTTGACAGCCATCCCGTCCTGCAGGTGCATCTCCACCTTGCCGTTTTCGTACGCTGCCGTCGCCGCGTGCAGCGGTGTCCAGCCGATCTCGTCGAGCAGCCGCTGGAACTCCTGCCGATTTTTGGCATCCGCCTTGGGCATCCTGGCGTCCACAAACTTGCGAATGTCAGTGTCGGCGCCGCGGCCGGTCAGATAGCGGATGCAAGCCCTCGCCAGGTATATGTCATCAGTAGAATGCAGAACGATGCGCACCGCCTCGTCGAGCTTCGGGCTGGGAAAATATGACAGTACGTCGATGAACCGCGCCTGCGTGCTATTCTCCAGCGGCATCAGGAAAGGCCGATCGGTGCTCTTCACTGTCTTTGGGTAGCTAAACAATTCGATCAGGCACTCGCGGCCTAAATACTCTCCCGGCTTGACTGGGGGCGAAACAATCCCCTTTTCGCCATTTTCTTGCATTTCCAGGTCTTCGAACAGATACTTCAAGATACCCTGACGCGTCACCGCGTTGTGCTTGGCGGCAACAGCCTCAAAGATCGCCTTGCGTTCCTTCGAATCCTTGGCGCGATAGAGCTTCTCGCGAATGAGGTCCTGTACTTCGAACTCGTCGTAGCGCGGTTCGGCGAGATGTTTCAGTGCAAGCGGCTCCAACATGTCGCGGTAGTAGTAGGCGAGCCGGAGGCAGGCCTCCGAGCGCCGAAACTCAGAGTCCGGTTCAAGAAAGTCGCGAATCAGTGACTCTTTGTGCTGTAGCGGCGTCAACTTGCCCCATTCGGACTTGACGGCAATGCGCAGGCGCTCCGAGTAGGTCGGCGAGTTGATCATGATGCAGGCTGTCGGTTGATAGCGAACCGCACTGAAGTGGCGGTTGACAATTTGACCAAGGGCGACGAAGCAGAGATCGCCGACAGTCACCGTGTGCTCGTTAGGACGGAGGTCATTGTTCCCGAAGTCGCGGTTGACGCCGTCAGGCGGCTTTTTGTTAGTCCGCGAGTTGTAGTCGTATTCGTCGTCGAAGAACATCCCGCCGAAAACGCCCTCATGTTTGATCGTGATTTTCGTCGGCCGTTTATCGTCCAAATGCGCAATCAACTGCGGTACGGCCGCGGCTCCCCGTTTGACGAGTTCGCGCAAGGTGTCCGATTTGGCGGGCGGCTGCTGGAAAAGGAGCATTGCTCCCGGCTGGGAGACGCCGAAAGGAATACATTCCTCTGAGGCCGGTTGAGCCTGACGACGCGATCGAGGCCATTCTCACCGAGGCCGATCGGCTGGGCATGACCGTGTTCCTCGGCTCCTAGAACGTGGGTTTAAGCGAAGACGACCTGAAGACGGACGACGACCTCGACGCCGCGACGAAACGCTCCCTCGAGCTCCTGAAAATCATCAAGTGCCATCCCGCCTACACCCAGCACAAGTCGTTTGGTGGCTGGTGCTTGCCCGTAGAACCCTGGAATTACGAAGAGACGGGCAAGGAGAAGCATTTTCCGAGTTCTCTGCTTGCGCGTCCACCCATGGACTCAGATTGGCAACAGGAGCTGCTGGCCGATGCGATGTTCCGGCTCGACGTCCAGCGAAGACAGGGTCACGCCAAGAAGCCGGACGCCTTTGCCGACGGGGAAGAGCGGCTCCAGGAGTTGGGACACGATCTCCTCGAGCACGGCTCGCGACGTGATTGGGACTTCGAGGGTCCGGCTGCGGGTGATCTGCTGGAAGTCTGCGTACTTGGCCTTGAGCGTCGCCGTGCGGCATCGGATCGTCGAGCTCTCGCAGTAGGACCACACCTTGGCGATCAGCGGCTCCAGGGCCACGCGGGCTTCCTCGGCCGTGAAGAGGTCGGCGTGGAACGTAGTCTCGGCCCCGACCGACTTGCGGATGCGTTCGGCGCAGACGGGACGTTCGTCGATGCCCCGGGCGAGCCAGAAGTAATAAGGACCCACCTTGCCGAAGTGCTGCTGGAGGAACTCGAGCGTCTGGCCCCTCAGCTCCCCACCGTTGCGAATCCCGAGCCCCTCCATCTTCGCCGCCGTGACGGGGCCGATCCCGTGGAACTTGCCGATCGGCAGGCCTTGCACGAAGGATGGCCCCAGCTTCGGCGTGATGACGAACTGGCCGTCGGGCTTGCGCTCGTCGGAGGCTATCTTTGCAAGGAATTTGTTGTACGAGATGCCGGCGGAGGCGGTCAGGTTCGTTTCGGCGCGAATCCTTGCCCGGATCTGCTCGGCGATCTCCGTGGCCGAGGTCATCGCCTTCAGGTTGTCGGTGACGTCGAGATAGGCTTCGTCGAGCGAGAGCGGCTCGATCAGGGGTGTGTATTCGGCGAAGATCGCCCGGATCTGATGCGACACAGCCCGGTAGACGTCGAACCGGGGTATCACGAAGACCAGCTCGGGGCACTTCCGCCTGGCGGTTACCGAGGGCATGGCGGACCTGACGCCGAACTTCCGCGCCTCGTAGCTCGCGGCAGCCACCACGCCCCGCTCGTGTGCCCCGCCCACGGCGACCGGCTTACCGCGAAGCTCAGGGTTATCGCGCTGTTCGACGGACGCGTAAAAGGCGTCCATGTCAATGTGGATGACCTTCCGCTGCCGACCGTCCACGTCCTCTGTCCCCGCGGATTTCGTTCGCTACAACCAGGGAGAGCCACCCAAAACTCTACCATACGGGCGTCCAGTATCGCATGATTGCGACCTGGACTCCAGATCGAAGCCGATCTGGTAGGGTTCCCGAGCCGTACTTGCTATAATCCGCGTCAGCACAAGTCGTTGCGTCCTTCCGGGAAGGAGTCGTCGTCCGCTGGATCTACTTCAACGACAACCCAGAGGAGGCTGCCGCACGCCAAGCCGTAATTTCCCGGATCGACACCTGGTGGCGAGCCCTCGAGGGCAAGGTCGATGACCTGCAAGCGCGCTTTAAAGGGAAGGCTCACTGGAACTTACCCCAATGGATGGACGACAACCTGAGCCCGATCCATCCCAAGATCATGTGGGAGTACGGACCTGCGGTTCGCGGCGATGGGCACCGGCTGGTGCTGACGCCTGAGTCGGCGCATAGCCTCCGCCCCTGGTCGCCAAGATCCTCGAACGTGCCCCGTCCCTCGCGGGCTGGGAGTTCTACAACGCGAGACTCCCGGAGGATCTGGCTTCGACGAAAGCGACCGTCAGGGGGCGACCCGCCTGGCGTCCTGAGGCCGCCTTTTCGGCCGCCATTTACGGTTCTGGAAGGCCGTAGCATCTCTCGTGCCTGTGGCAGGCACCTTATCCGATTCCGGCGGCGACGCGACAGTCGCCGTCTCGCTTCGGTGGCGGAGTTAGCCCTGGCGTTCGGGGCGGTCACATCGTCAAATGAGGTGGGCCGTTCCGGTTTTGAGCGACGCTGGGCGTCAGGGGCGGGCGACGGGGCGGGGCGGTACCGCGAGAAGGGGGTGCGGCGATGGGCGGGGAGTGCTCCACAGGCATGGGTTCGTTGCTGCCCGCCTGGACGCCGTCGGAGGAATACGTCGCGAGGACCAACATCGCCTGGCTCATGCGCCGCGCCGGCGTCTCGTCGTATGAGGCGCTGCACGCCTGGTCCGTGAGGCACCGCGAGGCGTACTGGGCGGCGGTGATCGAGCGGCTGGGCCTGCGTTTTCAGGAGCCGTATCAAGCGCTACTGGACCTCTCGCGGGGCGTCGAGGCGCCGGGCTGGCTGGTGGGCGCGAGGTTCAACCCGGCGGAGAGCTGTTTTCAACGCCCGGTGGACGCCCCGGCGATCGTCCATCAGGCAGAGGGCGGGAACCTGCAGACCGTGAGCGTCGGCGAGTTGGAAGTGCTGACGGATCGAGTCGCCTCGGGCCTGGTGGCCTGGGGCCTTCGGCCCGGCGACGCGGTGGCGATCGTCATGCCGATGACGGCGGAATCCATTGGGATTTATCTCGGCATCCTCAAGGCCGGTTGCGTGGTGGTGGGCATCGCCGACAGCTTTCGCCCCGGCGGGATCGCCACACGGCTCCGCATCGCCGGCGCGGCGGCGGTGTTTACGCAGGACGTGATCGTTCGCGGCGGGAAACGGCTGCCGCTCTATGCCAACGTGATCGAGGCGGGGGCACCCCAGGCGGTGGTCGTTGCCTCGGATGCAGGGGGTGCCTTGACGCTGCGCCCGGGGGACCGCGAGTGGTCGGCGTTCTTAGGGAGCGGCGAACGGTTTCAGGCGGTGCCGCGCGCACCGGACGACCCGTTGAATGTCCTCTTTTCGTCGGGGACGACGGGAGATCCGAAGGCGATCCCCTGGTCCCAGACCACGCCGATCAAATGCGCCGCGGACGCCCATTTCCACCAGAACGTCCGACCCGGCGACGTGGTCGTCTGGCCGACGAACCTCGGCTGGATGATGGGTCCGTGGCTGATCTTCGCGGCGCTGATGAACCGGGCGGCACTCGGCCTCTTTTACGGGGCGCCGACCGGCCGCGAATTCGGGCGATTCGTGCAGGATTGCGGCGCGACGATGCTCGGCGTCGTGCCGACCCTGGTGAAGACCTGGAGGCACTCGGGCTGCATGGAAGGCCTGGACTGGAGCGGGGTCGAGGTATTCAGTTCTACGGGGGAATGCTCCAACGCGGACGACATGCGCTGGCTGATGACGCTCGCGGGGGGCAAGCCGGTGATCGAGTATTGCGGGGGGACCGAGATCGGCGGCGGCTACATCGCCGGGACCGTCACTCGGCCGTGCGTACCGGGCGCGTTCAACACGCCCGCGCTGGGGCTCAGTTTCGTCATCCTCGACGACGAAGGGCGGCCGGCGGAGGAAGGCGAGTTGTTCCTCGAACCGCCGTCGATCGGCCTGTCGACCTCCCTTTTGAACCGGGACCACCACGAGGTCTACTACGCAGGCACCCCGGCCGGCCCGTCGGGCGAGCTGTTGCGCCGCCACGGCGACCTGGTGCGGGCGCTGCCGGGGGGCTACTGGCGGAGCCAGGGACGCGCGGACGACACCATGAACCTCGGCGGGATCAAGGTCAGCTCCGCGGAGATTGAGCGGTGCCTGGTGTCAGTCCCGGGCGTGATGGAGACCGCCGCGGTCGCCGTCGCGCCCGACGACGGCCCCAGCCGGCTCGTCATCTACGTCGTCTGTCGCGGGCCCGACGCCCCGCCTCGGGACGAACTGCTGCACCTGATGCGGGAGGCGGTCCGCTTGGAGCTGAACCCGCTGTTCAAGGTGGACGACGTGGTGGTCGTGCCCGCCTTGCCACGGACCGCGTCGAACAAGGTGATGCGCCGGACGCTCCGGTCCGAGTACCTTTCCCATACACGATTATGATTACCGAGGAGGAGGTCGCCGCGGCGGTGGAGTATCTCGCCAGCCCGCGGACCCGGAACGTGACCGGCCAGGCGATCACCATCGATGGAGGGTGGACCAGCGGATGAGTCTGCTCCTAGTCCTCGGCGCGCTCGCCTTCCTCATGGCCGTGGCCTACCGCGGCCACAGCGTCATCCTGCTCGCCCCAGTGGCCGCGCTCGTGCCGGTGCTCTTGACCGACCCCGCGTCGGTTGCGCCCGTGTTTACCGGCCTGTTCATGGAAAAGATGGTCGGCTTCTTGAAGCTCTACTTCCCGGTCTTCCTCCTCGGCGCGGTCTTCGGGAAGGTGATCGAGTTGTCGGGGTTCTCCAAGGCGATTGCGGCGGCGGTCGTCCGGCTCGTGGGTGCCGAGCGGGCGATGCTTGCGGTCGTCGCCGTCTGCGGCGTTCTCACGTATGGGGGCGTCTCGCTGTTCGTGGCGGTCTTCGCGGTTTACCCTTTCGCTGCCGAGGTGTTCCGGCGCGGGAACATCCCGAGGCGCCTGATCCCGGGAACGATCGCCCTGGGGGCGTTCACCTTCACAATGGATGCGCTGCCGGGCACGCCGCAAATCCAGAACATCATCCCGACCGCATTCTTCGGGACGACGCTCTACGCGGCGCCCCGGCTCGGAACGGTCGGCTCGGCGGTCATCCTCGTCTGCGGGCTGACGTACCTCGGCTGGCTCCGTCGCCGCGCACTGGCGGCCAGCGAGGGCCATGGCTTCGACCTCATGGCGGAAACAGGGGCCGAAGGGCCCGAGAGGCTCCCTCCTTTGGTGCTCGCGGTGTTGCCGCTGATCCTCGTCGGGGTCGTGAACAGCCTCCTGACCACCGCCATCCCCTGGGCCTACGGCGCGAGCCATTCGTTCGTGCCGACGGCCGTCGGCAAGGCGGCTCCCGTGACGCAGGAGGTTTCCAAGGTCGCCGCTGTCTGGGCGGTGGAAGGGGCTCTGCTGGTCGGGGCCCTGAGCGCCTGCTTGCTGGCTTGGAGGCCGGTGACGCGCGGGTTCGCCGAAGCGTCGCGGCCGGCCGTTGCGGGCGCCTTGCTGGCGTCAATGAACACGGCCTCGGAGTACGGCTTCGGGGCCGTGATCGCGAGCCTACCGGGGTTCGCCTTGATCGCCGAAGCCCTGAAATCCGTCCCCGACCCGCTCGTGAACGAGGCCGTCACCGTGTCCACGCTGGCCGGCATCACGGGCTCGGCGTCGGGTGGGTTGAGCATCGCGCTGGCGGCCATGGCGGACGTTTTTCTTCAGAACGCCCGGAGCGCCGGCATTCCCCCGGACGTGCTCCATCGGGTCGCGGCGATGGCCAGCGGCGGGATGGATACCCTGCCCCACAACGGCGCAGTGATCACCCTGCTCGCGGTAACCGGCCTCACGCACCGGGAGGCGTACGGGCCCATCTTCGCAATCACGCTCATCAAGACCGTGACGGTCTTCGTGGTCGTGGCGCTTTACCAGCTCACCGGAATGGTTTGAGAGGGGGTGCTCGGGCGTCATTCCAGGCCGGTGAGTGAGTCGTTCGGCCGTTTGGCCCGCCGGCGCTCGCCCCACCGCGCTCTGACGCCCGCGCGTCCAGAGCCTCTCGGCTACTACTTGTCCGCTGGCCCTCGCAAGAAACGAGACGGATCGGCTCGGCGTAATCGTGTTCGTCGACCCGTCCACGCTAACACGCGAGTTGGGGCAGTGGAACCGACGTTTGCATGCTTCGGTCCGCTACACCGATCACTGTAAGCCGTCAAGGTTCGGCTTGACTTCCTCACAATCGGCTGGTGCCGGATCAGAAGAAGAGCTGGCAACGAACCCAGAGCAAATCCGTGGATCGAGTCAGATCCTTGCCGCCGTTGTAAACCGGACTGCCGAAGGTGGCATGCTGCCAGTCGAAGTAGATTTTCGAGTATTTATAGGGATACCAGTTGAATCCAAGGTCAAGAGCCTGGGCATGGTTGCTCCAGAGATTCGGGTCGGCAAAGCCGGCCGTAAAGACATTATTGGACATATTCAAAACGCTGTAACGTGCGTGAACTTCGACGGCACCGACCGACTCGAGCCGGCCGTTCTTGAACGAGAAGGCGCGTTTCGGTTCGACGTCGACACGGCGCTTGATCTCCTCGCCCGTCAGGAAGTAGTACGCTTGTACGAAGTAGCCATCTTGAATGACCTTCGTCCTGTTCCCTATACCATTGCTATGGGAGTAATCCTGAAATCCACCATCGTACTCGGCCAAGAGGTTGAAGCTCTTGTAGAACCAGGCGATCCAGGCTGAGGCATGCGAGCGAGGGCCAAATTCAATGGTGTTACTATTAAACATAAAAAACGTCGGCGAGAGACTCCGGACAACCGGGTCAGAAGTGCCAGCCGACTGATCGTTCGCGGTTGTGAGAATGTTCGGCTGGGTCGTTGTATTGGAATCATTACCATAGTCATACTCGCCGCCGAAGTTGAAGAATTGCAAACCCGGGTGGGATTCCCATTTTTGAAAGGGCCGAAAGTTAAAGAATGCGTAGATATTCTTATTGCTTGTGGTAGCCGAAAAGGAACGTCGAGGGCCGTTAAAAACACCGATGGCATACTCGGCGCGTTTATCCAGGATTTGGCCATGCTCCATAAGCCCGACCTGACGATTGCCGGAGAAGTTGCCCGTGAAGAGGGAGCGCTCGGGAGCAATCAGGTCACCTTCGGCGATCTGATAATATTCATACGATGTCGGGGTCTTCGTGCGCCCAATCCGGAGCTGGAATCGAGGGTCGATGTTGTAGTTGAGGAAGGCATCAAGGAGGTCGAGGTCGCCGTAACCTCGGTTGATGACGGTATAGAATTCGACGTGCTTCGTCGCTCGACCGGTGAAATACCACCGTTGGCGGGGAACGAAGAACTGATCCTTGAGAGGACTCTGATCGCCGGCCCCGGGGAAATAACGGAATTCCGCCTGGGTCAGGTTGTGGAACTGGAGCTGGAATTCCTGGTCCTCGGATTCGAACCGCAGACCGTTGCCGATGGCGGTCACGATGGGCCGAGCCTTACCCTCTTCACCTCGTCGCCCGATCGTACCCTGGGGACCGCGAGCGGGACCGCCGCCTCGCGTGGTATCCCCCGCGCTTCGGAGCTGACCACCGGGCCCATACGGCGTTGCGCCGACGCGGTCGCCAGCGGTCCCCCCCGCACCTCCGCCTTGAACCGGCTGTTCTTCCGTTTCGGTTCCCCGGCCAATCGTTCCCTCGGGGCCTTCCGGTATCTCGGATCCGTCGGGAGCGGTGCCCTCAACCCCAGATGCAGGGCCCCCTGCCCCAGCAACAGGCGCTTGCTGGATTTTCTCTTGAAGCGCCTTGAAATCGCGCGAGAGTGAGGCATACCGCTCATTATGCCGTTGCTCCATGACCTCGTACTGCTGGAGAATCTTCCGATTCATCTCCTCGAGCTTGAACAACCGCTCCTCAAGCAGGGCCTCGCGCGACCCGGCGGGTGGAGCCTCCGCGGCCGCGACCGCTTGCGCGGCATTTCTGACCGCCACGGCTGGAGCGCCGCTCCTGGGAGCCGCTGCTACGGTGGCACTCCTGGGTGCTCCGGTCGGTGCAGCACTCCTGACCGCCGGCAGTGGGGGGGAATTCAATGGGGGGGAAAGAGGTGAATTGGTTTCTGGAGATCGAGGGGGAGCCGCTACCGCGGGGTTCGGTGTCGCGACCTGACCACACACCTCCTGAACCGACAATCCCAAGGGGACGCTCAAAATGAACAGGCTAAATGCGAGCGCCCGGAACGTTAGTCGCCCCTTTGTCATCCTGACTCCCATCGACTCAATGATCCTGGCATCCATGCCAAAAACCCACAAACACCGACCTAAATAGTGCTCATTTCTGCATATTTTTAGGGCGAAACCCCACCCGCCTATCCTTCACCACATCATCTTAGTGAGGCGTCGGACCCAATGAATTCGGCAGCCGGTTCTCGGCCGTCTGACGAGATTTTGCGAGGATTTTTGTCAGAATTCGAAGGCGATATGCATTGAGAGAAATCTTGTAGGGTGGAAGGGGGGCCCACCCTACGTGGCAGACTCTAAACAAACACAACTTGCCGAAAACGTCAAGGCATCACGTCTTCTGGGGATGTGTATTCTGAAAATGCGAGAAGCCCGTCCAATAGATGGGGAAGGCGCGTAGATTCTGTTGACCGAAGTGGTCGACGGCTTGAACATCGAGTTGATTGATGCCGTTCTCAAGCGTCACATTCAAAGAGAAGTTGCCTTTTGCATTGGCCACAGCCGCAGGCCCTCGAAGTTTGAGGTCGAGAGTACCCGTGCCGGTGAAGATGAGAGCGCCTGGGGTCGTGTGTCCCAGAACGGTCGTTTCCTTGCTGACGCTCGCCCCGCCCGAATTGATGGACTTGAACGCCCGGGGCCGGTCCTCAGGGGCGACGACCAGGGTCAGATTCAACGGGATCTTCCGCGTCAGAGGAGGAAGCGAACGAAGCAGGTGTCTGCCGTCGTCCTGTCCGATGAAGCCGTTGCGGTTGAAATCAAATGCCGGGTTGTAATTCGGTTGTCCAAAAGTACTCAGATAAGCCTGTGTAAAGGCTTGCAACGTGGCCACCGTATTCTGGCTTGCGCTTGCCGCCTGAGCCGCCAAGGCGGTCGGTGCTGCCGCCGAGGCGGCGGCACTCAAAGCCATTCGCTCTTCGAGCCCTTCGAGATTGAGCTGGTACCGTCTTCGATGGTTAGACACGTTCAAGCCTCCCTGACTATCCGTGCTCGAGGGGCTTCCTTGCCACCTCGAGTGCGCTTGGACCATTTCTCCCGAACCTCGTGGCGCATCCTCTGAGGTTCACGTTCCAGGCGGGTGGCTCACTTCAAGGGCTGGAAGCCTGAGCCGTTTCGTGCAAACTTTCCACAGCGGCACCTTCGGTCACCGAGCTCGTGTTGACGATCACCTCGTCCTCGGGGGTAACCCCCGCAAGGACTTCGACGCGAAGACCGTCGTCCGCCCCAATGGTGACCTGCGACTTCTTAACCTTACCACTTTTGATCACATAAACGTCGGCTTTCCCATCTTTCGCTTCGCCCACGAGCACCGAAGCCGGCAACGTCGTCCGTTTGGTGGACATGTCGAGCATGATCTTGGCAATGCCGTACATCCCCGCGTGGATCTGGTTATCGGGATTCGGTAAGTCGATCTCGGTGTGCATCGTCCGCGAGGTCGGGTCTTCGGTGTCGGCGAAGCGAGAGACCTTGCCTTTGAACACGGTCGCTCCCAGGGCGTCAAGGGTAACCTCGGCGTCATCGCCCACGTCGGCCAGAGGCACATCGCGGTCGGGAACCTCGGTCACGATGCGAACCTTATCCGTTCGCGCGACGGTCACCAGCGGGACGACCCCACCCTCGGAGGCCGCACGGATGAACGCCCCTCGGAAGAAATTCCGCTTGGTGATGACACCGTCGTAGGGAGCCCGGATCTTCGTGTAGCCCACGAAGACTTCGGCCTTGGCCAACTTGGCCTCGGCCACGGCCACGTTCGCCTTCGCTTCCGTCAGGTCGGCCTCGGCCTTCTTCACGCGCGCTGCCGCTGCGGCGTACTGCGCCTTGGCGTTCAGAACCGCCTTGCGGGACGCGAGTTCCGAGGATCGGGCCGACTCGTAACTCTCCTCTTCCTCGTCGGCGATCTGCTGGGGCAACGCTTGCTTCGCGACCAGGTTTTTGTAACGGGCGAACTTCTTTTCGTGGAAGCTTCGCATCGACGTATAACGATCCACCTCAGCAACAGCTTGCTCGATCGCCGTCCCGGAGGCCTCGCAATCCGCCTTGGCCGACTCGATGAAGGCTTCAGCCTGGGCCACGGCGGCCTTGGCCTGTTGCACGTCGGCAGCGGCTTGCTCCGCTTCCTTGATGATTTCCGGGTCATCGATCTCGGCGAGAAGCTGATTTTGCTTCACGTGATCGCCATAGTCGACATGGAGCTTCGACAGATAACCGGAAACCTTGGCGAAGAGGTCGGCCTCCTCGTACGGCTGCACCGACCCGATCTGCGTGGACGTTCTCATGATTCCGCCTGGGGAAAGGCGGATCGTCTCTACCGCGATGGGAGTCTCTGAGCCTCCATCAGACTTCGAGTTGGAGGCGGCTTCGACCGTATTCGTCGACGCGTGCGTCCCCTTGACCTGGGAATACCAGCCGGCCAAGGCGGCAACCGCACCGACCGCTAAAGTGGGAAAGACCCACGTCAACTTCTTTTTGCTTCCAGGGGCGGTTGAGCCCCTGGTGTTTGTACTTGCGGGAGTGGACACGATATAGCACCTCCAAGAATCATAGTTTGTTAGCTCTTGTACTCTTAGCAAGATCAAGCCAGCGCTTCGTGAGCGCCGCCGTCGTGATCGTGCGGAGAGGGATGGCCGCCGCTTTCGTGGTCTCCTGCTTCTGAGGGGGACTCATGGTGGCCGCCATGCCCTGGGCGATCGCGGACCATCAGTGAGTAGAGGCAAGGGAGGACGAACAAAGTCGCGGGTTCACCGGCCAGAAGGCCGCCGAGAATCGCTCGAGCGAGCGGAGCATTCGCTTCGCTACCGCGCTCGAGCGCCAAAGCACCGGGAATCAAGGCGAAGAAAGCCGCCACAGCGGTCATCGTTACCGGTTTGACGCGGATCGATGCGGCCTTGTGAATCGCCTGCGTGGGGGTGAGTCCCTCGGCATGCCGCAGCTCCTGGGCGAAGTCGGTCATCAAGACCGTGTTCGCCACCTTGATGCCGACCACGAAGATGAAGCCGAGGAGTGACTGCACGTTGACCGCCGTCCCCGAGAAATAGAGCGCCGGCAGGATGCCGATGAGGCAGAGCGGAACAATCAACATAACTGTCAAAGGAACAATCCAGGACTTGTCGAGGCCAACCATCAGGAAGTAGATCAAGACCGAGGCCCCGATCAACCCAAACCCGAGGTTGCGGAACGTATCCTGCATTCGGGAATACTCGCCGCTGAGGACGATCTTGCTCCCTTTCAAAGGTTGGCGACGGCTCGAAGACGGATCGTAGGGTCTCCAGCTCCCATCCGGCTCCTTGGCGCCCATCTCATCGATCACCTTGGCCACGTCTTCGGAGATATGGCCGAGGTCGCGTCCGTAAACGCCCATCGAAAGGTCGATGGTCGGCTGGATATTGTCATGCGTCACCTCGGTAGGAACCGTCGTTCGCCGCAGGGTGACGAGGTTGCTCAGCGGAATCGCTTTCTTCTGATCCGCGCTCGTGATCGGAATGTTCAAGAGGGTCTCGATCGACTTGATGTCCCCCTCTTTGTACTGCACACCGACGAAGTACTGGTTGCCGCCGACCGGGTCGATCCAGAAATTCTTCTTGTTGAACTGGATACTCGAATTGAAGGCTGCGACCACGTTTTTCATCACGTCTTCTTGCGTGAGACCGAGGTCGGCGGCCTTCGCTCGCTTGACGTCGATGATGTACTCGGGGTAATCGAGGCGCTGGATGATGCGGGCATCGACCACGCCATCGATCAAGACACACTTCGAGCGGATCTGTTCGGCGATCTTACGCGCGACCTTCTGGTTCTTACCAGTGACCCGGATGTTGATCGGGGTCGATTTCCCTTCGTTCATCGCACCCCGGACGAGACCGCCGGAGTCGAAACCGAAGTCCATGTTACGGAAGCGCGAATCCTTGGCGACCCCAGTACGCACGAGGTGGACGTAATCCTGGGCCGATTTGGTTCGATGCTCCTTGAGTTGGACCTTGATGACCGCGTCCATCGGCCCCGAGTTGGGGGTGTAAGCGGCCGACCAGTCGGCATTGACGCCGATTTCGGAAACGAACAGTTCGAGGTCGTGTGCCGGGATCGTCTTCTTGATGAATTCCTCGATCTGGGCCACCTTCTCTTCCGTCCGTTCGATCCGGGTACCGCTCGGCGCCCGGACGTACATCTCGAAGGCGCCGGCGTCGACCTCGGGATAAAACTCGCGCCGGAGGACCGGCCAGAGAACGGCGATCGTCAGGGCCAAGCTGCCGAAGCCGATACCGATCACCAGAAGCCGATTGCGAAGAACGACGTGGAGAAGCCGTGAATAGGCCTCGAACATGCCGTCGATCATACGCTCCCAACGAGCGAAGGCTCGGGCGATCAAGCCTTTCGGAGCCGCGCCGTGCGCTCCCTCATGGCCATGCCCGTGCCCGCTCAACCAGGCCGCGCTACAGGCAGGGACCAAGGTTCGGGACAGGATGTAGGCCGAGCACATGGCGAATGCCACGGCAAGAGTCAACGGAAGAAACAAGAATTCACCCATGCCCGGCATTAAAGCCAAGGGAGAAAGCACGAGGAATGTACAAAGGGTCGAGACAAGTTCCGGTAGTGCGACTTCACTGGCACCGAGGTAGGCGGCTTCTTGAGGCGAGGCTCCCAACCCCAGGTGGCGGTGCGTGTTCTCCAGGCAGATGATCGCGCTGTCGATCATCGGGCCGATGGCCAGGGTCAGGCCGGCCAGGGTCATCACGTTGATCGTCTGTCCCGCATAGTAGAGGAAGATACACGCCGACAGTACCGAAATCGGCAGGGTCATGACGGCGATCGCCGTCATCCGCCATTGGCCCAGGAAGAGCAAGATCGTCATCGAGCAGAGGATCGCCCCCAACACACCTTCCTGCACCAAGCTCGAGATCGCCTGACGGACGAACACCGATTGATCCATCACGAGCTTGAGTTCGATACCGCCTCGGGTAAGCCGGGCCGTAAACTCATCGAGCCTGGAACGGACGCTGTTGACGACGGCGAGCGTACTGGAACCGAGTTGCCGGAAGACAGGAATGTACACCTCGCGGCGGCCGTCGATCCGCACGACGTTGGTCTGGATGAACGCGGCATCCCTGGTGGTGGCGACGTCCCTCAGGTACGAGATATTTCCGATCTTCGAGTGGAGCGGAATGTCCCCCATCTCGTTGGGGTAGTCGAACATCGAGTTCGAGTCGAGGGCGTAGTCGGTGTCACCGATCTTGGCGTCGCCGGTGGGGAGGAAGACGTTGTACTTGTCCATCGCCGTCATCACGTCGAGCGGCGAAAGGCGCCTGGCCTCGAGCTTCTGGCGATCGAGGTACGCCATTACGGCGCGGATCTTTCCGCCGTAGACCACCGGCGAGATCGCGCCATTGATGCTCATGATCATGTTGCGGACTTCATACCGCCCCACGTCGTAGAGGATCGACTCGGTCTGCGACTGGTCGGGACTATCGACGGCAACGATGCCGACGGGGGTCGTACTCGTGGGGTCGAACGGCAAGACGACGGGAGGCAACGTCCCTGGAGGCAAATTCGGCACGGCCGCCAAGGCCAGCGAGTTCACCTGGGTCAAGGCGCCGTTGGGATCGACGCCGCTACGGAAGTAGTCGCGAACGACGCTCGCCCCGACGATCGATCGCGACTCTTGCCGAGACGTACCGCTGGCCTGGCCCACCCAACGTTCCATCCGGTTCGTGATATCCTTCTCGATGCTCGCCGCGGGCATACCCGAGTAGAACGTGAGCACTTGAACCGCCGGACTCTTGAAGACCGGCAGAATATCGATCGGAATCATGTAGATCGATACGGTGCCCAACATCACGAGCGTCAAGCAGAAGACCGTTACCGCATAAGGGTTTTTGAGCGAGGCACGGATCAAGCCGTTCACAGAATCGCCTCCCTTATCTCAAGGTTCGTTGAATTTGGCATAGGAACAGAACTCAGGTGCATCGCAAGTTCTCGAACGAGGTTCCGTCCGTGGGATGGGGGGGCGAACGGCGAGGACTCGTGCGTGGGACGCGCGGATGGTATTACACCCGCCAGGGGTGGCAACAGGGGTGAAGCAATCGGGGCTGGAGGCAGGGGCGTATCCGCCGGTCCTCCCAGAGGAGGAGGTGACCCGAGTGCGACAAAGAGCCGGAACTCGGCCTTATTGTACTCGGTGATGGCGTGGATCCGATCGACTCGGGCTTGATTCAGAAGTTGAAGACTATTGACGACTTCGATGGGACGTCCGACGGTGTTGCGAATGCGCTCGACGTCTTCGCGAAAGCCCTCCTCGGCGCTGGCGAGTTGTCGGGTAGTCACCTCGATTTGGCGTTGGGCGGCGGCCACATCGGCGTAGGCGGCGGCCACGGTGGCCCGAACTTCGGCGATCGTCCGGGCGCGATCTCCGTCCGCTTCGCCCATCTCGGCCCGACGCTGCTTGATCAGGGCGAGGTTGCCGAACCCCAGGTTGCTCAGAGTCCAGAAGACTTGAACGTCGAAATCGGTCCGGCCGCCAAAATGAGAGAACTGGTTCCCCACGAGGTTACTGCCGCCACCGAAGGCACCTCCGCTATATCCCAGCCAGATCGTCGGCAGCAGTGGACGATAGATCTCCTGACGATGGCGAACCTCGGCTGCCGCGAGCGCCGCGACCTTGGCGCTGATCTCAGGATGGTGAGCCAGCGCGACCTCGATCAGGTTGGGCAAGGGAGTAAACGGATCGACCAGGGTGATCGAATCCAGACGAGTGACGGCAGGGCGGATGCGCACCGTCTGCTTGAGGTGAAGCCGGTGGGCCAAGCGTGCGGAGGCGACGGCAACCTCCTGCTCCGCCTCGCGCACCTCGAGTTCGACGAGGCGAAGCTCGGTGGCGGCGCGTTCGGCTTCGGCTTCCCGCCCCTGCCCCGAGTTCGCATAGGCGCGCGTGAGGCGCGCGACTTCCGAACCCTGAGTGGCCGTTTCCCGACGAACGCGGAGATCGGCGTCGGCGGCGAGCAAGTCGAAGTGCAGCTCGGCGACCTCCAGGAGAACCCGGTTAGCCGTCGCCGACGCTTGGAACCGCGTGCCTTCCACCTGCTGACGCGCGGCCAAGGGGCTGAAATACGCGTCGGCCAACGAGGTGAAGATGTTGATCGCCGGGATTTCGACCGGGCTGGCCGCAGAGGCATCGGCACCGCCTCCGAAGTAGAGCGACGTCTCATTCAACTTCAGGATCGTTCCCGACGAGCGCTGAAGGTTCCCGGTATGATTATGCACGTTCATACCGATGTTCAGATTCGGCAGAAGCAAAACCCTCGCGCTCTGGAGGACGGCCAGCGCTTCGCCGACGCGTTGCCGGGCCTCGGCGATTTGCGGATTCTCGACCTCGGCCAGACGCAGCGACGTGGTGAGGTCGATCGGGTACTCTTCGGCGGGAGGAATCACGGGTGCGAGATCTGTACCCGACTCATCGGGACGTGCCTCGGTCCTGGCCGCGTCGCCGCGTAGGTTCTTCGGCTTCTCAAGAGGCGCATCCCCTTCCGGAAGGGCAGGCAGCGATTGCGGAAGGTCGGCGACCGGCTCCACCACCGGCTTCACCGGAGGTTCTTCGTGCGAGGTTTGGACGAGCCCGTCGGTCCCTTCCTTCCGGGTCCCGGCAGCGACGGTTTCCTGCGTCGGCTGTGGCAACGGAAGTGGGATATTCGGAGTCTCGGCCAGCTTCGCCACGTACGCCGGCTTTTGCGACGACACGGCCTCGGCGATCAGCTTTTGCCGAGCCTCCTCCGACGGCGGGCCCAAAGCGTTCGCAGTCTCGTCGAGCTTCGGCTCGTAGGCCGGCTTGTCGGCAGAGACAGCCGCGGCGATACGTTCCTTGCGGGCCTTTTCCGCAGGCGCTTCCAGCAATGGCCGGGGCATCGGGATCGAAGCGTCCAGGGTCTCGGCAGTCTTCGCCACGTACGCCGGCTTCGCGGACGCCGCGGCGGCAGCCGTCTCGGCCGCCTGTCGATCCGAGGTGGTGGCGCAGCCGGAGCCCGCAAATCCGCAGAGCACGAATGCGCGGAGTATCGGGGAAACGCCTCGGGGGCGATCGCTCTCCGGTGATTGCCGACCTCTTTTCCTCGCCATCAGTGCTCTCCCCATCCGGGATCTCGTAGACCGTCGTTCTCCTGCGTGCACACCCACCTCAGGCAGCCGGTTTGAAGGAGGTCGATTCGGTCCTCGGAGCATTTCCGCGACCCGCCTTGTTGGGACGACCCGCCGGAGCAACAGGCCCGGCATCGGAATTCGGGAGGCGTTCGGGAACGACGGTCATGGGCTCGCCGGGAGGGGTCACCCCTTCGGTCGGCACCGGGCGGGCCAGGGTGTCGGCCGGGGGCTGCCCCAGGGCCACGAAAAGGGCGAACTGGGCCCGGTTGTAATCCACGATGGAGTCGAGATAGGCGTAGCGGGCGCGGGCGAGCAGCCTCAAGCTGTCGACCGTCTCGATCGCCGGGGCGACCGTGTTTTCGATGCGCAGCAAGTCTTCGCGAAAGCCGGATGTCCCGCTTCGGACGGCCCGCTCGGAGATCCCGACCTTGGCATACTGGGCGTGCGTCTTGGCATACGCTTCCGCGACCTCGGCCCGGACCTGATCCAGGACCGCGATCTGCTGGTACTGCGCGACCCCGAATCGGGCTTTGGAAAGCTTGATCAACGCGACGTTCCCGACCCCCATATTCTGAAGGGTCCAGTACGCCATCACGTCGAAGTCGGACCGGCCGCCGAAACCGCCGAAAACCGGTCGGACGAGGTTACTCCCGCCACCGAAACCGCCCGAGCTATAGGCGAGGAGAATGGTGGGAGAGAACGGAAGCGCCTTGGCCCCTTCCAAGGCCAGGAGCGTCTCGCGGATCGCCGCCTGCTGTGCCTTCAGTTCCGGTCGTTGGATCAACGCCAAGGCGATGAGTTGGGCCACGGGCATGGGATCGGGCACAATCGGCTGGGGAACAACCCAGGCGTCGGTCGGGTGCAGGCGGATCGACGGATCCAGGAAGAGCACGTTGCAGAGCCGAGCCGAAGCCGTGAGGATCGCCCCTTCCGCAATCTTGACGTCGGACTCACGCGACTCGAGTTCGGTGAGCGCCCGGTGGGCGTCGGCAAAACGTCCCTGACCCGCGTTTGCATAGGCGGCCGTCAGCTCGGCGACGCGGTGCGCCTCATCGCGGACCTGGAGCGCCACCGCACGGCGGCCCTCGGCCCGGAGCAGCTCCGAATAGGCCAACGTCGTCTGGAGAAAGGCCTGGTTGCGAACCGCGATCGAGCTAAACTCGCGCTGGGCGACCGTCTGACGGGCCGCCAGGTAGCCGAAGACGCCGACGGCGATATTGCCCTCGAGCACGACGCCGGGCACGCTCACGGTCCCGGCTGCCACCGCTCCCGACCCCGCACCGACGTAAAGGGCCGAGCGATTCACCGAGAGAATATTTCCGTTGGATTGCTGCAACGGACCGGTATGCGTGTCGTAATTCATCCCCAAGTTGATCGACGGCAAGATCTGCGCGGCCGCCAACTGCCGCTGGGCGGCCGCCTCGAGTACCCGCCGCTGGGCGATCATCAGTTGCGGATTCTGCGTCCCGGCCAACTTAAGCGCCGTGTTCAGATCGATCGGTTGCACGTTGGGATCGAGGATCGTCGCCGGCGAGGGCGGTAGCGTCAGCTCGGGACCGTTGGACCGGCCCGAAGGCCGTTTGGCCTTCGCGTCCGGACGCCCTGCGTTCGCATCAACCTGGCGAGGCGACGTGGTCACGGGATCCGTCGCCCCTTCCGGCTCCGCCGAGTGGGCTCGGGACCAATCCATCCCGATCACGAAGAGGCCCAAGAGAGCCCCCACGATCGAGGTCCCCGCATGAATTCGCATCCGTACTCTTCCCATGATCCCCTCGCATCCCGCGTTAAGCCGCCATCGAATCCAGGAGAACGATCCCGCACCAGGCTCAAATTCTCCCCAGGTGGAGCTCTCTTGTTGCATGCCTCCATCGTTCAGGGCTGGCGAGCATTGATTTCGATCCACTTCAAGGTTCGGGCTCCGCAAATAGCCGTTCACACAGTGGGGTCTCAAGGCGAACCAAGGGAATGAGCCGGCATTGAATCCCTGAAGCCGCCGGTTTCAAGCCCCTCGGCGCTGAGCCTGCTTGATTTCAGCCTTTCCACTCCCGTGAACAGCTACCTCCTAACACCGAGCATCGGCGCAGAAATATTGCGTATTCGTAGAGATCGGAAGACTTCTGCCAGCAATTCCAATTCTTTTGCAAATCACAAGGAAAACAATTCCAATGTCTTGTTCTTCTAAAACAACATCGAAGTGATGATTTGAGGAAAAGAGAAATGTCCCGCGGGCGCCGTGGGCACCACGATCGCCAGGGGGGCCAGCGGATCGCGAGCGCCACGGCGCCGCGGTGGAGGGGGGGGGATACGAGGAACGACGGGTAGAATCCCTACCGTCGTGCTCTTGGGGGGGTAGTCGACAGCAAGGGCCCAACGCGGTTGGATCCGCGAAGGAATTATATGTGAGACTCTCTGAAGAACGACTCCCGGACGGTTTCCAAATGTCTCCGGGCCTTGCCAACGAGGTGGTTCGGCCCGCATCGCAACGGAAACGAGAGACAGTCCAGGAAAGTTCGCTTCAGCAGCTGTTCACAATATCAGCTTGCGCCGAAGCAACCAATCACCCCTGCCTTCGCTTCCAACTCGTCACGGCACCACGAATCTTGGAAACGTTCCCACGTGTGTTGTGCGTTGTATTCAACGCACCCTGCGCAGCACGCTTTCTCGATGGCATGGTCGATTTCGAGACGATAATGCGACAGAGCAGGCAAAGGCAGACACCGGCACCAAAGAGGTATCAACAGCGGAGAGGAATCGAAGCGCGGTGTAGGAAGGGTAGGTAGGAACCACGAGCGAGAAGGCTCGTGGAGGAATCGTCGAGATATGGTACAAATTGGCCTTGGCTAAACGGTTTGCGGCGAGGTGCACCATCGACCGGTGACAGTTGTCGAGTCGCCTGAGCCACGACCGGCGAAATGTTGCGATTTCTGCCGCGTGGCCGATTCGCGAGGTGTGCTCCCGAGTAATAATCATACTTGGCGTCCGGCTTCAACGGCATGGGTACCGTTGGGACGAGGCTTGCCCATGCGAGCAAGAAAGCCAAGATAACTCTGCCCAAGACAAACACGGCGATTCTCTCCGGTTACCGCGAACCGATCAACCATTGCATTTTTACCGCTTCTAAGGAGACTGTCAACTCAATTCTTCGGCTTCGTGCTCGAGTTCTTTCCTGAGTAATAAGATCGAGATTACGATGCTCTTAATCCAAAGGAGCAGCCCTTATTTTCAAGGATCCGATCCTCGATGGTCCAGCGCCGGCTCGATTCCCTATTTCGCCTCATCGCCAGACCACGTGAGTTTCCTCGCGGGGTCCTCTACACTAACAATGACTCCAAATATCCGCAATTTTTCATTTGCAATTTTGTCCGCTTTTTTCGTACGCACTCATCTCCATAACATTACAAATCTTCTGCTTCCTCTATTGCCGGAACGATCATGGGGCAACGCGACAACTCGCCTGTGAGCCACGGTTTGAGCGAAATCCCAAAGCAAGAAACTCGGCCAGTTGGCCGTCTCGACCAAGAGAGCGATCGAAGACGCCTCCGGAGGCTTGCAACGGCCGCGATGCGCAGCCACGATCAAGGCATACCGTGTTATGGGATGAGTGTCTTGGTTCACCGTCGACCTCCCCAACGACGCCAAGCTGGTTGACGACCTCGAAGCGGTGCTCACGACCGGCACAGACCAAACACGTTAGCACAAAACATTTTCATAAAACAAACAAAACACACGCGTAAGTCTTCCCACACTACCAAGCGTCGTGAGGAAACGACGCTCGAAGCTCCCGGGGGAACCGGTCAAGAGCCGGGCTCCAAACCCAAGGCTTGGCTGCGTTTCGCCCGGTTGGCACTCCTGGCAATCGGGGCTTTCGGGATGACGTTCACGGTCGTTCGACTCACTCGTCCAAACCCATCATCCGCCATCAAGGCCCAAGCCTCTCCAGGCATGGTTTGGATCCCCGGTGGCGAGTTCGCGATGGGGACGGATTCCGAGCTGGGCTGGCCCGATGAGAAGCCGGCGCACCCGGTCCGCGTCGATGGATTCTGGATGGACGAGCACGAGGTGACCAACGCCGAGTTCCGGGCATTCGTCCAGGCCACCGGCTACGTCACCACGGCCGAGAAGCCCCCGGCGCTGGAAGAGATCATGAGCCAGAGTCCGCCGGGCACGCCGCCGCCGGCCGAGGAATCACTCGTCCCCGGCTCCCTCGTGTTCACACCCCCTGCGGGCCGGGTCCGGCTCGATGATTTCTCCCAGTGGTGGAAATGGACGCCGGGGGCAGACTGGAGGCATCCCGAAGGGCCTGGGAGCAGCCTCGAGGGGAAAGACGGGCACCCTGTCGTCCACGTCTCGTGGGACGATGCCAGCGCCTACGCCCAATGGGCCGGCAAGCGACTCCCGACCGAAGCCGAGTGGGAGTTCGCCGCGCGGGGCGGGCTTGCCGGCAAGCCCTATGCCTGGGGGGATGAGCCGCCCAACGACACGATCCCCCTCGCCAACATCTGGCAAGGGGAGTTCCCTCACCGTAATGCCGAAGCCGATGGCTTCAACCGGACAGCACCCGCAAAGTCGTTTCCGCCCAACGGATACGGCCTCTACGACATGGCCGGCAACGTCTGGGAATGGTGTGCGGATTGGTACCAGCGCGACTTATATCGACAGCGGTCGAGCCAAGGAATCGTCATAAATCCCAATGGCCCCGAACGCTCGAGCGACCCAGCTCGCCCCTTCACCCCGCAACGCGTCCAGCGGGGCGGCTCATTCCTCTGCAACGACTCCTATTGCAGCCGATACCGCCCCAGCGCCAGACACGGTTGTAGCCCCGACACCGGAATGTCTCACGTCGGCTTCCGTTGCGCGAAAAGCCAGCCGGAATCCTGAAGTTCCACTCACGTGATTGATCGGCGATCCATCCGGGTACCCGATCCCGAAGAGATCGCGCGGAAGAGCGAAGCAGGTCTGGCAAAGTCATCGAAAGAGACGCTTCATGGAATTACCTACCTCCTTGAGAGCTCAGCCGATCCTCTCGCAGACAAACGCCAGAAATCTTAAGATTTTCCTAAGAGCCGTTAAGACTCACCCAAGAATCAGGAAATACCTACGAACAATTCCGAAATCAGCGAATATCTCTGAAAATCCACTTCCTCTTCTTGATGAGACAACATGTAATCGACCAACAAATTTCTGAGATAGCATGGCGCGAGTTGGCGACTTCTTGGACAGGACTGGCGATGACTGCAACCCGATTTCCAGGTTCTAGGGCGTCGAGCGAGGAACCAATGGCGTTCACAGACTCGACTTATGCGAATCCCGATTTGGCCCCAACCCCCTTTGAGCAACGGCGATGGGGGATCAAGGATATGGCGGCACTCTGGATCTCGATGTCGGCGTGCATCCCGACTTACATGTTAGCCTCATCGCTGATCGCCGAGGGGATGAATTGGTGGCAGGCAGTGCTAACCATCTTCCTGGGCAACACGGTCGTCCTCGTGCCGATGATCCTCAACGCGCACGCGGGCACGAAATACGGCATCCCCTTCCCCGTCTATTGCCGCGCCTCGTTCGGGATCCGGGGAGCGAACATCCCCGCGATGCTGCGTGCCCTCGTGGCCTGCGGTTGGTTCGGGATCCAATGCTGGATCGGGGGCGGGGCCGTCTACAAGATTGTGACGATCGCCTTGCCGGCCTGGGACAAGCTCACACCGATCCCCGCGCTCGGTATCAACGCGGGGCAACTCGGCTGCTTCTTATTCTTCTGGGCGATCAACATGGCCGTGATCCTGCGGGGGATCGACTCGATCCGGATCCTCCTCAATATCAAGGCCCCGCTCTTGATCGCCCTGGGCTTGGCACTGCTGGTTTGGGCATACCGCAAGGCGAATGGGTTCGGGCCGATGCTGGCTCAACCTTCACAGTTCGCGGCGGATGGGTCCAAGGCCGGGCAGTTTTGGTCGTTCTTCTTCCCGGCCTTGACCGCGATGGTCGGGTTCTGGGCCACGCTCTCGCTCAACATCCCCGACTTCAGCCGCTATGCTCGATCCCAGCGCGAGCAGGCGGTAGGCCAGGCGCTGGGGCTGCCTTTGACGATGGGACTCTTTTCGTTCATCGGGGTGGCCGTGACGTCGGCGACGGCGATGATCTTCGGCGAGATGATCTGGGATCCAGTCGAGTTGCTCGCGCGGTTCCGCGATCCCTGGGTGCTTGCGCTGGCGATGTTCGCCCTCGGCGTGGCCACGCTCGCCACGAATGTTGCGGCCAACGTCGTGGGACCGGCCAACGACTTCGCCAACCTCTGGCCCCGGCGGATCTCGTTTCGGACCGGAGGCTTGATCACGGGCGTGCTCGGCATCTTGATCCAGCCCTGGAAACTGATCGCCGACCCGTCGGGCTATATCTTCCGCTGGTTGGTCGCCTACTCGTCGCTCCTGGGAGCGGTCGGGGGCATCTTGATCGCCGACTATTTCCTGGTGCGGCGAACGCACCTCGACCTGGTCTCACTCTATCGCCGAGACGGATCGTACTGGTACCATCGCGGCGCCAATCCAAAGGCACTGGTCGCCCTGACGATCGGCATCGCCCCCTGCGTTCCCGGATTCCTGGCGGCGATCGGAGCTGTCGAGGTCGCACCGGTCTGGACGTCCCTCTACCACTACGCCTGGTTCCTCAGCTTTACGCTCTCGCTGATCACCTATTTCTTTTTGAGCAAGCTTCGAACCGGCGAGCGCGTTGATCCACTTGCATCAGAAAATCATTCCATATTCCAGTCATCTCCCGTCAACAAATAAGTCGGGATTCCAATAGAAAGGGCGGGCACAAGGCCCGCCCTCTCGAGATCCACGTTTTGGTCGTTTCGATTGAGGAGCGACTCGTCCTCAGGCCTGGATCAACCTCGCAACCGGCGGTTCTGCGTGAGTGCCTGCCGCCTGACCGTCTGCACGAAACGTTGGGTGGGGAAGCCTCGCTCAAGGCGATGCGTCCAGACGTTCAGCGCCGCATTGGTGGGGGGACGGTGGAGATACTGCTCGAAGACCTGGTTGACGAACAACTGGGTGGAGTTACCCACGGTGATCAACGTGCTCACCGAGGTGCTGCCCTGGTAATTCGCGTCACCCGAGTAGACGGCTTGGATCGAGGTATTTCCGACCGGGAGACTGTTGACCGTCAACGTGGCCTGACCGTTGGCGAGCGCGCTCGTGCCGACAGCCTGGCCGTTCACGAGGAACGTGACGGAGCCGGTCGGTTGTCCATTGGCCGGATTGCGCGGGCCCACAAAGGCCGTGAGGGTGATCGGCTGGTTCGGAACGGCGGTTCCGGCCGCGCCGACGCTCGTGACCGAGGCTCCCGGGACCACCTGCTGAACGAACGGGCTCGAGGTGCTGGTGACGTAATTCGTATCACCCGAGTAAACCGCAGTGAACGACGTGGTGCCCGCCGTCAGGATGCCCGGTACGAGGAACGACGCCTGGGCGTTGACCCCCAAAGCCACCGTCCCGAGCAAGGTGCTGCCGTTGAAGAACTGCACCGAGCCGGTGGGAATCGTGGGGTTGGTCGGGTTGTTGCTGGACCGGATCGTCGCTGTCAGGATGATCTGCTGCCCCACGAACGAGGGGCTTTGGAACGAGCTCAACGTCGTCGTCGAATTCGCCGTACTGACGTTCAAGGTCGTCGCCGACGACGAGCTCGAGGCGAAATTCGTGTCCCCCGCATAGGCAGCGGTGATCGTCGCCGTGCCGAGCGGAAGCGCGGTCGTCGTCAACGTGGCCACACCATCCGCGTCGATCGTGGCACTCCCCAGCGAGGTCGTGCCGTTGCTGAACGTGACGGTTCCCGTCGGGAGCCCCGCGCCAGGGCTGACCGCCGTGACGGTAGCCTTGAGCGTGACCGTCTGACCCAGCGAGGCCGACGTCGGCGACACGCTCAGAGCGATGCTCGACGACGCCTGCGTCACGCTCACGGTGATCTGCGTCGACGTGCTGGTGGCGAAGGTCGCATCCCCTTGGTACACGGCCGTGACCAAGTTGGTGCCGGTCGGGAGCTTGGTCGTATCCAGCGTGGCAACGCCCGCAGTGATCGTCCCTGACCCCAACAGGGTCGAACCGCTGAAGAACTGCACGGTGCCCGTCGGGGCACTGGAAGGCGATCCGCTGGTGCTCACGTGCGCCGTGAGTGTGACCGACTGACCAAAGACGAGTGACGACGACGAGGTGTCGACCGTCGTGGTGGTCGGGGTCAGAACGGTCTGGGTAAACGCTGGCGCTGTACTCGCGGTGAAGTTCGCATCGCCCGAGTACACGGCGGTCAGCGAGTTGGCACCCAGCGGTAGCGACAGCGTTGTCATCGTGGCGACGCCGTGGGAATCGATCGTCGCCTGACCGAGAGACGTGGAACCGTTGAAGAACTCGACCGTGCCTGTCGGAGTGCCCGAGCCGGGACTGGTGACCGTGATCGTCGCCGTCAAAGTCACCGAATTGCCCAAGGCCGACGGGTTCGGCGAGGCGGTTACAGCGCTGGTCGTCGCAGCTTGAGCAACCGTCACCGTCGAAGCGCTGGACGTACTCGGAGCGAAGTTGGAATCACCCTCGTAGCGAGCGGTGATCGCATCACTACCCAGAGGCAGCGCCGTCGATTGCAAGGTGGCCGTGCCGTCGGTCAACGTCGCGGTCCCCAGCGAGGTCGTGCCACTGAAGAACTCGACCGTGCCCGTCAGGCTGTTCGAGTCCTGAGACGAAGGAGCCACCGTCGCCGTGAGCGTGATCTGCTGGCCAACGACGATCGATGATTCCGAAGTGCTCAAATTCGTCGTTGTCGATGCCGTCGGCGTTATGGTTTGAGAGACGGCCGGCGAGACGCTCGCCTGAAAATTGGCGTCCCCTTCGTAATGCGCGGTGAGACTAGCGGTGCCGGCTGGGATCGTCGTCGATGTCAGGGTGGCCTTGCCGTCACTTATGGTCGCGGTTCCCAGCGAGGTCGCGCCGTTGAAGAACTCAACCGTTCCCGTCGGATTGCCTGCCCCCGGGCTCACGGCCGCGATCGTCACCGTCAGGGTGACCGACTGACCGAAAGGCGACGGGTTCGGCGTCGCCGTCAGGGTCGAGGTCGTTGCCGACGGTGAGACGGTCACGGTCGAGACGCTCGACGTGCTCGGGGCGAACGTCGAATCCCCGAGATACCTGGCGGTGACCGAGTCGCTTCCCGCAGGAAGCGAGGTGGTCGACAGCGTCGCTACACCGTCGGTGAGTGTGGCGGTGCCCAGCGAGGTCGTGCCGCTGAAAAACTGGACGGAGCCGGTTGGGGAACCCGAGGTGGAGTCTCCCTTCGCGATCGTCGCTGTCAGCGTGATCGACTCACCGAAGGTGATCGAGGACGCCGAGGTTGTCAACGCCGTGGTGGTCGGGGCGGTGGGAGAGACCGTCTGAGCCAGTCCGGGCGAGGTGCTCGCCTGGAAGTTGGTGTCCCCTTGGTAATGAACCGTGAGCGTGTTGGTCCCGGCCGGAATCTCGGTCGTCTGGAGCGTGGCCTTGCCGTCGCTCAAGGTGGCCGTCCCCAGCGAGGTCGTGCCGGTGAAGAACTCAACGGTTCCCGTCGGCGTGCCCACCCCCGGGCCCACGGCGGCGATCGTCGCCGTCAGGGTGACCGACTGACCAAAGGGGGAGGGGTTCGGCGTCGCCGTCAGGGTCGAGGTCGTCGCCGCTTGACCGATCGTTACCGTGGCGGCAGGCGAAGTGTTGGGGGAGAAGTTAATATCCCCCTTGTAGTTGGCGGTGATCGAATTGTCGCCGACCGCCAAGTTGCTCAACTGAAGCGTGGCCACACCGTTGACCAGCGTAGCATTGCCGAGCGACGTCGAGCCGTTGAAGAACTCAACGGTCCCCGCCGGCGTCTGAGTCTCCGTGCCGGTCACCGTAGCCGTCAGGGTCACCGCCTGGCCGAAAACCGGCGAATCCGGCGAGCTCGTCACGGCGGTCGAGCTCGAGAGCAGGTGGGTCAAGACGACGTCATTGCCGTCTCCCCCGTGGTAGCTGATCTGAAACTCTTGTCCTGAGAGCGTCAGATCCGAACCCTCCGACAACCCGTGGAAGGTTCCCTGAATGGGCTGTGAGCCGGTGTTGTTGAGAATCACAAGTTGTTCGTTCGCCGTCGGGCTGAAGCCGAGTACCGCATTCAGCGTGGCATCGCTGATATTAACCTGACCAGCGACTTTCAACTGGCTGTAGTCGGTGCCCGCCGTGGTACCGTTGAGGGCGACATCGAGCGACGATCCCGTCCCCATCGTCAACGAGCCGGTATCCGTCAAGATCCCCGGCCCGGAGTCGCCGGGGGCGATCGTGCCGGAATTCGAGGTAATCGGCCCCACCGAACCAATCCCTGCGAGCGTCGCTCCGGACTGCACGGTAACCGCGCTCGCCGGCTGGGTTCCGTTTACCTGAAGAGCCCCGCCGACGATCGTCGTCTCCCCATTATAAGCATTAGAACCCGAGAGAATGAGCGTGCCATCCCCCTGCTTGGTCACCCCCCCTGATCCACTGATGACCCCGTTGGCCTCCAGCGAGGCGCCGCTGTTATCCACGGTCACCGTCGTTGTACCGCCGACCGAGATGGGGAGCGAAACCGTGCTTGCCCCCGAATCTTGAGAAGCGTCGATCGACCCGGTCAACGCGACCGCATTCCCGGCCAGCGTATAGCCGCTTGCCTGAATCGTGAGCGAGCCAAATTGGCTCGACGACGTGAGGTCGTTGGTATTCGAAAGGTTCGCAGCCCCCTCCGGAAAGACGAGGTCGCTGCCAGCGGCGGGCGGGACGTCCCAGTTTCCGGCATCCGACCACAAGTTACTGACAGCCCCGCTCCAGGTACTCGTCGTCGGCGTCACCCGGATTTCCAGCGCCTCCAGCGTCAACGGTTCATTCCGACGTCTTCGCTTGGTTGGACGTCCTTGACCCGAAGAGCGGGCAAAACCCGGAAGGTTACGCCTCACGTCGGAAAACCGCATTGGATTTAGCTCCAGAGAAGCGCAGAGAGTATTGTCCTAACAAGAAGTCGCGACGGTTCGGGCCGTCTGCTGAAAGCCCAAACACACGACGTCCCTCTTATCGGAAAATCGCATCCTCAAAAACCCAAGGAAGACAGCGGAACACCTCAAGCATGAAGTTGCGATCATCTGAACCCGTGCAATATGCCCAAACCCACAACTTCATCGAGCAGCACCCGGACCAGAAAACCGCACAGTACCGGTTATATGACACAGGCCACATTTAACAATCGATCCCTCTTTCGGGGAATGAAAGCAAGATTCGAGTGTGCGCCTTGATCTTGATGCGATCCTCGCCCACGGCCTGAAGCGGCAGGCCGGCGAGTCCACAACCTCCGCGACTTCTTCGATGCCTTGGATCGCCATCCTCCACGGCCCAACGATCCCGTCCACTCCCTCAAGGAGTGGCCGATCGGCCACGGCGAGGTTCAACGACGGAAGAAGGCGAACGTCCACACGACCTTCGTAACGCTGGGACGCCACTCCTTCGAACGAGCAAGGCCGGGCGCAATCCGGCCGAACTCGTGCCGGCAATGCCCGACGAATCGGTCGAGCCGGCGTAAATCGATCAAAGGTACACCGGCGAAGTCGTGGTGACTTCAGCGCTCAAACCCGGGATCCGGTTGTGAGGCCGTGGAGCTGGCCAAGACCAACTGCGAACGAGTGTTATTGCCAAGGCGCCGGGTGCCAACCTAGAGCGGATTGCGATGGGATAGCCTACGAAACCCCGGTAGATCTGAGTGAAATCCCTGGGATCGATGTGTGGGACGCACCATCAATCGATGCCATGTCGATAGCCGTATGGGGTGACACTAATGAACAAGCCACCAGTACCACCCAACCGGCCTCTTTACTTCCTTCGAGCCACAGGGTTACTCTCTGGCCAGAGTGTGGGCTATCCAAGTGATAACCGCTCTAGAACTCTCCCAAGAGGAAACAGCCGCTCATGCGTATCATAAGGCCGTCTAAAGAATACCGAACTCGTTGGTGAAAACGCAATATGTTTCGCATTCCCATCAATTTCAGACCAATAAAACTTGAAATTGATTCGGCCGAGCGCACAGGGTTGGATACCGATTCGCATCGAGTTGGGTTAGCCAGGGAGTGCTTCCCGCTCTCCTGAGCGGAGCGGCCGGCAAATCCCTTTCTTGTAGGGTGGGCGCTCCCGCCAAGGGTTCCTCTCGTAGAGCAGGCCCTGGATGCCGGGGCTGCTTGCAAGGGCCTCGGCAGGCCAAGGCCTGCCCTACGAAAAATCAAGGATCTGTGGGTGTGGCGGCCCGACCGGAAAAGGTCCTGACCGATGAACCACTGAGCCGCAAGTTCTGGGGAAATTGAAATGAAACGATCTATCTCGAGTCTTGGAACGGTCATCATTGCGCGTGGCAAGAACGGCCCGAGCGAATGACGGGGAGACGTGCGGCTGGGACCGCTCCTGGAACTCAATTCGGATCGGACCAGGAGTCCGAGTTAAACTTTAACAACATCTCCATTGTTTTGGAGGCATCGGAGCATGCGAGCCACACCTCGAAGTCGAGTCGCGATCGCCTGCCAGGGAGGAGGCAGTCACACGTCGTTTACCGCGGGCGTCTTACAGGGGTTGCTTGCTAATCTCCCGGAAGAAGTTGAAGTGGTGGCGCTCAGCGGAACCTCCGGTGGAGCCCTCTGCGCAACTCTGGCCTGGGAGGGACTTCTGAAGAACGACCTGGCGGGGGCGATCCGAAAACTGCATAAGCTCTGGGATTCGATCGCGGCGAGCGGACCGTGGGACATGGCCGTCAATCAGGCGCTCTTGAACGTCATGAGCCTTCGAGACCTCATGGTCCTGCCCGAAGTGAGCCCGTACTGCCTCCCGACGTGGGGTGCGGATCACTTCCGCGACATCCTGAATCAGCACTTCGACTTCGACGAGCTTCGAGAGCTGGCCCGACGGCCCAACGCCCCTGCCCTGCAAATCGGCGCCGTCGAGGTCCTTTCCGGCCATTTCGAGTTGTTCACGGGACCCGAGCTCTGCGTCGAATGCTTGCTGGCCTCCACGGCGATCCCGGAACTCTTCCGAGCGGTCGAGGTCCCTGGCCGGGGCATGTTCTGGGACGGCCTGTTCTCCCAGAATCCTCCGATTCACGATCTGATTTCCGAAAATATCAACGAACTTTGGGTGATTCAGATCAATTCGAGCACCTGCGCCCAGGTCCCGACCGAGGTCCACCAGATCCTCGATCGTCGCAACGAGCTCTCAGGAAACCTCTCGATGGAGCAAGAGCTGAAGTTCATCGAGATGATGAACCGGGCCATTTCCGAGGGGCACCTCAGCCAACCCGACTTTCACCCGATCGCCGTTTCTCGCATCCCGTTGGATAGGAACCTGGGCTACCGCTCGAAGCTCGATCGTCGCCCCGAGTTCCTGACGGAGATGAGGGCATACGGCCAGGCCAAGGCGCGTTGGTTCTTGAAGGATCGGGAGTCGAAGAAATATACGCTGAAGGCGCTCGGTGTCCTCGCAACCAACGCCAGCCCCCCGGACCAGTGAGTCGCCGCTCCGAATCAGGCCGAGGTGTCTGCCGCCGCGACCCTCCTAAGGCGACCCGCCATCCTCCGCGGTGGATCTCGCCACCATTTGCCTCTGAGCCTCGCGAAGAAGGCTCGCCCGCTCAGCCTCGGCGATCCGAGGCTGAGCGAGGTCCTATCGCACTTGATCCAACGCGGCCAATCCGAAAGAGATGCCCCGGAAGGCTCACGCGCGGAACTTCTCCCACTGTTTTTCGTCGATCTCGAGGCCGAGACCCGGGGCGCTCGGAACGGCGACGCGGCCGTCGATGGCGCGGATCGGTTCGCTGATGGAGTGGCGAAGGGTGGTGCCTTCTTCGACCACGAACTCGAGCAGGCCCATGGTGTTGGGGACGCTGGCCAGGAAGTGGAGTGCGGCGGCGACGTTCAGGTACGTGGTGAAGCCGTGGTTGACGACGGGAAGGCCTCGGTCGGCGGCGAGGGCGGCGATCTTGATCGCCTCGGTGAAACCGCCGCAACGGGTCAGGTCGACTTGCACGACGTCGATCTTGCCCACGTCCATCAGTTGCAGGAACGACTTGCGCTCGCTCTCTTCCTCGCCGGCGGCGATGCGGAGCGTCGAGGCGGCCGAGAGCTTGGCGTAGCCTTCGTAGTCGTCGGGTAAGAGCGGCTCTTCGAACCAGAAGGGGTCGTATTGCTCGAAGGCCTTGGCTCGCTGGATGGCGGTTTTGGCGTCGTAGACGAGTCCGGCGTCGATCATCAGGTCGATGTCGGGTCCCAGGCCGCGCCGGGCCTCGCGGACGAGAGCGACGTCGGTGCGCGCGTCTTTGCCCATCGGATCCCAGCCGAACTTGACCGCCGTGAAGCCTTGGCCGGCGAAGCGGCGGGCGCGCTCACCGGTTTCTTCGGGGGTCGCGCCGAAGAGGGTGCTGGCGTAGGGGCGGAGTGATTGGGTGAATCCACCGCCGAGGAGCCGCCAGATCGGCTGGCCGAGCACCTTGCCCTTGATGTCCCAGAGAGCCATGTCGATGCCGCTCATGGCGTGGATGGCGATGCCTCGGCGCCCCGCATAAATGTTGGCGCGATACATCTTTTGCCAGAGATACTCGGTGCGGAACGGGTCTTCGCCGATCAGCACATGTCCCAGGCCGGTGGTCGCGGTGTGGGAGAAGGGTCCTTCGATGGCGGCCTTTGCAGCCAAGGGGGCCGAGTCGACCTCGCCGTAACCGACGATCCCCGCATCGGTCGTGACCTTGACCACAAGCGCGTCCTGACCGCTATCGCACTGCGTCTTGACCTGGGATAGGCGCAGATAGATCGCCTCCACGGCGGTGATCTTCAGGTCGCTTGTCGGTACCGTCGGCATGTCGCTTCTCCGTTTGCGGTAAACTTAATCGACTTTCGGAGTTCTCTGGGCTGGATTGCCTCACTCGTTGCCAGCCGGTTACTCGGGTTCTGCTTCCTTGTCGACCTCGACGTCGAGGCTACGCGTACAGTCGATCAGGAGCCAGCAGATACCGCTTCCCAAGTACATGGCGGCCAGCAGGTAGAAGAGAGGCCCCCAGTCGGTGGTGGCGAGGGTCTGGCTGTCGACCTGGGTGCGGGTCGTAAAGTAGTCGAGCACGGTCCCGAAGACAACGGGCATGACAACCCCCCCCAGCGTACCGGCCGTGTTGACGATACTGAAGACCGTGGCGCTGTAACGACCGGCGAGATCCGTGCAGGCTCCCCACGTCGTGGGCTGACTCCAATCGCTGAAGAACTTGGCGAACATGAGGATCCAGGCCGCGGTCACACCATCGGTTTGCTGGACCGTGAGCGCCAGCATCAGGCAGCCGAGGACTTTGCCCACGCAGCCGATCAGGCTCCGCGACCAGCGCCGGCTGCCCGACCAGAGGATGCAACGGTCGTTGAGCCACCCCCCTGCCATCCCGCCCAGCGCCCCTCCCCAAAGAGGAAGGCTGGCGAGCCATCCCGTTTTGCTGATATCGAAGCCGCGGGCGCGGAGGAAGTAGGTGCCGATCAGAGAGACGAACGCGACGTCGGAGCCGGCGTCGAGGTACTGCTGGAGCACGAAGAAGCGGAGGCTCCGGCTCCGCCAGGCACGGCGGGCGGACAGGGGCGCACGAGTCGCGGTGGTCGAGGCCGATGAACCGGGATCGATCAGTTTAAGCTCTTCTCGATTGACCCCGGGATGTTCGGCCGGCGTGTTGCGGAACGTGGCCCAGAAGAGCAGGCCGTAGGCAATCCCGAAGAGTCCCAAAGCGCCGAGGGCCGTCTCCCAGGAGAGACCGCACCAGCCCATCAAGAACGTGCCGAGGATGATCGGCGAGAGCGCGCCTCCGCCTCGGCCGAAGGTGGTGGCGATCCACCCCTGGAGGGTCGTGCGCTGGGCGATCGGGAACCAGTTGCGGGTCACCTTGGCGAGGGCCGGATAGCAGCCGGCCTGAGCTGCGCCGAAGAGGAGGCGGCAGATGGCGATCAGTGTCAGGTTGGCCGTCTGGCCGATGGCCGCGATCGCCGCCGACCAGGCCACGATGATGACGCTCAAAACGCGGTGGGGACCGATGCGGTCGCTGATGACCCCGCTCGGGATTTGCCCCACGCAATAGGTGTAATAGAACAAGGAGAAGAGCAGTCCCGCCTCGAGGTTGCTGAAATGAAAATCCTCCTGGAGCTTCGGCCCAACGATGTTCCAGGTGTAGCGATGCAGGTAGAGCAAGAACGAGGCGCCGCAGGAAAGCGCGAATACACGCCATCGGATTCCGGAGGGACGTGCCGGCTCAAGGTCGTCGCTCATGGGTCTTCACGTCTCCGGAGGTTCCGATCGCTTGGGCTTTCGCCAATCAAGTCACCAGGGTCGTTCGACCCCCACGCAGAGAATGAATTGTCCTTGGCGGACTCGCGCCCCCCAGGCCTGGGCGACGACGATCCCGTCCATGGGCGCACGTGCCGGCCAGGCCGGCTCGTCGACGCGTTGAAAGTCATGCAGGCGGCCGACCAGCTCACCGCGTCGAACGCGCGTTCCACAGTCGATCACTTCTTCATAATGTCCGTCAAAGGGAGCCGCAACGTAACAGTTTGCGTCGACGATCTCGGCCAATTTCTGGGTACCTGCCGCATGGTGCGCGATCGGCTCGATCTCGCCTCGAAGCTGCCCCTGGCGGATGGCCGCCGCCAATACCCCTTGGCGGCCGTAGCGAACCCCTTCCGAAAGAACGGCCTCGCCCCATCCGAGTTCGGTTCCCACGGTGATCTTGCCCAGGCGTTCCGCCTCGCTGGTGAGCAGGCCCGGTGTTCGGTTCTGGTACGTCATGATCAAGGGGGATCCGAACCAACGAGCCGTCTCGGCGATGGCCTTGGCCTGGTCGGGGTCGTCGATCGGGTGGAAGCTCGCGCAGAGGCCGAACCGCAATTGCTGACCGCCCGAGTGCAAGTCCAGTACAACATGCGCCTGCGGCCAAATCCAGCGCCGAACGAAATCGGCAACCCGGTGTGTGAAGCCTCCCAGAGCCGGTTGCCGCCCCGCACCGTCGACAAACGCTCGGTTCAGATTCACGCGATCGGCCGCAACGCTGTCGCGCGTGCCCGTGCGAAACGCCTCGGGATTGAGCACGGGAATCAAGATGATCCTACCCAGCACCTGGTCGAGGCTGATCTCCTGCATCAGTTGCTTGATCGCCGTCGGTCCCTCATACTCATTGCCATGGGTCGCCCCAAAAGCAACGAGTCCTCGCCCCGGCTCAGCGCGAGGCCCCACCAAGACCGTCACGGGGATCAAATGCGTCCCCCACATCGTGTCGTGCTCGAGCGAGACCCAATAATCGCGGCGCCCGGGAGTCTCGAAGTCGAGGTCATCGGGCCAGATCACCGTTCGGGACATGCAGGCCTCATTTGTCGAAGAAATGACGTCAGAAAAGACGGGCCCTCTCGAAGGGTGGGCATTTCCCATCACTCGACGGAGAATATGGGCACCGTTAAGAAATCTATGTATGGCTAATCACAAGCGGACAATGCCACCCGACGGGGGTTGGAGCGGTGATCGCTCGGAGAGCACGCTCAGCGCGGAGAGCGGGCACCACCCATCCAAAGATGTTTTCTCGTAGGGAAGGCCTTGGCCTGCCTGGGCTGTTCGCTGGAGCCTCGGCAGGCCAAGGCCTGCCCTACAAAAACTATCCCGATGCTCCACTCAACGCATAAATGCTAAAACAAATTTATAAAACTCTCCAAGATTTTGTAAGCGACCGGCTCGCAACCCGCTCTAGCTCACGCGAGAATTTCCTTCACGACGTGACCGTGCACGTCGGTGAGGCGGAAGTCGCGGCCGGCGTAGCGGTAGGTCAAACGTTCGTGGTCGAACCCGAGCAAGTGAAGAATCGTCGCGTGGAGGTCGTGGACGTGGACCTTGTTCTCAACGGCGGCGAAGCCGAACTCATCCGTGGCTCCGACGACGGTCCCCCCCTTCACGCCGCCGCCGGCCAGCCACATCGTGAAACCATAGTGATTGTGGTCGCGCCCGCTCAGTGACGGCAACTCGGCGACGGGGGTTCGCCCAAACTCGCCTCCCCAAATCACGAGCGTGTCTTCGAGCATCCCGCGCTGTTTCAGGTCCTTCAAAAAGGCCTCGATCGGTTGATCCCACTGCGTGGCCAGATGACGAATATCTTTCGTGATGTTCTCATGATTGTCCCAAGCCTGCCCGGCGCCGTTCCAGACCTGGATGAACCGGACGCCGCGCTCGAGCAACCGCCGCGTGATCATCAACTGTCGGCCATGGAGGCCGGTGCCGTACATCTCCTTGATCGCCTTCGGCTCTTTTTCGAAGTCAAAGGCGTCGGAGGCCTCGGACTGCATGCGGTACGCCAGCTCGAACGACTGGATACGTGCTTCGAGGCGAGGGTCGTGCTGATGCTGTTCCAGGTGGCGTTCGTTGAGTCGATTCACCAGGTCGAGTTGCCGGCGCTGCTCGGCCGGAGAAATCCCGTCGTTGCGGATGTTCTCGATCAGCTTGCGAATGTCTGTATGCTGCGTATCGATGTACGTGCCTTGATACGCACCGGGGAGGAACGACGACCGCCAGTTCTGGGTGGCCACGACCGGATACCCGCCCGGGCACATCGCGACGAAGCCCGGGAGATTTTGATTTTCAGAGCCGAGCCCGTACGTCACCCAAGAACCCATGCTCGGGCGATGGAGGCGGCCGTCGCCGCAATTCATCAAAAGCAGCGACGGCTCGTGGTTGGGCACATCGGCGTACATCGAGCGAACGACACAGATGTCGTCGATGCATTGGGCCGTGCGGGCGAAAATCTCACTGACCTCGATGCCGCTTTCGCCGTATTTCTTGAAGGCAAACGGCGAACCCAAAGCCGCGCCGGTCTTGCGCTCGGTGCGGAGGTTCGGGTTCGGCAACGGCTTGCCGTGATACTTGGTCAGGAGCGGCTTGGGATCGAACGTGTCCATGTGGGAAGGCCCGCCGTTCATGAACAAATGAACGACGCGTTTCGCCTTCCCCGGAAAGTGGGACGACTTGGGCGTGAGCGGATTCAGATCCGTCGTCTTGCCCTGCGTTTCGCCGACCATCAAGCCCGCCAGGCCCAAGAGCCCAAAGCCCATGCCGCTCCGCCGCAACAGCTCGCGACGGTCCAAGAGCCGATCATCAAGACGAGTACCGTGGTCAGACATCGATCAAGACTCCTCCTCGCCCGCTCCAATCCCGTCAAAAGCGATAGGTAGTGCCCACCCCTTAACATCAATCAATAAAGACAAGCTCGTTACATAGTAATAAGGACTGCACATAATACTCCCAGGCCTTAGGAGCCTGCCCCTCGGCGTCCAGAAACGCTTTGGCCAGATCCTGTTCCTCGGCGCTTGGACTTCTCTGGAAAAGTAGGCCGTAGATTCGATCGACGCGAAGGCCGAGATCGGTGTCCGCGGCAATTTCCGGACGTTTCAAGAGTCCCCGGGACGCGCTGAGCATGAACGGGTGGTTCAGAAAGAAAAGGGCCTGGGGCGCGACCGTGGTCGCGTCGCGCTTCGCGCTGGTGGCGTTCGGGTCGGGGAAATCGAAGGTGCGGAAAATCCCCGGCAGATTGAGGCGATCGACGAAGCCGTAAAGGGTGCGGCAGGTCACGGCATCGCCGGTGATGTCGGCAACGGAACGCCCGCCGACTCGGGAATCAAGCCGGCCGGAGACGGCAAGCAGCGTATCTCGCAGGGATTCGAAGTCGAGCCGACGTCGATTCATCTTCCAGTAGAGCGAGTTTTCCGGGTCGACCTTGCGTGCCTCCTCGCGATCGTCGCTGGCCTGCTGATAGGCGTTGGAAAGCATGATCCGACGATGCAAATCCTTGATCGACCATCCCCCTTCCATGAAGGAAGTTGCGAGGTGGTCGAGTAACTCGGGGTGGCTGGGAGGTTCGCTTCGCAGGCCGAAGTCGCTGGGGGTCGCCACGAGCGGGGTTCCGAAATGGTACATCCAAGCCCGGTTGACCAGAACTCTTGCCGTGAGGGGGTTCCCCTTGCTGGCGATCGCCTGAGCCAGGCCGAGCCGCCCACTCCCTTCGCTAAAGGGCTGACGGTCGCCCGGGCTCAGGACCTCGAGAAAGCGCCGAGGCACGGCCGGCCCGAGATTGTGCGGGTTGCCTCGCGAGAAGACGCGGGGTTCGACCGGTGTCGCCAGGTCTTCCAGGGCCATCGCCCGAGGCGGAGCCCCCGGCCCGGTCGAGCGCCAGGTGACGACAGCGTTACGCAATTCTTGAAGCTTGGCCTGAGCCGGACGGTCTGGCAAGAGTGCCAGGTCGCCATAAGGGTCGAACGGCACCTCGGGGGGTGCATCCGGACCATGGAAGACTTGAGCCAATTCTTCCGAGGCGGGATCGGGAAGCGGCCTGCGAGGGGCCTGGTTGAGCGCGTCCCGCTGCGCCGAGTCTTGCCAAAGCTTCTCGACGTGATTGAACAACCGAGCATAAATTTGAGCTGTTTCGGCGAGTGACTGCGGTGGCCGATCGTTGAGCGCCTTGACGACCACGGGATTCACGGCGTGCGCGGTATCCGTCGGCTGCCAAAGCGAAGCGCAGTAGCCACGTGCCTGCTTCTCAAAATCGTCGGCCGGAAGCGCAGCCAGGGCGTGCCAAGGGGCGAGCACAGGATCATGACGTTTGCGGGTCCGCTCCAGGAAAACGCGCCAGCGCACGACCATCTTGGGATTGAGGTCACCGCCGTCGGCGAGCAGCATGAAGTCCTCGGTCGTCGGCTGCCCGATGGCGGCTTGGGCGGCGATGAGATACTCAGCGGCCCGCTTCTTCGCTCCGTCGACGAGTGCGGCATGCTTATCGGCGACGAACTCAGCGAGTTTCGCCTCGCGTTGGGCCAACTCCTTGGCGAAGGAGGCGTACTGGGGTGTTGCCGGCGGGTCCTCGAACAACGGGGGCCTCGTCGGTTCGACGGAACTGGCGAAGACGCCGTAGAGCGAGTAATAGTCGCGCGTTGGAATCGGGTCGAACTTATGATCATGACAACGAGCGCAACTGACGGTCAGGCCGAGCAAACCGCGAGTCACGACGTCGATCCGGTCGTCGATCACGTCGTGGATGTTGTTCATGAACCGACTGCCAAGCGTGAGGAAACCCAAGGCCCGGAGCGATCGCTTCTCTCCCGCCGAGTCCAACCGGTCGGCGGCCAACTGCTCGAGGATGAACCGGTCGTAAGGCAGGTCTTCATTCAACGCTTGGATCACATAGTCACGATAGGTGTACGCCCAAGGGTAATTCGCGTCCTCGAAGAGGATGTACCCTTTGGTGTCGGCATAACGCGCCACATCGAGCCAGTAACGCCCCCAGCGCTCGCCATAGTGGGGTGACGCCAAGAGACGGTCGACAACCTTGGCGAACGCGTCCGGCGCGGTGTCGGCCTCGAACGCCGCGACCTCTTCCGGGGTGGGAGGTAAGCCGACGAGGTCGAACGTCGCGCGACGGATCAAGGTCCGCTTGTCGGCCTGGGGCGAGGGCTCCAGGCCCCTGGCCTCGAGCCCGGCGAGAATGTACCAATCGACGGAGCTTTGCGGCCAATCGCGTTTCTTGACGGCCGGAAGCGGGAAATTGCGGACCGGCTGAAACGCCCAGTGCCGTTTGGGGTCGGTGTTGGCCCCCGTGGAGGCCCCGGGCGGAAGCAGGTGCTCCGACTCAGGCCAAGGCGCCCCCATTTTGACCCAGGTTGTCAGGTCGGCGATCGCCTCGGGACTCAGCGTCTTGGACGGGGGCATCTTGATCGCCCCGTCGTGGCGAATGACCTCGATGAGCGGGCTCTCCTCCGGAGCTCCCGGAGCCACGACCGCTCCATTCCCCTGGTCCTCAACCACCGAGGCCCTCGAATCGAGCCGCACCCCCGATTTCTGAGTCTTGGGACCGTGGCAAGCCACACAGTTCTCGACCAGGATCGGGCGGACCTTCCGCTCGAAGAAGTCAGCCTCTTGGCGCGTGACCGGTCTCGGCGCGGCAGGGCCTTCGGCCCCCTTCGCCGACAGGGCCAGGCTCCCCATCCCAATGATCACCCAGGCGGTTCTCATGACCCAGCGACCTCTCGAGCGCTTCCCTGCGTATGTCCAGGCCCGTTTCTTCATTCGGCCCCGTTCCTCCCGCGAGGGTGCGGATCTCGTTGGGAAAACCACAACACGAGACCGTGATCTCATCCGCACCATGATCGCAGGTTTTTCATCATCTCGCGACTATCATCGAGATCCGAACCTTAGGGTTGGTTACTCTCATCCCCTTCGATTGTAAAGTGGCCGAGTCTTAATCGAGCGGACATTTTGTGAAAAGGTGAATTGCCGGGCGGTTAATCGTAATTCGCGGAGCCAGGCTGACCGAGGCGATCGCGCAAGAGTTGGCGGAAAGCCTGCACCACGGGGGAGAGGTGCACGCTTTTGCGAGTGACCAGTCCCATCGATACGGATTCGCGTTTGGGATCAATAGGCCTCACGTGGAGTTCGGGCATCTCGGCGGCCATCTCAAGGGTCACGTACAACAGGGCGATCCCTACCTCCATGCGCACGAACCGGCGGGCGATATCGACGCTTCGGGTCTCGATCACCGTGTTGAGACGGTCGCCCAGGTTGTGTTGCCCCAGGAACCGCTCCAGGCCCTGACGATCTCGATCGCCACTCGGGTAGGTCATAATCGGGTACTTCACGAGGTCGGCGGCCGTGATCCGCTTCTTACGAGCCAGCGGGTGATCGGCCGAGGTGATCAACGCCAGGTACGTGCGATAGAGATGCTCGTACGAGAGCACACGCCCCAGCGGCTCCTCGGCGAAATAGCCGATGATCCCCAGGTCGGCCTCTCCTTCCTTGACCATGCGTACGATCTCGCTGGATGTCTCCGATCGCAGTTGCAAACGCACGGCGGGATAACGCTCGGTGAACTCCTTCACCGGCTCCGGGAGGCGGTAGGCCAGCACCGAGGGGGTAGACGCTACGGTGATCTGTGAGGCCACATCGAGCCGGCGCGCGTCGAACCAGGCGATCAGCGAGTCGAGCCCCGTGACATGAGGTTTGGCCAACTCCCAGAGGAGGCGTCCTTCCTCGGTTTGCTGGACGGATTTCCCCTTGCGCAACAAGAGCGAAGCGCCCAGGATGCGCTCGAGTGCGCGCACCTGCTTCCAGACTGCGGGCGTGGACAACCCCTGCCGCTTGGCCGCCTCGGAGAAGCTCCCCTGCTCGGCGGCCAGGCAGAAGCTTCGTAGCGACGCAAGTTCGAGCCGCTTGTACCGAGCGTTTCGCTCCACGGACGTCTCCTCGTCTTCAAGCCTTCAAAGCGCCTCATAGCCAAGGGCCTACGCCCCTGCTACCCGCGTGATGGGCACATTCCTCGCGTCGCCACAAGCCGACGCCCTCGTCCGCGGCGAACTACGTTATCACGAAGGCCGATGGTCTTGGCCATGATTAACTCAAAGGAAATCAGCCTTTTCACAAAATATGCAATCAGCTAATCAATGCCACCGCTATAATCCCATTCTGATGTTGCCGAAACCTCATGCTTCTGGATCACGTTGGCATTCCGGGTCGTCGCTACGAATGGCCCCGAAGGCCGATAATATTCAGAGTCTCCACTCATCTCGATGGATGCAGAATAGAAACCGGAACATTTCGCTTCGATCTGGAATTGTGGCGGTTCGCGTCAGCATGTTCGTCTCTTCAGCGGTCGGGCACTCTCCGCCCTTCCTGTCACGATGGCTTTCTCTTGTGTTTTGAGACCTCCCTCGCAGCCGTGCCGTCTCTGCCGTTGGCCTTGATTTTCATTCCAACTTCGCCATGGCAAGGTTGGGTCTGCAACGATCTGAGGATCCATGCTCTTTACCGCCGCGCCCGCGGCTCTCGTCGTTCCTGACCGATTTCGGTGAACGCATTCTTATCTCCTATGAATTCGTTCTGGAGCTCTCGTCCATGAGATCACGTCGCGCATTTACCTTGATCGAGCTTCTGGTCGTCATTGCCATCATCGCGGTCTTGATCGCTCTTTTGCTGCCGGCCGTTCAGGCCGCGCGCGAGGCGGCCCGCCGAGCTCAGTGTGTTAACAACCTCAAACAGATCGGGATCGCGATGCACAACTATCACGGCTCGGTCGGCAGCTTCCCCTCGGGCTGTGTCAACAACACGTCCTTCGCAGGACCGGCCTGGAATTGGGCCTCGTTCATCCTGCCCCAGATGGAGCAGACCCCACTCTTCAACGCCGTCAACTTTTTCCTCAACAACGGAGATCCTCAAAACACGACGATATCGCGAACGATCGTGACGGGGTTTCTCTGCCCGACCGACGATTCGAACCGGCTCTTCACCAACCTCTGGTGGTGTTATGCGCAAAACTGGGGAGTGATGATGACGGGGGCCACCACCAACTATGTGGCCTGCGTGGGGGATAACAAATTCGGGATCCCCTTCGACGTTTACTCCGGTGATTCAAGCGGCACGTTCTATGGTCACAACGGCACCTTCCGCGGCCTCTTCGGCGAGGCCACCAACGGCATCTGCAAGAGTATCGCCGACGTGACCGATGGCACGAGCAACACGTTCCTCGTCGGCGAGAATTCCCCCAACTTCAATGGCGCACTGAACTGGCCCAATGGCGACGCCACCTACGCGACGACCGTGATCCCGCTCAACTGGCGAACCAACCTCCAGGACGGCCAGACCGACACGGACGGCTCCGTTTGCAACGCGGTCACGCCGGCCCTCGACAGTCCGACCTCGTATGTCCATTGCTTCCGCAATCAGCTTTACGCCTTCGGATTCAAGAGTAAGCACCCCGGCGGGTCCAACTTCGTCATGGCCGACGGCTCGGTACGGTTCATCAAGATGTCGGTGAACCCCCGGACCTACAACGCGCTAGGAAGCCGCGCCGGCGGCGAGATCATCTCCTCCGACGCGTTGTAAACGACCTGACACAACCCGCCTTCTGGAATCGAAGGAGCCGAACTCGCATGCGAGGGCACGACACGAAAGCCTCCACGACCGATCGCGACCTTAAAACCTACGCGATCAAACCCATCCTTCGCCTTACCGTTTCCCTCATGGTCGCCCTGGGCCTGGCCGCCTGCGGCTCGTCGAATGGCCTGACCCTGGGGCGCGTCCAAGGCACCGTCACCTACAAGGGCGAGCCCATCCGGCGCGGGACGGTGATCTTCATGCCCGACGAATCGAAGGGGCAGCAAGGTCCCGCGGCCATGGGAGTCATCGGTAACGACGGCAGCTACCTCATGACCACCGAGCAGACCGGCGACGGGGCCGTTGTCGGACTCCACAAGGTGGGCATCATGGCCTTGGGCGAAACCCCGATCAGTGATCCCGACGACGCAGCAACCAAGGAGGTCGACGAAGCCAAAGCGTTCTTCGCCAACAAGGCGGCTTTAGCTTCTCCCAAGACGCGCGCCGCCACACGCAAGACCGGTCCGACCTACCGCGACCGTAGCGGCCGGGTTTTTCCGATCCTCATCCCCGAGAACCTCACGAAGCCAACCGAGTCGGGGATTGCCGTCAAAGTCGAGCGTGGTGCCAACAAAGTGAATATCGCCATCCAGGAGAACGGGACCGTTCGCATCGAAAATTAAACGAGCGTCCCCAGTTCAACCTACGACAAGGATATGAGCGGATACGGGCCCCGTTGGTCTTCACCGGCCAACGGGAGCACGGATCCGATCAGGACGACGCTCACCAGGCATTCATCAACGCATCAAAAAGCTTGTTTTTCTACCGACCAATCGTGCATCCGGTAAGTTTTTCGTAGGACAGGCCTTGGCCTGCCGAGGCTCCAGCGAACAGCCCTGGCAGGCCAAGGCCTGCCCTACGAGAAGATATCTTTGGATGAAGGTGCTCACGCAACGGAAGGGGACTTGCCGGATGCACCATGAAATAATCGATGGAAATGGTCGAACAGACTTCAGAGCTCGCAGTCGGAATGGGGCGACTACCAAAAAAGTGTGCCAAGTGCAGGCCTTCTCTTCGACCGTCACGGATGGTGCACCGTACACTGAGTTAATCGCATGGAACCGACACGATTTCGATTCTCGATCGGGTTTCTGATGGTGTTGAACCTGATCATTGCGCTGGCCCTGGCTCCAGCCGCCGTGGTGTTGCGAACGCCTCGGCTGGACTGGATCGTGGCGATGGTCGCGTATGAGGTCATCGCGCTACCCGTCATCATCATGTTGATCGTGGTCGCCAGCGTTGACCCAGGCCGGAAACGCGATACGATCATCATCCTACTCTGCCTCACACCGGTGATCGTTCTCGTCGGCATTGCCCTCGTGTTGTGGATCCGAGAGAGGCTGATCGAAATCCTCAGTGGTCGCGCTCACTTCGATATACACACTGCACCTATCCTGATATTCTCGCTGTCTCACCTCTTCGTGATGCTGTCTCCGAAGTGGATCGCTTGGATCAGGAAGATCCGAGGAGAGAGGCGCGACGTGGACATGCAATGCGTGGAAAGGGAACCCGATTCCTCAGAGCTTCCATGAAAATCCAGGGACGACCAAGCCCCAGCGTGGACCCACCTCGAAGGATAATTCGAACTCGACTATTGTGAGAACGTTTGGCGACGATTTCGTTGATAGTCAAAACGTAATGCCATTTGCATGTAACTCTTGTAGGTCAGACCTCGGCCTGCCCAGGCCGTTGGCGAGAGCCTCGGCAGGCCCAGGCCTGGCCTACGGGAACTTGACAATCATGGAATGGTTTGGTCGATATTCTGAACAGACTGTCGGGGAGCCTCCACCTTACCAAAACTCAGCGCAGGCACCGGTTCGAAGGTTGAGGGCACAGGCGTTCGAGGTCGTCGAGCCTTGTCGGGAATGCGTCCGAGAGCACGGTTGAATGTCGCCAAGGTAGCCACGAGCAGGGCGGCGGCGACCAATGCATAAAGAATAATCCAAAGCCAGATCGAAAAAGAGACGATTCGAAACCACCAACTGCCACTCAAGGTGATCGTCAAGTCGAACAGCCCGTGAAAGGGACTCATCTCGGCGAGCGCCGTGCTAAGATCCTGATCGTTGCGGAGAAGCGTGAGAACCAACAACGGCCAGCCCAGGCTAGCCAGGGCGTAGAGGGTCACGGCGGTGGAGACGGCTCTGCCAAGTCGGGAGATCCAGGTCGAGAGGGCGAGTCCGATGCTCGTCCAGGCCGCGGTGACGACGACGATGTAGAGCACAAGTTGTGCATAGCACGTCCACTGATCCGAAATACAGGCCAGGATCAGGGCTACCAGGCTTGGCAACCAAAGCAGACGCGGAACTTCCCGGAAGACACTCCACCACTTGGCCAGAACAATACTCCGGGACGAGAGCGGGGTTGTGAGCAGCACGTCGAGACTTCCCCTCGTCCGCTCCTCGGCGAGTGCCGTGGTGGCCGCGATCAAGAGCAAGGGCAGTCCCATCGCAACCTGGAACGCATTGACGAAGGCGGGGAACCATCCCAGCAGTCGGGTTGACGGCCTGAGAGAGTCGTCGATTGCGATCAGGCTGAAGCCGAGGGCCAGGCCGAAGTAGAGCCGGATCACGCCTCGAATCCAAGGGGAAGGGCGCTTGCGATGCCACTCATACCAGAGCACCGGGCTGGCATCGAGCGCGGGTCCTTGGCCCAATCCAAAGGGGCTCCAACCTCTCACTGAACGTCGAGCGACAGGGTGATCGGCCTGCCCAACGACGACGGCACGCATCTTCGTGATGGAAAGCGTGAGTAACACCGCGGAAAGGAAGAGTGCGACGGCCGTGAAGCCGAGAAAGTCGATGATCCCCACCTCGCCCGGCCTGTCGTAGGGAGCAAACGCCAGGAGGTAGGGATGAGCCACGATCGCCCAATGTGGCAGGGGCGGAAAGCCACGCCACGACGTGAAAAACATCCAGACCGGGAACGCCAACATCCAGATCGCGAGGACCGCGTACGTGGCCAAGAGCACCTCATGCGACTTCGTACCCCAGATCGAGAACGCGAAAGCGATGGCGCATACGAAGACCGCAAGACTCAGGCTCATCACGAACGCCCCGGCCAGGGTCAAAGGGTCGATGCCGCCGAGTAAGGTGCAAAGCGTCAGGACGGGTAACGTGCAGCCGACCATGGCAAGAACCGGTAGGATCCGTCCCGCCAGCTTGCCAAGCACGATCTCGGTATTGGAGAGGTCGGTCATCAGCAACTGCATCAGGTTCCCTCGCGCCTTGTCCTGGCAAATCGCACCGGCCGTGGCCGCCGGTGCGGCCAGCAGGACCAAAGAGATTTGCGTGGAGACAATCGCCCGGAAGAAGCCGCTCCCGATCCCCGCCATATCCTGAATGGTCAATTCCGCACCACCGAAAACATGCGCCCCCCAGACGCTCGCCAGCGCCAACAGCAGAACCCCCACGAACAAGGACCGGCCCCCGTAGATTTGCCAGCGCCTCGTCGTGGTCAACCATTCGGACGCAAAGACCGGCCCCAATCCCCATCGACTCATCATTGGCACCGCCCTCGTTCTCGCCACCTCGCGGCCGAAGTCCCACCCGGCCCGACGCACTCCGGACAATTGTCCCACAGCGGCCTTACCAATGGATATATCTCACCCGTGACAAAACTCGGAGACGCCCTGGAGAAAACCATGAACCATGGCGATCCATCGACTCGCCCACTCGTAGCCCTCGGACTGGATCATCGACATATCCTTTAAATTGACAATAGCTCTCCCTATTTCGTCATGACTCAATCTCGGCACGAAGACCAGGCGCACCCGATGGTCCGGCGATGGGACGAAGTCTAAGGCGTAGGACGCAGGGTGTGAGCATCAAACGGATTCTCGGCCTTTCCCCGCTGTCGCTCGTTGCCCGGGTTGCACCTGAGCGACCCCTCAGTCGAACGAAATGAACAATCGCGAACAATCGGCACCGAATTCCGAAAGAAGCTAGTTTTTCTAACTTATTTCAACACAAGGAGATCGATCACTACCCATGGGCGATTGCACAAACCTGAGACGAGCGGCCGCAAGGTTCTCGCAACACGATTTTCGATGTCGTATGATACGATGAAGCCCACGCAAAGTTTGCGCTAAACGCACTGTATAGCGGCCTGGCAGGTCCACCACGATTGAGGGCGTCTGGGTGCGTTGGTCGTGCTTAAGTCACGTGGTGGACGGCACTGTCTGGATGGGTTTGCGAACTTCGCCTTGGAATGATTTCGTGGCCCCCCCCACCGCTCTACTCCCTCCTCGCACTTAGGAGCCGATGACATGACCGAGCCGAAACCGAGCACGTCGCGACGTGAATTCCTGAAGCGGACCAGCCAAGTGGCTTCGGCCTCGGCCTTGGCGGGCGTTGCTGTTCCGGCGGTTCACGCCGGCGAGAACAACACGATTCAAGTGGCCCTCGTGGGCTGCGGTGGCCGTGGCACCGGCGCGGCGCTCAATGCGATTTCGACCACTGATGGCCCGATCAAGCTCGTCGCCATGGCCGACGTGTTCAAGGATCGGCTCGATGGCAGCTACGAGGAAATCAAGAAGAGCAACCCCGACAAGGTCGACGTTTCCGACGACCGCAAGTTCATCGGTTTCGACGGCTATCAGAAGGCGATGGACTGCCTGAAGGAAGGGGATGTCGTCATCCTCGCCACGCCTCCGGCGTTCCGCTGGGTCCAATTCGGCTACGCCATCAAGAAGGGCATCAACACCTTCATGGAGAAGCCGATCACCGTCGACGGGCCGTCCACCCGCAGGATGCTCGCGCTCGGTGAAGAGGCCGCCAAGAAGAACCTCAAGGTGGGCGTCGGCCTCATGTGCCGCCACTGCGAGGCTCGCGAAGAGCTCTACAAGCGGATCCAGGACGGCGAAATCGGCGACATCATCATGCTCCGCGCCTATCGCCAGACCGGCCCCGTGGGTACGGCCCTGACCGAGGCCAAGCCCGAAGGCATCAGCGAGCTGCTCTATCAGATCCAGCGGTTCCACGGCTTCCTCTGGGCCAGCGGCGGCTGCTACAGCGACTTCCTCATCCACAACATCGACGAGAGCTGCTGGATGAAGAACGCCTGGCCGGTCAAGGCGCAAGCCACCGGCGCTCGTACCTACCGCGAGAACTACGTCGACCAGAACTTCGACACCTACTCGGTCGAATACACGTTCGGCGACGGCACCAAGTTCTTCCTGGAAGGCCGCAACATCCCCGGCTGCCACCAGGAGTTCGCGAGCTACGTTCACGGCTCGAAGGGCTCGGCCGTGATCTCCTCGAACTCGCACACCCCCGCCCGCTGCGCCATCTACAAGGGGCAGAAGTTCAACCGCAAGGAAGTGGTCTGGGCGTTCCCGCAACCCGAGCCCAACCCCTACCAGCTCGAGTGGGATCACCTGATCCACGCCATCCGCAAAGACAAGGTCTACAACGAAGTCAAGCGAGGCGCCGAGGCCAGCCTCGTGACCTCCATGGGCCGCATGGCCGCCCACACCGGCCAGGTCATCACGTTTGATGACATGCTCAACTGCTCCCACGAGTTCGCGCCCACCGTCGATCAACTGACCTTCGAGAGCCCTGCACCTCTCCAGGTGGATCCGACGACCAAGCGCTACCCCTGGCCGCAGCCGGGCATCCTGACCGACCGCGAGTTCTAATCCACTCTCCTCCATCTTCCGAATCAAAACCGAAAGGCCCGGACCACTGCGTCCGGGCCTTTTGTCGTGGTACCCATCACTTCTCCCCCTCGGGTGGACACCACCCACCAGACCTCCCCCAAAAACTTCGCGAAAGGCTCCAATCCGAGCTGAGCGAACGTCCAGTACTGCGCAACGCTTTCGTCGGGCAGACCTTGGCCTGCCGAGGCCATTCGTGAACATCTCGGCAGGCCAAGGCCTGCAATACGGAAGCGAATCCTTATACGTCATTCCGAGCGGAGAACGGAGTTTCTTTTTCCTAACTCCCAATCATAGCGCCTTCCCACCGATCTGCCAGGCGTATGGAAGTTATACGCCTTAAGGAAAAGAATCGGGGCAATCATTCCGCGAACGACGCCATTACATAGGCAAGGCAGATACACGAGGATCTTAAAGACCGAAGTAAGACAACGAAGGAATCACCTGCCATGTCGTGCCGCGATTTCAAGATCGTGTTATGGGTGGGTTGGCTTTGTAGTCTTGCGGTGATCGCGGCAGGTCAAACCGATACTTCGGGCGAAAGCCGTGAAAAAGCCATCGCGGAGCGATTCCAGGTCGTTCTTGAGAAGAATCCACGCCGAGGGACGGCATTCGACCGCGTTTATGGCTATCACGTTGAACGAGGTCAAGTCGATGTCTTGATCACAACCTATCAGGATCGCTTGAAACGGGATCCCCAGGACGGCGTCGCCTGGACCATACTCGGCCTGGTCGAATCCCAACGTGGCAACGACGCCAACGCCGTCGCTGCCTTCCGACAAGCCCAGGACATCCGCCCAAACGATCCACTTCCATCATTCTATCTCGGCCAGGCGCTGATCTTGATCGGGCAGCCCGGTGAGGCCGAGAAGGCCTTCGAAAACGCGATCGGGCGCAATCCCCAACGGACCGACCTTCTCGAGATCTTCCAGGCCCTGGGACGGCTCCACCAACGCGCCCAACGCTATGACCGTGCCCTCGCCGTCTGGACTCGCCTCGAACAGATGCTCCCCGATGACTTACGTGTCCGTGAGCGCGTCGCGACCCTCCTGGCCGACGAAGGACAGCTTACCGAGGCCCTGGCTCGCTATGAAGCTCTCGCCAAGCGAACGAACGACCCCAACCGAAAGGTCCAGCTCAAAATCGAGACCGCCGACCTCAAGGTCCGCCTCGGAAAGAACCCCGAAGCCCTCAGCGATTTCGATGGAATCCTCGAACACCTCAATCCCGATAGCTGGCTCTTTCGCGAAGTCCGGCACCGCATCGAAGGACTCTACTTTCGCAATGATGATCAATCCGGGTTGGCAACCTACTACGAAGCCAGGATCAAGAAAGTCCCCGACGACCTCGACGCCATGGAGCAACTCGCAAGGCTCTTGAGCGCCCAAGGCAAGACCGAGGATGCCCGGGGTTGGCTCGAGCGTGCGGTCCGCCTCGCCCCTTCGCGGCGAGAGCTGAGACGAGCTCTGATCGAGCGGCTTGCCCAGCAAGGGAAGACCGTCGAGGCCCTGGAACAGTACCGCCAGCTCGCCGAGATCGATCACGGCCGTCCCGAAACCCTCCGAGACTGGGGCCTACTCCTCCTCAAGGACGAACACCGGCCCGAAGCCGATCGCAAAGCCGAGGCCGCCAGGGTCTGGCGGCGCATCGTCGACGCCAAGCCCGACGAACCCCTCACTGCCGTCCAGGTGGCCGACCTGCTGGGAAAGGCCGGACTCGTGGATGAGGCGATCGCCCTCTACCAACGGGCCATCGAACTCGCACCCAATGCCCCTCAATATCGCGAATACCTCGGGGAATTCCTCCACGGCTTGAAGCGCAACGACGAGGCCGTCGCTGCCTGGAAGGCCATGGCCGCGGGACCGAACCGCAGCGCCAAGAGCCTGCGGCGATTGGCCGAGGTGCTCCTGACTTTCGGCCATCTCGAACCTGCCATTCAGGCCGCGCTCGAAGCCCGACAGCTCGCCCCCGACGACCTCGACGTGCGCCTCTTCTGCGTCGACGCCTTGCGCCGAGGCGGACGCTTCGCCGAGGCCTCGGCCGAACTCGAGGCCGCCGACCGGCTCTGTGATACCCACGACGAGCGTGATCGGGTCATCGAGCAACAAGTCATCGTCTACCGCGAAGCAAAAACCCTGGACGTAGAGGCAGACCGGCTGCAAAAGCTGCTCGAGGCGGAAAAGGCCCCGACCGTCGTAAGCTGGATCCGGCTGGCGAGGCTACTCGAAGCCGACGGTCGCCTGAAGGAAGCGGCCGCAGCGGCCCGTCATGCGGTGGCGCTCGATGACGCCTCGGTGCCCGCCTGGGCCACGGTCGCACACGTCTTCGAACTCAACGGCGACCTGCTCGGAACAGCCCAGGCCTATCGCAAGCTCGCCGCTGTCGACCGACGCGACAAGACCCGGTGGCTCCAGGAGGTCGCTCGCCTGGAAACCAGGCTCGGCCACACCGAGCAGGCCCTCCGAGCCGGACGCGAATTCCTCGCCAGCGCACCCGCCAGCGCCGAGAGTGCCGAAGCCTTCGCCCGGCTTTGCTTCCGACTGGGACAGAACGAGGAAGGCCTGGAAACTCTCCGACGCTCGGTGCGGGTCCATTCGGCCGACCCCACGTCCTTGATCGCCCTTGCCGAGGCGTTGACGCAACAGTCGCATACCGATGAAGCCATCGAAATCTATTGGCGTGCCTTCCTGAAAACGAACGACCTCGACGCCAAGCTCTCCATCCTCGGGCACCTGACCGAACTCTACCTCGTGCGCAACCAGTTCGACGGCCTCATCGCCAGGCTTCAGCGCGAGCGAGGTGAACCCAACCAGCAGCGCGAGCTGGCCACCTGCCTGGCGCACGCCTACAGCCTGGCCGGCGATTACGGCAGCGCCCGCAATGAAGTCGAGAAACTCGTACGCGAGAACCCGCGCGACACCGACTTGCTGCGTCAGCTCGTGAATCTCGCCGAGGCCGAAGAAGACTTCTCCAATGCCGCCCGCTATCAGCGCCTGGTGAACAGTCTGAGTCCCTCGACCGCGGGAAGCCAGTTCGCCGCACAGCTTCACGTTCAAGCCGGCGAGATCACCCGGGCCGAAGAGATCTGGGAAGGCTTGACACTGGACACCGCCGGTTTTCAGGCCTCGCTCAAGGCCATCGATAGCTTGATCGGCCACGGTCAAAACGAGGTCGCTCTCACGCTTACCGAGAAACTCTTGCGCACTCGCCCCAACCACTGGGAGTTGCTCTTCCGCGCCGGCGTGGCGCTCGCCCGGCAAAACCGCACAGCCGACGCCGAGCAGCGGTTCCAGGCGCTCCTCGCGCTTCGGCTCTCCGACGACGAAGCCGGATCGGCAGCGCGATGGGTCCCGGGAGCCCGGGACTATACCAAGGCATTCAATGCCTACCTTGGCCGCCAGGCTAGCCTGAGGAATGGAACCGGAGTCGAAGCTCGTACCTCAAGTTATGTCATCAGCTCAATCCGAATCGCTCTTGATCTCCCTACAAACGTTCGCGCCCTGACGCTCGATCGGTCGGCGTGGTCGCCGGATGACTTCGGTCAGGCAAGACTCGCAACCTTGGGATGGCTCCACGCCTTGAGCCTGCGAAAAGGACGGGATGAAGCGTTGCTCGAAGGCCTGCGCCGTGCTGCCGCGCAGTCCCCCGATGATCCCCGAAAATGGACCGACCTCTACTACCTGGAGCGGCTCCAAAACGATGGTCCCGCGTCATTTCGTGCAGCGCTCAGCTTGGCCCAATCGGCCAGGACCAATCCTGATGCCCAATGGTTCTATCTCGACAGCCTCTCTCGCCGCATCATGAGTTCGAGGGACTATGACCCACTCCAGGCCTCCTGCACAGGCGCCCAGGACACCACGCCTCCCCTGAACCAACGCGAGATTGATCAGGTCCTCTCGGCTTATCAGTGTCTTCAGCAGCAAAAGCCGGAATGGTTACGCCCCGGGCTTCTCTTGAACATTAACCGGGAACTGCAACGTGCAGGCCGTGTCGAGGATCGGAAACATCTGCTTCAGGCGACGATCGCCGCAGCAGACGATGCCCCATCGCTTGCCGCCGCAATCGAGCTCGCCGCCGATAACGGTGATGTTCCTGCCTTTCTGGCTCTCTTCGATCGCGCCCAAGGGGTCGCCAACATCGAGGTATACCTACTTCATGGATCCTCAGGCGGTATCGCATCCTCGTTGTGCCGAGCCATGAACGCATGTGCTTCCAACAAGTCTTATGCAGAAATTCTTCAGCTTCTCGACCACTACTTCGCCTCACAACGATCTCAAGACGCCACCTTGCGACGGCAACGAAGGCAGGGTACTTATCAAGCTCGACTGAGCGCCATGGGGACCAATTCCACCTCCCTCGAAACCTATTGGGTCTGGGTCGGCGCCTCCCTGGTCCTTGATCGTATCGACTTCCCTCCTGCCAGCGATGAATATGACCACAACTCGATCCTCCTCCTGCGCAATGCCTTCGCACTTCTTAAACGTGATGGCAAGACCCGTGATCTCATCGAGCACTTTCGAGCCGCAACCTCAGGCGGGACGGAAGCCGAGCGGCTTGGCGCCAATCTCGCCTTGATCTGCTTGAATTGGTGGCAGCAAGATCGGGCGGAAGCCGAGCGGCAGGTGGACCTGGCCTTGAAAATGGCCCCCACGCATGCCGAACTCTTTCTGATAAAAGCCGACTTGTTGGAACGCGGTGGCAAGGTTGCCGAGGCCCTCAAAACCCTCGATACTCTCGAACCACCCGATCAACAGATCATGCAGCGACGCGAACTCGCGGCCCTGCGGCTCGCGGTCCGCGCTGGGAGTGTCACGCGGGCACGCCTGGCCGCAGAACGGCTCTTCGGCCTGCGGCTCGTGACCAACGTACAGATCCAGGTCGCCGACCATATGCAGCAACTCGGCATGCACGAGCAAGCCGAAGCCATCCTCGGCCGCACCCAGGGTCGTGCCGGCAACGATTTTGCAACGCTCAGTGCCTTGATGCGTCAATATGCACGTCAGAATCAAGCCGAAGCCGCGTCCAAAATCGCTCGCGAGATTCTTCGCAAGACACCCGTCATTGCCCTGGGCGCGAACTACATCTTCCATGACAGCCAACACCTGCGTCAGGAGGCGATCCAAACGCTGGTACGCACGGGCACCCTCAAAGAGGCGATCGCGCGGCTCAGGTCGCAACTGGAGGTGGCCCCGAACTCACTCTCGCTCCTCCAGTCCCTCCTGGACTATCAAGTCGCCGCAGGGGCGCAGGGCGAGGCCGCCCAATTGGCCGATCGGATCGTTCGGCTCCGGCCTCGCGATGCCAAGCTTCGTTACCAAGTCGCAACTCAGCTCGCTCCATCGAACCCGAAGGTCGCAGTCGATCACTTCCGTACCGCGCTCCGAGACGATCCCTCACTCATCCGCTACGACACGGAACTGGTCCTGACAACGTTTCAAAAATCGGAGCGGCTCAACGAAATCGCGGAATTCCTTCTCAACTCGAACCTGCGACAAATCGGAAGCCCTAGACTTTTACTGAGACTGATTTCGGCATTCCCAGAGGAGAAGAACTGGCAAACGCTGGCAACTCGACTCAGACTCAGAGTCTGGCAATCCTTCGCAGCCGAACGCCTTGACTTCTTATGGAGTATGAAAGAGGAGGATTTCCACAATGACCTCGCCATGTATGACTCACTCCGCGAGGCGGTACTACCGAGTCCCTTACGGCCACTCGCCTCTCCCTGGTCTCGAGTCTACGCTTCCAGTGAATCCTCCATCGGTAACGACGAGTTCGGTAGACCGATTTCGGCTCTAAGCCGGTTAGTCGCTACGGCCGAGCAAAATCAACAACGAGACATACTGCCAAATCAAATTAATGAATGCGTTAAAGCGGATCCCAACTGGCTGGGAGGCATCGGTTTTCGAGCGGTCCTGCTTGCCCGCCAAGGGCGGTTCGACGAAGCGAAAGCGGATTTTCGCCGCGTGCTCGAGGAACGCAACTTGCCTGCGGAGAGCTGGCAATGCCAGATCCTGGCCCGAGAGATCGACGCCTTTGAACCCTTGCGTGAGATCGCGATCAAGCTCTATGAAAAGGCCGTAGACGATCACAATTACGCCGAGCTACCTTTCGCATACTCTTACCTTCCAATTCGAGGTCTCGCCAGACTCTACCACCTCGTCGGACGCGACTCCGAGAGCCGCGAGATTCTCTGGTCTCTCTTTAAGAAAATCACTCTCTTTTCCGCAATCGATCATTCAGCGCCATGGAATTATTTCCCCGCAATCATGATCGCGGCCGAGCTGCAACATCTCGGCTTTTCGGCCGACGCGGCGCGCGCCACTTCCGAGATTTTCTCCAGTCCTCATGGCCTGTGGCTTGCAGACTCTTATTATTGGCAAACACATCTATCTACTCAACCACAAGACAGTGAACATACAGTGTCTCATCAGGCTAAATTGGTACGGCAACGGGCCGAAGACGCGTGGAGTCAGGAGTTGGCTTCCAGGAGCCTTGTTTCGTGGATAGCCACGGGAAATTCCACTCCGGACGCGGTGGACCTGGCGCTACTCGTGGAAACCAACAAGCTCGACCCTATCGCGCTACGCTGCCTCTGGCTGGAAATGGCACGGCTGGTGCCGGCGGAACAACGGAAAGAAATTCGGACCCAATTGGAGCGTGTCCAGACTAAAGCTCCGCGCGACGTTTCTGTGGGAGTCGCCTCCGCCCTTCTGGCGGTTGCCTGGGATGACGAGAACACGGCTCGGCAACACGTGCGCAGCGTGCTCGACCTCCTGGCCAATGACCGCAAGTCTGAAGCCGAGAAGACGGTGCGGCTCAACGAACTCGGTCTGTGGGTGCTCGCGCGAGAGATGAAGCGACAGGGAGATCCAGACGCGCTCGCGGCCCCCTTGGAAGCCCATGCGCTCAAGGCGGCCGAAAACCTGAGCGAATCACGCTGGCTGCTAGCAATCCTCCGCGAACTGATGGAAGAGGCCAGCAAGCGGGATGATCGAACTGCGATGGAACGCACCTGGGGGCGAATGCTGGAAATCGTCCTGAGAGGCGATCAACCCGGCTCGAGGACCGCGCCGTCGGCCAGGTTGGTGGTCAATCCCAAGCAGTTCGAGCAAGCCACGGACCTGGCGAGCCTCGCCCTTCATCACAAGCGGCCTGCCTTGGCCCTCCGCGCCATCGCCGAGTCGATCCGAGGCGGGCCGCCACTGTCCCCGATGCCTCGGATACGGTCACCGCAGGATAGTTCGTCTTCGCTGCAAACCACGGATATCGTCGCGACCTGCCTCTTCGATCTCGTGTCTCGGCTGGAGTCCGCCGGAGCGACCGCCGAAGACATCGATTCAACGATACGAGCCGTCGTCCTTCCCCAAGCTCGCCCCGGAGAGATTTTCCTGTACCCCCTCCTGATCGAGGTGGAGAAAAATACCAGGCCCAGAAGCGTCGGCGCATTGCTCGTCGAATGGTCACTACGCGCAGGGAAAGCCGAGACGCTCAAGCACGAGGTTGATGCCAGGCGGGGACGACCCATCAGCGACGTGGCGGCAGACACCCTGCTCATCCAGCTCGCCCTCGCCGAGGGGAAACCCGAGCGAGCCTCGACCCTGCTTGCACAGCTTGGCGAGCGGCTCCGCACACGCAAGAGTTCGACTGAAGCCGAGCTCGCCTGCCACGCGCTCATCCCCGCCCTAGCCCTGAACCGCCCCGAGACGACCGCGAACGCCTTGAGTGCAGCCCGCGCCGCCGCCGAGAGCCTGGCGCGTTCACCGAGAGCCGAACCGCTGGCCACACTCTCTGTCTGGGCGGCGCGCTGCCAGTTCGCCAACGGCCGACAGAATGACGAAGGGCGTCGATGGCTCCAGAACGTGCTCGACACGCTCGAGCGATCGACGGCAAACGACCCATCGAGTATCAGAGCCAGAGGCGACGCAGCCCTCGAGAAGCGACAGCAGAACTACCTTCGCGTGATCCGGGAATACCTTCGAGCCGGACTCGCACCGGACGCATTCGGGGTTCTCACTTCGTTCGCCGACTCCTCACCAACGCGCACCAACAGCCCTGCCGTGGGCGACCTGCTCCTCGCTTTGGCCCGCCTCGAGGCCAATGAGCCGGCTCTCGCTCGCTTCGAACGGCTCAATGCCTGGACCATCCCCGCCGCAGGAGCGGAGAGCGTCCGCCTCCTGGCCGGGTTTGCACCGGGCGATCAGGACCGACCTCCCCTCAGCTTCGGCGCGATCCCGGCACGAAACACCCTCACCGCCGATCCCTTCGACGGAGTCTTCAGTACCGCGGGCTGGCTGATTGCGTCGGCTCGCGATGCCGGCAAACTCGATGACCTCGCCGAGGGGCTTCGCCCCGCCGCTCAGCAACATGAGGAAAACGCGGAAACTCTGCTCCTCCTGCTCGAAATCGCTCGTGGCCGCACAGCCAAGATCGAGCCTCAGCTCCGCGAGCGACTGACAGCGCTTCAGAACAAGATCCCCAAGGCCGATGCCTCGTTTCCCCCGGCCATCGCCTGGACCGACCTCCTGCTTGCCAGGGCATGCCTCGCCTCTCCCGGCCTCACCGAGATCGGTCAGAGCATGAACCGACTCCTTCAGGACCACGCGAAGATCACCCGCGACGTCATCACGCTCGCCCACCTTCAGCACGACGCGGCCCTCCAAAAATCTGAGAAACAGCCCCGCATGATCCAAGGAGACACCGGACCTTGGATCCCTTCGAGCTTGGCGACATCACATAAACAGACCACAAAATCACAAACACGATGGATTAGTGGTCCGGACACAATTGGCCACCAGGCCGGAAGTGAAGACGATCTGCTCGTTTTCGCCTACCCGTTGACCGGCACTTTCGAGATCAACCTCGAGGCCTCGGCCGACCCTGGCGCCGAGGGACATCTCGCCTTCGGCGGCCTCGTCTTTGAACCGATGCCGCCTGGCCCCCCCCAACGTCTTCTACAGCAACTCCGCTTTCTACCGGATCCTCCCCCCTCTTGGCCTCGAGGAGTCGGACGGATTTGGCCTTTGGGACGTCAGGATCCTCTCGAAAAGGTGATCCCCTCCGTTCGGAGCGAGGGTTTCAACACGTTCCGACTTCAGGTCGAGCCAACGCGCTTGCGGGCCTCGGTCAATGGCCAGGTCCTCTTCGACGATCCTAGCCCCGGCACGACCTACCCCTGGCTGACCCTCTACGCCGGCCCTGGACGCACACCAATCTTTCGGCATATCTCGATTCAAGGACAGGTCGAAGTCCCGAGTCAGGTCGCCCTCACCCAAGGCAACCGGCTCGACGGCTGGAGCGCCCGCCAGTTCAACGAGTCGCTTCCTCCCCGGCTCGAGGCCGCATCCAGCTCGACCGCCACTTACGACTGGCAGGCGCACGACGGCGAGATCATCGACCGACGCTCTCAGCCAGCCGCCACGTTTTCCACCGCGGAGAGTCGTCTTGAATACGCCCGCCCCTTGCGCAACGGCGAAACATTCTCCTATGAATTCTTCTATGCCCCTGATCAGACCATGGTCCATCCGGCCATCGGCCGCTTGGCGTTCCTGCTCGATCCTTCAGGCTTGAAGCTGCACTGGCTCTCGAACGGTTCCTGGACCGGTCTCGATCCCGAAAACCGCGTGGCCGAACCCGCCATTCTTCGCGGACCCGAGCCCTTGCCCCTCCGCGCCGGCCAATGGAATACACTCGCGATGACGCTCCAGCAAGGCTCTCTCCAACTCGTCCTGAACTGTCAGAAGATTGCCGAGCGTGCGCTCGAGCCGGAAAACGACCGGCGCGTGGGTTTCTTCCACGATCGCGATCAGACCGCCGCGCGTATCAGGCACGCCACCCTCTCGGGTCCTTGGCCCGAGCAGTTCGACCGCGCCTGGCTCGGCGACCTCACCCGCACCAAGAAAGTGGCCCCATCCGTGGAGCCTTGATCGGTGGGTTCCGAGAAATCGTGATGACCCCACGCGATCTCGTTCTCGAGGGATCGCGCCATCACGGCGCGATCGCGTCTTGAGCGACCGGCAACTGCTTGCAATAAAGCGGCAACCGGCTCCCTGCCGGGGTGATGATCTTGGAGTAGACGGTGCCGTCGATCGTCTCCTTGATGAACTTCGACGAGCCATCACAGAAAAACGTGTTAATACCGCCCGTATGCCCACTGTAAGGGTACGGGAAGGTTCCTTCGACAGTGAGGTTGTAGCCGTAGTTGATGCTTTCGGACGTCTCTTTCATATTCGCATGCGACCATCCACCGCCGTCCGTAACTCCGGAACTGGGTGTCAAACCACCGCTCGTGCAATCGATGTTGCCACTCGCAGTAGTATGACTCCCCATCTTCCGACAGACGAAGTCGGAGCCGAAGAACATGCAAAAGTTGGGCAAAGGGCAGGCCCAGTTGGTCATTAGGCCACCCGAATACGGCGTTCCCGATGAGGCACCCGCCAGGTTGTTCTCGGTGACAAGCAGCGTGGTGCTGGCTCCATCCTCGAGGTCGGCGGGACTGGTCCGGTAGTTGTCCCAGGGAAAATTCGACCCGCTCGTGCCCAGGAACATCACGCCAAGCTTCCTGCAAACATCCTGATTGGTGTGCCAGTCCTGCGCCCAAATCAACCGGAGGTCATTGTAGTTATCGGATTGACCATCCATCTGCGGCCCCGTCCACCCAGGCGCCGCCGCATGCCAGCGAGAGAAGCCCCCATTGACCACGTAACTGAGATCCCCCTGCCCCGCCTTGGCCGTACGGTCATCGGAACACCGTAAAACCTGCAACGTGTTTCCACTGATTAAAAGGTTGCTCGGCTTACCGGGATTCGTCGTGGTTGGGTCGAGGTACGTGTTCTGTCTGTTCCAAGAGTTAAAGAGTTCTTGATTGTCGAGATAAGGAAGAATCTCGACGACCCAGCTATAGAGACAAGGGTTGTGCTTGGGCAGAAACTCTTTCGGGTTGCTGATCGCGAGCCAGATGTACGACGGCTCCTTGGAGTCCGTCGGATCCTGTACGTTGACAGTCGGATTCTCCTGGAACGTCCCTGCGTTCGGGAAAAAATGGTTCGCATTCTGAAAGGCGACCAACGCCATCCCCACCTGTCGCATCTGATTCTGGCACTGCGACCGGCGCCCTGCCGCTCTGGCGGCGCTCACCGCGGGCAAAAGTAAACCTACCAGCACAGCAATAATACTAATCACCACCAACAATTCGACCAGCGTGAAACCAGGCCGACAGCGTTGCGTACGCATCGTTACCCTCCTTCACTGTTGCTGAACTTAACCGAAGCCAGACACTCGACTTCGACTCGAATGTGACGACCCCGTGGATGTGATTTGATCCAGAGTCGGTCCCAGGGTAGATACCTGAGACAAGAGGGGACATTACATGCATTCATGCGCGATCACAAGATTCAATGCGCGGCTTTGGGAGATTTTAGTGAGAAGTGCTTCGGACGGAAGGGATATTGTGATGAGCCTGTGTCTCTCAAGACGCCGATTTTTCTTAAGTTGCATCAGGTCGCGATAATTCAGCGACGTATTTTTGAAGAACGGGGTGTGGAATCGATCACGTAAGTCTCTAACAGTTATTCTTTGATCGCATTAACCGTCGCGGCTCGTCCCTGAGCCGCAACAATTCTGATGGGGAGAGAGTTCAGGTCGAGTCCGGGGAGAGAAGGCCGGCGCAAACGTCTTGCATCCGCCTGGACGGACACCCGGAAGACCAATGCATGCGCTCACGATCAACGTTGTCGGGAACGAAACATCGTGCGACCACGAGTCCAACTGCCCACGCGAGGGGAAGGGGCGCCGGCATCACCGGTGTTCGCATTGCCCGTCGTGTTTCCGGTGCCGCTGTTGCTGAGCGAGTTGCCTAATCCAGCGGCGCTGCCCGTAATCGTGATGAACGGGGGAAGCATGTTTTCGTTGGGCTTGGTGTGCTGGTTCGCCACATCGGTTTCGATCGCCTGTTGATCGGCGGCGATGGTGGAGAGGTTGGACGACGTGACCTTCGAATCTTCAATGGTCTGGATCAAGTCATCGAACGCCTTGTCGATCACCGACGTCGGCACGCTCGACCCACCGAAGAGCGCATTGAAGTCGGCCTGGGCCTGAGTCGTGGCGGCTCCGCTCGCGACGGCCTTGGCCGTTTCCAGAACGACCGGCGGCAACCCCTGGATATTGGGCACATGCCCGGCCTTGGCGATGGCCTGACTGTCGACGTTGAGGTTATTGAGGTCGGTGGGGGTGACTTCCGACTTCGCCAACAAGCCTAGCGAGTCGGTTTCAAGCTTCTGAAGGTCGGTATTGAGCTGGGCGACGCGCGCGTCGGGACTCGCCACGGATCCCGTGGTCGGGTTCACCGGAACGGACGCAGCCTTGGCGTTGGTGTTGATCCCCAGGCTCGCGAGGCTTGAAAGAAGTTGGCTGCTCAGATTCAGGTCATTGACGCCGTCAGGCAAACTCCCCAGGTCGGTTTCGATCGCCTGTTGATCGGTCGCGATCGTGGAGAGGTCGGACGACGTGACGTTTGAGGCCTTGATCGTTTGGACCACGTCGCTGGTCGTCTTCGCGACCACCGAGGGGGACACGTTCGACCCGCTGAACTGAGCGGCGAAGTCGGACTGAGCCTGGGCCGTGTCGCCGCCACTCACAACGGCCGAGGCCAGTTGGAAGGTGACCGTGTGCAGGTTCTCGGAATCGAATTGGAATCCGGCTTGCGCAATCGCCTGACTATCGGAATTAAGATTGTTCAGATCGGTAAAGGTCACTTCCGACTTGGCCGCCAGCGTTTGCAGATCGGTCTGAAACTTGCCCAGGTCGATGTTGAGCTGAGCGAACGGCGAGCCTGGGTTCGACCTGAAGCTATCCGAACCGCCCCAAGGGTTGCTCGGAATATTGAGGTTCACGCTGGGAACGATCCCCACGCCGGAGAGACCATCGAACAGGTCGCCCCCCCAGCCCGAGAGCACCACGCGCCCTTCCAACGTCTCGCACGATAAACCGCTGAAGCGTTCCGATTTCCCCGCGCGAGCGCGGCGATCCCGCCGCACCCTCCTCCCCCTATCGTCGGGCCAAGCTAACAAGGCCGAGAACCTTGCTTTCACCTGCTTGATCATGGCAACCCCCGTTCTTCAAGCCTGAGGTGGGATCCCACCGCGCCGGGAGATCGACCTGAGTGTCATTTCGAAGCGTCCGACGAGACAATTCAGGCAAGCGGCCCTTAACGCGGCTGCGAAAATCATCGGAGTCAGCGAGGGGCCATACGCAGCCTTTAAGGAACTTTTGCGCAACGAATCAGCATGCTTTTGTTAGGAAATGTTAACTTCGTAGGATCTCCGTTCGTAAAGTGAGGTTGCCGTTGACCCCATCCATCGCTTTGGCGTACGATCCTGCGCCCTTCTGAACGGTCTTCCCGAAGATGGACACCTCTCTCGAGTCGAATCACGGTGCCATGGCAGAACCAAGGCCTCAACTCCGGTTCTTTGCTCGGTTTGCGTCGCTAGCGCTGATATTGGAGTGGGGTCTGGGGCTGCGGGTGTTGGCGGCCGACGTATTGGAGTGGTTCACCCAGCTCAAGGGAGTGCTGTGCGTCTTTCCCGATACCCTTTATTACTGGATCCTGGCCGGCAAGATCCGGGACGGCTCGACTTACGAGGTGGTCGAGTGGGGGGACATTCCTCATTTCGCCCTGCGGACGCCGGGATATCCGCTGTTCCTGGCCGCTTGCCGACTCTTGTTTGGGGATCGGACGCTCTTTGTCCGGCTGATGCAGGCGGGGCTCGGGGCGCTTTCGGTCTGGTTGGTCTACCAGCTTTCCTCACGCGCCCTCGGCGAGGCATCCCGCTCGCGCGCGTGGACCGTTCCCTTGATCGCTGCTGCGTTGACGGCGTTCGACCCCTATTTCGTGGCGACCTCCGTGTTCTTACTGTCGGAGGCCCTCTTCGTTCCGCTGATGCTCGCTTCGCTTTGGGGACTGTCGGTTCTTTGGACGTCTCCCAGCGACGACAAAACGAGGCGAAGGGGGTGGGTCTGGGCTTTGGCGACCGGCCTGACTTCGGGAGCCGCAATCCTCGTTCGGCCGTCCTGGGCCTTGTTCGTGCCGGCCATGCTGCTGGCCTGGATCGTCGGCAGCGGGCGAGAAAGGTGGAGGTCGGCGCTGCGCGGAGCGCTGTTGGTGGTGGTCGGCCTGGTCATCGTGATGGCCCCTTGGTGGGTCCGCAATGCACAGGTCTACGGCCGGTTCGTGCCGACGGCGATCTGGATGGGAGCGAGTCTCTACGACGGACTCAACCCCAAGGCCACCGGGGCCAGCGACATGACGTTCCTGGCCGACCCCGAATTCTGGCCGTTCGACGAAGAGACCCAAGACGCCCTGCTGCGACGACGGGCCCTGGAGTTCGTGCGCGACCAACCCGGCAAGACCTTCCGGCTGGCCCTCGTGAAGTTTGCTCGCTTCTGGAGTCCTTGGCCCAATGCCGAGTCCTTCCAGTCACTGCCTCTTGCCGTGCTGAGCGCGCTGTACACGATCCCCCTCTTTGGCCTGCTCGCCATCGGCCTCTGGGACCGCCGCCGCGACTTTCGTGCGCTGGTCCTTCTGGTAGGACCGCTCATTTACTTCTGTGCGTTGCATTTGATCTTCGCCAGCTCCATGAGATACCGAATCCCGGCCGCCGTACCATCCATGGCTCTGGTAGCGCTCGGGTTGAAGCGCGTGCAGAGAAGTTTCGGGAAAGGGCCTCCTCATGGTGGCGAAATCGGATGATTGGGACGGCCAACGCAACGCTCCCAGACCTTTCTGAATCCTGGCCGGACGACCCCGGCAAATTTTTGGTAGGGCAGGCCTTGGCCTGCCGAGGCTCCAGCAAACAGCCCTGGCAGGCCAAGGCCTGCCCTACGAGCCTGCCAAGGCTCCAGCGAACAACCCTGGAAAGCCAAGGCCAACCCTACGAGAAGACAACTTGGATAGGCGATGCCCACTTTACGCGAAGGGAGCTTGCCGAATGCACCACTTAGCAATAATCGCTCATATAAGATAAGGAAGTCCCCGTAACGCTCTCCCACGAGAGAGGATCCCTCCAAGGAAGGAGGCCACGTCCGATGCATCTCCGGACCCGTCTGAAGAAAGCCCTCTTCTGGGGAACGTTTTTCCTGGTGACCAGCCTGGCTGGGATGATCGGATTTGCCTATTGGTATGTGACCGACAGCGAAAACCTGGCGAGGTTGATTCGAGACGGAGCCCCACGCTATCTGAAAGGCGTTCAACTCGACGTGGGGAAGGTACGGATACGGCTGTTGAGGGGAGAGGTCGTCCTCGAGAAGCTCAACGCCCAGCAGACGCTCGGAAACTCCTTGTTTTCCGCACTTCAGATCTCCTGGCTGAACATTCGCGTCGATCATCGGGCAATGCTTTTTAAGGGACGTTTCATCCCCCTCAACGTGGAGGTCGCGTGGCCGACCTTGCAACTTTGCCGCCGCAAGGACGGCACCTGGAACATCGAAGGGGTCTTGGCGAATCCCTGGCCCGGTCCCCCCGTCAAGGGATCGCCTCCGATCTTCATTCGGAACGGGACCGTGAAGTTGGTTGAGGAAGATGGGAAGCGGGTCACCGCGATCCTTCGCGAAGTCGCCGTCAAGATCGAGCCCGAGGGGGAGTCCCGCCTCAAATTCGAGGGAACCGCCGAGGGGGACGCTTTCGAGCATCTCAATCTTCGGGGGACGGTCGATCGCGCCACGGGCCGGGTCAACCTCACCGGGGACCTGGCGCGGCTGACGGTCACCGACACGCTACGCCGACGGATCCCGGCCGAATATCGGGCCGCCTGGGAGCAATCCGGATTGAAGAGCGGCGAGGTCGACCTTCACATCAGCCGGGTCGCCTATGACCCGGTGGCGACCCCTCCACTCCGCTACGAGGTCTCGGCGAGGATCCGCTCGGGGGTCCTGGACTGCCCCAAGCTGCCGTTCCCGATTAACGACTTGACCGGCGGCTTGACCGTGCGCGACGGCCTTTTGACCATCGACCGCGCCGACGGCAATAACGGCACGACGGCCGTGCGCATCACCAAGGGGCAGTTCCAACTCGGAGACCTCTCGCAAAACCCGTTCGAGCTCAGTCTCGAGGTGTTCGACCTCGAATTCGATAAGCGGCTCCGCGAAAAGACGCCGCCCGAGTTTGACGAGCTCTGGGACGTCTTCCGCCCTCGAGGCCGCATCAACGCCGCGATCAACCTCGTCCGGGAACGACCAGGAGGGCCGGTCGGGTATGGCTGGACCGTCTATTGCCGAGACGTCGGCATGGTCTACAAATTCTTCCCCTATCCGGTCGACCACATCCAAGGGTTCCTGACTTGCGAGAAGAACCGAATCAGTCTCGATCTCCAGTCCGTGGTGGGCAATAAGCCCTTGGTCGTCAAGGGTACGATCGATAATCCCGGCGACTTCGCCCATGTCATCCTCGACTTTGAGGGCGAGGCCCTGCCGATCGACAAGACCTTGTTCGACGCCCTCCCTCCGCCGATCCGTAAAGTCGTCGAGGACTTCAAGCCGAGCGGCACGGTGCGAGGCACGGCTCACGTCGAGCGAACGCGGTTCGACCCCAGCGAGCCTCCGGAAGGAACGGTGTCGATCGATGCCTACCTCGATCTCAATGGTGATTGCGCCATTAAGTGGGTGGGAATGCCTTATCCCGTGGGAAATCTGACCGGTAGGCTCGAGCTCCACCCCGACCGCTGGATCTTCAAGGACGTGCGCGGCAGCAACGGCCAGGCGGTGATCTCGGCAAGCGGAAGCGTCAGAAGCGTCAAAAGCATCAAGAAAGAGATCGGCAAGGAGGACCCCCTTGCGGTCGACTTGCATTTAACCGCGGAGAATATTCCCTTCAACCAACAATTATATAGCTCGCTCCCGCCGGCCTGGCAAAAGTCGTGGGACACGCTCAACCCCATCGGCTCAAGTTATGTGGACGCCAAAATCCATCTGGAGCCGGGTAAGCCGGAGCAGTACCACCTGGAGATTGACCCAAAGCCGGAAACCCTGGTTCGGCTCAAGTTCAGGCGCGAGCTTCGGCCGAACGTCGACCCGGGCGGAACCTTCGATCTCCGCATGGAGAATGTGCGAGGCCGGTTCGTCTACGACAACGGCCTGGTAAAGATGCGCGACGTCGGATTTGTCTTTCACGGAACTCCCGTTCAATTCGAAAATGGCTGGGTCAAGGTCGAAGACAGCGGCAAATTCCAGCTCCACGTCTCCCAGGTCAACGCCCGCGGCTTCCGCATGGACGGCGAGCTGCGCAAGATGATGCCGCCGGTCATGGCGCAATTCGCGAACCGGCTGGATGAAGGGCGGCCGATCGCCCGGATCAGCGGAAACCTCGGACTGAGCTGGTCGGGACCGGGGCAAGCCGTGAACTGCGATTGGGACCACGTCCTGGTTGTTCTCGCCGATAACCGGATCCTCGCGGGAGTTCCCTTGGAACATCTCCAAGGGCAGCTTGAAACGGTACGAGGCCAGTTCAACGGCGACAAACTCTCCGTCAGCGGGATCCTCAGGCTCAGCAGCATCAGCCTGATGGGCCAGCACGTGACCGACCTCGAGACTCCCTTCGTCATCAATCGAGGGGAGGCCTCGCTCACGAGCATCGAAGGAAAACTGCTGGGCGGGATCGTCTCCGGCCAATTTCGCATCAGTCTCGACGCCTCACCACGCTACGCGGCTTCTGTAAGCGTTACCGGAGCCGACCTTCAGCGCTACACCAAAACTCAACCGCACAAGCAGACCTATCGAGGGCTCGTGTCCGGCAACATCATGATCAACGGCCGGGGGAGCGATCTCCACATGCTTCAGGGCCAAGGCGAAGTTCACGTCACACAGGCGGCCCTTGGTGAGCTCCCGTTCCTCCTCCGACTCGTGAATCGTCTGCCGTTCTCGTCCGCAGCCAAGACTGCGTTCGATTCCGCCGACATCGGCTTCGTGATCCAGAACGGGGCTTCGGTGCTCGACCCAATCCGACTGACCGGCGATGCGATCAGCCTTCGAGGGCGAGGTACCATGGACGTTCAGGGAGACCTCGACCTGCGTCTCGCTCCCGTCTATGGCCGCGATCGGATCCACGTGCCCATCCTGAGCGACGCGATGCGAGAAGCTACCGGCCAGCTCTTCGTCATCAACATCCAAGGACCGTTCGCCTACCCTCGGATCAAGCCCGAACCGCTCCCCGTTACGTCCGACGTCTTCCGCTCCCTCGGTAGCCGCCGGATCTTGCGCGACTAACTCCGTCCTCATCATACGTCGACTCGCCCGAGTCCCGGACAACCGGCATCGATGAGGCCGACCCACCTCTAACCGAATGGGTTGAGCAGCGCCCGACAATGATCACACCGACATCTGAAGGCGCCGGCGCCTCGTGAAGACGTGCGCGCCCACGTGCAATATTAGCACAGCTTGTGAACGAATTGCCGTCAGGATCTCGAACCCTCGAGAGGGCACGGATGGCTGACCGGCCGGTGGGCTAAGGCTCGCGCCATCGCTGAACAAAACATCGGTACGCCCCGATGAGCCTCCCGCTTCAATCTCACACTTCTTCCAATCTCCAGCCGTGCCGTCTGAGGCCGTCCAACGGAAAGCGACTCTCATCTCCAAGGGCCCGCTTCTGGCCAACCGACACCGAAGGCTTGTGAATTTCCGCCCATCCGTCTCTCAATGATCCGGATGTCCGGTCGCGTCGCCCCTCAGCCTTTGTCGTCTCGTGCGGCCGGTTGACTTCCCATAGGAATTGCAAGCGGGATTGATGATTCACCCCGTGGTTCAAGCGACGGGATCCATGCCGCATTTCAGTGAATTTGTTTCGTTAATCAAGAAAAAACGATTAGACGCCCGTTTCCATTCCGATGATGCGTGGTGAGTCAACTTGTCACGTTGCCTCACATTCATCAATTTGAGGGGACCGGATCCTCAACTTCCGGAGAAGTCCCACACACAATCACGCAACAACCTGTTTATCGACGACGCTCATGCCTCCCACGTAATTCCTTCCCAGTTACCAGCTTGATGCTAACAAGAACGATGTCCTAAATAGCCCAGCGATGATCCTCATAATTAATACTTTTATTCACTAAGTATATCGTTTGAGATTCTATTTTTCATAAAATCGAGCCGAACGAGGACACGATAACGCCTAACTTGGTTTGGGAGTTTTTTTGACGTTTCTCACTGTGTCAAGTGTTTGACAAGAGGGTGTATCCCATATTAGGGTCTTTCTTTGATCAAGAAGCGCCTCGTAGATTGGAGATTTTATATGCTTCGTCGTCGCGGTTTTACGCTCATCGAACTTCTTGTCGTTATAGCAATCATTGCGGTTCTTATCGCGCTGCTCCTTCCGGCCGTGCAAGCTGCGCGTGAGGCGGCACGCCGCGCACAATGCGTCAACAACTTGAAGCAGCTCGGCCTGGCGTCGCACAACTACCTCTCCACCTATAACTGCTTCCCGGTCCAGGTGATCGCGAACCGAGCGGCCAACACCGGCGCCTGGTCCGTATCTTGGGCGGATTCGCTGCTCAGCCAGCTCGAGCAGACGGCGATGTTTAACTCGTTGAACTTTAACTGGGAGATGACCGCCGACTCGAACACCACGGTGGGTTATACGCTGCTGACGACGTTCATCTGCCCTTCCGAGGACATCAAAGCACGGCCGGCTACTCCTTGGGCTCCCCTCAGTTACAAGGGGAATGTCGGTGGTCCCGGTTCGATCAGCACGTGGTCCGGCGTGATCATTCCCGGCACCAATCCGTGGTACAACAACTCGAACAACCAGGGGAGCATCGGAACCGAGTCAATCACCGACGGCAGTTCCAACACGGCGATGTGGAGCGAGCAGCTGATCGGAATCAACGATGGGAACACCGGAACCGGGAACCTGGTACTGCGAAGAGATCCCAAGGCGGTTCGCGCGATGTTTTCAACGGGGGTCTCGCTGACTCACGACGATCCGGTCAACGGTCTCAGCAGCGCTCAAGATTTCGCCCAAAAGTGTGCGAATATCGCGGGATCCACCCAATCGCTGGGGACCCGGAATGTTGGCTGCCATTGGAATCTCGGCATGGCGATCTCCGTGCCGAACACGGGCTACAGCCACGTCAATGTCCCCAATACCCCTCGTTGCACCTATTCCAATAGCGAAGACTCCGCGACCTGGTGCGGCAGCATGTGCAGCAATGCGCCCACGAGCAACCACTCGGGCGGAGTCAACGTCTGCTTCACTGACGGGTCCGTGAAATTCATCAAGAACTCGATCAATCTGACGACATGGTGGGCCTTGGGCACCCGTGCTCTGGGCGAAACCATCAGTGCGGATGCCTATTGATTGGGATGAGTTGATCGGCTCGCCCGATTCCTTTGGTTCCTGACGGCTCGAACCCTCTCTTAGATCAGAGGGTTTGGGCCGCACTTTTGTCTTCGTCGGGCGGTCGGCGCGACGCCGGATTCGCATCGGCATCGATGGCCGCTTATACGCAATATAGACTTTCTGGTGGGCTCTGGAGAGCAAACTCGATGAGATCGCTGTGCTCTGGGTTCTTGGGGATGGTTTTTGCGTTGTCCATTATCAGCCTCGCCCCCGGCTGTGGTAGCGGGGCGAGCGACCTGGAAAAGGTCCCCGAGATCAAACAGAACCCAACCATGGCCGACATGCCTGGTTACAACGACATGCAAGAGAAACTGAAAAAGGAAGGAAAGATCAGGAAGAGGTAAGGTCACTCGAGAACACGGGTTGGCCGGCGACGGTTTCGAACGGAACCGTAATCCCAAAAGGCGTGCGTGCAGGATATTCATGAGTCGGATTCTCACCTTATCACGACGCTGGAAAGCGATCGTGTTGGCCGGTGGATTCGCGTTCGTGGCTCTGGTCGTTCTCGCCGTCTGGGAATGGCCGACCTACCAGGCCAGGCGCGACGTCCGTCGCGCCTTGGCCACCGGTCGCTTCCAGGATGCCTGGAAGATCGTGGAACACTGGGTCCGTCAACGACCCCACTCTGGCGAAGCCCAATACTTTCGCGCCAAGACCGCGATCGCGCTCGGGCGGAAACGAGACATGGTTCTCGGACTCAAAGAAGCGCGTGCGCTCGGTTACAGGGACGATCGACTGGCGGTGGTGCAGGCTCTGATTGACGCCCAGTACGGGCGGATGAAGCAGGCGCGCCCAGTCCTCGCCCGGGCCTTCGCTGACGCTCAAGAGCCTGACTTGATGCTCAACGAAGCCCTTGCACGCGTTTATCTCGAGACATATGATTTCGCTCATGCGGGTCCGGTCCTGAAACGCTGGGCACAAGAGGCACCGACGGATCCCCGCCCTCTCTTGTGGCATGCGGCCCTCCTTCGTCGCCGAGACGCCGAAGCCCAGCCCATCATCGACGACTACCGGCAGGTGCTCCAACGCGCCCCCAAGAACGCCGAGGCTCACCTCGGTCTCGCCGAACAACTCGAACAGACACACCAAAACGCCCAGGCCGCCGCGATCTATTCGGCCTACATCGCCCTTCGCCCTGATGATCCGGCCGGACACATCGGGGCCGGCCGCAACGCAGCCGAATTGAGAGAAGATTCCACAGCGCGTGCCCACTTCGATCAAGCCCTCGAGCTTGATCCCGGAAACGCGGCGGCCCACCTCGAGCGCGCCAAGCTCAACCTTCGGCTCGGGGACTTCGAGAAGGCCCTGGTCGACCTCGACCAAGCCGTCGCCGCCACGCCCTTCGATTCAGTCGTCCACTACCAGCGATCCCTCGTCCTGAAAAGACTCGGTCGCCATTCCGAGGCGGTGCTCGCCCAACAAACCTTCGATCGGCTCCGGAAAGAACGTCTCCAACTCGAAGAGCTGCAAGAGCGCCTCGGCGAAGCGCCGGATGACCTTCGCTTGCAATACCAAATCGCGCATTGGATGTTCAAGCACGGCTATGATGATGAAGCGGTGAAATGGTCTCAAAAGATCCTCCTCGACTCCCCTGGGCACCGTGGAATTTGCCTTCTCCTCATCGACTACTACACGATGCACGGTCAACCCGACCGAGCTGAGCAATTCCGCAAACAAATCGCCATGGTTCGGTGATATTCCCGGAAATTGCCAACCTCGGCAGGCTCGGACGCTTGCAAACGGCCTCCTCTTGAAGAACTTCGGCGACGCGAGGAATGCGCCGGGAAGACTTCGAGCGCCAGGGATCACGACAAGTCCAGCGAGTCGGGAACCGAGGAACAACCCTCCTCACGTGTGCCGGCCGTCTCTTTCATCGAATGCGGCAGATCCGTCCGCCAAGCTCCCCTCGGACTCTCTCTGGGGATACAATCAAGGCCCAGGATGAGTCTCGACTACGAGCGGAGCCGCCTTCATGGCAAGAATAACGCCCTCATCATAACGCGGCCCCGACGTCGCGCTCGTCCCCACGAGCGAGGTTGTAAGCCCCACGAACACCGCCTCTTGAAGTTGTCACCAAGGTGCACGAATATCTTGAGGCAGGGTCCTTGGTCCCAAAGTTGAGATCGACAGCCGAGGGATCCTCCCTGGATTCCTCTTCCCCGTGGCCGCGCTCTTCGGGGACGAAGCCGAGTAGGAAACCCGAGCCCCGTTGAGGATCACCCCGATGCCAACCCCTTCTTCGACCGAGCCCTCACGCAACGACGCCGAAGCCGTTGCCGCTCTGGCCGACGATTACCGTCGTCTCCGCGCCGAGATCGGCAAGGTGATCATCGGCCAGGACGACGTGGTCGAGGAGCTTTTGACCGGGCTCTTCGCTCGCGGCCATGTCCTGCTCATCGGAGTCCCGGGGTTGGCCAAAACGCTGCTTGTCAGCACGGTCGCCAAGATCCTGAGCCTCTCGTTCCGGCGGATCCAGTTCACGCCGGACATGATGCCGTCGGATATCACCGGGACCGACATCCTCCAAGACGACCCCGAGACGGGACGTCGTCGATTCACCTTTATCGCCGGGCCGATCTTCGCCAACATGATCCTGGCCGACGAGATCAACCGGACGCCTCCCAAAACCCAGGCCGCACTCCTGGAAGCCATGCAGGAGCGGCACGTCACGGCAGGGGGATCGACCTTCCCCCTGCCCGACCCCTTCTTCGTCCTGGCCACGCAGAACCCGATCGAGCAGGAAGGGACGTACCCCTTGCCCGAAGCTCAGCTCGACCGGTTCATGCTCAACGTCCTCGTCCGCTACCCGACCGCCGCCGAGGAACTCGAGATCCTGCGGCGGACGACCGGCGAAGAGCAAGCCGAGACCACGATCACCCTCTCGGCCGACCAGATCGTCGCCTTACAGCGCCTGGTTCGCAGAGTGCCGGTACCCGAGCACGTGTTCATGTACGCTCGAGACCTGGTTCGCGCCAGCCGCCCCAACGAATCCGAGGCTTCGGCGATGGTGCGGAAATGTGTATCGTGGGGTGCAGGCCCCCGCGCCGGGCAATCGTTGATCCTGGCCGCCAAGGCCCGCGCCGTGCTCCACGGCCGGTTTCATGCGGGGATCGCCGACGTCCGCCAGGTCGCCAAACCCGTGCTGCGGCACCGGATCGTCACGACCTTCCACGCTGAAGCCGAGGGAATCGGTCCCGACAAGGTCATCGACGCACTCCTGCAAGACGTCGCCGCCCCTTCCGAACGCGCCGCCCAGTTGGCCGGCACGGACTGACAGGCCGAAAGCGATTAAGAGGCGATCCGTACGAGGGTTGGCTCTGTTAAATCAGGAAAGGCGGGTGGCCGGGTAGGAGCGCAGCGACGCCCCGGGACGAGCCTGGGCCGATCCCCGGGGCGTCGCTGCGCTCCTACCCGGCCACCCAGACAACACATCCTCATGTCAGTGATCAATTCCCGGATAGTCTCTAATTTCCCTCGGCCAAGCGTCGGCGGAGCGCTTCGAGTTCTCGGCGAAGCCGTTCGTTTTCGGCTTCAGCCTGCTCCATTCTCTCGCGTGGCGTGAGTAGCCGATGACCGCTCGCCAGATCAAAAAGTCGGAGTTCGAAGCCGTCTCTCTCCAAATGGAGTCCCAACACCTCGCTGTGGAGACGCCCGTCGACCAATTTGATAGGTTCGTAGGCCCCGGCGACCAGACGATGTCCTTGGAGTGACGGTTTTAGGTAGTCTTCCGTAGGGTCGAACTGAAAATATTCGGGCACCTTCAGCACGTCGCGGTAGAGCACCCATTTTTTCTTCTGATCCTCGGTACGCGTAGTCTTCGAGGTGATCTCGAGCACCACGTCCGGGCCTCTACCTTCCCGCCAAAGCAGGTAATAATCTCTCGGGGGAAGCTTCGGAACTCCCTGCACGACGAAAACGTCGGGCGAGATATGCTTCCGTTTGTTCCCTTCCTCGTAGAACAAGAGCAAATTGCCCGAGACATAAACCATGGGATCAGCGGCAAAACGGTCCTTGAGCGTCTCGATCAGGTCCATCATGTCTTGACGATGGAGGTCCGTTTCGCCCATGGGCTTGCCATCCGAGGTGGGATAGTCGACCTCGCGTTCCGCGGTGGGTCGTCGTGGCGTCGCCATGATTCTTCACCTCGCGAACGTTTATCGGATGGACCGCGTATCGCTTGCGTGCAAATCGGGATCGACCTACCATTGCAAAGAAGCTCGATTCTACCAGATTCGCACTCAGCTGATCCGGGGTATGCACTGCCGATCCACTACGGAGAGCGAGAAAAGCAGAATCCTCTCCCACGGCTCTTCCTGAGTCGAATTGCCCTCGTAGGGTTCGTGAATGCTGGTGGGAGGTACCCACCCTGCGAACTGCGAATCGATCGCGCACGATGAACACCGGAATTCTAGAGCGGTTATCGCTTGGATCGCATACACTCAGGCCAGAGAGTGCCCCTGTGGCTCGAAGGAAGTCAAGAGACCGATGGGATGGCACTGGTGGCTTGTTCACCCGTGGGCCAAGGCTTGCGCCACTGGTGGACAAGCCACCAGTGCCACCCCATACGGCCATCTACATAGCATCGCCTGATGGTGCGTCTAACCCATAGATCCCAGAGATTTCACTCTAATCTTCCGGGATTTCGTAGGCTATCCAATCGCAATCCGCTCTAGAGACCTACCCCGTGGCTACGGATCCCCTCTCTCAGAAACTCGAGACCATCGACCCGACGGCTCTGGCTCGCTTCGGCCGGCTCGAGTTGATCGCGAGGCTGGTGGTCGAGGGGGTGATGTCGGGGCTGCACAAGAGTCCGTTCAAGGGGTTCTCGGTCGAGTTCGCCGAGCACCGCCAGTATGGGCCCGGAGACGAGATCCGGCATATCGATTGGCGGGCCTACGGCAAAAGTGATCGCTATTACGTCAAAGAATATGAGGAAGAGACCAACCTCAAAGGATATCTCGTCGTCGACTCGTCGGGGAGCATGGGGTACGCGGGCCGAACCGTCTCGAAATTCGAGCACGCGAGGCGCCTTGCGGCGTCGCTGGCTTATCTCATGATCAGCCAGCGCGATGCCGTGGGGCTGGTCACGTTCGACGACGACATCCGCGCGATGATCCCCGCCCGATCGGCTCCCGGTCACTTCTCGATCGTCTCCAAAGCGCTCGAGGAGACGACAACGGGGGGCGAGACCGCTTTGAGCGGCATCCTGCATACCTTGGCCGAGCGGATCCCGCGCCGAGGACTCGTCGTGATTCTTTCCGACGGATTCGATGAGATCGACGCTTTGACCTCGGCGCTGCGGCACCTGAGGCACCGCCGCCACGAGGTCCTCTTTTTTCAGACCCTCGCCCCGGAAGAGGAGGAGTTTCCGTTTCGCCGACCAGCTCGGTTTCGCAACCTTGAACGGCTCGACCAGAGTCTCAGAGTGGACCCGTTTGCGTTGCGAGCGGCCTACCTGGAACGCTTTCGCACGTTCTGTGCGACCTTGAAGGAACGACTCCAGGGGATGGATGCCGACTACCACAGGGCTTCGACGGCGGAGTCCATCGAGAAAACACTTTTGGATTACTTATCGTCGCGCTCGCGACGAGGGGGCTGACAGCCTTGGGGTTCGGTCTGCTCAACGCCGCGATGCTTCTCGGTTTGGTCGGCACCGCCGTGCCGGTGGTGATCCATCTGCTCAATCGACGCCGCGACCAGGTGGTCGATTGGGGCGCGATGCAGTTCCTCGAGCTCGGCCGCACAGCGAGGCGGAAGCTGCAATTGACCGAGTTCCTTCTGATGCTCTCCCGGATGGCACTCCTGGCGCTGGTGGCCCTGGCACTCGCACGGCCGTTTTGGGGGCGATCGTCCCGTGCCGAAGCGGCGGGAGCTATCGGCGCCGGTGGCTCTTCGCGCGACGTCGTGCTCGTCTTCGACGGCTCCGCCAGCATGGAGCGGAAGGCCGGAGGCACGTCTCCCCGGCTCGAGGCCGTGCAGTGGGCACGGCGGTTCATCCGAGAGCTGCGACCTGGCGATTCCGCCGCCGTTTTGCTGGCCGGCGACCGGGTCCAAGGGCTCGTCGATCCCCCCAGCTTCGACATGGCGAAGGTCGAGCACGCCCTGGCGACCCTTGAGCGCTCGCACGGTTCGAGCGACTTGCCGAGCGCTCTGGCCGAAGCCTTCCGCGTGCTCGAACGGACCGGGAACCCCGAGCGCGACATCATCATTCTGACCGACGGCCAACGCCTCGCCTGGCGGCCCGGCGAGTCGAAACGCTGGGACTTGCTGCGCGACCTCCAGCGCCGGCTACCGATCCCTCCTCACCTTTGGGCACTCGCCTTCGGGGCCGGGACTCCCTCCGACGGACCCAACGGCGCGGTGGGTCCGCTCTCCGTTTCGAGAAGCCTCGTTACCCCCGGATTGCCGATCACGATCACCACAACCCTTTCCAACGCGGGTCCAGGACCGTTGTCGCGAACCGCCGAGCTCCTGGTGGATGATCGTCCCGAACCCGGTTCGGCCCAGGTCGTTGGCCCGATTCCCGCCGGGGGGAAAACCCCGCTCCGCTTCCGCACCTCACTGCCCAACTCGGGTCCCCATCTGCTCGCCGTCCGGCTCACCGGCGGGGATGACGCGCTCCCCGGCGACGACGAGGCAGCGATCCCGATCGATGTGTCGGGAGCGCTGCCGGTCCTCCTGGTCGACGGCGAGCCTGGATTACAGCCCCTGAGTGGCGAGACCGACTTCCTCCGCGCAGCCCTTTCACCCACCGGCGATGAAACGCCTCAAGTGCGCGCGACGGTCCTCCCCCTCGACGCCCTCACCCCAGACTCGTTGAAGGATCAACGCGTCTTGGTTCTGGCGAACGTCGCACGTCTGAGCGCTCCGCAATCGGCCGCGATCAACGCCTTCGTGGACGCCGGTGGAGGCCTACTGATCGCTCCTGGTGACCGGACTGACGCCGACGCCTTCAGCCGCCAAGACGGGATCCCGGCCGGCCTCGGCGATCTCAAGGGGGAGGCTGCACAGCACAAAACCCTGGCCCACCCAGACCCGCGCAGCTTCAACAGTCCGGCACTTGGTCCCTTCGCCAGCGGAGACGCCCCGGCGCTGTCCGAGGCTGACTTCTTCGCCTATCGCTTGCTCGCTCCGATGCCGGGAGCCTCCGTATCCGCGAGGTTGGACCCGGGCGACCCTTGGATTGTCGAGCGACCGCAGGGCAAAGGCCGGATCATGCTCCTGGCCACAGCCCTCGACGCCGAGGCCGGCACGCTGCCGGCCAACCCCGACTTCGTCCCGTTGGTCCATGAGTGGATCTTTCACCTCGCCGGCACAACCGAAGCCCAACGGGTGCGTCCCGGTGAACCCTTGGTCTTCGAGCTCAACCCACCCCCGGCTCCCGAATTCCAGACGCTCCTCCTGCAAACGCCCAAGGGTACCAAGCTCCAGGCCCCCATCCTCCGCGCCTCGGGATCGGCTCAGGTCCGACTCGACGTCGCAAACGCGTCGGGAATTTATCGCCTCACGCTCCCCGATCCTCCCGGTGGGTTCGCCTACGCAGCGGTCGAGGAAGACGGCCGAGAGTCGGACCTCGCTCCCCTGGAACCCGCCGAATCGCTGAAGCTGGCGGAAGGGTGGCCGCTCTCCTTCGAGACCGATCCGCGACGACTGGGCACGCGCCTGGTCTCAGCTCGAGCGGGAGGCCGTCATGAGGTCTGGCGAGCCTTGATCCTCGCCGCTCTGGTTGGACTCTGCCTCGAAGTCTATCTCACACGCCGGCTCGTCCGAAGCCAAGGCCTCGACCGAACCTAGTGTCCTCAGGCCTCTACGCCCGACAGACGCTCCGAACGGGCCAAAGCGTTCCCACATTCTTGGTCATCAATTCAAGAAACTTGCGATACACCATACGTGGAGCCTCCGGCAAGTTTTTGTAGAGCAAGCCTTGGCCTGCCGAGGCTCCAGCGAACAGCCCAGGCAGGCCAAGGCCTGCCCTACGAGAACAAATTTTGGATAGGCACTGCCCACTCTACGGGAAGAGGACTTATCGGACGCCCCATTTAGCCATGCATAACTACATACAATCCGCCGGCTCGCTGCCGATCGGCCGCATGGGCGTGGGATACTCGTACAAGCCCACCAGCGCAAACGCCAACCGCCGGAACTGGGCGTTCAACGTTCTACCCCAACTCGATCAACGACGACTATTGTTGTACAATATTCATGGCCTACACCGCTCTCAACTCCAAAACACCCGACAACCTCTCCACATCGGAATACAATTACCCCTACCAATCCACCCCTCCTTGCAATAAGGCGACGCCGGTCTTTAGCGCATCGCGGAATTTCCATTCCGGGGGTGTGAACTCACTCTGCGGGGATGGGAGCGTTCGATTCGTCAAGAATTCGATCAGCCTTCCCACTTGGCGCGCTCTCTCGTCGCCGAACGGAGGCGAGGTGATCTCGGCCGACTCGTACTGAGCAAGCGCCGCAAGCCAACCTCGGGGCGGTTCTGAACGCACAAAGGGAGCCCTCAAAGCCACAAGCGGCCGTTTCGCTGCGCGCTGAGTCGCTGCATTTTACCCATCAATCGATTTTCAATTCCTCTTTATTTATTACAATAAACGGTTTGTACTCCATCCCAGAGCAGGAACAGCCTGCCACGCGGGAATTCTCAGGACCGCAAAGGATTAGGAGCGACGGCCGGTTTCCGAGTCCCGACGGAATGGGCATAATGGCAAGGATTTGTGGACCCGCTGTTCTCCGAAACCGGGAGCCGGAGTACGGAAGAGGCCCGATCATGGGGCTTGGGATGTGTTTGGGGAACGTCGACTCTTGTTGGCGGGGACGCAACTGGGCTGGCTCTGGATCAGCGCCGGCGCGATTGCGCTGGCCTTGATTTTCGTGCTCTACCGTGAAGAACGTCGCCTGGTGTCTCGGCGAGCAGGCCTCGGGCTGTTGGGACTCCGTATGGCGGCCGGTTTCGTGCTCATTCTGGCGTTGTTCGAGCCGATCGCGGCCCGATCCTTTCGCGAGGCGGTCAAGGGACGGGTGATCGTTGCCGTGGACGTTTCGGAGAGCATGGCGACCGTCGACGCCGAGAGAGCGGCGGCGGATCGCTCTCGGCTGGCGAAGGCGCTGAGGCTGGGGCCTGGAGATCGACCGGAGCGGCTTTCTCGGCGAGAGATCGCACGGCGGCTCCTGGACGGGGAGCGCCCTGCTCTGGGCAAGCTCGCCAAGGACCACGCGGTCGAGGCCGTCGCCTTCGCGCGAGAGGCCGCCCGGTCGTCGCTTCCGAGCCTGATCGAGGCCTTGAAGCGGCCCGCTCCGCCCAACGATCTCTCGGGGCTCACCACCGACTGGCAGCCGGTCTTGACGGAGGCCCTGAAGGAAACCGACGCCCCGATGCTCGGAGTGGTTCTCGTGACCGACGGGCGGCGGAATGCCCTGGGCGACACGGCGGCGACGGTCGATCGCCTCGCGGCGCGGGGGATCCCGGTCTATCCGGTACTGGTTGGTTCGACGACCCCGCCCCGGGATGCGGCGATCGCCTCGATCAAGGCTCCCGAGGGGGTGTACAAGGGGGATGTCGCCAATATCGAGGCCACCCTCAAACTCGACGGCTACGCCGGACGCGAGGTCGCCGTGACGCTGGAGCGCCCCGGCGCCTCCCCCCTGCGGCGTACGGTGCGCGGTCCTGACGACGGCTCGCGCCCTGTCGTTTCCTTCCGCGTGCCGATGGAAGAGGCGGGGCTGGTTCCCCTCAGCATCGCCGTCCCCCCTCTTGACGGCGACACACGCCCCGACAACGATCGCCGCGCCTTCTCCGTCCAGGTCGCCGACGACAAGGCAAAGGTTCTGCTCGTCGACGGAGAGGCTCGCTGGGAATTCCGCTACCTCCGGAACGCGTTGGTGCGCGACCCTCACGTCGACGTCGACGCCGTGATCTTCCACCAACCCGAGACGACCGGTGGGACATCGCAAGCGAACTACGGCATCAGCCTCCCTCCCCGCCCCGAGCCCTCGGCGAATCGGCCCGACCCGCTAGGCAGCTTCGACGCCATCGTGGTCGGCGACGTTGCGCCCAGCGACTTCCCCTCGGAAACCTGGACACGCCTGGAAGCGTACGTGGCCGATCGCGGGGGAACCCTGATCATTGCTCCCGGCCCCCGGCACTGGGACGCGCTCGCCTCGAACGCAACGATCCGCAAACTCCTCCCGGTCCAGAGTCCGCTGCCCGAAACGATCGGCACGGCAGCCCCCGATCGCGAGCACCCCAGTTTGCCCCCCGGAGTCCCGGTCGTACCAACGTCCGCCGGTTCCGACGCGACAAGCTGGCCGATGCTTCAGTTTGCTTCGGACCCGGAACAAAATCAGGCCGTCTGGTCAGGACTGCCCAGACTCCCTTGGGTCGTCTCGGGTCCGGCGAAGCCGGGGGCCTCGATTCTCGCGTCCGGCCGAGACCCCGCACGAGCCGTGATCGCCGCGCAGCCGTACGGCCTCGGCAAGGTGCTCTGGGTCGGCAGCGACGCCACCTGGCGCTGGCGGTACCGGGTCGGCGACGTCTACCATCACCGATTCTGGGGCCAGGTGGTCCGTTGGGCGGCCTCCGGCAAGTTGGCCGCAGGTAATTCACAGGTGCGGTTCGGTCCCGTCCGTCCCAAGATCGCCGAAGGGGAGTCGGTCACGATCCAGGCCAGAATCGCCGAAGGAGTGCCCGGCGTTGGCCCCAACGTACTCGTCGTCGCGAAGGTCTTCCGCAACGACCTGAAATCCAACCAACCTACCGGTGATGCGGTCGCGATCGTCCCTCTCCGACCACTCCCAGGTCAACCTCGAGCCTATGAGGGAACCACTCCTGCGCTGGCCGTCGGCTCATACTCCATTCGGCTCGACGTGCCGCAACTCGCCGAGGCGCTCCACCTCGACCGGGCCCCGATTCCCCAGGCCCCGCTCGACGTCGCCTTGCGTGAAACCTCCGAACGCATCGAGCTCGCCGCCGCGCGCGACCCTCTGGACCACCTCGCCGCCGCCACCGGCGGTCGCGTCTTCGCCGACCATGAAGCCGACGAACTCCCCCCTCTGCTCCACGCCCTCACCAAGCAAGTCACCCGCAACGAGGAAACACCCCTCTGGGATCATCCCGCGACCTTGATCCTGTTCTTCAGCATCCTCACGATCGAGTGGGTCTTGCGAAAACGCGCAGGATTGCCCTGACCGTTGGAAGAAGGCCCTCCGCTTGGTTCCCCCTTGCCCAATCCCTTCTCCAAGCTCCAAGCCAACCGCCTCCACGGCCCGACTCAAATTGTCACAATGCCCTACCAATCAACCTGCAAAAACACGGTTAGATTTGAACCAATAGTTCAACATCAACAATATCTACTGTCTCCCCATATTTTTTCTTTTCACGCAGTCTCGACGCGTGTATACTACAAGCAATCATGAGGCGAGGATGGAATCACGATGCCGAGGTGAAGGTATTTCTGATGAGCAGTCTCAACCGTTTAACTTGCCCTCATTGTCGACGAGAAGGAAGCACGCCCAAGCCTCTAACGCCAGGATCGAGGATTCAGTGCCCGGCCTGCGGCACATCGTTCCCATATACACCCACTGATGATACGTATAAATCCATCCCACCACAAGGAGAGACTCCGTTCATTCTCGATGAGACGGGACAAAGCTTGAACCTGGGTCGACTTGAAATATCGAGAGCGAAGGAGAGTCCCGCAAACGATCCGTATTTCTCCCAACAGCCACCGAAGCGCTCACCTTCGCCGGGCTTGGCGACCAATCCGAGCACTCGTCCCCCCAGCCCACGATCGAGAACCTCGAACCCGGCGGAACGACCTGCCGTCGCCTCCCCTCCCCCCATCCCGAATCGTGCCGTTAAGAACTGCATCTACTGTGGTGAAGAGATCTTGGCCGTAGCCCTCAAGTGCAAACATTGCGGTGAGATTGTCGACCCCGCCTTGCGCACCGCCGAAGAAGCCAAAGTCTTGGCGAGCCGAAATTCTTCGCCTTCGGTTGTTAACGTTAACACGAACACAGCGGTTTCCACTTCCACCAGTGTGGCCGTCGGAGGCCGAAGATGGCGTCAGCTGTCTCGACTCATAGGGGCCGGTCTGCTTTTGTTTCTGGCAGGTCCCTTCGTGAGCTTAGCCGCCCCTTCATTGGGCATAATTCTTACACTGATCGGCTTCTTGGCATTTTGTCTAGGATTAATCTTATCCGTGATTCGCTTGTTTTATAGGTTTTGACAGAGACCGGCCATTCGTGCCTACGGGAGAGGTTGGAAAAAGCAGCCTCTCTTCCTGGCTCTCGCATGCTTGGGCACCATCTCGAGCGAATGCTTTGAGAGATCGGATCTCGATGCCTCGAAGGGATCCCGTCCAAAATCTCCGACGATCCTAAACGTCCAGGGTGGCGATTGGCCCCATTCCACCGTATGGTGGCCTCAGGTTGTGCCCGCTTGAGTCATCACCCCAATTGCCTTTCGGACGCGACGACTCCATGAAACGACGCATCCTCCTTTTGGCATGCTTTACTCTCCTGTCTGCATGCATTACTCACCTGTTGCTCCCTGATCCCCGGCTGGTCTCCCGGCGACTCAATGCCCAAGACCGGTCGGACCTCCTGCTTGCCGACTTCGAAGGCAAGGACTACGGCGGCTGGACCGTCCAAGGTGCTGCATTTGGCAAGGCCCCGGCGCGAGGCACGTTGCCGAACCAGATGCCCGTCAGCGGCTATCTGGGAAATGGGTTGGTCAATTCGTACCTGGGAGGCGACGACGCGCAAGGGAGCTTGACCTCGCCCGAGTTCACGATCGGTCGGGGACGGATCAACTTCTTGGTCGGAGGGGGTGGCAAACCCGGATTGGCGAGTGTCAACCTCCTGATCGACGGTAAGGTCGTCCGCTCGACAACCGGCACCTCGCGCACCCCGAGCGACACCGAGCGCCTCCGCTGGCGGTCGTGGGATGTCGCGGACCTCGCCGGCAAGCGGGCGCGCATCGAGGTCGTGGACAAGGCCACGGGAGGCTGGGGCCATATCAACGTCGACCAGATCGTTCAGAGCGACCTGGCTCCTCAGGTCGCCTCCGAGCGCGACGTCGCGCTGACCACCGCCTCGGCGAGTGTGCAAAAGGCGACACCGCGAGTCCAGGAGGACAAACGCCGCCCGGTCTACCACTTCCTCCCCCCCGCGCTCTGGATGAACGACCCCAACGGGCCGATCTACCATCGCGGTTATTATCACATGTTCTACCAGTTCAACCCTTACGGCGATAACTGGGGGAATATGCACTGGGGCCACGCCAGGAGCAAGGACCTCGTGCATTGGGAGCACCTGCCGATCGCCCTCTGGCCGAGTAAGGACGATGGTGAGGACCATTGCTTCTCGGGCTCGGCGGCCATCGGCCCCGATGGCCGGCTGATGCTCTTTTATACGAGCATCGGTCCGCGCGACCCCGAGCAGTGGGCAGCGATCGCCGAGGATGACGAGGGGATCGTCTGGAAGAAGTGGACCAAGAACCCGATCCTCACCCTCAAGGACCACGGCAACGTCAAGATCGACGAGTGGCGCGACCCGTTCGTCTTCCGCGAGAATGGCCGGTGGTACATGGTCGTGGGCGGCCATCGCGCCGGCGCCAAGGGAGGGATCACGCTTTATACCTCGGACGACATGGTGCGCTGGCGTTTCCTGGGCATCCCTGTCGAAGGGAAAGAAGCGAACTGGGAATGCCCGAACCTGTTCAAGCTCGACGGCAAGTGGGTCCTGATCTATTCCCCGCACGGGCCGGCGCGCTACAACACGGGCACCCTGGATCTCAACCAAGGCAAATTCGTCGTCGAGCACGAAGGAACGCTCGACCCCGGTCAGTTCTACGCACCCAACGGCCTCGAAGACCCGAACGGAAGGCGGCTCCTCTGGGGCTGGATCAACGGTTTCCCGGCCGGCCGAGGCTGGAACGGCTGCTTGACCTTGCCTCGCGTACTCAAGCTGAGCCCCGACGGTGCCCTGCTCCAACAACCGGCTCCGGAACTCAAGGCTCTGAGAGACCCGAACGTCACCCACATCAATGCAATGGAACTCGGCGAGAACCCCTTGAGTCTCTCCGAGATCCAGGGGGACACACTCGAGATCCTCGCCGAGCTCGAACCCCGAAACGCCAAGGCGGTCGGTCTCGCAGTCCGACGTTCTCGTGATGGCCAGCGTGCCGTCACGATCCGCTACGACGGCGAACAGCTTGACGTCGCCGGAGCCCGTATTCCGCTCAAACTCGCCGAGGGCAAGAAGACGCTTCGCCTCCAGGTTTACCTCGACCACTCGGTGATCGAAGTTTATGCCGATGACGGCCGAGCCTGCGTGACCCGAGTCATCAACGCCAACGAGGAAGATCTGGGCATCGCCGCGTTCGCTGAGGGTCGAGGGGCTACCCTCCACGCTCTCGACGCCTGGCGGCTGAAGTCGATCTGGTAACCAGGATGGCGACCACGCCCACCGCAAAGCAGGTGCGGTGGGATCGGCTCCGGACAGGAGGGCCGGCAGCGGGTCCTGGTCCCTGGCCAGACCCCGCGCCCGCCCTCGTTCATTGTGGAATGGCGAGCGTAGTCCGACGCTCCCGCAAAATCCGAGTACGGAAGAAGATCCCCACAAAGCCGGTCCCCAGCAACGCGAGGATCGACAATTTCGCGTGAGCGAGCCTGGCCGAGATGCGCCGGACCTGGGCGTTGGAGAGAACAATCGCCAGCTCATCGGTCAGATTCCGAGACGGTTCCAAAGCCACATCGACGAGCGCCAACTCTGGCAACCCCGAACGTTCATCTTCCACGCCAAGGGCAACATCGCCCTGCGAGGTCGAGTGCCCCGTGATCGACTCCAGCGACAGCGAAATTGCGGCACTACCGGGGATCGCCATGCCCTCGGGGACAACCAAGCCCCCCACGCTGGCGAGACTCTCACCGGTCGGAATCGTCACGGCGAGCGTCGCCTCCTCAAGCGGCTGAGAAACCTCGTCAATCCTGCGAAAATCCTCATGATTCCCGCGCGACGGATTCCATTGCGACGTGATCAGATCCCCGCGAATCGGACCAACAGAGCCAAGCAGGAGCCCGGTCAACGATAGAACCAAGAACAATCGAGCCATGCCGCCTACCCTGTACTCAGAATATCAATATTCTATACATTTTTCCCCATCAATCTTTTAACCACTCCCTGATCTTGCTGGGGATTTCCCTTACATGGAGTCCATTAACACGCTTCCGCCCCAGAGCGCCAAGCGAAGTCCGAGGGATCCGACGTTCCGAGTCCGTTTATCTTCGTTTTCCAAGGAATACGTTGACTTTTGGAAACACGCCTTGGTCCCTGGCGAGCGAGGTTGTCGCCTCATTCTCGACTCGATGCAACTTGAGAAGAAATATCCACACCGTCCGACTCCTGTAGGGCAGGCCAAGGCCTGCCCTACGGGAATCAATCACACCAGAAGTCAAAAACAATACAATTCATCCATTTTGGTCTGCGCACAAATCTTCACAGCGACGAGGCCATGGCGGTCTCTACCCCGATGTGCCGGGCCATTAGAAATAGGAAGCCTGCCCGAGACGAAGAAGCCTTGGGCAGGCTCGCGAGGCAACCAGAGGTCCCAGAAGCTCCCGCGACCTCAGCAGGAACAACAGACCGGGGTGTTGTTCATCGTCACGCAGCAAGCGCAACCGGCTCCCATCATGGAGGCCATGCAATCGCAGCAGGCCTGAATCATCGCACCAAAGGACTTGTCACCGCTGGTGCAGGTGATCTTGACCCCCTTGTCGATCATTTCGCACTTGCACATACCCATCATCATATTGCAGCAACAAACCGTCATGCCGTTCATCATCATGTAGCAGGAACACATACCGCCGGCCATCATGGTGCAGAGGTTCTGCATCATGCTGCACGCCATTGGGTCGTCACTGGTGCAGGTCATCACCATGCCACCGTCGCACTTCTCCATCTTCATGGTGCAACGGGGAACCATCATCATATTCATGCCGGTGGGCACACCCATCCCGGTCGCGCCCATCGTCCCTGTGCCCATTCCGCTCATACCCGTCATCGCCCCGCGGTCCATCATCATCGTGCTCATGCTAGCCATCCGGGACGCTCCGTTTGTGGTGAAAAGGATAAGTCAACTCCAAAGCGACTCCGACCTTGGCCCCACTTCAAAGGCTCGCTGTCGCCATTATGGACTTCTTGATGCCAGGTGCAAGAGGGATCGCCTCAAAAAGTGAACGATTGCGAATCTTTACTAGATTTCCAATCATCATGATGATGGTGACCATTACCGAGAATGCGGGCCTTCTCAACTAACTCGATTATTTTGCGTGGGAAACCCAAGTATCTCCCGGAGTCGTCCCATCCAGAGCCGCGACCTAATACTTGATCAATCTTCACTTCATAATATACAGACCATTCCGACTGAAAATTCCCCTCCGAATTGACTTTGAAGAGAGAATACCGCTACCATCACCCGCAACGTTGATCATGAAACTCATCGACGTGGTGCAGGGGTTGACCCGATGCCGTGGCTACGCTTTGACCGAACCGAAATGCGAGTTCGCTGGTCATCTTTCCGCCGACTCGCTGGTCTTTTCGTCGCGTTTCTGCTTTTCCCCAGATTCGCCGCAGCCGACCCGAGTCCCAACCGGCCTTCACCCCAGCACAATGTTCTTTTGATCACGTCGGACGACCTCAACACGGCTCTCGGCTGTTACGGGCATCCGCTTGTCAAGTCGCCGCAAATCGACCGACTTGCTCGCCGCGGGGTCCGGTTCGAGCGTGCTTATTGCCAGTTCCCGCTCTGTAACCCCAGCCGCGCCTCGCTTCTGACAGGCTTGAGGCCGGATACCACGGGAGTCCTCGACAACCAGACCCGGTTTCGGGACCGGGTGCCGGAGACCGTCACCTTACCGCAATGGTTCCGGAACCGAGGCTACTTCACGGCGAGGATCGGCAAGCTCTACCACTACAATGTGCCGATGGGGATCGGAACCAGCGGTCTCGACGATCCCTTCTCCTGGGACGAGATCACCAATCCCAAGGGGAAGGACGTCGCCGACGAGAAAGAGATTGCGAGCATCGCCCCCGGTACCGGCTTTGGGGCCACGTTGAGCTGGCTGGCGGCCGAAGGGAGTGACAGCGCACAGACCGATGGCATGGCCGCCGATGCGGCCGTTCGCTTCCTCGAGCGGCATCGTGACGAGCCGTTCTTCCTCGCGGTCGGGTTTTACCGGCCGCATACGCCGTACGTCGCCCCTCGCTCGTATTTCAACCTTTACCCGACCGAGCGGATCTCGCCGCTCTGCGATCCTGAGGACGATCGCAAAGACATTCCGCTCCCTGCGCTGCCGGTCAATCCCCCCGACTACGGCATGAACGACGCCACCAAGCGCCAGGTACTCCAGGCTTATTTTGCGTCGATTAGCTTCATGGACGCCCAGGTCGGTAAACTCCTGGATGCCCTCGAGCGCCTGGGTCTCGACGACCGAACGGTCATCGTCTTCCTCAGCGACCACGGCTACCACCTCGGCGAGCACGGGCTTTGGCAAAAGCAGACGCTGTTTGAAGAGGCGGCACGCGTCCCCTTGATCGTGGCGGCCCCCGGAATCAAGGCGGCGGGGCAAGCCTCGCCTCGACTCGCCGAACTCATCGACGTCTACCCCACCATCGCCGACCTCGCCGGCGAGCCGGCTCCCGCAACGCTCCCCGGCCGGAGCCTACGGCCGCTCTTGGACGACCCGAACCAGGCCTGGAAATCGAGCGCGATCACCCAACTCCGACGCGACGGCAAAGGGGGTTCATTCCTCGGATACAGCCTCCGCACCGAGCACTTTCGCTACATCGAATGGGATGGCGGACGCCGTGGCCTGGAACTCTACGACCAAGATAAGGATCCGCGCGAGTTCCACAACCTGGCCGACGACCCCCAGCACGCCGAGACACTGGCCTCGCTCAAACAACAACTGCGCGAGGTCTTGACCCGCGAAAACCACGACCATCGCAACTGACGATCTAACAAGACGGAGTGACGAATCGGATGTTGGTCTGTCGATTTTTTTATACAGCAAGCTATCTCCTGGCATTGGTCTCCATGCTGGCAACGTCTGCGGTGGGGGAAGACGCTTCCATGCCCCGCCCCAAGTCGACCGCCAGTGATACCTGGGTGGCCACGGACGAGCTCGGGCGTGTCTTGCCCGGATACCGGGAATGCGGCCCTCCCAAGGCCAACAGGACCGTGGGGATCTTCTACTTCCTTTGGATGGAGCGACAGGCGAAGCACCCGGTTTTCGACATCACCAAGCTGCGTGCCGAAAACCCCGCGAGCCCCAAGTGGGGTCCCGAGGGGGTCTTCCACTGGTGGGACGAGCCACACCTCGGGTATTACGTCAGCGACGACGAATTCGTCATCCGCAAGCACGCTCAGCTCTTGAGCGATGCCGGCGTCGACGTCATCGTCTTCGACGTCACCAACGCCGCGACTTATGACGAAACCTATCTAAAAATCTGCAAAATTTTTACACAGATCCGCCACGAGGGAGGAAAGACGCCCCAGATCGCCTTCCTGACGAACTCGTACGCCGCCAAGGTGGTCAAGCATCTGTACGAAACTTTTTACACGAAGAACCTGTACTCCGACCTCTGGTTCCGATGGCAGGGCAAACCACTCTTGATGTCGTCAGACGAAGGAATCGACGCAAAGACGCGAGAATTCTTCACCATGCGACGGTCTTGGGCCTGGACCGACCCCGGCGGCTGGTTCGGCAATGGCAAGGACAAATGGCCCTGGCTCGACTATTACCCGCAAAAGGCAGGGTGGCACGAGCGCCCCGACAAGCCCGAGGCCCTCTGCGTCTGCGTGGCGCAACACCCGGTCACGAACATCGGGCGGAGCTTCCACAACGGCAAAGAGCCATCCCCCGACCAGCAACACCCCGAGCAAGGCCTCTGTTTCGCCGAGCAATGGACCCGAGCCCTTGAGGTCGACCCCGAGTTCGTCTTCGTCACCGGCTGGAACGAATGGATCGCCCAGCGCTTCATCGTGCACAACCGCAAGGATCCGAAAACCCTCGGCAGCAATCCCCTCGGTATGGGGGATACCTTCTTCGTCGACACCTACAGCCAGGAGTACAGCCGCGACATCGAACCGATGCGAGGAAGACACGGCGACAATTACTATTACCAAATGGTCGCCAACATCCGCCGCTACAAGGGGGTCTCGGCACCACCGAAGTCATCATCACCAAAGACGATTGCCATCACCCCCGACTTCCACCAATGGGACGACGTCGCCCCGAGTTTCACCGACGACCTCCACGACACGGCCCATCGCGATGAACCGGGCTACGGCGGTTCCGGTCCCTACATCAACCAGACCGGCCGCAACGATCTCGACCTGATGAAGGTGGCGAGCGACGCAAGCCACGTCTACTTCTACGTCCGGACCCGTGAGTCGATCACCGAGCCCAAGGGTACGGATTGGATGTGCCTGCTGCTCGACGTCGACGGCAAACACGAGACCGGCTGGGAAGGCTACGACCTCGTCATCAACCGCGAACGCCCCGACGCCGATACCTGCCTGGTCGAGCGTTCCCAACCCGGTGGCCATTGGGAACGGGTCGGAACCGCTCACTTTCTCAAAAAAGGCCGAGAGCTTCACCTCGCACTCCCACGAAACCTGCTCGGCACTGCCTCCGGTTCCGACCCATTCCAAATCGACTTCAAATGGACCGACAACGTCCCGGGCTTCGCCAACATCCTCGACTTCATCGACAAGGGAGACGTCGCCCCCAACGCTCGTTTCAACTATCGATACGAGTCGTTGCTCGCACCAAAACCATGATTTTATGATAAAAGATGCCGCTCCGTGAATTACGGAGCGGCAATTCGATGGGTTTTGCCTCGCGTGATATCGTCGAAGACAAGCTCACTTCGTTTAAGAAGCTTCTGGGGAAACACGACGAGGGTCCTGCTCCGAGGAACCCTGGCTGAATACGCGAGAAATCCCTCGACATTCTTGGTCGCAAAGAGCGCGGAACCGAGCTGTTGCGTCGGCGCCTCACCAGGGTTGTACGTATCCCAGTTCCCCGTCAATTCCTGAACGGAACCGCCGATCAGATCCCGCTGAGAGGGGTCAGTCAAGTCGGCAACGGAATTCAAGGCAACACTCACATCAATGATGAGCGTTTTACTCTGGCTGGGATCGGCAATCGCTCGGTGAGGTGGTCCAAGAAGAGCGCCGACTTCGTAGAGAGCGACAACCTGATTTTCCGCGAGGTAAAGGATTTCGAATGGCGTCGTCGCAGACTTGCCGGGATTGAATCGCGTGGTGACTTCCGATGTATGATCTGTCTTGAGAGCCGTTTCCCAATGTCGGGCCGCGATGGCTCGATACCATGTCGCATGAATCGGCCGAAGCGCGAGTCGCTTGCAAACCGAAAGCTTCATGAAAACATGCCAAGCTTCGCGGCCTCGATGCGGTTCCTTAACCTGGGCTCGTCGGGCGTTCCCAACAGGTCGATCGGTTTTCTCCCTTCGAATACCTCATTGGGGGTGCGAAACCATTCCTCAGGGTCATCAACGAATCCCCCTACATCCTCAAGGAGTGCCGGTTCGACGACGTCATCGGGATTCCTCCCGGCCAACGCAAGAGGGAGTATCTCTCCGAACACGTCAACGATTCGACGCCCCTCCGCGGCAAGGGAGAACAAGTTTTCTTTGCCCTGACGACGAGGAACGATTAAACCGAAGTATCGAAGCAAAGCGAGATGGTGACTGACCACCCCCCGAGTCTGGTCGAAGAGCTTGGAGAGCCCATCGACGCTGGCTTCTCCGTCCGACAATACGAGAAGCATATTCAAACGAATAGGTTCGCTGAGAAGCTTGAGAATCGCCGAGGCATTGGCAACCTTGCTCGGCGGGAGCATACCCTTCGTCTCTCTCGTTATCCCGCCGGACGTAGAATCAACAACGGCTTTTCTAATCCGAGAGGGTGATTTGCCTTTGAGTTTGGCTGGCCCCATCGTCAAGACCTCCCCTCGATTTCGTCTCCGTGCGAACCGGCTGGATGGGCTTTTTCGGTCACCTGGCGTGGTCGAAGTAACATCGTCGTTCTCTTGAGGCGCATTTTACTTCAACAGTGTTCGCTTGTCTAGATCAACAGCCTTCAGAGCCAAAGGGACGATCATCAGGCGTTCTCGACGAATGTCTTACGTTTGCGACTCGGGCCTGGTTAAATAGGTCGACTGATCGCGCGCCAATGAGGGCGTGGGAGGTTCGCTCAAATTGTGCCCGGCGGGCCGGAGTCCTTCGCGATCGTCGAATAGGGGTTTGGTAGGAGAGACCCAGCATATGCACCCAAGAAGAATGATCTTGTCCTTGGCGGGGACCTGGCTCCTCTTGTTCCCCTGGTTAGCCCGCGCGGAGGACGCCGGAGAAAGCGCGATCCGCGAGTCGGTCGTCAAGATCTCGGCGACCATGCGCCTGCCCGATATGTTCCGCCCCTGGACCAAGCAGAGCCCTCGCGACGTCAGCGGCACCGGGGTGGTGATCGAGGGCAAGCGAATCCTGACGAACGCGCATGTCGTCCTGTACGCCAGCCAACTCTTCGTCGAGCCGTATCAGTCGAGCGACAAGCTGGTCGCCACGGTCGAAGCCGTCAGCCCCGGCATGGACCTGGCGGTTCTTAAGCTTGAGGATGAATCGTTCTTCGAGAAGCGTCCCCCGCTCTCCCGCTCGGCCGAGCTTCCCGAGGTCAAAGAGTCGGTTCTCGTCTATGGCTATCCCCAGGGGGGGACGAGTCTCTCGGTGACCAAAGGGATCGTTTCTCGCATCGAGTTCGCCTCCTACAACGACAATGCCTCAGGCCTGCGGATCCAGGTCGACGCGGCGATCAACCCCGGCAACAGCGGAGGCCCCGCGCTCGTCAACGACAAGCTCATTGGCCTCATTTTCAGCCGACTCAACAACTCGGACAACATCGGCTACATCATCCCGAGCGAAGAGATCGAACTCTTCCTCAAGGATGTCGCCGACGGCAAGTACGACGGCAAGCCGGCCATGCACGACATGCTCCAGACCCTCGAGAATGACGCCTTGCGCGGCAAGCTCGGGTTGGACAAAAAGGCCACCGGCATGGTCGTGCACGTCCCCGACCGCGACGACGAATCGTACCCGCTCAAGGAGTGGGACCTGATCACCAAGATCGGCGACCACGAAGTCGACAATATCGGACTGGTCAAAGTCCGCGACAACCTCCGGCTCCGGTTTCAATACCTGATCCAAAAGCTGGCCAAAGACGGAAAGGTCCACTTGAGCCTGATCCGCCAAGGCAAGCCGCTTGAGGTCGACCTCCCTGTCGAGACCAAGCACCCGATGCTGATCGAGACGCTCCAGGGCCGATACCCTCCCTACTTCGTCTACGGTCCCTTGGTCTTCTCCCCCGTGACGACGGAGTTCCTCTCCGGCTTCGACCGCATCGGCGACCGGTTCTATACCGTGCTCTCAGTCATCGGCAGCCCGATCGTCACTCGTCGTGGCGACAAGCCGGCGTTCGAAGGAGAGCAGTTGGTCGCAATCTCGTCCCCCATGTTCCCGCACCGGATCGGCAAAGGGTATTCGAGCCCGACCGCGAAAGTCATCAAAGAGATCAATGGCATTCGCATCAAGAACGTTCGCCACCTTGTCGAAGTCCTTCGCGACACCAAAGACAAGTACATCACCATCAGCTTCGATGACCGCGCCTCCGAAACGATCGTCCTCGACCGTCAAGAGGCTCTGCGAGCCACGGACGAAATCCTGACCGACAACGGTGTCCGCCAGCAGGCCTCCGAGGAACTGCTCTCGATCTGGGAGAAGAAGTAAACAAGGATTGATAGCTCTGCAACCGACCGCCCGACGACTTGGCCCGCCGAGGTTGCCTCCCGATGCAAATCGAGGCGGCCCGAGTGGGCCTTGATCGTTCTTGAAGTCGCCTCCGTTGAGATGGGTTCCCGTAGAGCCAAGGCCTACTCTACCAGTAATGAACCGAGGCCGGAGCCGCTATCGCTGATAGATCGGCAAATACCGATACTCGACCGCGAGAGCCAACACGGCCATGGCCGTGCAGTAGTTGCGACCGCCGGAGCGGTCGTTGGCGTCGTCGGAGAGCCAACTCCCATCCCTTTCCTGGTGTTCCAGGAGAATCGAGACGAGCTTGGGGTAATAGGCAAGGAAATATTTATCCCCCAACTGAAAAAGGGCCTGGGGACAATAATAGACCTCGTAGAAGAAATACGAGGCCGCCCAGCGAGGTGGATGCTTGAGAAGGTACTCAGCTCCCGCCAAGGCTTCGGGCGTCTGGTGGTCACCGCAGATTTCGAGGGCGAGGATGCCGGTACCCGTCCTCGGGTTGTTCGGGCCTCCTCCGGGTTGATAGCCGAAGCCGCCTTCTCGGCTGGCACAACGCTTCACATAATCAATCGCTCGATCGATGTTCTCGGACGGGACCGCGCAGCCGCCCGACTTGGCGGCCCGAAGCGCCATGAGTTGCCAGCCGGTCACGCTCAAGTCGCTGTCTCGGCTCGTCGGTTGGTAGCGCCAGCCCCCCGCGTTGTCCGGGTTTTTCACCAGGTTCTGCGACAGGAGGATCAGCCTCACAGCCTTGCCGAGCGCCTCGCGCGCCTTGTCGGCCAGCGCCTGATCCGAGCTCATGCCCACGACCTCCGCCAGCATCAAGGTGCTGATCCCGTGGCAGTACATCGGCCCGTGGCTCGAGTTCGAGACGAGCAAGCCGTTCGCGCGCTGATGAGCCAAGACGTAGCGGATCCCGTTTTCCACCGCCTCGCGATAAGGCCCGGGTTCACCGGGGACATGCCCCGCCGACAGAAATGCCATGACGGCCAACGACGTCACCGAAGTCGCCCGGCCGAACCCTCCCGACTCCCAGGCCCCATCCGGCTTCTGAGACGACTTCAGGTACTCCAGAGCCCGCACAACAGCCGCATCTGAAAGCGCCGCTGAAGGGCGAGCATTCGCCTCGCGCGGCAAATCCTGCGCGACGAGCTGTGAAGCACCGAACAACAAGCTCAACCCGCAGATCAAGAGTCGCGTGTTCATAAAAAGAGAATATCGGGTAGGGTGGACACCGCCCACCAGGGAGCCATCAACGACGAATCAGAAAAACCAACAACATCAGGCTTTTTTGATTTGGGCATAACTCGCGGCCCACTATGCCGCAGCTCTCCCGGATAGCCTGGTCTGCTCTCGCACGATGCGATCTTCGATGAACTCGTCCCATTGGCCGTTCACGTAAGCAATAGGCCAGGAATAACTTCCCGATTTCATGCATATCGGGGGACGGCCCGGTAGTTCCATTTGGGCAGAACTTTGCCGAAGATGATCGTCATGGCCTTCTTGAATCCTTCGGCGCATTTCAGCCCCGTCTCGTAGATCTTCTCGAGGATGCGCACCTTCACCTCCAAGCCCGTGGTTGTCAACGTCTTACATGGACGATCGTGCCGCCGACCGACTCGGTGGAGAAGGCGTCGGTCACACCATAGATGCTCTCGGCCGCGCCGATCATCAGGAACCCCCCGGGGTTGAGGGCCTGGTGTAGGGCCTGGCACAGGCGGCGGCGGTCGGCGTCTTCCAGGTAGATCAGGAGGTTCCGGCAAAGGATGAGGTCGAACGTCCCCAAATTCGGGAGGGGTCGGACGAGGTTGAGCCGACGGAACTCGATCCCGCGCCGGAGGGCATCGACGACCACCCAGCCGCCATCGGCGGGCCGGAAGTACCGCGCCCGTCGCTCGGGCGACACCCCGCGGACGAGTTCCGGCGTGGTGTACCGGCCCCCCCGGGCGACCGCGAGAGCGTCCTGGGAGATGTCGGTCGCCAGGATCGGGAAATCCTCGGCGGTCAGGCTGAGACCGGGCCGACCCGCCAGGAAGTCGGACACGGCCATCGCCACGCTATAGGCCTCCTGGCCCGTCGCCACGGCTGAGCACCAGACCCGACACCGACACCGCGCCTCGAGAGGCCCCGCCGCGGCCCGCCTCCCGAGCAGCCGGGCCGCGAGCTCGGGGAGGATCGACCGGCGGAGTCCCTCGAACGGGTGGCCGTCGCGGTTGAACGAGGTCTCACGGGTCGTAATCGCCTCGACAACCTGCTCCTGCAGGCGGAGCGAGTCCGGCCCCCTCAGCCCGAGCACGAGGGCCTCATACGAGGGCAAGCCGTTCCGCTCCAGGACGGGTCCCAGGCGGGACACAACGAGGTAATCCTTGTCGCCGGCGACCACGACCCCGCAGAGGTCGTGCACGACCTTGCGGATCTGGTCGAACGTGGCGGGGTGAAGTCTCATCGGGGCCCGGCGTCCAACAGCGAGGCGACCGTCGGGCCGATCGCGTCCAGCGGCAGGACCTCGTCGACCTGGCCGGTGGCGACCGCCGCCCCGGGCATGCCCCAGACGACGCTGGTTGCTTCGTCCTGGGCGATCACGTAGGCGCCGCCCCGCTTGAGGGGTCCGAGCCCCCTGGCGCCGTCGGTCCCCATGCCCGTAAGGATCACCGCGATGGCGGCACGCGGGTAGGCGTCGACGACGGAGCGGAAGAGGACGTCGACGGACGGACGGCAGCCGTTCTCCGGCGGCTGGTTGTTCAGGGCGACCGAGACCCTGTCCCCGCGTCTCCGGAGAACCATGTGCCGCCCCCCGGGTGCGACGTACGCGGTCCGGGGCTCGGCGGCCGCCCCCTCCGTCGCTTCGACGACACGGTAGCTACACTTCCGCTCCAGGCTCTCTGCGAAGTAACGGGTCATGCCCTGGGGCAGGTGCTGGACGAGAAACAGAGGGACCGACGTCCGCCGCGTCAGCTCGGGCAGGAAACGCACGAGGGCCTCCGGCCCCCCCGTCGAGGACCCGACGGCCACGGCCTGGTAGCGGCCGGCCCGTACGGGCGGTGACGCCGCGACGGCCCTTGGCGGCGGTAGGACGGTGCTCCCCGACCCCCTCCGGCGCTGCGAGAACAGGACGATCTTCTCGAGGATCTCCTGCCGGAGGGCGGCGGAGTTGGCCTTCTCGTCCGGCCCGTCCGGCTTGCGGATGAAGTCGAATGCCCCTCGGGCGAGGCCCTCCACCGTCACGGCCGCCCCCCGTTCGGTGAGCGCACTGACGAGCAGGACCCCCACGGGGGGAAGGCCCGGGCGGGCGGCGTTCAACTGCCGGATGTCGCTCAGCGTCTCCAGGCCGCTCCGGCCGGGCATGTTCAGGTCGAGGGTCACCAGGTCGGGGGGCGTGTCCCGGACGAAGCTGACGGCCTTCTCGCCGCTCCACACGGAGCCCACCACGCGGACGCCCGGGTGGTCCTTGAGCGCCTCTTCCAGGGCCGAGCGGAAGATCCGCGAGTCGTCGACGATCAGGACCCTTAGCGGTTCGGGACTCATGGCCTCGTGACGTCTTCCGTGGTGACCTTGAACTGTCCGACCAGCCCCCGCAGCTTCTTGCTCAGCTCGTCCAGGCGGTCGGCGGACGTGTGGACCCAGGTCGCCGACTCGTTGGTTGCCCGGGACGCGTCGCTCACGCCATGGATGTCGGTCGAGATCCCGCCGGCGGCCTTCGCCGCCTCGGCCACGTTTCGCGACACCTCCGTCGCGCCCCGCGCCGCCTCGGCCACGTTCCGCGACATGTCCCCGGCGGCCTTGGCCACTTCGGCGATCGACCGGGCGATGTCGCCGACCCCCTTGCTCGCCTCCGACACGTTCTGCGAGATCATCGCCGCCGCTCGCGTCTGCTTCTCCACCGACGTAGAGATTCTACCGGCCGAGGCGTTGATTTCCTTGATAATCTGCGACACGCTCTGGATGACCTGGACGGCCTTGTGGGTGTCGTCCTGGACGCCCTCGATCCGCCGCGCGATGTCCTCGGCCGCCTTGGCGCTCTGATTGGCCAGTTCCTTGATTTCGTGGGCCACCACGGCGAACCCCCGGCCCGCCTCCCCGGCGGAGGTCGCCTCGATCGTGGCGTTGAGCGCCAGCAGGTTGGTCTGCAGCGCAATCATCTTGATCGTCTCGGTGACCTTGCTGATCTCCGCCCCGGAGCGGTTCAGCAACTGGATCGTCTCGGACGCCGAGTCGGCCATCCGTGTCGCCTCGCCGGCGACGCTCGAGCCGTCGTGCACGTCCTTGAGCACGTCGGCGAAGGAGCCGGAGATCTCGGTCACGGCGGAGGAGACGACGCTGACGTTCGTCGCGGTCTGCTCGGCGGCCGAGGAGATGGTGCCGACGTTGATGCTCATCTCCTCGCTGGCGGAGCTGATGGACGCGACGCTGGTGCTCATCTCCTCGGCGGCCGAGGCCATGGTGCTGATGTTGGTCGTGAGCTGCTCCGAGGCGCTGGCGACGCTGGCGGCCTTCATCGAGGCGTGCTCGCTCTGCGACACCAACTGGTTCGACACCCCCGACAACTGGTCCGCGGAGCCGGCCATACCCTCGGACACGTTCCCGATCTCTGCCACGATGCGGCTGAAGGCGTCGGCCAGCGTGTTGGTCGCTTCCGAGAGCTGGCCGACCTCGTCCTTCTGGTGGAGCGGGATGCGCGGACGGAGGTCGCCATCGGCCATCGCCTTGGTGAGGTTGCGGAGTTCAAGGACCGGCCGCGTGACCGACCGCGTGATGAAGGCGGCGACGACCCCGCCGAGCAGGAGGCCGGCGAGCGTGCCGCAAAGGATCCAGGCCAGCCCGGTCGTGAAGGCGGCGGCGCTGTGGTCCCGGCCCGCGGTGGCCTCCGCGGCGAGGAGCTTGTCGAGGTCGCTGATCCGCGTCACGCAGTCGTCCATCGCGGTCTTTGCCTCGTCGACCGACAGCGAGGCGCAGCGGTTGGTGGCGTCGACGTCGGACAGCTTCAGGATGCTCGCCTGCAAGGACCGGATCTCGGTCAGGGCCGCGCGGCCCTCGCCCTGGCCGGCCGCGTCGCCTTCGGACGCGGCCGCCAGACCGGCCTGAACCTGGTCCTGCAACACCGCGAGTTCCTTCGCCTCCGCAGCCTTCTCGTCCTTGCCCGTCGATTCGATGTGCCTCACGAGGGTTGGGTACATCCCGAGCAGCGCGGTGTGGGCGTCGTCAAGGGTCTTCAGCGCGGAGACGTCGGCGGGGCCGGGGTTCGGCTTCGAGGCCGCTCTGGCGACCCAATTCTTCAGGAGGGCGGTGAGGATGTTGGTTTGGCGCTGGAGGTCGCCCTTGAGGAGTCGCTTCGCCTTGACGTTGGTGTTCTGGACCGCGAGGTCCAGCGTGTCGGCGTTCAGCTTCTCGTAGCCGTCGACCGCCTTGCCGATCGCCTCGACCGCCGCCGACTGGCCTTCGACCCCGTCGGCCGCACTCAGGCCCTTGAGCCGCTCCAGGCCGGAGCGGACGTCGGTCATGAACGACCGCGAGCTGCTCGCGAATTCCTTCGACTGGTCGTCGTCCGGGGAGATGACCGCGTTCTTCTGGGCGCGGTTGCATGCGAGGAGCTTGGTATGAAGCTCGGCGAGCACCGCGCGTTTCAGGATGGAGCGGTCAACGAGTCGTCGCATCTGGGTGTTGAGCTCCGACAGTTGGTTCACGGCGACGAGCGCCACCGCGAGGGTCGAACCCATCAAAATCGTCGAGAGGACGACCATCTTGTGCGCGAGCTTGAGGTTTTTCACGGCGGTGACCCGGGGTGCGGTGGAGTTCGAGCGGGAATCGTCAGGTGTCGGCGGACGCGGGCTGTTCGATCACGGCGAGGAACCGTCGGGGGTTGAGCACGACGAGCAGTTCGCCGTCTAGCTGGCAGACGCAGTCGATCAGGCCCGCGCGGCCCGCGGTCGACAGGTCGGTGTCACGGCCGGAAGGGGCGAACGTCCCGATCTGGGCCGCTTCCACGGTCCGGATGTCGGCGATCGCGTCGACCATGACGCCTAACGCGTGACCGACCGCCGGCTTGAACAGGACCAGGCGGCTGTCGCTGGAGACGGGGGCGTCCGGCAACCCCAGCAGCCGGTGCAGGTCGAGGGCCAGGTAGATGTGGCCCCTGATGTTCACCAGGCCCAGGACCTCGTCGGGGGCGTGGGCCACCGGCGTGTAGGCCGTCTCGGCGGTGACCTCCTTGGCGTCGAGGACGTCGACGCCGAACAGCCGGCCGTTGAGCCGAAACGTGCAGAACATGCGGTGCGTGGGCGTCGTGGGATCCATCACGCCGTGGCCCCCCGGTCGGCCAGCAGGCCCTCGACCTTCCGGACCAGCCGGTCGTGGTCCAGCTTCACCTCGTAGCCGTCGTAGCCGCACTCCCGGGCCTTGCCCTCGTACGCGGCCCCGCTCAGGGACGTCAGCGCGAGCATGCGGGTCGTGACGCCGCGGCGGCGCGCCTCGCGGGCGAACTCCCAGCCGTCCATGACCGGCATCTCGATGTCTGAGATGATCAGGTCGTACGACCGCCCGGCCGCCAGTTGGGCGAGCCCGTCCTCGCCGTTGACGGCCGTCTCGACCTCGTGGCCCTCCGCCGTCAGGTAGCGCCGGACGATCTCGAGGAAGAACGGCGTGTCGTCAATGACGAGCAGCCGCGCGGGCCGCCCCGCCCGGGACGCCGCGGGCAGGGCGCCGGCCGCCGGCGCGCCGAACAGCCGCCGCGTCAGCCGGTGCATGTCCAGGAAAAGCGTCATCCGGCCGCGGACGACCGCCGAACCGAGAGTGCCCTCGTCGTGCTCCGGATGGGGCTGGAGGTCGACCGACAGCGACTCGGTGTCCACGATCCGTGTCGCGAGGATCGCCGTCGCCTGGGCGCCGAACTTGGGCAGGATCAGGGGCACCTGCGGTGCGGGCCCCGCCGCGGGGGGCTCCGGTGCCGAGACGTTCATCACCTTGTCGAGCCGCAGGAGGCGCAGCGACACACCGTCCACAGCCACATACTCGTGCCCCCCGACGCGCTCGATCCGGTCGAGCCCGACCATCTCGACACGGCGGATCTGCAACAGTGGCAGCGCGAACTGCTCGTGCGGGCCGCTCTCGAAGAGCAGCACCCGGTGGGCCTGCGCCGCCCCCTCGGCGAGCCCCAGGTCCGCCGCAGCCCCCTTCGCCACCTCGAAGTTGAGCCGGGCGTGCTCGGCAATCCCGGCCACGTCGGCGATCAGCGCCACGCGGCCGTCGCCCATGATCGTCGCGCCGCTGAAGACGCCCACCTTCTTGACCGACGGGTGCATCGGCTTGACGACGATCTCCTCCGTGCCCCGCACCTCGTCCACCACGAGCCCGAAGCGGCGGCCGGCCCTCCGCAGAACCAGGATGTAGGAGATCCGCCGGGGGTCGTCGTTCGCGTCGTGCTCCGCGAGGATCTCGGCCTTGATCTCGGCGGTGAACGGCCTGCGCCGGGCCAGCACGTCACCCAGCCGCACGACCGGCAGTAGCCGGCCGCGGAGGCGGTAGACCTCGGTGTCGAACGCGCGCTCGATCCTCCCTTTGAGCCCGGGGTGCAGGCAGACGGCCTCCTCGAGCTCCCGCTGGGGGATGGCGTAGCGCTGGCCGGCCGCCGTGACGATCAAGCACGGGATGATCGCCAGGGTCAGTGGCATCCGGAGGATCATCGCGGTTCCGACCCCCGGGTGCGAGTCGATCGTCAGCGCCCCCTCCAGGAGCTCGATGTTCGTCTTGACCACATCCATGCCGACCCCGCGGCCGGAGACCTCGGAGACCGACCGCGCGGTCGAGAAGCCCGGCAGCAAGATCAGGGAGTACAGCTCCCGAGGCGACATCCGGTCGAGCTCGGCCTCGGTCTTGAGGTGCAGGGCCAACGCCTTGTCGCGAACCGCCTGGGGGTCGATGCCCCGGCCGTCGTCGCGAATCTCGATGCGGATCTGGCCCTCCTCGTGGGCCGCCTGGAGGGTGATCTGGCCAGCCGCCGGCTTCCCCTTCGAAAGCCGCTCGGCCGGAGGCTCGATGCCGTGGTCGACGCTGTTCCGGACCAGGTGGGTGAGCGGGTCGGAGAGTTGCTCGAGGATCGTCTTGTCGAGCTCGACCTCGCGGCCGATGACCGTCATCTCGACCTGCTTGCCAAGCGTCCGCCCGAGGTCGCGGACCACGCGGGGGAACTTGCCGAAGAGGTTCCCGATCGGCTGCATCCGGGTCCGCAGCACCGTCTCCTGAAGCGCCGACGTGACCGCGTCGAGCCGCTGCACAACCGGGCGCACCCGGTCGTCGTCCCGGTCGAAGGCCAGGAGCGACTGGTTGCGGATCAGGGTCAGCTCGCTGGTCAGCGTCATGAGGCGGTCGAGTAGCTCGACGTTGATCCGCAACGAGGCGGTCCGGTCCGCTTCCGCCCCGGCCGTGTCAGGAGCCGGTCGTCCGGGTGCCTCCGACCCCAGCCGCACCACCGGCGCCGGAGGCTTTGCTGGCGCGGCCGGGGCGGGCGTGGGGGGTGGCCGGGTGGCCCGGACCCGGGTTGGCAACCCGAGCCGCTGCTCGACCTCCTCCTGTGAGTGCTCGGTCCGTAGCCGTCCCCGGAGCACAACCGGGCCGGGGCTCAGCCCCCGGGCCAGGTCGCCCTGTTCGAATTCGAGGTGGCCCCCCTCGAACGCCCCCAGGCGTGCGATCTCCGCGAGGAGTGGGCCGAGGGTCTGCCGGCGGACGCCTGCCCATTCGGCCAGGTCGACGGACAGCGCGATCCCCGGCGCGCCCGGCGGAGCGGGCACCGGCAAGCCGAGGGACCGATAGATCTCGTCGCGTGGCCTCGTGGACGAGAGGCGAGCCCGGAAGCGGACGGGCCCCTCGGGAAGGCCCTGAGAGAGGTCGCCGGGCGCGACCTCGAGGTCGGGTGAGGTCACCGTGCCCAGGCGTACGATCTCTCCGAAGAAGCCGGCCAGGCGGCCGGACCGGAGGCGGTCCACCTCGCGGAGGTCGATGTCCCATAGGTCTTTGGCCTCCCGGACGGTTCGGGCGGCCTGTTCGAGCTGGGCGATGAGCCCTTCGAGGTCCACCCGGTTGCTGTCCTCCAGGTCGTCCACAAGGCTGGCCATGCGGTCGCGGGCCGCGAGCAGACGCTCGACGGCCCGGGCGTCGGCCGACCCGCCCGCATCCCTCATCACTTCCAGGACGGTCTCGATCGAGTTGGCGAGCGTGCGGATGCCCGTGTAGCCGAGGAACCCCGCGTCACCCTTGATCGAATGCACGATCCTCAGGCACCGGTCGATCTGCGCCCGGGGGTCGGCACCGGCGTCCCGGCCCTCCAGGGACAGAAGGACGTCCTCGAGCGCCGCCAGGTGTTCCCGGGCCTGGGTTACGAACTCGTCCGCCAGAGGGTTCATCGCTCACGCGCCCCCAGGGGCGGGCCGGGGCGAACGCCGTACGACTCACCCAGTCCCGTCACGAGGAGTACCGTCTCCATCTCCGCGGACAACATCGTCAGCTCTAGGCGCGGGCGGCCCCGCCGGGCGACGTCTCGGGGGATCGCGGCCAGCAGGGTCAGCCCCTGGACGTCCAGGTCCTTCGTCGCCCCCAGGTCGAGCCGGACCGGGTCGCAACCGCCCTCGACCGCGGCGAGGTACCGCCGACGGACCTCCTCCGCGGCCGTAGCGTCGAAGAACTCCGGAACCACGATCGTCTCCGGGCGGCAAGTCGCGGTCTCAGCCTGCTCTCTCGCGGGGGGCGCGGCCGCGCTCCGGCCGGCAGGTTCGGTGGCCTTCTCCCGGGGGACGAGCATCGCTCCGAGCTCGCGGACGAGCCCCTTCACCGCCCCCTCGAACTCATCGGCGAGGTCGGCCTTGGGGTCCTTGGTGGCCTCCGAGATCTTGCCCAGCAGGTCCACGCCCCGCAACAGCACGTCGACGTCCGCAGGCGTGAGGGTGAGGGTCCCTTTTTGGGCCGCGACGAAGCAGTCCTCCATGACGTGGGCGACGCTCACCGCCGGCTCGACGCCGACGACGCGCGCCGCCCCCTTGATCGAGTGAGCCGCCCGCATCATCTCGTCGACCCGCGACGCGTCGTCGGGCGCCCGCTCGAGGGCCAGCAGCGCGTTGCTGAGTACCTCCGAGTGCGTCTCGACCTCAGCCCGGAACAGGTCCGTGAGTGAGAGGTCTTCCAGCCCGCCCCCGCCGCTCATGGCCGAGTCCCGTCAGCCGTTCGGTGCAAGGACTGGATACGCCCAGGCCACGGGGATGACGGTCCGGGCCGGAGAGGGGTCATCGAAGTCGGAACGGCTGGTCCGGCGGCGAGAGAGATACCCCTGTTTCAGTCTACACGATGCCAAAGGCAGCGTCACCTCAATTTACCCATACCACCTATTTATTGACAATCAGAGTACGCCGTGAAAAGGCGAGGGTCTTCAGCAGGTGCAAGTCCCGCCCGGCAACTCGAGGTCGCTCCAGCCGTAGCAATCGGTGTGCCCTTCGCCGATCCTTCCAGCTCAGTGGTCGATGGGGCCCGGTTGGAGCCACCGGATCGGTCTGGCGCGGGGCGTGGTCGAGGTAGGCGAATTGACGCGGTCTACCGACCGCGCCATACCGGCTGCGTAGCAACGAACCAGCAACGAATCGTGGCCGATTGGGTGAAACGGATGCAGGCCATCAAGGTGGGCGACACGGTGGCCTGTAGCAAAGCCTTCCTGCAAAGCACCGGCCAGTACACCGGCGACGACGGCGAAGAGGCCGAGCGAGATATCTTTATCTTGATTTTTTGATTTTCATGGCGACTTCTCGGCTCCCGAGGCGATTTCGCGGAAGTAGAGCTGGATGAGCCGGGCGTAATCGTCGCGGTAGCGGCCTTGCGACATCTGGAGGATTTCGGAGCGGAGGTGGCCGGGGAGTTCTCCCCAGGTTCGCCCGCTTTTGGCCTGCACGAGATTCTTGAGCTCCGCGAGGTCAGCAGCCGTCTTGCCGGCGGGAGCGCTATGGGGATCGGGCATGGAGCCTTGAGGATGCATGGGAGGGGCCTCGTCGCGGGAGGCGAGATCGCCGTCGTTGCCGGGCTCACCGAACTGTTGAGCGGCAGCCTGGCGCAGGGCGCGGGCGGCGTCGGCCATGGCGTTTTGGGCGGCGCGCCCGGCCTGTTGGCCTTGAGAGGGCTCTCGGGCCTGGTCGAGCTGTCGAGCGGCCTGGCGCATCGCTTCGCGGGCCTGGCCGAGAGGGGCTGAGGCCGAGGGCTGCCCTTGAGGGCGAGCCTGAGCGGCCGCCGCAAGCTCGGCACGCAAAGCGGCGGCCAGGTCTTCGGCGTGTTGCGCTCCGCGCTCGATCATCTCGGCCGCTCGCCGCTGCGCATCGCGCGCGGCGCCTGGCTGAGCCCGGACGAGCTGCTCAACCCCCTGGTCCATGCTGCGAGGAGCGTGCTCGCCCAGGAGTTGGGCCGCCTCATTCGCGGGACCGTGACCGCGATCACTGATCGCTCGGCTCCGATCGCGGAGGTCCGCGAGGTCGCGCCCCAACCCGGTCGACTCATGACGAAGGGCCTGCTGCGACTCGACACGCTCACCCAAAAGCGACTGCATCTGTTCACGAATCTGACGCTCACGGCGGACGAGTCCGCGCGCGGACTCGAGCGATTTCGCCCCTAACCGAAGCTCGGGGTCGGAGAGGGGAGTCACGGGGGGTTGAGCCGGCGTTGCCGGCTTCGGGAGCTCGGGCGGCAGTTGGGCGGCGAGCTTTTCGAGTGCCTCGGCCGCTCGGGCGCGTGCCCCCGCCAAGGCCGCCGGGGTCGGCCGGCTCGATCCCGGCTGATCGCTATCGGGTTGCAAGGCGCGTTCGGCCAGCTCGGCGGCGAGACGGACCGGTTCCTCAGCCACGTCGCGCCCTTCCTTCGGCAGGCCCGCCAGGGCGTCGACGATCCCACGTTGCCGACGGGCCGACTCCGCGGGGTCGGCCGTCAGCGCGGGCTGGTCCAGAGCACGCTGGGCGCGAGCCAAGGCCTCGGCCCTGGCGCGAGGGGCCTGGCGATCGGTGAGTTGATCGGCGAGGAGTTGGGCGGCGTCTGCGGCCGCGCGGACCTCGGCCCTGGGGTCGCGCTTCGGGTTAGGGTCGGTGAGGGCTCGGGCGGCTCGCTCCGCCGCCTGCACGGCATCCTCGAGGGCAAGGGCCGCGTCGGGTACGCTCAGACCGCGAAGGGCAGTCGCGAGTCGGCGCTGAGCGGCGGCCTCGACCGCGCGGGCTTCGGGTTCGGCAATCTCTCCGGTGATGGCACGCTGGTCGCTCGCGAGTTCTTCGGCAAGGTCGTCCCCGGGGACGCGGCCGTGGATCATCTTCTGCTCGAGGCGCTCCAGGGACGCCCTCGCCTCGGTCTTGGCCGCGGGCAAAAGCGAGCGAAGCTCCTGTCGCCGGGAAACGGGAACATCCCTGGCCGTCACCGTTTTGAGTGCGTCGGCCAGGGCCTGCGCGCGGCGGGCCGCGCGGTCACGTTGGGGCACGGAGCGAGGCTCGACCTCAAGCGCGGCGATCCCCGCCGCGACCTTGGCTTGCCGCTCGGCGAAGGGGGCCAAGCGAGCCGCCAGGGCTTCGGCATCCTTGGCGGCATCGTGGGGCTTGCCCGGCTCGGGGGCGGTCTCGCGCAGGTGCCGCTCCAGCTCACGTCCGATCTCATCGGTCTGCCGCATCGCCTCACCCAGTCGTTGACGGGCCGGCTCCTGGCGACGGTGGACATCAGGCAGCGCGTCGGCGAGCCGCCTGAGTTCCCGTCTGGCCTCGTCTTGCCTCGCCTCGATCGCGCGCGGCTTCAAGGCTCGCATCGACTCCGAGGCATGAGCCGTGCCCTGGGTCGCCGAGCGAGCCGCATCCTGGGGGAATCTCTTGAAGTCTTCGGACTGTGTGTTGTGCGGGGGCTGGATCGAAGCGACGAGCCGGGCGATCGCCTCCTGGCGCTCAGCCAAGGGGCGGAGTTTCTCGATCATGGCAGCCATATCCTGGACGCTCGGCTCCGGCTTGTCCTTGACCTCGCGGATCGCTTCCGCCACCGGGCCGGCCAACGCCTCCTGGCGACGGGCGAGGCGCCCGGCCAGCGCCTTGAGGTCGTTCGGGACGTCCTCGAGATCGCGCGTCAGGCGGCGGAGTTCGTGCTCGGCCCCTTCGAGGCGATGCCGGGCTTGCTCGAGATCCCCACGCTCGATCGGGTCGACGGCCTGCCGGATCGCCTCGGTGTTCACGCCCCCTCGCCCGTTTTCCCCCAAAGGCTCGTTGACCTCGAGCGCCAGGCGGCGGGCGTCGTCTTCCAGGGCGCGTTGGGCTTCGGCCAAGGCTCGGAGCGCTTCGCCACGATGCCCGAGGTCGGTGGCTGAGCGGGCCTCATCGCGCTGGCGGCGGGCGAGTTCGCGAGCGCGCCGGGCGAGCGCATCGGCCTCGCCGGCCTGTGAGGCCAAGACATCCGCGCGCAGTTCGGGTGACGATTTGAGCAAACCATCAAGGTCATTGCGAACGGCCGCCTGCTCGGCCTGAAGCCGATCGAGCTGGGCGCGGTCAGCCGCCTTCTCAGCCGCGTCCTGAGCGATCGCCGCTTCGCGATCGGCAAGGGTTCCGAGGCGTTGCAAATCCGCATTGCGACGGTTGAGCGCGTCGAACTCGCGCTGGAGCTCGTCGAGGCGATGGGAGACGGCGGCGAGCCGGGCATCGGCCTGGCGGAGATCGTTCAGGCGCTGGGTCGGATTTTCTTGCTTGTGCGCTTGCTCGAGCATGGCGCGGCCCCCTTCGGCCTCGACCTCGGCGATCTGCCGGGCGGGACGCGACAGCGGACGGAACTTCGCGTCGGCCGCGAGCTCGCGCGCGAGGACCTGGAGCCGATCGGACACGGCTCGAGCCTCGACCTCGCGCTGCTCGAGTTCGCGCTGCTGTGGCTCTTCCCAGGCACCGTTGCCGCGCTGAGCGGCGTCGGCGGCATAACGGAGCTGCTCGGTCTCCTTGCGGGTCTCGGCCGCGGCCGCCTTCAAGGCATCGAGCTTGGCCTGGATCGCCTCGCGCTCGAGCCGATTTTGCCGGGTCTGCAACGTCTCGGCATTGGCGACGATCCCCAGCATTCGCGGAGTCGACCAGACGACGTTCGGTCCCCGAGGCGCAGGCCGGTTGTCGGCCACGCGTACGCGATAGGAAACCTTGTCGCCAGGCTTGAGCCCGAGCGGCTTCAGCGGCAGCTCGAGGACGCCCCGCGCCGAGGCCATTCCGAGCCCCTTCCACGAGGCAACGACATGTCCTGACTCCCCTTCCTGCGCGACGCTCTCGCCCCTCGCCCGTTCGATCGTGTAGTGCAGCTCGACCGACGCGACCGCAACGTCGTCTCGGGCAGCGACCGGGATGCGCAAGGTGTCGTCGGGACGAGTTTCCTCGGCCTTGTCCGATCCGGGCACGCGAAGCAAGGGGGGTGCGTCCGGCCTAACGACCAGGCGCCGAGGGGTCTCCGCACGACTGGCCAAGCCCTGCTCATCCCTAATGCGCAGCGAGAAACCGCCCGAGGTCTCTGCGATGACCACCACCGAGCCGCTCCGATGATCGGCCGCCAGCGTGGCGCGAACCGGCTCCTTCACCTTGGGCCACTCAACCTCAATCGCCCGGGCCGGCCGGCTCGTCGACACCTTCAACGTGATCCGGCTCCCCTCCCAGGCTTCGACCCGGCTCGCGTCACGCGCCGAGTAAGCTGGGAACTTCGTGTAGGCCGGTGGTTCAACCTTGGCTTCGAGCGCCTCGACACGAGGAGGTTCTACGGCCTTGATGCGAAACTTCCGGCTTTCGGCCAAGCCGCTCACCACCCGGTAAGAGAACGAGCCGGCCACCCTGGGCAGGATCGCCGAAAACGCCCGAGAGGGTTCCAGGCTGGAAGCCGCCTCGGAGATGCCCTCTTCCATGGCCACGCGGCGCGTCGTCCCTTGTTCATCCGTCCATTCAATCGTAGAATTCTCGAGCGCGGTGGGCCGACCGTATCGATCCCGGATCTTCGCCTGGATCGTGACGTCATCTCCCAAAGCCACCACGCGATCCCCCGGCGCGACCGTCACGACGTAACGGCTCACGCGAGCCAGGTCCGCCCAGGGGGCAAGAAACCTCCGACCCAGTCGGCCGAAGGTGTCCGGCCAGATCCAGCCGGGAACCACGACCAGCCCCAGGACCGCCCCTCCGAGCGCCAATCGACGCCCAGCCCTCCGCAACGAGACCGCCCGCTTGGGGTCGATTCTCCCCACGTGGTTCGACGCATCCCAGGCCAGGGCCGCGATCAACTCAGGCGAACCATGGGGACGGCCGGTCTCACCGAGCAACCCCACGGTCCCCGTCAGTCGCTCCCCGAGTTCCGGGTGCGTGCGCTCGGCGACCGCCGCCAGCTCGAGCGACTCTCGCCTCCGCAACAGAGGCGGAACGACCCTGGTCCCCAGCACCCAGGCACCTGCCGCCAACCACCCCAGCCAGATCAGCCAGCGCAACAGCCTCGGCAACGGCCAGGCGAAGTCGAGCGCCATCCCCACCATCGCGATCAGCGCGACGACCAAAGCGACCGTCCCCAGCCCCCGCAACACCGCCCCGACGCGGATCCGACGGTCGAGCTGGCCCAGGACGCGGCGAACCGCCCCCGGCAGAGTCTGAGACTGCGATTCGGCCGTTCCCGTGGTTGGATTCATCGCAGATGCTCCCTTGGCCCCGGAGGTTGTCACGTCACAACCTCCCCCTCAAGCGTTCCTCAAGCCTACGATCGACTCGTTCTTCAAACAATCATGAAGCCAAAGCCCACCGGACCGCCACGACTATCACATCTGTCATTGACTTGGCCGCCCGCTTGGCCTACAGTTGTCGTAGACCGATTTTCAAGAGTAACGCATCCGAGGCTTCAATTAACCGGCAATGTTTTAGCAAAATCCACAGACGCTTATTCGTTAATTAATGATGTTTTATTGTAGGGTAGGCCTTGGCCTGCCTCCGCCGTTCGCGAAAATCAGGGCAGGCCAAGGCCTGCCCTACAGGGCCGTCAATACCCGAAAAGGGCATGCGGAAAAAGCTTCAATCAATTCTCATATCTTATGTAATTAATCTCTAATTTCGACTCCTTCGTGCAGTTGCAGTGCCGCCCGGGCAACGAGGACGTTGTCCGGGCACGCCGATTTCCGGCCACGAAGGTTTTCTCGATTCACGAACCGAGAGTCCTTATGAGCGTGCCGACCCTGATCTGTCCCTGCGGCCAACGCCTCAAGGCGCCGGGCTTGAAACCAGGGCGAACTGGGCGATGTCCCCAATGCGGCAGCGTGCTCACCGTGGCTCACGCGCCGGAGGGCCAAGCCGAAGACGAAGGCCCCGGGACCGGCTACACGCTCAATCCGTCGACCTTCGCTCCAACCGCTCGTCGAGCCGAAGGAGCCTCAAAGCAGGAACCGCAAAATCCTTCCGCGATGCCGACCCCGAAGAAGAAAAAGAAGAAGCGGTCCTCGAAAGCAAGTGCATCTGCGTCCGCGGCACCCAGAAACTGGCGGCCTCCCGACTTCGCATACCCGGCCCGAGGAACGGCCGAGGCCGTTGGCGTGATCGGCACCTTGAGCGTCGTCCTCTGGATCTTCACGATCCTGCTCCCCGAGTATTGTGCATCCCTCCAGCGCGACGCCGAGGCGTTGGGTGCGCGGTCGATGGGGCACCTGGTTTCGCTGATCACGGTGATGCCGGCGGTCCTCCTCACGCCGTTGGCCCTCTTATACACCTTGCAATACCTCGCCCGCGTCCTAATCGCCCGCGCCATGGGGGACTCGATCCCACCGCGCTCCCCCGACCGCAACTTCGACGGCTTCCTGAGCGGTCTGGACCCCTGGCTCGTCTGGCTCTTCCTGAGCGGAGCCATCGTACTCCTGGTGCTTGCGGTCTACGAGGTCGTCTCGGGTCCAGGGTACCTCTCGCCGACAATGGTTCTTGGGGTCGGACTGGTGGCGCTTCCCTACTGGCTCATGGCCTTGATGTTGTCGTTCCTGCACGACGACCCATGGGCGGCGAAACCCTGGACCGTGATCGCCACAATTCTCAAGCTCAACATCTCCTACGGGATCCTCTGCGTCACCGTCGCGGCGGTCATCGCCCTTTCCATCGCCCCCTTCGCAGCCTTGCTCTCACTCCGTGAAAAGTTCTTCTGGGTTTATGTGCCGGCCACCCTGATCGCCTGGGCCATCGTGCTCTGGGGAGCCATCGTCGCCATGGGCACCGTGGGAGGCTTTTACCACAAACATCGGGAACAACTCCGCTGGCACCAAGAGCGACCACGCTGGGGTGTGACCTGGAAACTCTGAGCCCATGGCCCCAGGCGGGTGGCAACGTCATCAGGAATACCCATCTCGAGTGCCAGATCCCAGGTCTCCATTTCCTCCAAAACCAAAGAATATTCCAATAATTTATATTTATTTATCCTATCGCTGTATCCACAAGAAGAAACGGCATGCATTGACCGACAGCCATTGACGACTAAGGCTATAATGACAATCGGTCTCATCGATAGGCCGCTGATCCGTGAGACCGGTCGGATCCCACAACGGGCAGGAGAGTCACAATGAGACAAGATTTTCCGTACTCTCCATTAAGCCATCTCCAATTTTTGACACATGGCTCGATCGGTCTCGAGCCCCGTTTTCCCAACTTGGTCATCCTTCCCGCTACCGGGCGATGAGTTTGACTGACGCAACCCAGAACAAGGCATCATTCTCGTCATTGCTGATCATGAAAAGGTGGCTGGAGTTGCCGTTCGCAACTCTAGCCACCCGAACTTTGCCCCGAGCTACGTGCGCCGTTCTTGGGTTCCGGTGGCTTCCAAGAAATCAACTCGATGCGCGGATCGTCCCCGGCTCTGCCCAAGGAGATCGGGTCGAACCTCAAGCCTGTGATCGTCCTTCGGCAAAAAGAGTGCGCGGCGAATTGTGACCGTCCCACCAGCCCATTCCGCTCCGATTTAGAGGCTATTATCCGGATAGGGTTTGGCCGCGTGCGATTAGAAAAGATGGGTGGCCGGGGAGGAGCGCAGCGACGCCTCGGGGGCAGGCCTTGGCTTATCCCGGGGCCTCGAAGACTCGTCCCCGGCCACCCAAATCACGCATTCGTCCATCGAAACTCTCTTTCCGGATAGCTTCTTACACTTCTTCCAATGGGCCACCCTTCAACTCGTCCGTCGTCCGGCCCGTTGCGGCAGCCTGAAAGAGCCGTGCGGCGCGAACGAACTCGTCCTCCGTCTCGGGTGAAGTGAAAGACTTCCTCGGTATCCCGACCGTCATCAACTTTCCGCAACGGATGATGAGGAAGCGAGGAGTCACCAAGATCTCAAAATCGGGCCTCCAGCGTGTCCGCCATTCCGAGTTCGAATCCCGAAACGAGAGATCGTCCTCCGACAAGGTGACGACATAAGTGTCGACCGTCCGATAGGTCCGATACATGAAACGGAGTCCGAGGACGAGATACACGGACCAGGCGAGTAGCAAGAGCGGAACGACCAGCAATACCAACGGGATCAGGGAGAGTCTAGGATACGCGAGAAAAGCCACAATACCGCAAATCAAGCCACTGAAGAACGTGATGCACAAAGACTCCCTGACCAACCAGGTCAGAACCGGCCGAGGCGAACGAGGATACCCTGCTGCTGCCCAGAGTTGGAACAACTCTGAGCAGCCGATCGAGCATGGTCGGTACGACACGCTCAAGGTCTTCGTCAATGCTCTCACCAGCTCGATTCGACGTTGAGGGTCGTCATTCGCCCGTCATCATTGGCTGAGTTGCAAAACCCCATGATCTCATCAATGGACTCGGGTGACAAGAACCGAAGTCATGCTCTTGTTCCACGCCAAGATCGTCCCCAAAGTCCTGACCTTCGTCGGCAACCATTCACGAGCAACCGAGTCGTGCGACGACGGAGAAAGGCTCCCCCTCGATTCATTCCCGTTGCCAGTTCCTTCCGGTCAGGCGACAATCACAGATAGGTTGGCCCGATCCATGGTATCACCGTCGAGGAAGTTCAGGACGCAGTAAGAGGCTATCCGGATAAGGGTTATCCATGTGAAGTCAGGAAAGGTGGGTGGCCGGGGAGGAGCGCAGCGACGCCCCGGGACGAGCCTCGGCCGATCCCCGGGGCCTCGAAGACTCGTCCCCGGCCACCCAGACAATGCATCTTCACG
>Ga0153954_1000027_pt1 | contig 159462 bp, 113 predicted proteins | sample TSFL038MetaG_FD_102277 | JGI IMG/M metagenome (GOLD analysis project Ga0153954, IMG submission 102277) | Attine ant fungus gardens microbial communities from Florida, USA - TSFL038 MetaG | ecosystem: Host-associated > Fungi > Mycelium > Unclassified | place: USA: Florida, Wekiwa Springs State...
ACGGCCTGCCGTAGGGTGGGCATTGCCCACCGATCTTCGCTGAGGCCAACAGTTTGGTGGGCAATGCCCACCCTACCAAAAGAAATCGCTTACCCGTCAATCGAACGTTGACAAAGCACTAGAGGATGTGCTTCAGTTTGAAGTCGACGAACATGGCGCCGATCTGCCCAAGGACATCGGCGAAGTCGTCAACTACGTCAACGCGATGAACTTCGGTCTACAACGGTTGAAGGACTTGCCCCTGTGTCTAAGACTGATCCGTGAGATTCATGGTCACCTCTTGAATGGAGTGCGTGGAGGAGAGAAGACGCCCGGCGAATTCCGCCGCACCCAGAATTGGATCGGTCCAACGGGTTGCACCCTCAATGGCGCAACGTTCGTGCCTCCCCCGGTTCATGAAATGCACCAATCGCTCGACAACTTGGAGCGATTCCTCCACAACGAGGAATCATTCCCAGTTCTGATCCATTGTGCATTAGCCCACGCTCAGTTCGAAACAATTCACCCATTCATCGATGGAAACGGGCGTATAGGGCGACTCCTAATCACATTCCTCCTCTGCCATCGGGAGATCCTCCACCGACCACTACTCTACCTAAGTTCGTACCTCAAGGCCCATCGCACTGAATACTACGACCGACTCATGGCGATCCGTCTAGAAGGCGATTGGGAAGGCTGGATCAAGTTCTTTCTCAGAGGCATCTTCGAGGTCAGCCAAGCCGCGATGGACACGGCTCGCAAGATACTCTCATTGCGGGAGGAACACCGGCAACGGGTTAAGCATCAGGTTCTCCTTGACTACCTTTTTGAGCAGCCGATCATCTCGATCAGCATGGTTCAAGAGCGGCTCGGATGTGGCTACCCGACAGCCAGTAAGTACGTCGAACAGTGCGTCGAGGAGGGCATTCTGCGCGAAATGACTGGATACCAGCGAAATCGACGTTATAGATATGATCCCTACCTATCACTTTTCGAGTCACCAGACTTCACTCTGTTCAAGCACCCTGAAGACACCAAGCTAGGCTCAGAGAACCCACTGACGGGAGATCCCCACTCTACGTGAGCGCCGAATCGAACGCGGGCCATTGGTTAGCCTGAATAGACGAGTGTTCGGCGAGAAGGAGTCAAGGTCGGGTACATTGCTGGGCAATTCATGCCAGAATCGCGTCGATGACCTCACCATGAACGTTCGTCAAGCGACGGGCGATGCCGTTGTGGTAATAAGTCAGGCGCTCGTGGTCGAGACCGAGCAGGTGGAGGACGGTGGCGTGGAAGTCGTACCAGGGGACGGGGTCCTGGACGACTTTCCAGCCGAGTTCATCGGTCGCGCCGTGGACGAAGCCCGACTTGAGACCGGCGCCGGCGAGCCAGCAGGTGAACGCGTATTTGTTGTGATCGCGGCCGGCTCCGACGGTGTCGGCGGCCGACTGCGTGAATGGGGTCCGACCGAACTCGGTGGTGAAGAGGACCAAGGTGTCGTCGAGCATGCCGCGCTGGCGGAGGTCTCGAAGCAGTGCGGCAACGGGTTGGTCGATGCGAAGGGCTTCCGTCCCGTGGTTTTCACGGACATCCTCGTGGGCGTCCCAGCTCGTGCGCGGGGAACCGGCGATCGGACCGCCGGAATAGATCTGGACGAACCGAACACCACGCTCGAGGAGTCGCCGCGCCGTGAGGCATTGGCGGGCGCATCCGGCCGTCTCGGGGCGATCGAGACCGTAGAGGTCCCGGATCGAGCGGGGTTCGTCGTCGAGCCGGCTGGCGCGAGGAACCGCAAGTTGCATCTTGGCGGCGAGTTCGTAAGTCCTCAGTCGAGCCTCGAGAGAAGACTCGCCGCCTGAGCTCTCCAAATGCTCGGAATTGAGCTGCTTCAGGAAAGCGCGCGTGGCTTCTTCCTCACTCGAGGAAATCGGACGACCCGGGAAGAGATCGCGGACCGGCTCGGTCCCCGCGCGGAGGACGACTCCTTGGTGGACCGAGGGAAGAAACCCGTTCGTCCAGTTCGACGCAGCCCCGTTGGGGGCACCTCGAGGGTCGGCGAGCACGACGAACGCCGGCAAGTCGTCGACCTCGTTCCCGAGCCCGTAAGAGAGCCAGCTCCCGAGCGCAGGGAAGCCGTTGAACTGAAAGCCGCTGTTCAGCACGAAGAGGGCCGGAGTGTGGTTGGCACTCTCGCAGGTCATCGAGCGAATCACGGTCAATTCGTCGGCGACCCCGGCTAGGTGCGGGAAGAGATCCGACACCCACACTCCGCTCGATCCTCGCTGGCGGAAGGCCCAATCGGGCTGGCGCAAGCGTCCCATCTGGCCGAAAAAGAGGTCGGGTTTCTGGTCGGTCTGAAGCGTCTGGCCGTGAGACCGGACCAAGGCCGGCTTGTAGTCAAATGAATCGATGTGGCTCATGCCGCCGACCAGACTGATCTGAACGGCTCGCTTCGCCTTGGGAAGAAAATGAGGACCGGTCGGGCGATCGCTCGTGCGGGCGATGGCACGCGACTCGGCCGCTCGGACGGAGCCGTCGCGCCAGAGGAGGTCGAGCAGGGCGGTCGCCCCCAGCCCGCGCAGACCCCACGAGAAAAGACCTCGGCGGTCGATCAGCCCTTCGGTCTCGCCGTTGCTCCGGGCACCGGGATGAGTCATCGGGAATCACTCCACCGTGAGGAATTCGTTGGTGTTGAAAAGTACCCGTCCCAGCGCCCTGAAACCGAAAGCCAAGACCAGCCGCCGCGCAGACTCACTCTCTGAGGGCCGCGGAGAGCGCTGAAGGGCCAACTGCCAGGCTCGATCGATGCGATGATCGAGCACCTCGGCATCGTCTGACGAACCAGGAACCTCGCGAGCCAGACGTTCGGCGAACGCCTCGGCGGCTCGGAGGACGAACCCGTTGTTCCAGAGCGTCAGAGCCTGGAGCGGGGTCGTCGTCATCGACCGGCGAGGAGTCGTGGCCGCAGGGTCGGGACAGTCGAAGGTGTCCAGGAGTCCTTGGTTCGCGCCTCGAGGCTGAAACCGGTAGACGCTTCGGCGATGGAACTGGGGTCCGACCGGGTCGAACGGATCAAAGTAGGTCGTACCGTTCAGGAAGTTCTCGCGATAGTCGGAGAAGCCTCGGCCGCCGATCTCACAATTGAGCAATCCGGAGACATCGAGGATCCCGTCCCTCACCGCCTCTCCTTCCAATCGTCGCGGGGACTTGCGCCAAAGCAAGCGGTTGTCGGCGTCCAGCGCCAACTCCTGAGGCCTCGGCGCCGAGGCCTGGCGGTAGGTCGCCGAGGTCACGATCAGGCGGTGCATGGCCTTGATGCGATACCCCGACTCCGCGAACTCGGCGGCCAGCCAGTCGAGGAGTTCCGGATGACTGGGACGGCCGCCGTTGAAGCCGAAGTCGTTCGGCGTCTCCACGATCCCGGTGCCGAAGTGATAGTGCCAGAGCCGGTTGACCATCACCCGCGTGAAAAGCGGATTCGCAGCGTGCGTCAGCCATTCGGCCAGTCGCCGACGACGCTCGGCATCGGGGGCATCCGGGGCCAGCCCGAAGTCGGAGAGCTTGCCCAGCAGGGCCGAACACCCTCCGGGAGCGACCACGTCGGACGGCTCCGTCACCTGGCCTCGAACCAGCAAGCGAGTCACCGGCGCCGTCCCCGAAAGCGAGACGTAGGCCTTGTACGTCGCCCGTCCCTGGTGCTCGGCCCGATCGCGGCTCAACCGTCGTCGAAGCTCCTCGAGGGCATCGCGGCGGCTCCGTAACTCAGGGGAGAGCCGCGCCAGTACGTCCGCGTCCGAGACGAACGCGCCTTGAGTCGCCGCCGAGGCCGCAACTTCGTCGGCACTCAGGGCTTGATCATACAAACGTGCCTTGACGATCGTCCCGGCCAACATCCGATTCCCGCCGGCCGGCTGATGGCGAAGGCCGAAGAGCACGACCGCTTGTCCCGCCGCGTATGTGACCGGTCCCGTGCTGCGGTAGGCGCTCCCATAGGGCAAGCCGTCGCGGTAAGCCGCGATCGTACCGTCCGCATGATACGTCAACGTGATCTGGACCGGCTGCCCACCCGCTTCGGACTGGGGCTCGCCTCCCAGCGAGACGTAACGGCGGAAGAACTCACTCCCCGCCATCCAGCGCCCCGGTTCCTGTTCTCCGAAAACGATGGCGTCGAAGGCCCCGCCGTCCTGCCCCAGGAGGCTCATGACTCCGCCTCCCCGCTGGGCGACATCATCGAGCTTGACCCAAGCTTCGAGCGTCTTCTGCCTCAGCTCACGGCCAAGCGGGCGGCTGCTAGCAAACGCCTCTTTCCCGTCGAGAACCAGGCCATCGGCTGTGAGCTTCGCTCCCCCGACCGCATCGAGGTGCAGATCCCCGACATGGTCGCGAAGCCCCGTCCGAAAATCCCAGGCGGCGATCGGGGGCGGCGGAACGGATTCGGGAACGGCTTCACCGAAACGCTCGGCCAGGATCAGACGCCGTACCGGGCGATCGATCTCCGCGATTTGCGACACGACCTTTGCGAGCTCGGCGGAGAGGCGGGCCACCTCGTCCGCCTCGCGCTCGTTGCGGAAGTCGCGCTCACCGTGTTCCACTCCCCCAAGGGCCGAGGCCAGTCGATAGAAGTCTTTTTGCGCAATGGGATCAAATTTATGATCATGACAACGAGCACAGTTGACTGTGAGCCCCAGGAACGTCTGAGCAAACGTGCCGACGATGTCCTCGAGCTCGTCCTGGCGCGCGATCGCCCGCATCATGTCGTTGCCGAGCGTCGTGTTATGCACTCCCGCAACCAGGAAGCCCGTCGCCTTCACCGCATCCGAGTCTCCGGGACGAAGCACGTCTCCAGCCACCTGCAACCGGCAAAACTCGTCGTACGGTAGGTCGGCATTGAAGGCTCGAATCAGCCAGTCGCGATAATGCCAGGCATTCGTGCGAGGCAAGTTGCGCTCGAACCCATCGCTCTCCCCAAACCGGGCCACATCCAGCCAGTGCCTCGCCCAGCGCTCGCCGTACTGAGGCGAGGCCAGCAGGCGGTCGACCAGCCGCTCGTAGGCCAACGGGTCGGTGTCCCGAACGAACGTCTCCACGTCCTCAGGCGAGGGCAGCAGTCCGACCAGATCCAACGACAACCTACGGATCAGGGTGCGGCGATCGGCCTCGGACGATGGCTTCAGGCCCTTCGCCTCCAGCTTCGCGAGCACGAACGAATCGACCGCATTCCGAGACCACCCGTTCCCGGCCGAGGCCGGAGGCACCTGTTTTTGGATCGGCCGAAGCGACCACCAATCGTATCCCGCGCGCCTGCCCGTTGTGATTCGAAAGGGGTCGATGGGATCGGTCCCCCAGCGTGCCCCCGAGGCGATCCAGGCCTGGAACACCTGTTTCTCAGCCTTCGAGAGCGGCTTCTTGGGAGGCATCTCGTCGTCGGCGATCCTCTGCCAGAGTTCACTCTCGTCGACGTTCCCCGCCACCACCACAGGACCGCTCTCGCCCCCCGCGAACGTGGCCTTGCGCGAGGTGAGGTCGAGGCCCCCCTTGGGCTTGGGCCCACCATGACAATCGAGACAGCGCTCGGCCAGAATCGGAGCCACATCGCGATCGAAATCAGGTCGAGAACCGCGATCCGTTCCCTCCCCCTCGAGAACCAGACCTAGGACGAGGATGAAGGCGCTGCCATAGCTCATCAACGGTTCTCCCGCGCCACTCCGCAAACCTCTCGTCATCGAATGGTGCGGATGTAGCAGAGATCGAGCGGAATTCGATGATCCTCCGATTATCAAAAGCCTGCCTGAACGCGTCCACCCATCTCAAATGACTCTCGAAGCTTCCCGATTTCGAAGACTCACCGCAGACTCAATGGTCAGGAGAACTTAGGAGTTTCGAAGATCGGTTAAAAAAAAGTTCACCACGTCGAGATCCCATCGAGATCGGAAGGTCAAGATCTCAGAGGCTATCCGGATAAGGTTTAGCCATGTGAAAACAGGAAAGGTGGGTGGCCGGGGAGGAGCGCAGTGTCACCCGACATCAATTTTGATCGCCTAATTCGGACACCCAGTTTGATCGTCTGTCGACATCGATACACTGGAGGATAATCCTTCTCACGGTAGTGCCTCTGCGAGGTTCGACCATGCCACGCTCTCTTCCTGTTCCGGCAAAGTTCATTCGGATGGTCACGAGATGGTGCATCCGGCAGTTTATTGTAGGGCAGGCCTTGGCCTGCCGAGGCTCCAGCGAACAGCCCAGGCAGGCCAACGCCTGCCCTACGAGAAGACATCTTTGGATGGAAGTGCTCACGCAACGGAAGGGGACTTGCCAGACGCTCGACCTCGAGTTGATTCCAACAGCCTCGATCGACACCTGCCGGAACCTTTTGAACGACCATGACTGAAACAATCCAAATCCGCAACGTCATCATCGGCGCCGGTGCGATGGGTACCGCCTCGGCTTACCACCTTGCCAAGCGAGGCGAGCCAGTCCTGCTCCTGGAGCAGTTCGCGATCGGCCACGATCGGGGCAGCTCGCACGGGGCCGCGCGAATCACACGCCACTCGTATGCCGATCCTTTTTACGCGAAGCTCATGCCCGCAGCCTTCCAGGCATGGAAGCTCCTCGAGGCCGACGCGGGGGAAAACCTCTACCTCCGAACGGGGGGCATCAGCCTCTGTCCCCCGAGCCTCGACTACGTAGCGCAGGTCACCGCCAGCCTCGAAGCAGTGGGGGTGCCGCACCGTCGGATGAGTGGTCGCGAGCTGCGCAGGGTCTCGCCCGTGTTCCAGGTCCCCGACGACCAAGACGTCGTCTTCGAACCCGACGCCGGCATGCTTTCCGCCGCGCGCTGTATCGCGGTGCAGGTCGAGTTGGCGCGCCGCCTCGGAGGCGAGAAGACACGGATCCTGGAACAGACCCCCGTCGAGCGGATCGACCTCGAAGGGGGCCGGCCCGTCGTCTTGACCGAGAAACACCGGATCGTCGCCGACCGCTTGATCGTGACAGCGGGATCCTGGACCCGCCGCCTTCTTCCGCAACTCGCAACGCCCCTCCAGCCGACGCGTCAGCAGGTGCTCTACTTTCGCCCGACCGACTCGTCGCTGTTTCGCCCAGGACGCTTCCCGGTCTTCATTTCCATGGGGGAAGGGGCCCTCAACGACTTTTACGGCATGCCCGAATTCCTTGGCCTGGGGGTCAAGGTCGCAAGGCACGGCGGCCCAGAAACAAATCCCGACATCAACGATCGATTTATTAGCGAAGAGTATCAGAACCTTGTGCGTTCGTTTCTTCGAAACAACATTCCGGCCCTCGCCGATGCTCCCATCGACTTCACTGAGGTCTGTCTATATACCGTAGCTCCCGACGATCGGTTCTGCCTCGGCTCCCTGAGAGGCTGCCCGGAAGTGATCATCGCCAGCCCATGCAGCGGGCACGGCTTTAAGTTTTCGTGTTTGATCGGCAGCATCTTGGCCGATCTGGCCAGCCAGGGAGAGACCCGCCATCCCATCGAATCCTGGCAATTTGAGACAACCTAAAGCCTTGGCATATCCTAATTTCGACCCAGACCACCAACACCGATCCCGCGCGGAGCCGAACGAATCCTCGCCCAAAAAAAGACTCAAGGCATAGGACTTGCTCCTTTTCCCGCCCAGACGATTCACACCCACTCACCCTCCTACCTTCACCTGGCACATTATTAGCATTGTCTCTAGTCTCCCCGAGTTGTATCAAAGACGCCGATGGGGTATAGTTCGATTTAGGGTGATTTTAGATTGAGTTGAAGGCCGAAAGGGAAATGAGGGCGTAGGAACGGAGTCGGGTTTCACGCCTAGGTCTTGAGCGAGCTGCTATTCGCCCTGCGCGATCACCCGTTGCCCCTTGCGCATCTTCGTCATTCAAGAATGAGGTGGCAAGATGTTGGAAAAGCCGCTGCGCGCGAACGGATCGGGGTTTCTTCCCCGAAGGGCTTCTTGGGTCGTTGGAGCCGCTTTGGCGGCGATGCTGGGAACGGCATTCGTCGGTAACAAGCCGGCGACACGGTCGACTCCCAGTCCCATTGCGAAGGCGGAGATAAAACCGGCGGCCGTTCAGGTCGTCCAGCAGGCGGAGATAAAACCGGCGGCCGTTCAGGTCGTCCAGCACCCCTCGGGTGGAAAACTCGTGATCTGCGGTGGCGGAAAGCTGCCACCACCGATCCGCGATCGGTTTTGCTCACTGGCCGGTGGTCCACAGGCGCGAATCGTGGTGATTCCCACGGCCACCGCTCGAGCCGACCATCTCGACTACCTGAATCACGTGTTGGATGATTGGCGTGCCTGCGGCGTCGGGTCCGTGCGTTTGCTCCACACCCGGTCACGCGAGGAGGCCAACAATCCAGCATTCGTGAAGCCGTTGGCGGAAGCCACCGGAGTCTGGTTCACCGGAGGAGACCAGACATTCCTGACCAAGGCCTATCTCAATACGCTTGTCGAACGGCAGCTCAAAGCCCTCTTGAGGCGAGGCGGCGTGATCGGTGGAACCTCGGCCGGAGCCGCGGTGATGTCCGGAGTCATGATCGCCGGCGGCCAGACCAGGGCGGATGTCAGCCAGGGTTTCGACTTCATCACGGGGGCTGTGATCGATCAGCACTTCCTCAAACGCAACCGCGTGGAGCGTCTGGTCGGCGTCCTTTCGTCGCATCCTAACCTCGTCGGCCTCGGCATCGACGAAGAGACGGCCTTGGTGGTCGACGTGCGCGAGCACCACTTGAGCGTCATCGGCGACTCGTATGTTGTGGCCTGCGTTCCCGACTCACAGAACAAGTCGGTTCGGCTCAAGTTTCTCAAGTCAGGGGACCAGACCGATCTCGCCGACCTCAAGATTCCGGCCGTGGCGACGACGCCAGTGCTCGGCCTCGGCTCACTCTGAGTGACGATCCAACCGCGAATCGCAGACGGCACCGAGAGCAGGCGCCTTGGAAAAAGGCGGCTGCTCCCGGTGTCTCTTTTTGCCATCACCTGCTTTCGTTTTGAACCACGAATGTGCTTACAACCTGACGGATACAAGAGCCGAAACGCAAAATGAAATCCGACGAGATCGGCGACAGGCGATTGATCCCCGCCGTCCCCTTGTCTATAGTGACAGTATCGGTTCGGTGCACGCACCAGGCCGATTACGGGTCGTACGAGCGTGGTACGACGGGCTAAAGCCCGCTTCCGTTCGAGGCTGGACTCTGACGGGACCGGGGTGGCTTAACGTAAAGGAGGTGATTGCGTGTGTAGTGATAACCAGAGGCGGCTCGCCTAACGGCAGCCGACGGGTTGCCCGTCGGGCAGCCGCATTCCGAAGGTTTGTTTGACCGATAGCGCGGCCAGGTCCGATGAATCTGATCGGACCTGGTCCTTATAAGACCTGATATTTGTCTGTGTTTTTGGGAGTTTGCGAACGTTGACTCAGTCCTCGGCGAATTTCGGCCTGTTTAGCTACCGTAGCTGGTGGTGGTATCCCGTGTTTACGGGGTTTACCAACAGGTCGCCGGGCCGAGGGCGGTGTTGAAATCGCCTTCTAACTTTCCCAAGTGTCAAGACTACGGCCCCGGGACCTCACGACAGGTCCCGGGGCTTTTTTTGTTGGTGTCGGTTAGCCAGGGTTCGTGCCTGCGGTTGGTGTTTCAGCGCTCCCGCGCGGGAGTGCTTGGGAATCGAGATCAGACCCTAATAGGGGAGGGCGGGGTACCGTGATTGTCGTCATGAAGTCCGACGCAACGAGCGAACAGATCGACCATATGGTCAACCACATTTCATCGCTCGGGATGACGCCGCAGGTTATCAAGGGGACGCATCAAACCGTGATCGCCGCGATTGGCGAGGAGCGTCAGGGGCTGACCGAAGCACTCGAGCCGGCGGAAGGGGTGGAGAAAGTGTTACCGATCATGGCTCCGTACAAACGGGCGTCTTCGGAGTTGAAGACCGAACGCACCGTGGTCCGGGCGCGCGACTTGGTGGTCGGTGGCAACAAGATTGCGGTCATCGCCGGTCCTTGCTCCGTCGAGAGCGAAGAGCAGATCGTCTCCCTCGCCATCAAGCTCAAAGCCCTCGGCGCAACGGGATTACGGGGCGGGGCCTACAAGCCGAGAACCAGCCCGTACAGCTTCCAGGGGCATAAGGAAGACGGCCTCAAGATGCTCGCGACGGCCCGTAAAGAGACCGGCCTGGCCATCGTCACCGAGGTCATGGCTCCCGAGCACGTTCCACTCCTCGCCGAATACGCCGACGTCCTCCAGATCGGCGCTCGAAATATGCAGAACTACCAGTTGCTCCAGGCCGTCGGCGACTCCGGCAGGCCGGCCCTCCTGAAGCGAGGCATGAGCGCAACGATCGACGAGTTCCTCCTGGCGGCCGAATACATCCTCGACCGCGGCAACCCGAATGTCATGCTCTGCGAGCGCGGAATTCGGACCTACGAAGAGCACACGCGCTTCACCTTGCCCCTGGCGACGGTTCCCTACCTCCACGAGAAGAGCCACCTCCCGGTCGTCGTCGACCCCTCCCACGGCACAGGCAAGGCCCGGCTCGTGACCCCGATGTGCAAGGCTTCGGTCGCCGCGGGAGCCGACGGCCTGATCATCGAAGTTCACGACGACCCCGAGCACGCCATGAGCGACGGCTCGCAAACCATCACCCCCGCCGCCTTCGGCCAAATGATGACCATGTGCCGCCGCATCGCCGAGGCCGTTGACCGCTCGATGTAAGCGAGCGGTCAACATCCTTCTCCAACGTTCCCAACAAATCGGTCAGTTCCCAATAACAAGCCTGGGTGGCACAGACAAGTGTGCCCACTGGTCCGTGGGCGATCCGCGCACCACGAACGAGCGAGTCCACTTGTCCATGCCACACGGAGAGTCTCAGCCAGCGCTGATCCCAAAAACATCGCGCATCTGAAAGGCTATTGGACCAAACCGTTGCGCGGTAGATCCTTGATTCGTCGGCCTCTCCCAGATTCCATGCTCCTTCCCTCATGCCTTATCGGCGAATGGGCGGCATGATCCGCTCGAGCGCCTCTGTGGCCCACATGCGGACCCACGGATCCGGGTGCTTCCGGTACTCGTTCGAGCGCGGGACGGCCAACCGCCCCGCGCGACCGAGTCGCCCAAGCATTTCGAACCATTCTTCCAGCATCTCGTTTGGACCGTCTCTCGCGTCGCGGGAGGCGAGCATCGGATCGAGCTGTTCCAGGTAACGACGGGTCAGCCGATCAGCCTCGAGGCTCGTACGTCCCATCACCCCGAGCACCATGACCCGGTCCTCCAGGCTAGATCCAGGCACTTGCTTCGCGAGCCACCCCTCCGCAATCTCGCTCCCGTCCGGGGCCAGTTGATAGAGCGCAGCCACCAACTCGGGCAGGTCGCGGGAATCCTTGCCATCCTCCTTCATCAAGTTCCGAAGGACAGGGATCGCCGCCTTGGCGTCGGGTCCGATCCGCCCCAGAGCCAGTATCGCCGCCTTTCGGACGGCCCAATTCGCGTCGTCCTTCTCTCGGGCCTGGGCGGCTTCGATCAAGGCAGAGACCGCCGCCTTCGCGGCGGCCCCGAACGAGCCGAGGACCTGAGCGGCGGCCGCCGCAGCCGAGCTATCGCGTTCTTCACGATCGCCAGGGAAGAACCCACCAGGCCGTGGGCGAACGATGTGACGGTACTTCAGGGCAACGATCAAGGCGGGAATCGCCGACGTCGCTCGTGGGCCGATCCGTCGAAGAGCATGGGCCGCGCTCGCTTGCGGATCGTAGCCATTGGAAAAGCTCCCGTCGAAGTCTCGGGTTACAGCCGCCGCGAGAGCCGGGACAGCCTCTTCGGCCCGTGGACCCAGCAGGCTCAGGCAGTTGGCCGCGACGTGGACCGTGTCATAGTCTTCATGTTTCAGAGCCGCGATCAGCGCGGGCACGCATTCCCTACCCTCCGGGTCCGTCAGCACCAGCGCCTTGAGGATATCATTGCAGGCGAACTCGTCCTTCACGATGCCGATCAGCATTGGCAGAGCGGCTTTGGCTTTGGGACCGAGGTGAGCCAGCGCCCCGGGAACATCGCTGACATCAAGCTCTTCGTCGCCCGGATGACGCAGGGCCTCGATCAGAACCGGGATGGCTTCCGGCGCAGGGAAATCGATGTGAGCGAGAGCGACCGCCGCGGAGATGCGGACCTGCGGCCGTTTGTCAGTCAGAGCGCCACGAAGGGCCGGAACTGCCTCGCGGGCCTTTGGTCCGAGCCAGGCCAGCATTCGGGCCTCAAACGAATCACCTTCGCGAAGGAATGTGCCGAGAAGCTTCCTGACAGGACGGACGCCGATCCCGTCCAGGGCGATCACCACGTCGTATTCGTTGCTTCCTTCTCTCTCAAGCAAGGCGGTCAGGGTCGGAGCGGCAGCCTTGGCCTCCGGCCCTATCCGGCCCAGAGCCCGGACGGCTTGATCGCTGAGGATGTTAGCTTCCCGATCGGCGTCGGGGTGTTCGATCGCGCGGATGAGTAAGGGGACGGCCTCCTGGGCCGACGGGCCGATCTCCCCAAGGGCTTCCGCCGCGCATACGCGCATGCCCCGATTCGGACCCTTCAAGACATCCAGGAGCGCTGGCACGGCTGGGCCACCGATTCTGACGAGGCTATTCTTCACTCCGGAGATTGAACCAATTGCTCCCATTCCGGTGAGGTGAAGGCAACCCTCTTTGATGAATCGCTCGATCAGAACCGGAACCGTCACCTCAGTGCCCGCGCCGATCCGGACCAAGGTTTCGACGGCTTCGTCTTTGATCTGTCCCTGGCGGACTTCATCGATCAGATCCGGGACCGCGGGCCGAGCGTCCGGCCCGAAGCAGCCGAGCGCCCACACCGCCCGTAGACGATCGGCCTTGGAGCTCGCCTTGTCTCGAAAGACCCGGCTCCATTCCTCGACGGTCTTACCGTAGACCGCCTGTTGCTCATCGGCCTGGGCTGGATGAAGGCAACCGATCACGACGAGAAGGATCGGGAGAGTGGTGCGCATGACGATTGTCCCGGTACGGGGATCGGTAATCCGAGGTCACGCTCCTCCGGCCTGGAGAAGCTTCCGTCCGTCGGCGCGGATCGTTCCGTCCGGGCCGACGTGACGGTAAAGTGTCTGGCGAATGATCCCCAGCTCCGCACACAGCTCACCCACCCTCGTCTCCGGCTTCCCCATCGACGCCATCGCCAGTCGGAGCTTCGCCGCGGTCATCTTGTAGGGCCAGCCATCGGAGCGACCGCGTGCACGGGCCGCGGCTATCCCTGCCCGGGTCCGCTCCACGATCAGCTCGCGCTCGAACTCCGTCAGCGCCGCGAAGAACCCGAAAACCGACTTACCGCTCGCCGTCGTCGTGTCGATTGTCGCACCGTGCCCGGTCAGCACCTTGAAGCCGACGCCACGCGACGTCAACTAATGCACCGTGTTGACCAGGTGACGCAGGTCACGGCCCAGACGGTCGAGCTTCCAGACCATCAGCGTGTCTTTCTCCCACAGAGCCTTCAGGCAGGCCGCCAGGCCGAGGCGGTCGTCGCGCTTGCCGGAGGCCGTGTCCTCGTAGATGTGCCGGGCGTTCACACCGGCCGCACGCAGCGCATCCCGCTGCAAGTCGGTCACCTAGTTCCCGTCCGCCTTGCTCACCCGCACGTACCCCACCAGCATCCCTACCCCCAGACTCGCTAACATATCAGTCGACATCGAATGTCACATAAGCGTACGATCCCGTGACAACCGGCCACCGCACCCCGCGAACGCAGAAATCAATCACTTACGGGTCATGACGAACGCCCCCCTATACAACATCAACACGTTTGCATGTCATCACAAAACTTCGTCGGCGGATGATCGGGGACGGAAGAGGGGACATTCTGATATACTGGACTATATCAGAATGTCCCCTCTTCCGTCCCGTGCAAGGCAACTAACACAGGGGGAGGCATAAAGTCTAATCTTGGCATCATTTATGGAAAGACTAGAAGGGCGAGATTATGTTGGCTCGGATTTCTGATGAAAATGGTTTGCCTAGGGCTTGCGCAGAAATAACCTTTACAAATTGGAATTGGCATGTCCGTTGGAATTTGCGATGAAAGGGCATGGTTGATACCCAAACGCTCGCAAGGATTCAGCGGAAATACCAATCGCTCCTCCCCGAAATGGATGAGCGGAGCCGTCGACAATGGGCCGCCGCTGAAGCTCGCGAACTGGGATGGGGTGGAGTCTCGCTGGTGGCCCGCGCCACCGGCCTGTCTCGCCCGACGATTACAGCCGGGTTGCGGGAACGGGATCAACCGGCTCCCCAACGTGCGGCGGAGGCGACACGGGTACGACGACCGGGAGGGGGACGTCGACCGCTGGTGGAGACCGCCCCAGGTTTGCTGTCGGCGCTGGAGTCGTTGGTGGAACCCGTAACGCGCGGCGACCCCGAATCGCCGCTGCGCTGGACTTGCAAGAGCACGCGACGCCTGGCCGAGGAACTGACGCAACAGGACCATCGCGTGGGACCGCGAACGGTGGCTTTGCTGCTGCATCAGGCGGGGTACAGCTTGCAGGCGAATCGGAAAACGCGTGAAGGACTCTCCCATCCGGACCGCAATGCCCAGTTCGAGTACATCAACGCCAGCGTGGCACGATCGCTGCTTCGTGATCAACCGGCGATCTCGGTCGATACCAAGAAGAAGGAGTTGGTCGGCGATTTCAAGAACGGGGGACGCGAATGGCGACCGCAAGGGGACCCCGAAGAAGTTCGTGTCCACGACTTTCTCGACAAAACCTTGGGCAAGGCCATCCCCTACGGCGTTTACGACCTGATCAATAATCAGGGTTGGGTCAGCGTGGGCATCGACCACGATACCGCGCAGTTTGCGACCAACAGCATCCGTCGTTGGTGGCAGGAGATGGGCCGGGATCGCTTTCCCAAAGCCAGGGAATTGCTCATCACGGCCGATGGCGGTGGCAGCAACGGTCATCGGACACGGTTGTGGAAGGTTTCGCTGCAGACTTTGGCCGATGATCTGGGACTGACCCTCCACGTCTGCCACTTTCCACCAGGCACCAGTAAGTGGAACAAGATCGAGCACCGCCTTTTCAGCTTCATCACACAGAACTGGCGCGGAAAGCCGTTGATCAGTCACCAGGCGATTGTGAGCCTGATCGCTAGCACATCGACGAGTGCAGGTTTGATTGTGAAAGCCGCGCTGGACACCAATCATTACGAAACCGAGATCAAGGTCAGTGACAAGGAACTTGCCGCATTACGGCTACAACGCCATGAGTTCCATGGCGATTGGAACTACACGATCACACCACGACGCAAAAAATTGTAAAGGTTATTTTTGCGCAAGCCCCTAGCCTTCTTTGTGTTGTTAGCCTGAGGTGGTTGGGCTGGGGCCAATCGATTAGCAATATCGCTTGCTGAATGAACAACCCGACCAACCAAACACATATGTGTCAATAAAATTCCAAAACACGAGAAAAAATGAGTATCAAAACTTATGCAACGCTAAGAATTCGTAAAGAAGAACTGGACTTGGACGTGATTTTTACCAGATTGGGTCTGAATCCAACTCGCCTCGTAAGAAAAGGTGAGCCCTGGAGGCCCAACGATCCTGTTATCTCGGAGATTGGGGTATGGCACTACTCCTCGAAAAACCTATTCGCCAACGGCGAGCCTGAGGATCATATAAACTTCATATTAAGCAAAATTGACAATAAAAGCGAGGACATTCACGCATTGCAAAAAGACATGTACGACATATCAATATCGTGTTATTGGCAATCGGATTCTGGTAGTGGTGTCATTGTTCTTGGAAGTGAAACAGTTGAGAAGCTGGCAAAATTCGGAGTGAGGCTCTGGTTCGATATCTATTTGGACAGAGAAGAACACTAATAAGATTGCGGTTTAGCTTCCTTTTGGTCTCGGCAAATATCCCACCCTCAGTCACAGCTCGACTGTCGTACATTCGCCATAGATGGAAAAGGGGATATCCTAATAAACAGAACCACACTAGAAAATCCCCTTTTTCCTTCTACAAATCTCGACAAGCTGCACTAATGACGTCATCTGCTTTATTGCTATGTTTAAATTTGCTTTGACGTTAAAAAAGAAGGAAGGGGGAATGGTGCGGACACTCTATAGGTCGATCTTCATCGCGTTCTTGGTTGTGACGGTAGATAATGCCGGCAGGGGTGAACCGCCTATCGTTAATGGAATGAGGAAGTCAGTCGATCTGTTCGGCGATCCGTTGCCACCCGGTGCTATCGCCCGGATGGGCACGCTGCGCGACAATGTGGGAGGGAACGGTAACATCCTTGTATTCGCGCCCGACGGCAAGACCCTGGCCGTAACCTCGGCTTTTTCTCTCATCCCCCTACGGCTTTGGGAAACGTCCACGGGGCGGGTGGTCCATCAGCTTGCCGAACTCGATCGGCACGACCCAGACTATGGAGTTCACTGCATTGCGTTTTCACCCGACGGTAAGCTCTTAGCCGCGGGAGATTCTTCGGGCACGGTGCGGCTGGGCCGAACGGACTCGGGGCGAAAGATTCGCGAATTCACTGGTCCGGAGACTTCGGTCGATGCCGTCGTATTCTCGTCTGATGGAAAGTTCTTGCTCGCGACCGACATGGCGAATAACCTCTGGCTCTGGGAGATCGACTCGGGGCGGAAGATCCAGCAGCGACACGTCGATCACCTCTCTTGTATCGCGCTCTCGCCTAACGGCCAGTGGCTGGGTATGGGACTAGGCGACGGCTCCTTACTGATCCAGGAGGTTGTCACCGGCCGGCAGATCCATCGATTCCCGAAACATCGAGACTCGGTTACCTACGTTGCCTTCTCGCCCGGCGGCAAGACTCTGGCGTCCTCCGGAAATGACGGTACGATCCGGCTCTGGAATGTGGTGACAGGGCAGGAGATCCATCAATTCCCAACTTACCGCATCGACCCGATGGCAGGTATAGAAGATCCTGCTTATCACATCCAGTTCTCCCCCGACGGCAAATTGCTGGCGGCGGGAGACGCAAATCAACACCTGTGCCTGTGGGATGTGGCCACGGGTCAACTCTACCGCCGATTTGTCGACACAAGGATCGAGGATGGATTCTCGTTCGTACCCGATGGAAAGCGTTTGGCAACCGGAGGCCGTTACGTCCGATTTTGGGACATCGCCAGCGTCCAGGAAATCCACTCCGACACACCGCGTTACGACGCATTTCATTGTGTAGCCTTCTCTTCTGACGGCAAGACCCTCGCGACTGGAGACGCTCTCTCCGTGGTAAGGCTCTGGGATGTCTCGTCGTGTAGGGAAAAACGCCAGTACAAGGGGCACCAGGGCCTTATCGTTGATGTGGCTTTCGCCCCTGATGGCATGACTTTAGCCTCGGCAGGTGATGATTGCACGGTGAGGTTGTGGGACACTTTGACAGGGCGGGAGATCCGCAAGTTTGAAGGAAATGAGAATGTAGCAGTAGTGACCTTCACTTCGGATGGCAAAATCCTGGCCGCAGGTTACTTGGATGGATTGGCGCGATTCTGGGATGTGAGGACGGGACGCGAAGTTCCGCAGCCCTCACTCGTCCAAAGGAAATCGAATCAGTGTCTCGCCTTTTCCCCAAATGGCAAGGTTCTGGCTGAGGGAGAATCTAAATATGTGAAACTCTGGGAAGTAGCCAATCATCGGGAGATCCTTCGGCTAATGCATCGCGAGGGGGCCGCGTCTGTGGCCTTCTCGCCCGATGGAAAAAGCTTGGCTTCCGGCGATATCCAGGGTGTCTTACGAATCTGGGATGTGGCAGCCAGACGGGAGGTTCTCCGATTCAACGAGGACAAGGTACAGGACCATTGGCTCCAAATCCGTAGCTTGACGTTTTCACCCGACGGCAAGATCGTCGCGACCGGAGGGGATGATCCTATCATACGGCTCTGGGACGTGACCAATGGCAAGGAGATCCATCGCTTCGCCGGCCACCTCTTCGGAGTCAATGCCATCGCGTTCTCGCCCGACGGCAAGACTCTGGCATCTGCGAGCCAGGACGGGACGACCCTCGTCTGGGATGTGGTGTCGCGCACCCAAGGAAATCCTTGATGTCTCAGGCCGAAAGCGGACAGGGCTCCATAAGGTCGAAGATACGTCGATCATCTTGGCTGTTGCCCGGGGTCAGAACAAGGGGATGTTCTGATATACAGGACTATATCAGAACGTCCCCTTTTTCTTCTCCGCAATCAACGGCTACGATCGTCGGGCACAAAGGCGCATTCGCCAGCCGCGTCCGCGCGCACTGGGGCTGGGCCGTCCCCCTGCCGGAAACAATCAACGTCGCTGAGGCTGGCCCGCTTTTGTGCGGCGGCATGACCGTGTTCAATCCGCTGGCGATGTACGCCAAGCCGACCAGCCGCGTGGGGATCGTCGGCATTGGCGGGCTGGGCCACATGGCCGTGAAATTCGCCGCCGCGTACGGCTGCGAAGTGACGGCGTTCACCTCGAGCGAGAGCAAGTTCGACGAAGCCCGGAAGTTCGGTGCGCATCGAGTCGTGTCAAGCCGCGATTCAGACGCGATCAAGGAATTGGCGGGGGTATTCGACCTGCTGCTTGTGACCGTCAATGTCCCGCTCGATTGGGACGCGCTCATCGCCTCGCTGGCTCCCAACGGCCGGCTGCACGTCGTCGGCTTCGTGCTTGAACCAATCCCGCTCGCGGTGATCCCGCTCATCACGAGGCAGCGGAGCTTCTCCGGCTCGATGATCGGTTCGCCGGTGGGGATCGGAACGATGCTCGAATTCGCCGCGCGGCTCAACATCACCCCGCAGACAGAACACTATCCGATGAGCCGGATCAACGAAGCGTTCGAGCGTCTGGCAGCGGGCAAGGCTCGATACCGCATCGTGCTCGATGTGGATTCTTGAAGCGCCGCACAAGACCTCGTCGAGATAGCGATCAGGGACCTCGACGTCCGCCTGACGCACCAGGACCTGGCCGAACTCGTCGGTGCGGTACGACCCGTGATCAATGCCGAGCAGACCCGCATGCGATCCGAAGGTCTCATCGACGACAACCGCTGCTTCTTCTGCGTGGACGACCTCGCCGGGCTGAATCAGATCGCTATCGGCTGAGCGGGTTCCAAGAAATCTTACGGACTGTCATCCGGATGACAGCGTGCTTTCCACGAAGTGATTAACATCGTTGACCGTCGTCCCGCGCGATTGCGGGACTAAAAAGCATCGAACTTCGGGGATCGGTGGCGGAGAGGCGCCTCCGTACAATCCCGACGCCAAGCGGAAGTCATGACGGAGGAGAGTGAGCTCTCGCACTTCGACGAGCCCGGGGATTTGCCAGCCTGATCTGATCGGCGAGGAAATCTCGACGCTCGAAATGCCCTCTCTTCGTCATCGGCTGTCTGAATCACGCGGTTCCCTGAACGTCGAGTCTCGATTCGAAAGCAAGAAACGGATCGCCTTCGTTCGGACATCCGGCTAACGTTCATCTGAGGTCGAGGCTGGCCGGTCACGTCCGGGGGAAGATCGTCCTCCGAATCGACGATTCCGCGGCGATCCCCTGAGGGATCCGGCCGTACGATCGCTCGACATTGGACAACATGCTCATTCCACCTTTGCGGAGTCAACCATGTATCGGACATTCATCGCGTTTGCCATCTGCGTCGTCGGAGTCGGCGGGCTGACGCTGGCGCGGCACGACGAGAAGGGCGGGGCCAAGGTGACGGAACTCTCCCGGCGGGACATCGTCGAGAAACTGGACGGGAAGGACGCCAGGGTGACGGTGGAGGAGGTGACGATCGAACCCGGCGGGCAGGTCCGTCCGCACCGCCACACCGGCCCGGTGTTCGGGTACGTCCTGGAAGGCGAGTATGAGCACGCCCTCAACGACGACCCCGTCAAGACCTACAAGGCCGGGGACACGTTCTACGAGCCGTCCGGCAGCGTCCACCGGGTGACGAGGAACCCGAGCGCGAGGGCGAAGACACGCCTCCTCGCGGTGATCCTTCACCCCCGCGACACCGAAAAGGTCACGGTCCCGGAGGAGGCCGCCAAGAACGACTGACCGTACGCCTCCCGGGAACGGGGCGCAGGCGGAGTATTACCTGGCCCGGGTCGCCGACGTCGCTCGAGATCCGGCGTCTGTCGATCGCGCTCGCGCGGTGGTCACGTCTGCCTCCGCCCTCGCGGCGTGGCAATGGCTGATCGACCGCGCCCCGATCGCCGCGGGGCAGTCGCCCGCATGGGCGGCTGCCCCGTCCAAGTCGCCCGCCGGCGAGGCTCCTCGATCTCGTGCGGGGCCTCGATGCCGACGACGTCATCGACTGCCGGTGGGACGCCTCTCCATTTCCGTCTGAAGCTATCAAGGCCATACCCCATCTGGAGGAGAACCTCAACATGCCACGAATCGCAGTCCCGACCCGCGACGAGGCCCCCGCCGAGTCGCAACCCATCCTCGACTCGGTGGGCGTGCAGTTCGGGTTCATCCCGAACCTCCACCGGCTCATGTCGCTGAGCCCCGCTGCCCTTACCGGTCTCATCGGACTCCAGGGGGCGCTGAGCCAGACCCGCGACCCCAGGACCCGCGACGCCATCTCGCTGGCGGTATCCGAGGCGAACGCCTGCAATTACTGCGTCGCGGCCCACTCCTACCGCGCCGCCCGCTTCGCCCACGAATCGCCCGAGGAGATTGCCCTCAACCGCCAGGGACGTTCGAGCGACCCGAAGCGGGGGGCCGCGGCGGGTTTCGCCAAGAACCTGATCGAGTCGCGCGGCAGGGTGCGCGATTCGGACCTCGCGTCAATGCGCGAGGCCAGGTTCACCGACGGGCAGATCATCGAGATCATCGCCCTGTCGGCGCAGTTTCTCATGGCCAATTTCATGAACAACGTCGCGGACACGGAGATCGACTTTCCCGAGTTCGAGCCCGCCCGGGCGGGATGAGGCCCAGGGAATCGCGTCCCCATCGATCGTCCTCAGAGAAAGTGTACGGCGACGACATGGCTTCTCCACAAAAGGGGGATCCGTCGCTCAACGCCGTTCAGGCCGGCGAGGAGATCCGCTACCTCCTGGGAGACTCCTCCCTCGTCCGGATCCTCTTGGTCGCATCCAGCGGCAATTGACTGGTGTTGATCCTGATGGGTGAGAATGAAGAGCTCCTGATCGATGACCTGCAGCGGCGTTTCCCCGAGACGCAACTCGTCCGAGGGGATGGCGAGGAAGACCGGCATCGGCAAAATCTCGTGCTCACCTTCGCCGAGGACCCGTCCCGGGGGCTCGACCTGCCCCCGGATGTCTGGGGCACCGACTTCCAGCGGCGGGTATAGCAGGCCCTCCGGGAAATCCCAGTGGGGCAGACGCCCTCCTTCACGGATATCGCGCAGAAGATCGGCGAGCCGAAGGCCATGCGTGCGATGGAACGGTCAATACCCGACAGAATGGAGGCTTTGTGTCTGCTACTTCCATGTGTCTGCTACTTTCATGAAAATCAGGAGCCTCCATCATGAATAATCAACGACTTAATGAGACCGATCAGGGCAGTGGCGCCGGGATCGTCGAGCAGATCGAGTCGCTTATCTACGGGCGGCTGGGTGGACGGGTGAATAATCTCCGGGTCATCGTCCAGGCCGAGGGCTTGGTGTTGCAGGGCCGGGCCCGGACCTATCACGCCAAGCAGCTTGCCCAGCAGGCGGCCATGGAGATCACCGAACGGCCGATCCTGGCCAACGAGATTCGAGTCTGATCCGGCTCACGACCTGCACGGTTGGGGTTCGCTACCGAATTCCTTGCCCAGAGCTTTCTTCCGGGAAGCGAGCCATCGAGCCGAGTTGAAAATATCAGTTCACGTTGTGGTGATACTGAGGTCCGCCGCGAGGTGCGCCCAGGTTGCTCCCGGTGCGCGCTGACGATGACGAGGAGTTCCCCCCTTGACGACGAAGATTATCCGCCTGACAGCGCTGGCGATCGCCCTGCTCACTCCACTGGCCGCGACACGCGCAGGCTGGGCTGGCGGGATCGGGGTGCTCGGCGATAGCTACTCCGACGAGTATCAATTCTACCCCCCGCACCGGAGCACGGCCCGCAACTGGGTCGAGATCCTCGCCACGACTCGGGGACTGAATTTCGGCCGGCTCAGCATTCGGAGTCGCGGCGAGCCCCGCAACCAGGGCTACGAATATAACTGGGCCCGCAGCGACGCGACGACCGACGACCTGATCGTCACCGGCCAGCATACGAGCTTGGCCACGCAGGTCGCCCGCGGCGACGTGAACCGCGTCGTGGTTTTCATCGGCGGCAACGACTTCATCAACGCGATGAAGACCTCCGATCCAGTGGCGGCATTCCATTACGTCGGCCCGCGTGCCGAGGTGAACCTCGAACTCGCCGTCGCGACGATCCTCAAGGCCCACCCGGACGTCAAGGTGGTCATCATCACCGTGCCCGATATCCGTAACCTGCCCGAGTTCCGCGTGCCGCTCCGCGCCGGTCGCTTGCCCGACGCCGACGCCGATGCCGCCACCATCCGGCAGTACAATGCCCGGATCAGGGCTCTCGCGGCGAGCGAACCGCGGGTCGCGGTCCTTGATTTCGATCTCGTTACGCGGCTCACAGAGCTGATCTACCCTGAATCGGTCCTGGTCGCAGGCCATCCGATCGTGCGGTCCGACCCGAGCGACGACCCCCACCACCTCTTCCTGGGCGATGTCCGCCATCTCGGGACCGTGGGCCAGGGTCTGCTCGCCGCCCTGATCGTCGTGACGATCGACGCCAAGTTCGCCGCCGGTGTGCCGCCACTGTCGGAGCACGAAGTCCTCGAATTCGCCGAGAACCACAACCGTGCCGCGACGAAGCTCGCCGTCGGGCCCGCAGTTGGCGGTTCGAATTCACCCGGCCCGAGCGGGGTGAGACGAGTCGCGTGGCCGTTGATGACCCGGCGGCCTGCTGTTGCTCCTGGATCGTGAGCGCTGAAATGGCGGTTCTTGGGAAGAAGGGCGGTTCGAGCCCAGGGAGTCTCCAGTCCATGCGTCCCCGAATCGACTTGGTAACTGTCACGGCGGTCTCCCTGATTTCGTCCCTCGGAGCGGGACGAGCCGGGAGTGACGGTCAGGCGGACCAGCCCGCCGGGCTCGCGCTGTCCCGCCCCTACTCCCGGGGGAAGATCCCCGTAATCCTCATCCACGGACTCGGGTCCAGCCCAAAGTCGTGGGTTCCGATGATTGAGACGCTGGAGGCCGACCCATCACTGCGCGAGCGCTACCAGTTCTGGACCTTCGGTTATGCGACGTGCGCTCCGATCCTCTACTCGGCCCACCTGCTGAGGCAGGATTTGCGGGCGGCGCGGGGCCGGCTCGACCCCGATGGCACGGACCCCGCCTTTGACCACATGATCCTCATCGGCCAGAGCATGGGGGGACTGCTGGCCAAGATGATGGCGCAGGACAGTCGGTCGTATCTCTGGGAGCTCCATAGCTCCCACCCGTTCGAACAGCTCGTCGGCTCGCCCGAGGACCGCGACCTGCTGCGCCAGGTGATGTTCTTCAAGCCTCAGCCTGAGGTCCGCCGGCTGATCTTCATCGCGACCCCGCACCGGGGCAGTCGGCTGAACCGAGGGCTTATCCTCCAGGTCGGTTCGCGGCTCTGTCGGCTGCCGGACCCACTAAAGCAGGTTCACCAGAGATTGCTGGCGAGCAACGGGGCTGAGTTCTTCGCGCCCACGTTCCGCAAGCAGCTGCCCACGAGCATCGATCAATTGGCCTGGAAGCACCCCGAACTCCAGGCGTTGGTCGCGTTGGGCATCGACCCGAGGGTGACGTACCACTCGATCATCGCCGACCTCCGCGATCCGCCCTTCGTAGACGGGACTGACGGTATCGTGCCCTACGCCAGCGCGCACCTCGATGGCGCGAGCTCTGAGCTCCTGGTCCACGGCGGCCATCTCTGCCAGACCCACCCGCTCGTCATCCGGGAGGTCGGGCGAATCCTTACGGAGCATCTTCGGCTCCCGGTCGCGACACGGCTGGGAGGACGACCTCAAGACGATCCTTTCCGATATCGAGCTTCCGATGAGGCGGCTCGGCCCTGCGCCGCCGGGTTTCCAAGGATTCCCTGCGGAAACGACACGGAGGGGAAGATGAGATCACAGTCCAAATAATTGGGAGATTTCTAAAGACAGTTTAGTTCGCTTTAGCCCAATATGATCGATCAAGTGAGCACGCATTGACCGTTGCGCTGTGCCCTTAATTCGCAGTCGAGTGCAGAAATGCACACGTTTATAGTCTTTTTAGAGCGATGGATTGGCAGCCATCGCAAACTCTTTGGCAGTGACGCCTTGCGTCTCATTTAAGTGCCATTCGAGTTTACCGAGATTTTTCGCAAACCTAGAGCGATTTTCGCTCGGATAGCACACGAAAGCCGGAGAGTGAGCAGGTTGCGTGAGAGAAGTAAAGAGGCTCTGTGGGTGGTACCGGCGGCTTGTCCACCAGTGTTACCTGAACTAATTGTCTACATAACATCATTTTCCATGATGTAAACGCGTAAATTCCAAAGATTTCACCAAGACCTTCCGGGATTTTGTGGGCGATCCCATCGCAAACCGCTCTGGAAACCCGAGGACCGGAGGAGCGCTCGCGTCCTTCGCCCGGCCCACGGACTTTGATGGCCTCGCGCTGTTCGGCGTATGCCATGCCGCCTGAAGTTGAATTTGGACTGAACCGGGGCATGGGGGAAGGCCGTGAAGAGGAACCGAAGGAAAGAGAGACCACATGTCTGAACACTTGAGAGAAACCGCCGATTCTGCGCATTACATGATGGGACACTCGGAGCACGAGTTGCGCCGGCTGGTGTTCCAGGCATCCATCTTGGGGCGAGCCACCGAGCGGCTGCTACGGGAGTCGGGGCTGGCCCCGGGGATGCGGGTGCTTGATATCGGCTGCGGGGTGGGCGACGTGGCGATGCTGGCGGCAGAAATGGTGGGCCCGTCGGGCGCCGTCGTCGGGATCGACCGGAGTGAAAAGGCCCTCGCGACGGCGCGGGCACGGGCAACGGCGCTGAGCCATGTCAAGTTCGTGGAAGCCTCGGCCGAGTCCTACGCGGCGCCGGAGCCGTTCGACCTGGCAGTGGGCCGCCTGGTGCTGATCCATCAGGCGGATCCGGCGGCGATGATCCGCTGGGCAGCGGGCCAGGTTCGGCCTGGCGGGGTCATCGCCTTCAACGAGTTCAACCTGCACGAGTGGTCCTTCAAATCCCGACCCGAGATCCCGCTCTGGCGGCAATACGGCGATTGGCTCTTGACGGCGTTCAAGCAGGGATCGCCTCAGACCGACGCGGGGGGCCGGTTAATCGAGCACTTCGCCAACGCCGGGCTGCCGCAGCCCCAGATTTTTAGCGAGACCGTCGTCGGCGGCGGGGCCGATTCGCCCATGATTGCCTGGTTTGCACAGACGTTTGAGACCGTCTTTCCGGTACTGCTGAAGCTGGGAGTGACGACTGAGAAGGAGGTCGGACTGGCGACGCTGGAGGACCGGCTGCGAGAGAGCGTGGTGGCGTCGCCACATAGCCAGCTCGTCGGTCCGCCGCAGTACTGCGCCTGGGTCCGGGTGTAAGGAACCTATGGACATCGGCATCCATTGATTAGTCCTGCCATTCGTGGAAAAAGTGATATTCTGAATTAATTGCTTCAGGATATCCACATTTTTCACAAGCATAAACAGGACCTCGATCAACTTGGTTCTCATGACCTCAATCATACGCGATGTCGCGTCCGCTCTGACGCGTTAGCTCCTCCGGCACGCCGCCGACCCGAGTTGAAGGGATTTACTGAGGTTTTCCGCATACCTCATAAATTGTGAGAGATCGACAATACATGTCGTGGGAATGAAAAGTCCCACGACGATCGGAGAAGCCGAAGCGTTGGATGTCTCTCGCCCGGCCCGTCCTGAACTCGAAATCGGCCTGAGACCGGCATGGAGAAGCAAGCATGCGACGAGAGGAGCCTGAAAACGGTGGTTCGCGAAAACTCTTCGCGACAGTCCGAAAGAGCGTCCCGTTCAAGGCGGACGCGACGAGTGAGCGCCTGGGATGGGTGGGCCTGCAGGCGGCTCGCTACCTCACAGCGCCGATCGCCTCCGAAATCCACCCGCCTGCCGTGACCCATCACACGCTGTTCCTTTCCGTCCGGCCGCCAGAGGAACTGGACCTAGAGTACGAAGGGGTAAAGCGGCACGTGCCGCCCCCCGCTGGAGCGATCTCGGCGATACCGGCCGGCAGCCCGTCCCGGTGGCGCTGGACCGGGCGATTTGGCTCACTGGTCATCTTCCTGAGGCCGGAGCTGGTCGCACGGGTCGCCGCCGAGGCGTTCGACCTCGACCCGGCGCGACTGACAGTGCCGCCGCTCGACGGCCTGGACCTGCCGCAACTCCGAAACGTGATGCAAGTGGTGGATGCCGAGCTGATGGCCGACAGCGTCGGGGGGCCCCTCGCTGCGGAGTTGCTGGCCAACCTCCTCGCCGTCCACCTGATCCGCCACGCCTTGGCACCCCGCCGGACAGCACGCAGCCCGGACGGCTTGATGCCACAGAGACGGCTCCGAGCGGTCGTCGAGTACATTGAGAGCCACGTTAACGCCAGCCCGAGCCTGGAGCAGATGGCCGCCATCGCCCAAATCAGCCCCCACCACTTCGCCCGGCAGTTCAAGGCGAAGACCGGACTACCGCCGCACCAGTTCGTCATCGTCCGACGCGTCGAGCGGGCCAAGGAACTCCTGCGAGGTAGCTGCGAGCTCTCCTTGGCGCAGGTCGCGTTCCGCGCCGGCTTCGTGTGCCAGAGTCATCTCAACAAGCACTTCAAGCGTCTCGTCGGCATCACGCCAAAGCAGTTCCGGCAGAGTTGATCTCGACAGGATGGGTGCGACGGCAAGAGGCCGTCCGGTCGTCGGTGTCCGTGCCGCCGCATCACCTGGGCGGCCGTTACGAGGTAGTTAGTCTATTCGGCTCCGCCGGCAGATTACTTTTCTGACTACCGATAAAGGGAGAACAACCATGAAAACCATGCTCTTGACACCTCTGCTAACGTCACTATTGCTCGCGCCTCCTCAAGCTCTCGGCGAGGACCATTCCGAGCGGGTGGATCTCCTGATTCGAGGTGGGACCGTGGTGACGATGGACGCCCGGATGAAAGTGATCGACAAGGGGGTCGTGGCCATCCGAGGCGAGCGAATCCTGGCCGTCGGCACCGAGGCGGAGATCGCCTCGAAGTATCATGCGGGCCGAATGCTCGATGCGACGGGCCAAATCGTCCTGCCGGGTCTCATCAACACGCATACGCATGTGCCGATGGTGCTCTTTCGCGGCCTGGCGGACGACCTCCCCTTGGAAGAGTGGCTGCGCAAGCACATCTTCCCGGTGGAGGCCAGGAATGTCGATGAAGGTTTCGTGCGCTGGGGAACGCGGCTGGCTTGCCTCGAGATGATCCGGGGCGGTACGACCACGTTCGTCGACTTTTACTACTTCGAAACGACGATCGCGGAGGAGACGGCCAAGGCCGGCATGCGAGCGGTGCTCGGTCAAACGGTCCTCGACTTCCCAGCTCCTGATTACAAGACCTGGGACCAGGCGATGGCCGCCACCGAGCAGTTCGCCCGCAAGTGGAAAGGCCATCCGCTCATCACGCCCGCGATCGCACCCCACGCGCCCTACACCGTCTCCCCGGGCCACCTGCGCGACGCCCACGGATTCTCACGTCGCCACGAGGTGCCATTGCTCATCCACGTCGCCGAAACGGAAGACGAGCTGAAGACCATTCGCGAGAAGTTCAGCGCCACCCCCGTCGGCTTCCTGGATGGCCTAGGCGTCCTTGACGAGCGCGCCCTCGCCGCCCACGGAGTGTGGCTCAACGCAACAGATATCGACACGCTCGCCAAACGCTCGGTCGGCGTGGCCCATTGTCCCCAGTCCAACATGAAGTTGGCTTCCGGCGTGGCGCCCGTTCCTCAACTGTCACTTGCCGGCGTGGCGGTTGGCCTTGGCACCGATGGCGCCGCATCCAATAACGACCTCAATCTCTGGGAGGAGATCGACTCGGCCGCCAAGCTCCACAAATTGATCAGTAAGGATCCGAAAGTCTTGCCCGCGCGCGACGTTCTCGCGATGGCCACGATTCGCGGAGCCAAGGCCATCCACCTCGACCACGAGATTGGTTCGATCGAACCCGGCAAGCGAGCCGACGTGATCCTCGTGCGGACAGACCGGCCGCACCAAACTCCGAACTACGACGTTTACTCCGCACTCGTCTATTCCACAAAGGCCCCCGACGTTGCGACTGTGGTGATCAACGGACACATCGTCATGGTGGATCGCCAGGTACTCACCCTGGACGAAGAAACCATCATCGCCAAAGCACGCGAATACGGCGATCAGATCCGAAAGAACGGGCCGTCGCAATGAGGCCGAGTTGTGGCCCTTAATTCAACGTGAGAAGAAAAAGGGGACATTCTGATATACAGGACTATATCAGAATGTCCCCTTTTTCTTCTCCTTTTTCTTCTCCATCGAGGCCTTGCTCGACGAACCGTTGGCGGACCCGCTCGACGGTGTCGGTGCTGACCTCCAGGGCCTCGGCGATCCGCTCGTCCGGCCAGGCGGATCCTTCTTCGGCGGCGTCGACCTTGAGCAGGATGCGGGCATGCGTCAGCTTCCGGGCAGCGGCCTTGCCGGTGGCGATCAGGTCGTGCAGATGCTGGCGTTCCTCGGCGTCGAGCGTGACCTTGTATCTCTTCATGGCAGCCCTCCTTTGGCGATAAGTGCCTCAGGAGAACACAGGTAGAGGCAATTCGCAAATTAAATTTGGCGAACTACTAGCTCTATTCCTCGGCGAGGCGGAGATCGGGCCTTCAGATCGGCATGTCGTGCGAAGCCCCTTCAGCAGCAGCGCGACGGCGCTTGTCGTAAATCTGGGTGGTCGTTCTACGCACGTTCGATGAGCTCGATTTCGTCGAGCGTGACCTGGTCGTCGGTGCGGTCGTAGAGCTTTGTGGTTTTTGGTGATTCGTGGGCGGCGATCTGCTGGGCCTTCTCGATGGTTCCGCCGTTTTCGAGGTAGGCGGTGATGCCGGTGGCCCGGAAGGTGTGGTTGCAGACGCGGGGGGAGAGGCCGGCGGCGATGGCCCGGCGCTTGACCATGTCGAGGGCGTTGCGACGGCCGAGCGGAAGGCCGGTGATGAGGCCGGTCTTGCGAGGGATGGTGCAGAAGAGGAGGGATTTCGTCTCCTCGGTGATGCGGGCGGCCTTGAGATAGGCGTCCAGGTATTCCTCGGCGAGGTGGTGGGCGGGCAGCTCGTGGAATTTTCCGCCCTTCTCGTGGAGGCGTAGCCACCAGCGTTTGCCGTTGGGGTAATAATCCTCGACCTTCATGCCGACGACGGCCCCGATGCGGGCGAAGCTGTAAACCATGACGCCGATGAGGGCGCGGTCGCGGAGGTCGATGAGGCCGGCTTCGGCTTCCTCGGGCACAATGCTCTTGAGGAGCCTGGCGGCGTCTTCGCGGCTCAAAACGGGGGTCTTGCCATTCTTGACGATGTGTTTGGGACCCCGGACAGAAGCGGCGGGATTGGTAGGGACGACCTGGGCGGTCACGAGCCAGTCGAAGAGCATGCGGATGGCGGCGAGGTGCTGCTTGATAGTGGGGGCGGAGCCGGGATGAGCCTGGATATAGACGGCGACGGCCATCGGCTCGATCTCGCGGAGCGTGAGGGGACGTGCCTCGCACCAGCGGAGAAACTGGCTCACGGCCTGGGCGTAGGCGGCCCGGGTGTCGGGTTGTGATGGACGCCGGCCCCCTGGACGTGCGGGCCGTACCGCTTCGTCGGGGTGTCGTCCAGGGCGAGGGTGAGCCGTTGGACCCCGCTCACCATCGGCTTGACCGCCTGCGTGACCAGGCGTGCGGCGATGCCGTCGGTCTCCTTACCGGCCGCCGCCACTGCGGTGTAACCGGATTGATATTCGTCGCCGAGCTTGGCGGCGCGGATCCAACTGGTGATGGTACGCCGTCCGCGTGCGAGGACGGCGCCGAGGAACAGGAGGGCGAGCCTCGGGGCGGTGCGCCGGTCAATGACGGCGGCGAGGTAGGAGAACCACTGGCAGGGTACGGGTCGAGGATGCGAGGATGTCATGGCTGGCTCCGTCCGGGGTGCTTGGCTGGCTTGGTAACCGCCATCGTCCCGGTCGGGCCAGCCCCTGTCTACTCAACACTGTCAGGCGATTATCGGATGGACGAGACCGGGAGAGACCCCGCTGTCAGGTTGCCCGGGCTTTCGCCCTCATGCCATCGATGCGGCGCCCCGCTCGTTGGATCATCGCCAGCCACGACCTGCTCTCGATGCGCCGACCACCCCCGGCACGCAATCGGTCCCCGTCTCCTCCGCCTTGCCCGATGGAAGCTCCGGACCGCGATCGTCCTGATCGCACTCGTGGCCTGTGCGTCGGCCTGGGGCATCTACGCCTGGCGACGTTGGCTGGCAGACGATCGCGGCCGGTTCTATACGCATGAGGAGACGGCCCAATATCAGGCATTTCTGAAGTCGGTCGCACTTGGTCAAGCCCGTGAAGCTCAACGGAAGGCGGCTGCGGGCGGTGCAGACCGGCAGCGGTGGGTGGAGGAGGCCGCTTCCTGGAGTGCGAGAGCGAACGCTCACGAGCGATCCGCGGCCGATTATCGCTGGTGTGCCGACCTCAAGCAGCGGCTTCGCCGGGGCGGCTGGTAGCCCGACATTTTGTCATGCGCAGCAGCTGAATTCCGACGAAAAATCGGGATTGCCTGGACCTCATGCGTTGAGGATCGGAATACACAAAGGCCCGGAAAGTGCAGTTCAGCAAATTAAACAAAAGTTTTTGCTTGCCAATTCGAATTGGTTTGGTACCTATGTAAGAAGCGTGAGAGATATTACTAGGAAGAACTAGATTCAAAGAGCCGTCCATGCGTCGCATCGTCCTGACCGCTTGCTTGGTTTTGATTCCGGTAATCCTCATTTCCAGTGCAAAGGCCACGAATCCAAAAAAATCAAACGTAACCTTGCTTAGTGAGAGTGAGAGTATCTCCATCATCGGAGGCGGATGCCCGGCGGACACTTGTAGCTGTGCTTCCTGGGTATGTGATCAAAACCAGGATCCTTCGTGCCCATACACTGTTGGTGTACATTGTACACTAGGGAGTGCGGGATACTGCGAGGAGCTTAATCTTCAACAACAACGTTACTGCAATTCACCTGCAGGAAACCTGAAAGGATGCAAACAATATAAGTCAAAGGTTGCAACCTATTGTGGAACTTATGCGAGAATTACGCCGCCGCCTGGAAAAACTTGTGATCAGGTCACTTGCTCCCTAGGCACTATAATTGAATGTGGCGATTATCAATACGAATGTGAATTGAATGAATGATGCATAATCAGAGGGAAATGATTTATCTCACCCATTGACTAAACGCCCAACGTCTATGCGAACAGAGCATATTTACCGCTGTCCAATCTAGTGGTCGACCACCGTCGTTTTGCGGGGTCGTTTCCGCAGAATGCCGCCAAATTGCCAGGCTGTGACCCCGCAAAGTCAACGGAGGCGGACCACTAGTGCGTCGGGAACTTTATCTATAATAACGAAAGGAAAATTATGGGTATTTATTTCGTTTTGATTCTTTCAACCTTCTCGGTAAGTCAAACTCTCGACGAGATCCGGAACGGTTTAATAGAGCGAGACGCAACATTGGGAGTTCTCAAATTCGACATGTCCTATAAAAATACTATCGTATCAGACCCGAGCCTCAAAGCAAGGGGAGGATTAGGATATTTTCATATCATCATGACGAATGACGACAAAATTCGAATTGAATTCAAGCAAATGGACAAAAGTCTAAAAATTGTGACCCTAGATAGCGAACATAGAACGCTCGTTTTGCCGGGAAGTGAAGATGAGGATTTACAATACACGGGCTATGGTTTGAGGCAACGAAAATTCGCTTCGCCATTAGCCGTGCCACCTTCAGAATTAATACATTATGGTGCATGGTCTGTATTGCGTTATGTGGAAAGTGCTTCAGTGCGTTTAACAACATCATCTCAGCATAACCAAATGCATCTGATAAACATAGAATGGGAGGCAGATGACCCCTCTCCTGCCAAGAGCAAACGGAAAGGAACTTTTACGATCTCACCGGATTTGAGTTATGCAGTCATTAAATCCGAGGAATTTCGAAAGCCGGCAGAATCCTTCGAATGGAAATTGATTAAATCAATAGAGGGTTCAGACTTTGACAAAAATTTAAAAAAAGCATTGCCCTGCAAAGTTCACCGTCAGCTTTACGCGTACTACGACGATGGAAGATATCAACTGCTGGAGGATAATACCGTTGTTTTTGAATCATGGACAATCAATCCGAAATTAGACAAAAATACATTCCATGTTCCATTTCCAACTGGAGCTTTAGTTAACGATAAAATTCGAGGAGGCCCAAGTTATAAGCAACATGAAATCACGGATTCAACGATTGAAAATGATCTACAAAAGGCACGCAAGGCAATAAAAGAGCTTGAAAGCACGGGAAATTTGAATACGGACCAATCTATGTCATTTGTTGCGTACATGTACCCTATAATGGGAGTTGCGATTTTACTATTTATTTATACGCAGGTTCGCAAATTTCAAAAGCGTTGCACTGCTAAACGCTCAGTATAACGGATGTAATATTCTAGCGTCGATGGCGAATTAGAATTCCGTGCTACATTAGAGTCACGATCGCAGTTTGGGCTTCGGTCCTCCTCGAAGGGACGTAATTCTGAAGTCCGAGAAAGTAATATCAATCATGAAGAAGTTCGAAATTGGCCTAATCGCTACTGCAATGGTGACCTTCGTGTTTATAGGTTTAGTTTACTGGAATGCAAAATCAAACACATACGTTACGTCCGATATTGTCAACCATGGCATATCTTCGGATACCAGTTGTGGACCTGTAGCTCTTGCCGCGATCAGTCAATATTTGGGATCTCCGGTCAGCATCGAGAAGTTTCACGAGTTGACGAATTCAGGTGAATTGGGAACATGTTCTTTTCTAGATCTCCAAAGAGCATTAAAGACTACGGGATTTGTCGCTACTTCGTTACGTTTCAATGATCGTCATCCCAGAAATGTTTCCGATCCGATGATACTATTTGTTGAAAGCAACCATTTTGTGGCAGCAATACCAATAAATCAAAAAGTTATTGTGATCGATCCTCCCAAAAATCCTAGGGTTTACGAGTGGTCTGACCTAAAGGATGTCTGGAAGGGAGAGGCGATTTTAGTGCAGAAAAATTAGATCGTTCTAAGTCTTACGTGAATCCACCGTAACTCGAAATTGAGAGGCAAAAAGGTGCATCGAAAGCAAAAAACATACTGGTTGATTGTTTGTGGCGTTTTGGCCTTCCTAGTGTTCGCTGTTGGTCGTTCAATTCGAATTGCCATTCATTCGACTGGACCGCAAATTGCAATCGATCGCATGGAGCATAATTGGGGAAAGGTTACGCCTGGGAGGCAATTAGAAACGCGATTTAAGGTAAAGAACATAGGATCACAACTACTCGAAATTGGCGAACTAAAGGCATCATGCGGATGTACAAAACCGACGATATCATTAGCAAGATTGAAGTCCGGCGAAGAAGCAGCAATGACGGTCAAAGTAAACGTGCCAAAAGAAACAGGACCGAGAATATATTATATCATCATTAACAGTAATGACAAAATAACCCCAAAACTCGAAGTAAGTATATTTGTCAATGCGTGGTCCGGTGTGGTTTCTGTGCCAGAATCATTACATGTATCAATCCGCAAGGATAGTACTGGGTTTAAGGGGAATCTTCAGCTTTACGCCCCCGACAAACGGCCCTTCATGATCAAGAATACTGTTAGTGATCTGCAAGGCCTATCGGTGACGAGTGAGCGAGGTGACGTGGCGCGACCAGTTCATAATATTGAGGTTAATTACAAAATTACTGATGATCAAGGCGTGTTTAGAGGAGGCATTATGATTGCAACTGATGTCGAGGGGTCGGAAACAGTAAGTGTGCCGGTACTAATAAATATCAAAGGAAATGTAGTCCTCATCCCAAACAAAATACAGGTCGAACGAAGCGACCTTGGGAAAGCGATAAGTCGAACAGTTGTAATTCGGACAAACAAAGATGAAGTGCTGGGTGAAATTAGCAGTGTGAGCGCAACAGGGGCATGGACACTCCTGAAATCAAAGGTGAGGAAAATTAACTCGTACGCTTCTGATGTAGACGTGGAACTATGTCATGATATTAATTCTGGTGCAAAAGGCGGAAATTTGATCATTGATCGCATCGTAAATAAGAGAATGAGACTAGTTGTGCCGCTGTCAGTACGTGGTTGGGAAGCACCGCTACCTACGCCGGAGAACACGATACAATGATTGAGACGAATGACAAAGGGATTTTCAATGGAAGGACTAAAAGCGGATTCACACTAATCGAACTGTTAGTAACAGTTTCGGTACTGTCTCTTTTGTTTGCCCTCGTTTTATCAGCAGTACAGAGTGCTCGAGCAGCGGCAAAAGCGAGTGAGTGTTTGAATAATATCAGACAGATTGGCTTGGCTATGTCTAACTATGTTGGGAGAGAAGGTCGCTATCCAACTGCGATGATGAAGATGGCAAATGGCAAACCATTTTGTTTTTCTGGTTTATCACATATATTAGCAGATCTTGGACAAATATCTGTGTTTAATGCTTTAAATTTTCAAGTTGTTCAGCCGCCTATTGGAATAGGAAAAGAGAATATAACGGCAAGCGATGTAATGGTTAGCCAATTTCTTTGTCCTGCCGATCGGGGCGTAACTACGGAATTTCAGAGTCCCGTTAACTTCAGGCTAAATATGGGGACTCAAATAGAGAGCTTTCGGTCGTCTCTAGAGCCTAATTCTGGAGGGGTATTTGAGTTAGAACAATGGATCGCTCCATCACAGATTACCGACGGGTTGTCTACTACGACCTTGCTCGCGGAACGATTACTAGGAGATGGAAATACTACGACTTGGGACAGAGTTCGTGATCCGTGGCTAGCGAATTTGTCCGCCGCTTCAGCCATCTCAGAACGTGTGGCTATCTGCGAGAAAGGGCCTCTCGGCATGGTTCCGCATTACTCATTCAGTGGAAGTTCGTGGTTAAAATTTAGCTTTGATGATACATTGTATAATCATATAGAAACTCCAAATGCTTTGTCGCCCGATTGTTCAAACTGGGATGCGAATTATGGTATACGAGGCGGATCTGATTCTGGGAGTTATTGCGCAAGAAGCCTCCATAATTCGGGAATACATTGTGGCCTAGCTGATGGTTCGTCTCGTTGGGTGAGTAATCATATTGCTTTTCAGATTTGGCGCGCACTCGGAACTCGCGCAGGAAATGAGGTTATTAACGAGAGCTACTAAGTGGTTCATCCGCCAAGAGAACTGACGCTCCTGGCCTGACGTAGTAAGGGTGTAGCCTTCATTGAGGGAGATGCACCCATGATACTCACTCCTGTCACACTTCGCGAATTGACCGCCGAGGAACTCCGGACCCTGGAAACGTTAGCTTCGTCTCGTACCGAAGAGACCCGCTTCGTCGAGAAGAAAAAGAGAAGAAAAAGGGGACATTCTGATATACAGGACTATATCAGAATGTCCCCTTTTCCTTTCCCCTTTTTTCTTTCAAATATGACCACTATATCGCGTCCGACATGAAATTTCCAGGGCTTCGGCAGCTGGGACACGGAGTCGAAAGCATGAAAATGCTATGCGAACGCTACGGAAGTGTGTAGAAAAAACTGGAAACTACTGGTTGGAGCGGTTATCGCTTGGATAGCACACACTCAGGCCAAAGAGTGACCCTGTGGCTCGAAGGAAATAAAGAGGCCGGTGAGGTGGTCCTGGTGGCTTATCCACCAGTGGGCCCAGGCTGGCGCCACTGGTGGACAAGCCACCAGTGCCACCAATACGCCCATCTACATCGCATCGGCTTATGGTGCGTCAAACATGTAAACTATAGTGCTTTTACCCAGATCTTCCGGGATTTCGTAGGCTATCCAATCGCAAACCGCTCTAGTACGACTCCGTTACAACTTCGACTGACATCAGAGCTATATTGATGGGTAGCCGCGGTTGCTTGCAACCGGGGTCGCGCAGCGACCTGAGGTTTTCCGGAACGCCTTGAGCTGGAACCCCTTTCCGCAGAGCCGTTTGGGGACGGACCTCGTGCGGCGGCGCCGCCCCGGTTGCAAGCAACCGCGGCCGCCCAGGATGCCGTCCTTCGATTCATTTCGGAGTTGTAACGGAGTCGTACTAGCCGCCGCGGGCGATCTTTCGGACCAGGGCGGGGAGGTCCTGGAGCGCGAACTGGGTTTGGATGGCGCCTTCTTGGAAGGCCGCCTTGTTCATGCCGTAGACGACGGAGGTCTGCTCGTCCTGGCCGAAAGTCGATCCGCCGACCTCGAGGATTTTGTGGCACCCCTCAACGCCGTCGCGTCCCATACCGGTCATCATGATCGCCACGGCGTCTGACTGGAACACACGCGCTCCCGACAGAAAGAGCATGTCGACCGATGGCTTATGACCACTGACCGGTGGACCATCCGTGAGGGCCACGCGGGGCTGAAGTGGCGTGCCGCTCAGGGTCAGATGACGTCCCCCGGGGGCGATCAGGATCGCGTTGGGGACGACCACGTCGCCGTGCTCAGCCTCTTTCACCGGCACGGCGCATTGACGATTCAGCCGTTCGGCGAACACACAAGTGAAGTTTGCCGGCATGTGTTGAACGATGAGTATCGGTGGGATCGGCGGCACCAACGCAGGTAGAACCTGGCCCAGCGCCTGGGGTCCTCCGGTCGAGATTCCAAGCAAGATGCACCGAGTTCCCGACACGTCGTGGACCGGGGAACTGGCCTCGCGCGAGCGGGGCGCGACGCCAGCGGGAGAGGGCGGCGTAGCCGATCGAACTCGGCTGCGGGCGGCCGAGAGGACCTTGGAGATCAACAGATCGTTCGACGCCTTGAGTTGAGCGACCTGGTAACGATCGGGCTTGGGGAGAAAGTCGACGGCCCCGAGCTCGAGCGCAGAGAGCGTGACCTCGGCCCCTTCTTGCGTCAGGGCGCTGATCATAATGACCGGGATCGGGTGCGCCTTCAGGAGCAGGGGGAGGACCTCCAGGCCTGACATGCCCGGCATTTCGATGTCGAGTGTAACGACGTCGGGCGCGAGCGCGTCGGCCAATTCCAAGGCCTCGGACCCGTTGCGGGCAGCTCCGACGACTTCGATGTCCGGCGACAATCGAAGCAGGTCGGTGAGGAGTTTCCGCATCAAGGCGGAGTCGTCGACGATCAAAAGCCTGACCGGCTTTTGCGGCTCACGTCTGGCCACCGTCCGCCTCGCTCGTGGGAAGAGAAGTCTCGCCGGTCGAAGAGTTCGCTCGAGGCGTCCCTTCTCGGCCCTTATGCTTGTTCAAAAGACTGATGACTCGATTGTGCTCAAACGGCTTGACGATAAAGTCGATCGCGCCGTCGCGGAACGAGGCCATGAGGGTCTCCTTCTGGTCGAGCGCGGTGACCATCACGACCTGGGCATCCGGGTCGAGCTCGCGAATCTGTCGAAGCGCTTCGAGTCCAGTCATCCTCGGCATCACCACGTCCATCGTGACAAGGTCCGGCCGAAGTTGGGAATAGAGTTCGACGGCCTCGACCCCATCTTTCGCCTCACCCACGACTTCCCATCCTGCCTCGACAGCGACGTCGCGGAGCATCTTGCGCATCAGGAGGGCGTCGTCGACAACCAAAAGGCGTTTCATGATCCCTCCTCGGTTCGGGTCGAGTCTCCGTCAAATTTGATAATCGGCACCGCCCGGGATCCTGATCGAGACGATGCCCGACAGCGTATCCAAGGTCAAGCGCCTTCCCGTCTCGCCGCCGACGTCGCGCGCGACGATCGGGATCCCCAGATTGGCCAAGATCTGCTCAACGGCGTCGTGGTTCATCCGGCCGATGTTCGTCGCCGCGCCGGTTTGAAACATCCGCGCGCCCCCCGCGATCTTGGCCAAGAGACGGCCCCTCATGGACCTCCCCAGTTTCGACTCGAGGTCGGCGATCAAGGCCGGAATCGCCGTGTCGGCGAATTTGCCGGGGTGATCGGCCGCCCCGCGCGAGTCGGGCAAGACGACATGCGCCAGACCACCCAGCCGGGCCGCCCGGTCGTATAGTACCACGCCCGCGCACGAACCCAACAATGTGCGGATCTGCACCGGCGCCATCGCAACCGCCCACCGCCCGATAGGAACCGACACGATCTCCACCAGGCTCGAAGGATTGGGGTGCGACACAACGCGGGCTCCGCATCGTTTAATGGGTTTCCGGGAGCGTAAGCGAAGTTGACAGCGTGCGGAGGGCCTCGCCGCTGGGCACGAATAACAAGAGCCAGCGAAGATCCCCTCCCTCGGAGGTGAACCGGCTCTTGATCAGGAGCAGCCGATCGGCCTCCATGGCCTGATCCATCAGGGCGAATTCAAGAAGGCTCGCAGCGAATTCGTGGCGGAAGGACGGGGGAGAGGGGACCAAGGCTCCTTCCCACCTCGCGGAATCACCGAGTGAGAGATGGGATGCCAATGAATTCAAATAGGCACATCCCACGATGTTCGCCGTCTCCGCAGCCGCCGAGCGTTCGAGTTCACCCCACTCCGTCGAGGTTCCCAACGGCCGCTGCAACAGCATGTCGGTCAAGCTCATCCCCACCTGATCCTCGAAAACCATGAGGAGACGACCGGTAAGCTTGCCTGTCAGCTCCATCGAGCAGGAGGCCACCAAGGCTTCGGCCGGCCCCAGTTGACCGGTCACGTCTTCGAGTTCGACTTCGTCGACGTCGCTGACATCGAGTCGAACGTCGCGCCCAAGCCACTGGGCGAGAGCGCGCGACGCATCCGCGGCCCCTCGTTCCAGGACCATCGTCAACAGCCGCTTTTGAGATTCCGTTAGCCGAGAGCCCACGAATCTCTCTCCCGTAGTGAAGTCACCACCCACCAAATGCGTTACATCAAGCGAAGTTCGGTGGGTGCTGCTCATCCATGATGACGTTGAAGTTGCCAAGGTATTCGACTCATCCCACGGACTGAGCCGTGTTGGATGTAGCCATTTTGATGAGGGCGTCGATGTCCAGGATCAAGGAGACCCTCCCGTTGCCCAGGATACTGACGCCTGAGAGGCCCGGCACGGGTTGAAAGTTTCTCTCCAGCGATTTCAGGACCGCCTCCTGCATGCCAATCAGTTCCTCGACGACAAGCCCGGCAGTGTCCTCGCCGTTGGTAATCACGGCGACCGTCAGCGTCTTTGCCGGCTCATCAGCTCCGTTGCCAAGAGCAGGGGACTCGGCTCGCCGGAAAGCGTCGTCGAGGGTCAGCAGCGAAATGATACGACCGCGGATCTCGATCGACGGCCGGCCCTGGACCCGGTAGATCTCGTCGGGACCGACTTCCACGACCTCGGCGAGGTGGTCGAGCGGAATCGCATAGGCCTCGCCGCCGATCCTCGTAAGCAGAACGGGGAGGATCGCCAAGGTAAGCGGAAGCCGGATCGAAAACGTCGTGCCGACGCCCGGCTCGGAACGGACGTCGACGGTGCCGTTGAGGCTCTCGATCCGGCTCTTGACGATGTCCATGCCGACCCCTCGGCCGGAGATGTCCGTGATCTTCTCGGCGGTACTCAGGCCGGGATGCCAGATGAACTGGATGAGCTGGTGGTCGGAGAGCCTCCTTGAGCCGGCTTCGTCGATCAGGCCGTTGGCCACCGCTTTTTGTCGCACCCGTTCGGCGTCGATGCCCCGGCCATCGTCGCTCACGGTGATGAGGATACTGTTGCCCCGGTGCGACGCGGCGAGCGAAATGGTACCCGCTCGGGGTTTCCCCAATCGCTCCCGCTGGTCCGGAGGTTCGAGGCCGTGATCGACCGAATTGCGGACCATGTGAATTAAAGGGTCCCCCAACTCGTCGACCATACGTTTGTCGAGTTCGGTCTTCTCCCCCTCGATCTTTAGGTCGACCTCCTTTTGCGACGACATCCGCAGATCGCGGATGACTCTTTGGAAGCGGTCGAAGAGGGGACCGATCGGCACCATGCGGGTCTCGAGAACCCCGCGCTGAATGCCGTCGGAAACGCGGGCCAGGTGATGGATCGCCTCGGCCATGGTGCTGAGCCGCTCGCGTCCCTGGCGGATGATGTCGAGCTCGTCCTGGATGGCTCGAAAGTTCTCGCGCAGCCGGCGAAATTGCGACGACCAGCGCTCGGCCGATCCGTCATCACCGGCTCCGTTGGCCAATAACCCCTCGAGCCCGCGAGCAATGCTATCGAGACGGTCCGAGGTGTCGGCGGCGAGCAGTGGCGCGTTCGAGTTTCGGAAGAGTTCCTCCAGGCCCCGCGAAACCTCGAAGAATCGGGCCTTGCTGATCACCAGTTCCCCCGCCAGATTCATGAGCTGATCGAGCCGATCGACGTCGACCCGGACGGTTTCCGTCACCCGCGACCGTTTCTCCGCCGCCGAGGCCTCGGCTTGGGGTTCCTCTTTCGAGACAGGCGGTGGAGCGACGGGCGTGGAGTCGACCGCCGTCGGCTCTTTGAGCGGGGCGATCGTCTCGGGTTCCGGATCGGCGGGAGGGATCGCCTGCTCGTCTCGGGAGGATCGCGATCGACCGTCAAATCGGATCTCGGAGACGCCGTCGACGTCCGCCAGGGCATGCAATTCTTCGATGTCGCAGTCGGCGGCCAGTTGGATCGTGAACTCCGGCAGCTTCTCGATCTCGTCGAGCTGCTCAACCGGTGGCTGAGTCGAAATCACCCGTGCCTTCGCCGCCAGACGATTCAGGACAAGCTTGGCCTTCATGTCCGGCCAGCGCAAGTTCGGCTCGAAAAGCAAGGTCAGGCTGACGACCCCTTGCGGCTCCAGGTCCGAATCCTGCTCGGTGCCCGGGAGAAGAGCCGGGGCAGGGGGTGCAGGCCCTGGCTCTGGCTCCGGCTCTGGAGCGTGCGGTGGTGACGCCGTCACGGCCTCGGCCGCTCCGACCGGCTGCCCGAGCCGCTCCACGACGAGGTCGGTGAGGCCGGAAAGACTGATGTTGCTCTGCCCCTTGGCGCGAAGCTCGACGTGGTAGTCGCGAAGAGCGTCGAGGCAGCGTAGGAAGAGATCGAGCGAGGGCCTGTCGAGCGTGCGTTTGCCCGCGCGGAGTTGTTCGAAGAACGTCTCCAGGTTGTGTGTCAGCCCCTTGACCTCGTCCAGCCCCATCACGGTCGACGCGCCCTTGAGGCTGTGGATCAGCCGGAACGCCTCGCGCAGCGCCTTCTCGTCGTCGGGTGTTCGCTCGAGTTGAAGCAAGAGGTCGCCGAGACCGACGATCTGCTCGTCGCTCTCGTCGAGATAAAAGGGCATCAGGTCCCCTAGGTCGAACCCCGACATGGACGGTCACCCCCGATCGGTCTGTGTCAGGCCGGCTTCTGATAGAGCCACGGCTTGTGCTTGATCAACGTGCCGAGCATCTGGTAGATCCCCTCCGAGGGTCCGACGACAAGGTATCCTCCCTTTGCCAAGGCCGCCAACAAATGTCGGATCACCGACTTTTTGGATTCCTCATCGAAATAGATCAGCACGTTTTTAATAAAAACACAATCAAATAATTCTTCCTTGAGCGGCTCGAGCAAGTTATGGAGCTTGAACGTAGCCTCGGCTCGGACTTCCTCCGAGAGCGTCCATTTCTGGGCCGCCGGATCGTGCGTAAAGTAGAGTCGACGCTCCTCGTCGCCAACCAGCCGAAGGGCCCGCTCATCGTAGACGCCGGCCCGCGCGGCCTTGATGGCCGCTCCACTGAGATCGGTCCCGATGAGCTTGAGCTTCCAGCCGAAGAGTTGGGGCTTCCGAGCCATGATCTTCAGCGCCATCGAATAGAGTTCTTCGCCGGTGCTGCTGGCGGCCGACCAGACCTTGAGACTTCTTGGTCGCTTCCGCGTTTTGGCCTGCTCGATGATCTCAGGGAGAAAAACCTGGTCGAACCACTGGTAGTGGTGCGCGTCTCGATAAAAATACGTTTCGTTGGTCGTCATCTCATCCAGGAACATCGGCAACTCGCCGGCTCCCGCAGCCGAGTTCAAATACGACAGGTAGGCGGCGAAGGACGGGATTCCGGTGGCGCGCAGCCTGCGCCGGATGCGGATGGAGACCATCACCCGCTTGGTGCCAGGAATGCGGATACCGGCGAGCCGATAGATGAGCTTGCAGAAGCTCGCGCACTCGTCTTCGGTCAACTCGCCGCCGATCACGGTCATCGCCGCCCTCCTCGACAGCCGGTCAAAGATGGTCCAGAATGCGATTTCTGATCTTCAAATTCACGATTTGGGTGGTCGGGGCTTCGCTGCACTCCTCCTCATACGCAGCAACTTAAGGCTTACTTCGGATTTCCACCCCGCCCGACAAGCCAATGGGCCATGGGGGTGGCCGGGTAGGAGCGCAGCGACGCCCCGGTATTGACGACGGCCCAGGTCCCGGGGCGTCGCTGCGCTCCTACCCGGCCACCCCGATTCTGAAGATCCTCGGCTTTGCAATCTCTTAGATTTCTGCACATGTCTTCGGATTTCCATCCCACCTGGCAAACCAATGGGCCATCGGGTGGCCGGGGAGGAGCGCAGCGACGCCCTGGTATTGACGACGGTCCAGGTCCCGGGGCGTCGCAGCGCTCCTACCCGGCCACCCCCATCCGGCAGATCCTCGGCTTTGCAATCTCTTAAGTTGCTGCGCATGTCTTCGGATTTCCATCCCACCTGGCAAACCAATGGGCCATCGGGTGGCCGGGGAGGAGCGCAGCGACGCCCCGGTATTGACGACGGCCCAGGTCCCGGGGCGTCGCTGCGCTCCTCCTCGGCCACCCCGAACCGGCAGATCCTCGACTTTGCAATCTCTATAAGTTGCTGCGTATGGGGCTTCGCTGCGCTCCTCCCCGGGCCACCCATTCTTACTGATTACCTATCGAGAAAGCCGAGCCGGATAACCGGTCAGACCTTGAACTCGGAGATCACGTGCTTGAGCGAACCCGCTTGCGCCCCGAGTTCCTCGGCACTGGCGGAGAGTTCCTCGGAGCTCGACGCGTTGGTCTCGGTGATGGAGGAGACGTTCTGGATCGCCTTGCTGACCTCGGCGGCCGCCTCGGACTGTTCCTGGGTCGCCTGGGCGATTTTGGCGATACTCAGTGCGGTCTCTTCAACCCCTTTGACGATGGTGGCCAGCGACTTTCCGGCCGCCTCCGAGAGTTGGGCACCGTCGGCCACGCGGCGGGTCGATTCCTTGATCAGGGCGGTGATCTCCTTGGCAGCGGCCCTGGACCGTTCCGCCAGTTTCCGGACCTCATCGGCCACGACTGCGAAGCCAAGTCCGTGCTCGCCGGCCCGAGCCGCCTCGATCGCGGCGTTGAGGGCGAGCAGGTTCGTCTGGCTGGCGATCTCGCTGATGACTTGAATGATGTCGCTGACCTGCTCGCTCGACTTGCGGATCAGGACCATGGCCTCGATGGCCTGATCGACCGAGTCGCCTCCTTGCTTGGCCAGTTGCGACGATCGCTCGGCCATTTGCCGGGCGGAGCCGACGTTCTCGTTGATCTCAAGGATCGCCTTACCCAGATGCTCGATCGAGGCCGACATCTCCTCGACCGTCGCCGCCTGGTTCTGCGACGATTCGCTCAGGTAGCTCGCGCTCTCCGCGACGACCTGCGCCCCCTCGGCGAACTGGTTGGCGCTCTCGATGACCTCGCCAATAACGTGCTTGAGGTCGGCCACCATCTTGGCCAGGGCATCGCCCAGTCTCCCCATGTCGTCGCTGCCCGACACCCCGACGTCGATCGTCAGGTCGCCGTGAGCGGCGGCCTGGGCCACTTTCATGAGCTGATTGACCTTGGCCTCGATCTCCCGCTTGTCTCGCTCGATCTCCGCCCGTTGCTCGGCGCGCGCCAGGGCGGTGGAAACGAGCTGAGCCACGCTTCGAAGCGCCTCGAGCCGAAACTCCGACGGTTGCTGCCGCTTGTCGGCCATGAAGTCCATCGTGCCGACGACCCTGCCGTTGAGCTGGATCGGAAAGGCGAGAGCCGAGGTGATCCCCAGGCGCCGGGCGATCGGGGCACGGCAGCAGTCGGAAAGCTCACTGAGGTCATCGACGTGGAAGAGGTCGCGGCGCCTCCAGGCACGACCGATCAGCCCTTCTCCTTCATGGAACTTCGCGGTCCGGGTCACGCGACGGAACTCCTCGTCCACGGACCCCGACTCAGACACGAACACAAGTTGATTCAATCCTTCATCGACACGCCAGTATGAGCCATACTGCCAGCCGAAGGCCTTTCGAACCACCTCGAGTGCCGAGATGATCATTTCCTCCGCGCTCTGGGCTCGGCCCAAGGCCAGGAGCACCTGATTGACGGCGTTGGTGTTCTCGGCCAAGGCGGAGGCCCGCGCTTCGGCTTCGTGCTTCGCCGTGACAACTTCCCAGGTGAGCATCGGTCCCAGGTACCGACCGTCTTGATCAAGGATCGCCGTCACCAGCAGGTCGAGCGCCTCGGGCCCGAGCTTGATCACTGTCTGATGCGGGAGGTTCTTGGGATCGGACAGCATTCGGCGCTGATGCTCCGGATGCTTGTGGAAGATGTCGATCGACTGTCCGATCATCTGGTCGACCTTGACGGGCAGGTACGCCTCCAGGCCTTTCAACGTCCGGTGAGAGGCCGGATTCATGTACTGGATCCGGAACTCGCGGTCGGTGTACATCATGTTGAGCGGAGCGTTCTCGATCATCCGGAAGATCCGAGTCAGCTCCTGCTGCTTGCCGAGATTGGCGATCTTGTCGGACACTGTCCGCGCAAGGACTCGCAGAACCTCCATGCGCAGCGGCGACATCTCCAGGTTCTTGGTCGCGAAGAAATCCATGGTTCCGATAACGCGATCGTCCGGAGCGATCGGGATGCAGACTCCCGACTCAATCCCCGCCCGGCGCGCGATCGGGGCGCGGCTGCAGTCGGAGAGTTCCCCAAGGTCGGCCACATAAACGAGGTCCTGCTGTTTCCAGGTGCGGCCGTTCAACCCCTCGCCTTCGCGAAACCTGGCCGAGCGGGTTACCCGATGGAACTCGCCGTCGACCTCTCCCGAATCGAGTGAGAAGACCAGCGCGTTTTGCGCGGTGTCGATCTCCCAGTAGGAAGCATAAGCCCACCCCAATCGGTCGCGAACCACGTCGAGCGTCGAGCGAATAATCTCGGCGGTGGTGTTCGACCGGACGATCGCGTTGATCGCATCGATCATCGCGCGAGTATTGGCCACAGCCTCCTTGGCTTCGGTCGACGTGCCGTTCGACCCGTCAACCTTGAAAGGTTCGAACCGCTCGGATTCCGCGATCGGCTCGGTTGGGGACAGTCGACGTGTGCCGTTGGAAAATCGCCGCTTCATCCGTGTTGGGCGCCGAGATCGGGAGGTCGGGTCGATCATGGGGTCGTCCAAAGGTTCCGTTCAGGCGCCAGGGTCGAGCTCATTGGGGTCGAAGAGTTTGTCGATGTCGAGGACGATCAGGAGCCGGTCTTCGCGTTTCGCCAGTCCCGAGATATAACGCTGTGAAACCGACGTCACCGCGATCGGCACGGGTTGGATCTGGTCGTTGTTGATCTTCATAACTTCAGTCACTTCGTCGACGATGAGCCCCACCGTCTTGCCGTGACTGTTGACGACGATCGTTCGTGTCTCATCGTCGAACGGCCGAGTCGCCAGGCCGAATCGCTTCCTCAGGCTGACGATCGGGATCACCGTCCCTCGAAGGTTGATCAGCCCCTCGATCGAATCCGGCGCGCGGGGCAGCCGAGTGATCGGCTTCATCAGGATGATCTCCTGGATCGTCCTGATGGCGATCGCATAGTCCTCGGCTTCAAGCCGGAATCCTATGAACTGGCTGACCGCCTGCTCCATCCTCTGGATATCGCGACCGGGCGAGCTCGACTGCCGCGTAACGGAGGACATGAGCCAGGTCCCATCGAGAGAACAGGGAACGAATCCGTTGATCGTGATCGACCAATTACACAATCTGAAGCCAGCGACAAGACATCGTCCAACAAAACCGACCCGGGGTTGATGAGCATGAACGGCTCACTACCCCTCGCGGTCGGGAATGCCGTCTCGACAGAAACTTTACCGCCAACCTTAACTACTGTACCACACAAAACGATAAGGCAAGCAATAAGGCCACGTCCAAGAATCTTTCAAGGATGTTTCCTCCTCGGTTACAGAAGCACGAATCGCCCAACTCGATACAATTCACCAAATCTTTACAATCGTCAATATTCTTGAAGCTCATTGGATCTTGATCGCAGGATTTTCACCTCGGATTCCAGCTCGTCGATCCTGGCATGGAGTTGCTGGATCACCGGCGCAAACAGACGGAGCGAGAACCGCCGGTGGATATGCTGCGAGCAGTTAATGTCCCACGCCTCGACTGAGAACAGGATCGCCCGCTCGAAAGAGGCCGAGCATCCGACCCGAAGGATGAGTTGTCGACCGGAGAGGCCTCGACGTCGGCAGTCATGCGCGGCCCCGGCGAATTACTTCCTGGTCACGTGCTTACCGAGGAACTCTCGCATCAGTGAGGCGATGGCGTCGCCGTCGCTTTCCAGGGCGAAGTGTCCGGAGTCGAGCAGGTGGTACTCCAACGTCTTCAGGTCTCGCTTGTACGGCTCGGCCCCGGCGCCCGGGAAGATTTGGTCGTTCTTCCCCCAGGCGATCAGCACCGGTGGCTGTTCCCTGCGGAAGTATTCTTGCCACGTCAGATAGAGGGGCGGGTTGCTGCCGTAGCTGAGGAACAGGTCGAGCTGAATCTCGTCGTTCCCCTCACGGTCGAGCAGGAACTGGTCGTGCGCCGGCCCGTCCGGGCTGACGAGTTCGACATCCTTCACTCCGTGCGTGTACTGCCACTTGGTCGCCTCGTAACTGAGGAACTGACGAAGGGCGTCACGCTTTTCCTGGCTGGTTGGAGACTGCCAGTACTCCTTGATCGGCTTCCAAAAATTGTTGTCCAGCCCCTCGTCGTAGGCATTGCCGTTCTGCACCACGATGGCGGTGACCCGCTCCGGGTGCTTGACCGCCAATCGGTATCCGACCGGGGCTCCGTAGTCTTGAACATAGAGGGCGTACTTCTTCAGCCCGATCGTCTCGATGAACTCATCGATCACCTTCGCCAGGTTGTCAAACGTGTAAGAGAATCGATCCCGCGACGGCATTGAGCTATGCCCAAAACCGGGGTAGTCCGGGGCGATCAGATGGTACTCGTCCGCCAGCGCGGGGATCAGACCGCGGAACATCTGCGAGCTGGTTGGAAACCCGTGCAGCAACAGCACCGCCGGGGCGTCCTGCGGCCCGGCTTCACGATAGAAGATATCCAGGTCGCCAACCTTCACGGTCTTGTGCATTACCTTCGTCGGCTGAGTCATGGGTAAACCTCCGATTCGAGATCGAGGAACACGAGTTAAGAATGGCTGGAGATCGGGAACCTCAATGATCCTGAGACAAAGTACACTCGTGGTGAAGGCAGCACGTCGTCATGTTGCGTTCACTCCTGCCCCATGTCGCCCCTTACCGGCGATTTCATGACGGCTTCCGAGATGGAGTTCATACCTCGTGCCAGAATGAAGTAATGTGCGCAACAAGCTATCTTTGAAGGATTTTGCGACGCAGCACTTGCCCTGGCCGGCTCCCGAAACTTCGTCAATCACCGATTTCTCGTAAAACCGCCCCCGAAATCTCGTTGCGGTTCCCACTGCGGAGGAATCCATCGTCCCGCAAGCCGTCGATCCCAAGCGGCCGTTCCTTCGAGAAGGCGCAGGAACCCGTGGGGCCAAAATCGCTTCCGACTCTTGAGGTCGTGTGCGTCTTGGTCTTCCAGGGTGGCAATTCCCTGAATGCCTCGGCAGTGCGGCCGATCTTCATTTACCGATGCAGAAGCGGCGGAAGATCCGGTCGAGGATATCGTCGGTGACGACGACGCCGACGACTTTTCCGAGCTCATCGATCGCTTGGCGGAGGTCGACGGCGACCAACTCATCGCCACCGTCCAGGAGCACGGCGGCCGAAGCCGAGTCGAGGGCGCGGCTGGCCAGTTCCAGGCTCTCGCAACAGCGTGCGCCGGTGCTTGTGAGAAGATCACCATCGGCGTCGGCCGCGCGAAGAGTTGTGGCGATCGCACGACGCAATTCGACAAGGCCCGCACCGGTCTGGGCACTGGTCGTCAGCGCCGGGCTCTCGACGGCCATCGGAGGAGCGAGGTCTGACTTGGTCCAGACCGAGAGCCGAGGACGATCCGAGGCGATCGTACGGACCGGGAGGGTATCGCTCGAAAGGCAATCGAGGAGTAGATCCGCGCGGGCGGCCTGAACATCCCGTAACGCCTGGGCCTGGGCTTCGATGGACGTGGAGCCCGGTTCGATCCCGGCGGTATCGATCAATTCCACGGTCAGGCCCTCGCACTCGCAGAGGGCCGAGAGATAGTCGCGGGTCGTCCCGGCCTGGGGTGACACCAGGGCCCGCGTCTGACCCAGAAGCGCATTGAAGAGGTGGCTCTTGCCCGCGTTGGGAGGTCCGACGAGGACCACTCGGGGGTTCCCCTCCGGCCGTTCCCTCGACTGCAACCGCGCGGCCAGGGAAGCCATCCGCTCTGAGAAATGCGCGAGTTGATCGGCCAGGGCGGTGCGGGCCAGCACGTCGACATCGGGTTCTTCGGCGAAGTCGAGGTTAGCCTCGAGGTGCGCCAGGACGTCGAGCAGTTGGTCGCGTACCTCGGAGATCGGACCAGCCAGACCACCGGCCAGTTGCTGGAGCGCGGCGTCGAGTTGGGCAGGGGACCTCGCGTCGATGACCCCGAGGACCGCCTCGGCTCGGGTCAGGTCGATCCTTCCGGAGAGGAACGCGCGCAGGGTGAACTCCCCTGGTTCAGCCAGCCGCGCGCCTCGCGTCAGGCAGTCGGCAAGAACGAGGTTCACCAGCGGAGGCGATCCCACCGTATGGATCTCGGCCAGAGGTTGCCCCGTGTAGGTGCGAGGCCCCGGCCAAAGCGCAATCGCCACGGGTAGCGTTGGTCTCAACCCGGCAAGCGTCAGTTGCCCCGTCCGGCGCTCCGCTCGCTTCGGCAAGTCGGCATTCCGATCGCTCGAAAACCGCTCGAGCGCAATGGACCAGGCCTCAGGTCCCGTGAGCCGGATCAGGCCCCGAAACCCGGGGCCCGGCGGACTCGCCACTGCCGCGATGGTGTCATGGGTGTCGAGCGTGCTCGCCACGGTCTAGCCTTCGAGGGCAAATCCTGTCGTATTTGACACGGTGGCCTGGGTGGAGTCCTTCGATGACTCCGCCCAGGCCACATCACGTGATCCTGTTACATCAAGCCGAAACCCAAGACAAACGCAATCGGTCTAACGGCGCCGACCGGGGCGTGCTCGAGGTTTGCCTTTGTCTCGATCTCGCTCCTTCTCCCTCCCCTTGTCGCGTTCGTTGAGGAGGTTGCGATAGGTCGGATCCTTGGCGGCCTCTTCTTTGACGCGCGCCCAGAACTGAGCGAACTTGCCGGGGGGTTTGGGAGGCGGCCCAACGGGTCCGCCTCGGCCGTTCCCGCCTCGACCGTTGCCGCCGGGAGGCGGATTCTTGTCATCGTTGATCCCGCCCGGCGTCGTGGTCGCGTGCGTGACTTTGGGCAGAAGCAGACGCTCGCAGATCTGCCAGGTGCTGCTGGTGATGAAGTAGATCCCCAGCCCCGAGGGAACTTTGTAGAACATGAAGCCCATGAAAACCATCATGTACTTCATCATTTTCTGCTGCATCTCGGCCTCGGGAGTCGTGGCCGGGGGCGCGAAGAGCTTCGTCTGCACCAGCATCAAGGAGACGACCAAGAATGGCAGCAGGTTGAAATAATCGCCCAGAAACGGTACCTCGGTCGGGAACTTGAACAGCATGTCGGGTGCGGCCAGGTTCTCGATGTAGAGGAACGAGGCATGCCGCAGCCGGACGCTATTGTTCAAGGCCTGCCATAACCCGACGAAGATCGGCAACTGGATCAGTGCGGGAAGGCAGCCGCCGACCGGGTTGACGCCATGGCGTTTGTAGAGGGCAAACGTTTCCCTGGTCTGCCGCTCCTTGTCTTCCTTGTACTTCTCCTGGATCTCCTTCAAGTGCGGCTGCAGGGCTTGCATCTTCTGGGCGGAGAGGGCCTGCTTGCGGCCGATCGGGAACATGATCATCCGCACGAACAAGGTCAGCAGGATGATGGCGACGCCGTAGTTCCCGGATTTGCCGCCGAAAAGCCGCGCAACAGCCGCGGTGAAGTCATAGATGTAGTCGAGCAGCGGGGCGATCACCTTCATGGACAGCCAGGCTGCCCCGGGAATGCCGAACCACTGATACTTGCGGTATGAGGCCAAGCCCTCGGCATCATAGGGAGTAAGAGCAGACAGGAGCTTGGGACCCGCGAAGACCTTGTACGTCCGCTTCACGGGGCGGTTGGGCCCGACTTCGAACGGCTTGGAAAGGATCTCGAACGAAAGGTCCGCCTTTTGGGGAGCCTCGAGGCGAGGACCGTCGGGACCGAGAGGCGCGAGGACCGTTGCAAAGGTTTCGCGATCCCACCGCTCCGCGTCATTCTTGGGCGTGGGGACCGGTTGGACGAAGGTCGTGAAATATTGGTTCTCCACCCCCGCGAAGTGGAGAGGGAGGGTCGTGTTGTCGAATCGCGCGGCCTTGGGCTTGGCGATTTCGTTGGCGGCCCTGGTCACAATCTTGGTCGTATTCCCCTCGATCTGACCGAAGTAGGCATCGCGGAACGTCCCGGTGTACCATTCCCCTTCGATGGGAATGCCATGCGGGCCAAACAGCCGATAGGCGAGCGTCTGTTCTTTCTGGGGACTCTCGAAGCCGAGTTCCACCTCGAACGAATCTTGCCCCTGCCAGACGCGGTAGCGCTTCGTGAGGTTCACACCCCACTCGTCAACCGAGGTCCGCAGCAGAACTTCTTGCCCCTCGACCTTCTTTTTCGTTGCTGGGTCGGTCTTGGAGAGGGGACGAACGACACGTCCCTTGTCGTCGCGCACGACTTCCCAGACTTCCTCCGCCAGTGGAATTTCACCCTGTGGAGTGGAGCCGATCAACTCCTTCGTGCTCTCGTCGTCTTCCTTCGGCTTGGGCTGTCCCGAGCTCAGACTCAGAGCCAACGAGGGGGGTGCGAAGGGAGACATCCCAATGAGTTGCAAGGGGCGACCGCGCTGTCGTCGCCCCCCTTTATCCGCGTCGTAGTGCGACGACAGAACGGAGGCAACGCCGGCCCCCTTTTGCTCGAGGAGAAGTTGAAGGTGGTATCCCCCCGGAGACTTATCGCGCGTCGAGCCAAGCACCAACTCCGCGGGTTCGATCAGCTCGACCTTCGGTTTTTCATCCTTCTTGGGCTCCGCGGGTGTCTCGGCTTTGGCTTTGGCCGCGGTGACTTCGTCCGTCTTGGCCTTGGCGTCGGCCTGAGCCTTGCCCGCGTCGGGTTTGGCTTCGACCTTGGCCTTCGGCAATGGCTTGGGAGGTGGCGGGGTGAGCCCCGTCGCTTCCATCACGTACTGGATCCCCAGAAACGAGAGGAACGTAAGGGCCATGAAGAGGACGAGCCGCTTCTCACTACTCATCGTGGCGGAAACCTTCGGGCTATGGCGGGTATGCACTCGGGGCGAGGGTTGACGCGGGGCAACGCCGGTCGAAGATGGCGGGCCTGACTGATCCGGCTAGCGTCCTTGGCGAAGCCGGTCGCCCAGAAACGGTTCGAGTTCCGAGATGGAATAGATCTTTCGGATCGTGGTCTCGAAGTCGTAGGGCAGGCGACGGAAGGCCACGCGGATAGGACCCGCGGCCGCGGGGGGGGCCGGGTTCGCCGCCGAGGCGGCCTCACCGTTGCCCTGACCCGGGCGTCCATCGTCGAGGATGACGTAGCATGCGCGGGGGTCGCCGTCGCGCGGTTGTCCCACCGAGCCCACGTTGATCATGAGCTTGCCGTCACCCAGCGTATATTCGTTGTCGATCTCCTCGGGGGCATAGAATTGAAACCCCTCCGTGAAGACCCCCGGAACGTGAGTGTGACCCTGGAAGCAGTAGCGATCGACCAGTTGGAAGAGCCGCTCCATCTTCCTGTGATTGTAGATATCTTCGGGAAATATGTATTCGCTTAACGGGTTGCGCGGTGAACCGTGCACAAAGAGGAACGGATCGTCGCGGTAGGTTCGCGGTAATTCCCCGAGAAACTCCCAACGCCGTTCGTTATTTTCGCGATCGCCGTGACTCTCGAGCTGCTCACGGGTCCAGAAGATCGCACGCTCCGCGCCGATGTTGAACCCATCGGGGTCGAACATGGCACCTTGGTCGTGGTTGCCCAGAAGCGTGACCCGGCAGCTCTCCATCACCCGGTCGATGCATTCGCGGGGATTGGGTCCGTACCCAATGATGTCTCCCAGGCAATAGATTTCGGAGATCCCCTGCGACTTGATGTCGTCGAGGACTACCTCCAGGGCTTCGAGATTCCCATGAATATCACTGATCAGAGCACGACGCACCGGAAGCGGCCTCCGACGACACCAGAAGCGGGAATCCAGACCCTGGAAATCTTAGCCATGGTGTCTCACAATCTCTCTAGGATAGAACGAGTTTAGGCCAGGGGTCAAGGTCAAGGGAATGCTCCACAGGGCTTTCCGGGTCCGGGACGAGGGCCAAGTCGGGAGACCGTTTGCGCGTGTACCTCTTAGCCATTGATACCTCCACCAACTTTGCCGCCCTGGCGGTCGCAACCCCTGAAGGGGCGCTTCGCGTCGCAACCCCGGATGCCGAACAACGGCACGGTCGCCGCCTGGTCCCCACCATCGCCTCACTGCTACGCGAGGCTGGCTTGGCCCTCAGCGACCTGGACGGCTTCGCCGTCGGACTCGGGCCGGGCTCGTACACGGGGCTTCGCATCGGCCTGACCGCCGTGAAGACGCTCGCGTACGTGACCGGCAAGCCGATCGTCGGCCTCGACAGCCTCGAGGTCGTCGCCCAAAACGCACCGAGCGACGCCCTCCACATCTCGGTCATCGCCGACGCCCAGCGCGGTGATCTCTACACCGCCGATTTCGCCCGGACCGAACCCCAAGGGCGTTTGCACCGCACGACACCCACCCGCATCGAATCCCGTACGGAGTGGGAGTCGCGATTGCGCGACGAGACCTGGGTCCTCGGACCTGGCCTCGGCCGACTCAGCGGCGAGCTTCCCGAATCGGTTCGTACCTCGCAACCGGAACGAAACCATCCCGACCCACTCCAACTCGCGATAGTCGCCTTGAACTCCTGGAACAGCGGCCGACGTGAGGAGACTTGGACACTCGAACCCCTTTACCTCCGCCGCAGTGCCGCCCAGGACCAATGGGAACGAAAAACCGCGCCGTGATCGGAACCGAATCGCCAAGGATTCCTCACACGTTGATCCTCTCTCGATTCTTCGGAGCCGGTGCATGTTTATTGTCGCGGGAACGAAGGTCTCCAAGAAATACTTGGGACGGCTCGCGAATTTCTGCCCCATCTGTCGAAAATTTCAACCGTTCCAGGCGGTTCGTGTGGAAAGCTACGTACATCTCTACTACCTGCCGATCGGGCGAAGAAAAACCCTCGGATTCACGAAGACGTGCGAAACTTGCTCGATCATGTTCCCCTCGGACGCGTTCGAGTCCGAGGAGATTTCCCGGGATCGGACCGCTGACCTCGAGGCGCTCCTGAGTAGAACAAGCTCCGAAGTTCTCATTGACGGCAACAAACGACTCGACCGGGAAAACCGGCTCCGCCAGCGCAAGCTCACTCCCGAAGAGCGCGTTTTCATGATCCAAGAGCCCTTTATGTTGCTCAATCCGTGGATCGATGAACGAGGCCGCGCGCTCGAAAAGGACTTGGCCACCGTGCTCGGGTTGATCGCGACGGTCGTGATCCCCCTGGTCATCCTCCTGGTCACGGAATCGATCAGTCCCGGCGACCCCGTCCTGTGGACCCTCGCCGCGGTGATCGGCGTCTTGCTTTTGCTCACCACCTTCTATTTCATGGCGACCACAACCCAGCGCTACCTGCGACGCGTGCTGATCCCTCGCCTGGCACAAACTCTCCGGCCCCTCAATCCCTCTCGGGAGGAGATTGAGGCCACGATTCAACATCTCCGGCAATCGGGGTTGCGCATCGGCCAGCGGATCGACTCGGACGCGTTGATGGAAGCCCTCCACACTCCCCAATTCGACTGATGACCGCCACCGACCAGACACGCACAAAATCGACGTACTCCCTTCAGTGGAACCAATTTCGGATCTTACGTCCGGAAGAGGACCGAGCCACATTCCGCAACCGGACCGGCCTGAGCGAACGGGATTTGGCCGGCGCGCTCGTCCTCGACGCGGGGTGCGGGATGGGCCGCTATCTCCGGGTCGCCGGCGAAGGCGGAGCCCGGGCCGTCGGCCTCGACCTCAGCGAGGCGGTCGTCGCCGCCAGGGAGCTCACGTCCGACCTGCCCGGCGTCTCCATCACACGAGGCGATCTCCTCCGCCCTCCGTTCGCTCCCGGGACGTTCGACCAGATCTACTCGCTGGGGGTGCTCGACCACACGCCCAATCCTCGAGCCGCGTTCCTGAGTCTGGCTAAGCTGCTCAAGCCTGGTGGACGCATCGCGATCTGGGTCTATCCCAAGGAACGGCCGCTCCTTGAGGCGATCGTCGCCGTCCATCGCGCTGTCTCGAAGCGGCTCCCCTTGTCCGTACTCCTGCCTCTCAGCCGAATGATGGCTCCGGTGGGGGGACTCAAGCGCAAGCTTATGAGCAGTCAAAACCGGATCGTCAATCGGTCGGCCGTGGCGCTGCACCTGCTAACCATCGGCGTTTCGATGCACCCGGACCCCGAGGTCCGGGTCTGCGACACACTCGACTGGTACGCCCCACGCTTCCTGACCCGGCACACCCCCGAAGAGGTGCTCGGCTGGTTCCGTGAAGCCGGACTGGTCGATATCCTCGACCTGGCGAAAGTGCAAGTCTTCTACCACTCCGGGCAAGGGCATGGAATCAACTTCGCGGGACGACGACCCCTATATAATGCTCCCGGCAGCACCAGTGACACAAATCACGAAACATGAACAACTTCCTGAATCAAGGAAAGATGCCGAACACGGAATCGCTCACGCATAGAATTCCTCACCCTGCTGGGTTGCTTGACCACTGACCTTGGGGAGCTTTAAGATCGGGGATCTTCTTTGTTCTCCAATTAAGCTCAGCGCGTTCGAACTTGCCCGATCGACCTCATCATCGGAGTCCTATCTTCCATGTCACGCTGGATCATTCTGTCGGTGCTGGTAGTCGCGCTCACTGCGGCTGCGACGGTTGTCCTACAGACAATGCCGGCGAGCACTTCGAAGGCAACCGGGGTGGCGTTTCCGGCTGCGTCGAGCGCCGAGAAAAAAGGGCCTCTACCCAAGGCGGCGGTGGTCGAGGGAGGAGATTTGACCTACCGCTTCGAAACCAAGGCTCAGCGCACCAAGTTCGACTGGGAGTGGGTCATCAAGAACGTGGGCAAAGCTCCGCTCACGCTCTCGCTAGAAGCCCCTCCTTGCTCCTGCACCGTGGCCAACTTCCAGGGTAAGGACGGCAAGACGACCGTCTCGGAAATCTCCGTTGCGCCGGGTGATCAGATCCCGATTCATTTCACTTGGGATACCCGCACGTATGACGGGAAGTACGAGAAACCCGCGACGCTGCTGACCAACGACCCCGAACATCCCAAGTTCGTGTTCGCCGCCGTGGGCGAGGTGAGGCCCGCGATCCGAATCTTCCCCGACCCGACGGTTACGTTCGTGGAAATCTCGACGGATGAAGAAACCCACCAGTCTCCCGTCGCCGTTTTCTCGTACGATCGCCCGGACTTCAAGCTGACTTCCGTCAAGAGTTCCAAGCCCGGGGTCGTCGTCGCCGATTGGCAGCCGCTCAGCGCCGAGGAATGCACGAATTTGAAAGCCAAGGCCGGCTACAAGGTGATGGTCAGCGTGAACCGAGGCATGGCCCTCGGCACATTCCGCGAGCAACTGACCCTCGCCACGGACCATCCCAAACAACCCGAGTTTTCCCTGACCGTTGAAGGGAAGGTCGTTGGGCCGATTACCGTCGTCCCCGAACGCCTCCGGTGGCTCGACATCGTTAGCAGCACGGGAGGAAAGAAGGAAATCACCTTGCTCGTCCGTGGCCAGCGCGAAGTCAAGTTTGAGGTGGCTCACGCACCCAAGGATCTCAAGGTGGAGGTCCTCCCGAGCGACAGTCTTCCCAAGGTACGCAAATACAAGCTGACCATCACGCTCCCGCCCGGCGCGCCGGCTGGTGCGATTGACGATGAGATCGTCCTGAAGACCGACCACCCCCAGGCGAGCGAAGTGCGGGTGCCGACCAATCTTCTCATCCGCGACGCTAGCTAAGTCTGAGTCTGAGCAGGACGGCTTCCCAGGCCTTGTCTTGTCGTGGCGTCCCCGCATCGGGGACGTCCACGACGTTTCCATTGGTTCGCCTCTCGGCTGCTCTTACCGGGTTACGCGCTGGACGCTATAACAGGCTCCCGAGGGCATTCTGTCCGAAGGGGCTGCACGTCTTCGTTTCAACCCAATCCAACAGGATGCCCCTGAGTCTTCCCCCTCGCCCCGGGAAAGGATGACGATGACCCGACGCTCCTACCGGCCTCTGCTGGCGTTGGCCTTGGTTGCGGTGATCCTGACTTACGTGGGATGCACCACCAAGACGGAGCCGGAAGCGACCGATGAAACTCCTACCCCATCGAAAGCCGCCGCTCAGGGCGGCGGCTCTGAGAATACGGGAGAAAAGCCGTTCGCGGGCTGGCCGACCCCCGCGGCGGCCTTGCTGATCTCGGGTGAACAGGATGGTTACCTCGAGCCTTGCGGCTGCACCTCGGGCCAGCTTGGAGGCCTGAGGCGACGATTCGAACTCGTCGAACGGCTTCGAGAGGAGCAAAAGTGGCCCGTGGCGGCCGTCGACCTGGGGGGCCTGATCAAAGATCCGGCTTCAGCCCGCGGAGGGTCGGAAGAGACCAAGGCCAAGTTCATCATTTCCCTCAAGGCGCTCGGGCTTCTGAAATATGCGGCCTTCGCCTTGAGCGTCGAGGATCTCGAGAATGGGGTAGACGAGGCCTTTGCTCAATTCCTTGACCTGGGCGATCAACCCAAGGTCGTCGTGGCCAACATCACGGCCGCCCCGGGGTTCGAGAAGAACGTCGTGCGGAGCGTGACCTCGACCGCCGGCTCCGTCAAACTTAGGATCACGGCTGTCCTCGACCCTGAAGCCCTCGACAAACTCGGTGACCCTGCCAAGGACGTGCTGCTGCCCGTCGTCATGCCGCCAGACCAGGCTCTCCGCCAAGTTCTCCCCGAACTCGAAAAGGGGACGGATACTCAGGTCCTCCTGGTGCAAGGCCCTCCCGAACTCGCCAAGAAGCTTGCCGAGCAGTTCCCCGCCTTCGACATCGTCGTCGCCACCTCCCCATTCGACCCGCCCGATGAAGCCGAGCGGCTCAACGACGGCAGGACCATGCTCGTGACCGTGGGGCATAAAGGCCAGTACGTAGGCGTCGTCGGCCTCTATCCCGGCGACGACCCCAAACAGAAGTTTCGCTACCAGCGCATTACCTTGAACACCCGCTACGACGGCCCATCCGAACCCATGCGGAAGCTGATCGAAGACGACCTTCAAGAGATGCTCAAACAGCGCGGCGTGGTCGAGAACTTTCCGAGACGCGACTTCGTCGGCGGCACAACGGGCGCGACCTTCGTGGGAGCCGAATCCTGCAAGACCTGCCATCCCAAGACCTTCGCGAAGTGGGCGTCCACGAAGCATGCCCACGCCTTTGAGAGCATCGTCTCCGACCCGAAAGGGAAACGGAGCGATCACCAATTCGACGCCGAGTGCATCAGTTGCCATACCACCGGCTTCGAGTACAACTCGGGCTGGGTCTCGGCTGAGAAGACGGCTTACCTCAAAGGCAATCAGTGCGAAAACTGCCACGGCCCCGCCTCCAAGCACGTGGCCGAGCCTACCAATCTCGACTTCCGCAAGGCCATCGCGCGCAACGCGGCCGATGCCGACAAGAACGGGCTCTGCATGCGATGTCACGACATGGATAACTCTCCCAAGTTCGACTTCGCCACCTACTGGGCGCAGGTCGCTCACTCGAAGTTGGATAAGTACGACGATGCTAAAGGCGTCGAGCCCAAGCCCTCGGCCAGCTCAGCGAAATAAGCTTCGGATTCGCCACCGAGACGAACGGCGTCATCTTGAAAAGGAGTTTCCTGATGAGTGCTCCCTCTAAGCTGGACCAATTCGTGGCCAAGTACCGCCAGGACCACACCCACCCCGTCAATCACTTCCTGCACATCGGGGTGGGCTGGCCGATGGTCGCGCTGGCGGTCATCCTCGTGCCCTTCCGGCCTCTCTGGTCGCTGGGGCTGTTTCTGGGTGGTTACGCGCTCATGTTCTTCGGGCATTTTGCCTTTGAAGGGAACAAGCCCACGGTTCTCAAACACCCCAGCACCCCGTTCGTGATCGCCTGGGCCGTGATCCGGGGCCTCCTCGGCGGCCTTGTCCGCCTGGCGACTCCTTCACGCAGCCGTTAAGCTGGAAGGACCAGCTCCGCCGCCCCGTATCGAGGGCCAGAAACGAAGAGTCCGGCTCGTGCAACCCCTGTGGGGCAGGCCTTGGCCTGCCTCAGTCATTGCGCGTAAGCCAAACTTCGCTTGTTCAAAATTCCAAGCGAACACATAAGAAAAGACGAAGGTCTTGGTCAATCCTTTCCAGGGGATAGAGATCGCATCGGAGCATCGCCTATGGCTATCACGACACGCCACGTCGGGCCAGAAGATCACGGCATACCTCTGACGCTCGACGAATTCATCGAGGCCGATTTCGAAGCGGGTTGGCTCTATGAACTCGCCAGAGGAGTTGTCCAAGTGACCGAGGTCCCTGGTATCCACCACGGCCGAATCGTCGATCGCGTCACGGCGATGTTCGTGGTCTATCAGATCAATCATCCTGGCGTGATCAACTACCGAGCCAACGCGAGCGAGTGCCGCCTCCGTCTCCCCGGCATGCAGTCCGATCGCCACCCCGATCAAGCGATCTACCTTCTACCTCCACCTGAAGGCCCTCAGCCTTGGACGCGCTGGGTTCCGCAGATCGTCGTCGAGGTGGTCAGCCGTGGTGGAGAAGAGCGGGACTATATCGAAAAACGCGAGGAATATCTCCGAGCCGGCGTGATCGAGTATTGGATCCTCGACCCCGCCGAAGGCTCCATGAAAGTCCTCCTCCGAGCCGGCGACGTCTGGCAGGAGCAGATCGTCGCTGCCGACGCCTGCTATCGCACTCCGTTATTGCCTGGCCTCGAGGCCTATCCCAGGGCGTTGCTCGGCGCCGAAAATGCCGGGTGAACGCTAGTACAGAAAACCGCTTGACAAGGGCGGAGTCCGACGACTACGATGCCCATCGACGGGCACAACGGCCGAAATATGAGACGAGGTTTCTGATGGCTGAGACGATCAATTACGAAGACTTTGCCAAGGTTGAGCTGCGGGTTGCCAAGGTCTTGGAGGCACGTCCGCATCCCAATGCCGACAAGCTGATGCTCCTGCAAATCGACGTGGGTGACGTCCAGAAGCAGATCGTCGCGGGCATTCGGCAACACTACACGCCCGAGCAGCTCGTCGGCAAGCTGATCGTCATCGTCAACAACCTCGCGCCGGCGATGCTGCGCGGCGAATCTTCGAACGGGATGCTGCTCGCCGCGACGTCGGGCGAGCGAGTGCTCGTCCTCACACCTGACGATCCCGAGTGCGTTCCGGGTGCCAAGATCAAATAAGTGAAGCGACGGATCTCCTAGAAAGCGGGGATGGGCTCCGAGTCCGCGAGGCGCCGATCCCCTTGCTTCTCAGGACTTCTCAGTCGGCGGGAACCGATCATCGCATGCGGATTCCCAACGTCGATTGATGCGTTCGTCCGCTCGGATCTGGGGGAGTATCGACGTTGCGTCGGGACCTCGGCGATTTCCAGACCCCACCTGAGCTGGTCGCCGCGGTGCTCGAGGCTATCGGGCCGGTCGGTAGACGCTGGCCTCGGGTCCTGGAGCCGACGTGTGGTCGAGGCCACTTCATCGCGGGCCTCTTAGCCGAGGCCGCTCCTCCTCGCGAGATTCGAGGAATCGAGGTCCAGCAAGGACATTGCGAGAGTGCCCGCCAGACCACCCAGAGTACGGCGGCCACGGAGGTCGCTATCCTTGAGACCGACCTGTTCCAGCTTGACCTGCGCACGGACCTGAATTGGCGAGGAGACGGACCGTTACTTGTGATCGGCAACCCGCCTTGGGTGACGAACGCGGAGCTCGGCGTCCTCGGTGGAGGGATCCTCCCCGCCAAATCGAACGTCAAGAAGCTGCGAGGGATCGCCGCCAAAACCGGCTCTTCCAACTTCGACATCACCGAGGCTGTTTGGCTCAAGCTCATCAACGAGCTTGCCCACGAGCCGGCGACGATCGCCTTGCTCTGCAAGACGTCGGTGGCCCGCGGCGTCCTTGAGTTCGCGGAGCGCGCTGGGCTGCCGATCGCCGAGGCGGCCATCTTCTCCATCGACGCCCGACGCTGGTTCAAGGTGGTGGTCGAAGCTTGCCTCTTTCGTGTCACCCTGGGGCGGACCGGCTTTCCGGAACGGATCCCGGTTTACGACGACCTCAACGGGACCACGGCCCCTCGCACCCAGATCGGCTTCGACCGCGGTCGCATTATCGCCGACAGCGAGACCTATCACGCGCTTCGATTTGCCGACGGCGACTGCCCCTTCACCTGGCGGCAAGGCCTCAAGCACGACGCGGCGGCGGTGATGGAGCTCACGCGCGATGAGACGACCTTTTCCCTCCGCAACAAGCTCGGTGAGGCCGTGGACATCGAGCCGTCATGGGTCTATCCCCTGGTGAAAGGTTCCGACCTCGTCCCTGGCCTCACGCGCCGTCCGTCGCGCGCCGTGATCGTCACCCAGCATCGGATCGGGCAAGAGACCCGAATGCTCGAATACGAGGCTCCCAAGCTCTGGGCCTACCTCGAGTCGAATGCCTTCGCCTTCGCCAAGCGCAAGTCGTCGATCTACAAAAGGCAGCCCCGCTTCGCCCTCTTCGGCGTGGGACCGTACAGTTTCGCTCCCTACAAGGTCGCCATTTCGGGACTCCATAAAGAGCCTTGCTTCCGAGCCCTGGGTCCGAGATACGGCCGCCCGGTGATGCTCGACGACACCAGCTATTTCCTACCGTGCCGGACTGCGGAACAAGCCGCGATGACCTCAGCGCTCTTGAACGACCCGGCCACGCTCGGCCTTCTTCGCGCGATCACCTTTCGCGATGCCAAACGACCCATCACCAAATCGGTCCTCCAGCGGCTCGACCTGAACGCACTGGCGGCCCGCGTGGATCATGCCACACTGGTAGACCGTGCGGAGGAAGAACTCGCCCGCTTGCACACCTGTTGGTCCGACGAACCCCACGATCCCCCAGCCGAGCGAGAAACCGAGTCACTCGAGCCGGCAGGTCCTCCCAGTACCTCCCAAGCTATGTAAAACTCATAACGTAAATCCGGCCGACTCTAGGAAACGGGAGAGATGTTCCATGGCTTTCGCCACGATTCAGTACTTCAGCCGATCGTTGACCAAGGCGTCCTCGGTGAATGTGGTCTTTCCTGACGAGGCCACCATCCCTCGTCCCTGGGCGGTCTTTTACCTCCTGCACGGACTGTCCGACGACCACACGATCTGGATGCGCCGGACGAGCATCGAGCGTTATGCCGCGGACCTGCCGCTCGTCGTCGTGATGCCCGATGGCGGCCGAGGCTGGTACACGAATGGTCTCCAAGGGTATGCCTACGAGGACGACCTGATCAAGGACGTCGTCGGCTTGATCGACCGCACCTTTCCCGTCAAAGCGGAACGTGCCGGTCGCGCCATCGGCGGCCTGTCGATGGGAGGCTATGGCGCCGTGAAACTCGGCCTCAAGCATCACGAGATGTTCTCCAGCGTCACCTCCCATTCCGGAGCCGTCGGGTTTCTGCGGAGCGATCTCAACAAGGCCAAGATTGCGTCCCCGGAGTTTCCCCAGATCTTCGGCCCCGCCCCCAAAGGGGGTCCTGAAGATCCGTTCGCCATCGTCGAGCGGATCGACCACGGTCGAATCCCCGCGATGCGGATCGACTGCGGTACCGAAGACTTCTTGATCGATCAAAATCGTGACTTCCACAAACATCTCGAGAGTCTGAACATCCCCCACGAGTATCAAGAACTCCCAGGCGATCACAACTGGGCCTATTGGGATCTGCAAGTCCAAGCAGCCGTCGCCTTCCATGCGAGAAACCTGAAACTGGAGCGAAAAGCCTAAACATCTCCATGCTTTAGTGGCTCATCCGCCAAGTGGCTTTCCCGTAGGGTGGGCACTGCCCACCAATCTCGTGGCTTCGACCAGGGTTTAATCCCTGGTGGGCAATGCCCACCCTACACGAAGAAGCGGGTCGTCTTCAATTTTCCATTCTGCGTTGGTTCTCTTGAGGCGACTTTCGGTCGGGTGGACATCGTCCACCGAGCCTTCACGAATGTTGGTGGGCGGTGCCCACTCTACAAATCGGCAAATCAAATAAGGATGCTGTTTTCGCGAGTGGGGAGACTCGGGGGCCATGCTTCGCGAACTGTCGGTTCAGAACCTGGCGCTGATCGAGGACGTGCGAGTCGAGCTCGAGCGAGGCTACTGCGCATGGACGGGGGAGACGGGAGCCGGTAAGAGCTTGCTCCTGACGGCCCTGGGGCTCTTGCTGGGGGGTAAGGCCTCCGGTGAGCTCGTCCGCGCGGGCCGGGAAGAGGCCAGGGTCGCAGCGGTCTTCGAACTCGACGATCCTACCCTTCGCACCGAGGTCGAAGCGATCCTCGGCGGTCCCCTCGACGACGACCAACTGATCCTGACCCGCCGGGTCTCGGCCCAAGGGCGAGGCTCCGCGCACGCCAATGGCCTTCCCGTCACGATCGCGACTCTCCAAAAGCTCGGCCCGCGCCTCGTCGATATCCACGGCCAGCACGAAGGCCGAGCTCTGCTTGATCCCGAATGTCAGCGCACGTTGCTCGACGCTCACGGAGCACTCGGCATGCTGCTCGCCGAATACCGCACGCGACGCTCCTCGCACGAAACCCTCCGGCGCCAGCGGCTCGACCTGCTACGGTCCGCTCAGGACCGACAGCGACAGCGTGCCTTGCTCGAGTTCGAACGCGACGAGCTGACGGCCGCTGAGCCGCGCGCCGGTGAATACAACGAGTTGGTCGGCGAAGCACAACGGCTCGGCAGCGCCGAGCAACTCCGGACGGCCGCCGCCCAAGGGTACGCCTTGCTGTACGAGGCCGACGGCTCGGCGCAAGAGATCCTCCAACGGATCGCCCAAAGTCTCGAGCCGCTGGTCGACTCTGCCCCGGAATTAAGCGAACTCGCCGCGAACCTGGAACGACTGGCCGATGAGACCCGCGACGCCGCTTACAGCCTTCGCAACCTGGGGCGCGACTGGGACGACGACCCGGGCCGACTCGAGGAGATCGAGACCCGGCTCGCCCTCTACCGTCGTTTGGCCACCCGATTCCATTGCACCCCGGACGAGCTGGCCCCTCGCCGCGATCAGGTCGAAATCCAACTCGCCACGATCGAGCAAGACGACGCCGACCTCCTCGGTCTCGACGCCCCCTTAGCTCAAGCCTGGCAGGATACCAAGGCCTCCGCCATGGCCCTCTCGGAGGCCCGGCGAAAGACCTGCAATGCCTTCGCGAAGGCCATTCAGACCCGCCTGAAGGCGGTCGGGCTTGGCGAGGCCAGACTCTCCGTGGACGTGGAGAGCAGCGAACTCGGCAACGACCCAACCGCATCCTCGCCCCCGGAGTGGGGTGTCGACCGCGTTGAGTTCCTCTTCTCGGCCAACCCCGGCGAAACCCCGCGCCCGCTCCGCAAGATCGCGTCCGGCGGCGAGCTGTCGCGAGTCACCCTCGCGATCAAAGCCGTTCTCGCGGGCGCGGACCGGACCCCAACGCTGGTCTTCGACGAGATCGACACCGGCGTCGGCGGACGCCTGGGCGCCATGCTCGGCAAGACCATGGCCGAGCTCGCCGATCACCACCAAATCATTTGCGTCACCCACTTACCGCAAATGGCCAGCTTCGCGAGCCGGCAGTGGGTCATCCGTAAGCAAGTCGATCGCGGCCGGACCACCACGACGATCCGACCGCTCGACAACAACGATCGCGTCGACGAACTCGCCGCCATGCTCCGCGGCGACTCCGCCGCCGAAGGAACCCGCCAAGAGGCACTCTCCATGCTTCAAGAGGCTCAGGAGGCCCGCTGACAGGCCCTCCGATGATGCTTGAACTCGGAGACTATCCGGGAAGTGAACACTGCCGTGAAGATGCGTTGTTTGGGTAGCCGGGGACGAGTCTTCGAGGCCCCGGGGATCGGTCCCAGGCTTGTCCCGGGGCGTCGCTTCGCTCCTCACCGGCCACCCGCCTTTCCTGATTTCACATGGCTAACTCTTATCCGGATAGTCTCTCAGTAAACTCTCATCTCAACTCAAAGCCCAGAAGTGAGCTTCTCGACGGCGCAGGCGTCAATGCGTAAGCTCACCTCTTACAACCTCGCCGATCCGCAGTTGGCCATCATGCAGCCATTGACCCTCGTTCATGTCGATCCCGATTCAATAAGCTTGGTCGCCTCCGCAAGGTCGAAATGTGGAAGCCGCTCGGCACGATCCACAATCGGAACCTCTCGGTGTACCAGTAGGACATGCTCCCTCACGACCTGCTGCCCAAGAGAACGATGAGCCATCAGCTCTCCCAATGAATTAGTGATGGCATCTGGCAGGCGATCATGGATGCTCTGTGGTTGCGTGAACCGCTGCGTTGAGAGCCGAAATCGGACGTTGCGTATCTTTGGGAATACGCTGGATTTGCTGCCAATCGTGGTGGCTACGGCAGCTTCGGCCGAAGATGGAGCCATCGCCCTCGTCATCGTGAGGCCGACCAACGGTCGAGCACCGCAACCGACTTCCGTTGGTATGGGACGACGGAATGTTCAACAATCGCCCGCCGAACCGATGCACGCCTGCAATTCGAATTGATGTGCTCAATCTTCTTGACCGCTCACTCAGGTTCGTCTTGGAGGAACAGCCGGGATCATGCGTACCACATCCATTCTAGTAAGACCATGTTGCAGGCTTATTCGTTTCAGCGTATGCTCGCCTCTTGCATTCCGATCAATGCCAGGTGGCGCTTCCATTCCAATACCGGAAAAGCCGAGGAAACCAAGGCCGGGCGGGGTGTAAGACTCGGCCGGTCATTGTGCCTTCCTTGAACAACCAAGAGGGCCAGGACACCTCGCCGGGAATCACCCATGTCGACAGACGCCGCGAATGCCAAGGAGAGACCGACCCCCTCGACGGCCCAGTCCTTGGAGCCGGGTGCGGCAGTCTTCGTTTGGATGATCTGGGCAACGATGGCCCTGAACGCGTTCGCTTTTGTCTTGCGGTTCGGCATGAACATCCCGTTCTGGGACGACTACGAGTTGCTACCCCCACTGGTCGGCCAGGAACGCTTGACCGCGAGTTGGCTCTGGACGTCGCACAACGGGCACCGGCATTTCCTCCCCCGCCTCATTCTCTTGATTGGCTACCATCTGACCGGCAACGATTTTCGCGTGGGGATGTACTTGAACGTCGCCTTTCTGGCCGCGACTTCCGCCGGTCTCATCGTCGCTGCGAAACGTCTACGAAAGAGCACCTGTTACTCTGACGCATTTTTCCCACTGATCTTGCTCAACGAAGGGCACCACGCCAACCTCCTCTGGAGCTATATGGTGGCCTTCACGCTCGGGACGGCGCTGGCTGGCTGGCTTCTCATCACGATGTTGCGATCCGATCCCAGGTCGAATCTCCGCAGTGGGTTGATTCAAGCCGCCTCCTTCGGTCTCGGGCTTTTCCTCCTTTCGCTTTGCGGAGCGAACGGCTTGGCCTTCGTCCCCGCCTTGGCAGCCTGGTCGATGGTTGCCGCCGTACTCCGCTGGCGTTCGGAGGAACGTCGTGGCCGACTCATTGCTGGGCTCCAGGTCCTGCTGACGCTCCCTGCACTTGCGGTCGTGGCCTTCTACTTCGCCTCTTCAACGCGAGCCTCCGAACACGTCGGGACCAGCTTTGGTGAGGTTGCACGGACCTGCCTTCAGTTCCTTAGCCTGGGCTTCGGGCCTGTAGCCGAAAGTCTTTGGCCGTATTCCGGCTTCGTTACCGTCTTGCTGTTCCTGGCCAGCGTCGTTCTCCTGGTCATGACTTGGTTTCGTTACCCTGGCCAGAGATTCGGAGTTATCGCCCTCCTGGCATTCCTAGCAGCGACGGCGAGCCTCACACTTGGCTTGGGCTGGGGACGCTCCGGAGAAGGAGCCCTCGCGGGCTTCCAAAGCCGGTACGTCACGATTGCCACCCCTGCATTTTTTGGCATCTATCTTTCCTGGGCACTTTATGGCCCTTTAACCTCGCGACGGTTCATTCCCTTTTGTCTCTTCGTGCTCTCTTGCGTTTTTCTTTGGCCCAACACGCAACTGGGACTCGACCATGGCCGGAGAAATCAGGCCATGGCTGCCTCTCTCGATCGCGACATCAGTTCCGGCGTCCCGATCTACCTGCTCGCCAAACGCTGTGCGCCGTTCCTCCACCCCTCGCAAGATTTGCTCGCCGAGGGCTTGCGAACGCTTCGATCGGCGAAGATTGGTCGTTTTCGCGCTCTTCAGCCCGACCCACCCTTTCACGAGGTCCCGCTCGCCCCAGAACCCGCGAGGGTAGCGCAAGGAACCTGGCGCAAGGGTTCGGCACATCTTGAAGGGATCGATCCGTATTTAATCTACGAACTCCCTGAACCGCGTCATGTTTCCGGAATCCGACTCCGCTATACGCATGCGAATCGGCGCAACACGCAGGCTCATTTCCGCTTGTCCTGGCGGCATGACCGCCAGTATGAAACGCCGCCGAATCAAACCTATGGCAACTGGGCACTCCCCACCGGGGAAGGGCGTGTGACGACCATCTGGGTCGCCGACACGATCAAGCAGATCCTCGTTCAACCCGACAACCAGCCCTGTGATTTCCGCGTCGAGGAAATCGTGTTGCTCGTCCCCCAGCGCTCCAACTCTCCCGCCCGGGCAGAGACGAGCCTACTTGCCCCCGCAGACGCCTCTCCGTTCCAAAAGAGCCGTTAAGTTCTATGGCTCAATCACCGGGAACTCGGCCACCGCGAACAGGCTGACTCTTCTCAAGGCCGGCTTCGGCCCTCTCAGTAGCCAGGCTTTGACTCAAGATCGATGGCCGCGCCATCCACCAGAGGAGGCCGCAGACGACGATGGCGTGGTCGATGCGGCCGTCCTGGATCATGGCAGGAATGGACCTGGCGGGGACGAGTTCGACGGTGAGCTCTTCGCCGTGGTCGAGTTTCAGCTCGGCGACCTTGCGGGCGTTGGTGATCAGGGCGATGATCGTCTTCGAAGACAGAATCGAGGGGTTGGTCCAGACCGAGCCGAGGAGCAGGGGAGGGTCGCCCGCGTACCCGGTTTCTTCCAGGAGTTCGCGGGTTGCTGCGGTCAGGGGATCTTCGCCGGGGTCGACGAGACCCCCCGGAGTTTCCAGGCTATCGCGGCCCGAGCCGATGCGGAATTGACGGACGAACAAGAGATGTTCGTCAGGGGTCAGCGCGACCACAGTCACCGCGTCGGCCACGTCCACAACGTAAAAGGCGTGGGCTCGGCCCGACACGCGCGAGCGATACCGCCTGCGACGGAGACTGAACAGCCAGTTCTCTTCCAGGGTCTGGTCGCCTTCGCCCGGCTCGCGAACCCAAGACGACTCAAGCTGAGAATCAGACACGACGCGATGGCTCCCAGGGCAGGAACTCGATGGGAATGCTCAAGAGAACATTCATTGACTCAGAGGTCGATGAGGATTTCCCGAAGTCTTTTGACAAGGAATGACAGGCCAAGGCCTAACTAGAGCGGTCTTCACACGGATAGCACACGAAAGCCGAAGAATGACCTCGTGCTCGAGGGGAATAAAAAGGCCGGTTGAGTGGTACTGGCGGCTTGTCCAGTGGCTCAAGCCTTGGCCCACTGGTGGACAAGCCACCAGTGCCACCCCATACGGCCATCTACATGACATCGGCTCACAGCAATGTCAATATATAGCTCCTCAAAATTACACCAGGGTCTTCCGGGATTTTTGGCGATCCGATCGCAAACGGCTCTAGTTTGAGAGCAGGAGGTCGACGACCATGGAGACGCCGTCATTATCGTGATCGCCGGTGACGTGGTCAGCGACAGCGAGGACGGCGGCGGGGGCGTGCCCCATGGCGACACCGAAGCCGGCCCCTGCGATCATGGGTAGATCGTTCATGTCGTCGCCGACGGCGCAGATCTCGGCGGGGGTGATTCCCCAGAGGCCTGCGAGTTGGAGCAAGGCATCCCACTTGCTGGCATCGTGGCGGAGGATCTCGCACATCGTCCCGACGTACCTCGGGCTCTTCTGAACGAAGGTCCGCACGCGCCCTTCCAGGACGGAGAGGACGACCTCCTGAAACTCGAGCATTGCCGGCCGGGAACCGATCGCACAGACATGATAATGGCCGGCGCTGTCCGGCCGCAGATGCCAGTCGGGATCTACGAGGGCATTTGCCGAATTCTGACGGAGGTAGTCATCGAACAGGGCGCGCCCGGTCGAGGTGAAGCCGACGAGAAAGTCGTAGTCATCCGGCCGACTGTCCAGGAACGAGAGGGCCGGTTCGTTATTGGCCTCGAAGAGCGCGAGGATGTCGGCGAGCAGGCCCGCGTCGAAATCGGCTCGCCAGAGCGTGCTGTGATTGGACGGATCCTTGACCAGCGCTCCGGAGTTGCAGACAACCGGAGCGTCGAGTCCAAGTTGTTCGGACACGAGGCGGGCACGACGGTAGCGCCGGCCAGTGCAAAGGACCGGCCGGATCCCGGCTCGATCGGCGCGGGCAACGGCTTCGGCCGTGCTCGTCCGAAGCCGCCCGCTGCTATCGAGCAGGGTGCCATCCACGTCGAGAGCCAAAATGCGGTAACGTCCGCCCATCGGCGCCTCGGCTCAGTGTTCGACGTAGGCCGCGCCGGCCGCACGACGGCCGCGAACGCTGTCCGGGAAGAGCAACTCCTGGTCGAGCGTACCATCCGCCTGGAACGGAATCGGCCCGTACTCGGTGTCGCGTGTCAGGTGGGGATGAGCCGCAACCTCCTGCTCGAGCGCCGGCGACACCCAGAGCGTGCTCAACTCGAGCGTGTTCGGGATCACCACCAGGCGTGCTTGGGTGGGATCGATCCGCCAGCACGTCTCAAGCGCGGCTTCGAAGACATGGCGATCGGTCGGCAGCGTGATCGGGATCCGCGCCCGCTCGAGGCAGCGCGAGGTGAGAGTGTTGATCTTGAACGGCTCGGGGTCGAGTTTGGAAACAAGGCGCTCGGTCGTCAGGTCGGCAAAGCCGATCCCGACGATGTTTCCATGCGTCTCTTCCGAGGCGTCGAGCACCACCAGTCGAGTCACCACGGGACGCTCGTAGTCGTTCTGGGTCTCGACCATCAAACGTCCGGTGACGTTCGGATCGATGCCCGCTCCCGAGTAGTTCTTGCCGAGTTCACCGATCGCCAGGACGTCGATCTGGTCGAACGGCAGCCGGGCCATCAGCCCTCGAGCACGGTCGAGCAGGCGGGGCTCGACGTCCAAAATCGTCTCGGGTTCGAGAGCCACGATATCGGCCGGAACGTCCTCGGCATTTTCGATGATGGCCAGTCCCAAGGCAAACTTCGTGTGCGAGACCAGGTGGCGACCCACGGCCGGGAGGACTTCCTTCAGCCCCCTCAATCCGAGCATATGGACCTGCTCGGCCCCTTGCTGCTTGCCGAGACCGATCACCAGCATCTTGACAACACCCGACTCGTACGTCGCGTGGAAGTCGGTGTGCGGCTTGACCCGGTTCAAAAGGACGATGCCGTCGGCTTCGTAGGCGTTCTTATCGAAGTAGATGGGCAGACCGATCGGACTGGTACCGACGACGACGGTATCCATGTCGGTTCGGACCTCGACCCCCATCGTTTCGGGTGTCACCCGATAGCCGGCCAGAAGCTCGCGCTGGCCTTCCGCCGTGGCACCACCGTGGCTTCCCATGGCGGCGACGATGAAGGGCTGAAACCCCATTTCCTTGAGGGCGTCGACCGCCGCGCGGGCGATCGTTGGGATCACGGTGATCCCTCGGCTGCCGACTCCGACCGCGATCCTGCCGCCCGGTTTGACCCGTTCCTTGAGACGGCTTTCGAGGATCAAGCGGCGAACGGTCCCCGGCACGTCGGCCAGGCGAGGCTGCGGGATCGATTGACGGACACGCGCCAGCGGGGGAAATGACATCCGACGGGATCCTTAGTACGATGGACGCGGGAGTCGTGGCGACGCCAAAAAGGGGGGAGTACGGCCCTTAGATTCCTCACTTTATAAGACGCCGGATGGAGGCGTCAATCGGTCGACTCCGCAAGGCAGGATGATTGCAGGGTTACGAGGTTTGGCGATGGACCCTCGGAGGACAGGGCTGGCTTGTCCTCTCGAGAATCGAAGCTTGCGCCTCGCTTGGGGATCGGATCCAGGATGAAAACGGCCGTGGTCGTCCTCTCCCGCAATGGGCTCCAACTGGCCCGCCGACTCCGAGAGGGGCAGGGAGACGAAGTGACGATTTTCGCTCCTTCGTGCGTCGTTGACGTGTGCGGAGGGCAGGGGGAGGATACCCAGGGTCTGCCGTCGTCACCCTCGAGCCGCTTCTTTGCGACGTCCGAAGCTGGGGAGTTCGGTTGGGTCGGGCCTTTGCGCACAGTCTTTCCTACGATCTGGGAAGAGCATCAGGCCATCGTGGCGGTGATGGCGGTGGGGATCGTCGTCCGGCTCTCGGGACCGCTTCTCGGCGATAAGCGACGAGATCCTGCCGTGGTCGTCGTGGACGACGCGGGGCGTTTCGCCGTGAGCCTCCTGGGCGGTCATGGCGCGGGGGGCAACGCCCTGGCGCAGGCGGTGGCCGAAACCCTGGGCGCCGTTCCGGTTATCACCACGGCCAGCGAGGCGCGCGGTGTTCCGGCCGTCGACCGGATCGGCCTTGAATTCGGCTGGACGATCGAGCGCGCCGAGAACCTGACCCGGGTGGCCGCGGCCGTGGTCCGAGGCGAAACCGTCGCCGTCTGGCAAGACGCCGGATCGCCCGACTGGTGGCGTTCCTTCGGTCCTTGGCCCCATCATTTCACGCGTCTGCATTCTTGGAATCAACTCGCCACGCTCGAACCCCGAGCCCTGCTGGTCATCAGCGACCGGATCTTGCCGCAAGATCTGCCCGGCAAATCGACCGTGGTCTACCGTCCCCCTTCGCTCGTTGCGGGGATCGGCTGCCGACGAGGAACCACGACCGAGACCATCACGCAGTGGGTCGACCACGTTTTTGCCGTACGAGGGCTGGCCCACCAGAGTTTGGCGGCCGTGGCGACCGTGACGCTGAAGGCCGACGAACCGGGACTCCTCGCCTTCGCCAGCGAGCGAGGGGTTCCCCTCGTGGCATTTCCCCCTGCGCAACTGGCCAACCAGCCCGGGATCGAAACGCCGAGCGAGCGGGTGCGAGCGAAAGTCGGCATCCCGGCCGTGGCCGAGCCCTCGGCACTCCGGGCCGCGGGCGCTTCACGCCTCCTCGTGCCCAAACAAAAAGGGCCCGGTGTCACCGTGGCCCTGGCTCGACGAACCTAGCCGTTTTGTATCCGGAGGCGAGAGATTCTTGCTCCTCCACAGAGGGCGGCCGCAACCCGCGGTACACTCCTACTGGAGGTTATAACGCTGGTTCAGGCAGCATGCGCTCAGGAGGATCGTCAGGACGGGATCGAGGGCGGCGCGAGCGGCGTCATCCAGCGTCGGTAGGCCGTCCAGCATCGCGACGACCTTCGTTCGGTCGTAGAAGGGCAGGGAGGCGATCGCCGGGCCACGCAGGGTGTCTTGCATCAGTTCGTACAGCCGCTCGCCCGGCATAAGGGCGGCGGGGGGCGCGAGGAAGGGATGCTTCTGCCGCCCGTAGACGGTCGCCGTTAGCACCGGTTTGGCGGCCTCACGCAGCACGTACTTCTCCGTCATCCCCCGGATCTTCTGGGTGATCGGCAGGTCGCGGACCAGTTCAACCACATGGTGGTCCAGGAACGGCAGTCGACCCTCCACCGAGTGCGCCATCTCCATCCGGTCGCCCAGAACGGACAGGATGTAGCTGGGGAGCGATGACTTGGACCACAGATACAACGACTGGTTCAACGGCTCACGGCCGATCATCTGTCCCGCCACGTCCAGGTTGTTGAGAAAAACCCGGTAGGGATCGCGCTCGGCGAACTCGGCGGCGAACTCCGACGCGAACAAGCTACGGAGCCGAGTCGCAGCGGCAGCGGGACCCTCCAGCATCGCAGGCACGAACCCAAGAGCCCGGCGCACGCTCGCGAGCATTGGCTCTTCGCCATCGGCTTGCAGGAAGCCACGCGAGACCGTATTGCTCGCCCACATCTGTTCGAGAAGTTGCTGGACCACCTCAGGATCTTGCCCCTGGGTGTTATATAAAAGCATGTCTCGACGAAACGGTGGATAACCGGCCAGAATCTCGTCCGAGCCCTCTCCGGTCAGCACCACCTTATAGCCTGCATCTCGCACCGCACGGCTCAGCAGGTACTTCGCCACACCGTGCGCGTTGAAGCAAAGCGTCTCCGTCTGCCAGATCGCATCCGCGAAGTGGTCCGCAAGGTCCGATTGACGGATCGGGATCGGGTGGAAGTTGGCCCCGACATGCGCCGCCATCTCACGAGCAATGGCCCCCTCATCGTAATCGGCTTGATCAAAAGTCAGTGTGAAGGCCTCGACCGGATCGCTTCGGTGCTGCGCCGCCAGGCCCAGCACGGCACACGAGTCGATCCCGCCGCTGAGATAACAGCCCACCGGCACATCCGCCCGTAGACGAATCCGGACCGCCTCGTCCAAAGCCTGGCGGAACCGCTCGGCGTACTCCACATCGGAGGCGATCGACGGGGTGGCACGGGCCACTGGGTAGTCGAAGTCCCAGTACCGCACGAGCCGAACTTCGCCTCCGGAAGCGGACAAATAGTGGCCGGGCGGCACCGGGTAAATACCTTCGAAAAGGCTCCGATCCTGAGGGAGTATCGAGAGGAAGTGGTTAGCTTGGAAGAACGCGGCGTGGTCCCAACGGGCGGGCACACCCGCTGCCAGCAGCGCCTTGATCTCGGACGCCAGGTACAGCGTCCCACCCCGCACCGTGTAGAAAAGCGGCTTGATGCCGAAGCGATCCCGAGCGGCAAACAGCGTGTTGTTGGGACCGTCCCAGAGCACAAAGGCGAACTCGCCCCGCAACTCGCGCAAGCAGGCTGTGCCAAAATCCTCGTAGAGGTGAAGAGCGATCTCACTGTCCGAGCGAGTGCGGAGGCGGTGGCCTCGCCCCTCGATCTCGCGTTGCATTCGCTCATAATCATAAAACTCGCCGTTGACGATAATCCGAAGTCGCTCGTCCTCGTTGGCGATCGGCTGATCGCCTGTGGTCAGATCGATGATGCTGAGCCGGGCATGCCCCAACCCGACCCGACGATCAGCGGAGCACCACGTGCGCTGACCATCCGGTCCACGGTGGGACAGTCGCATCGTCGCCCGTTCCAGGGCATCGGCCGAGACCTCCTCGCGCGCCGAAAACATCGCCACGATCCCGCACATGCCACATCCTCGTTTTGGCTTCGGGTCTCACGGTCGAGTTGCAACCTCGGAGGCTCGACTCCTTGACCTCCGATAAGGCCTTGCGAAAAACATCCTCCAAACTCTTCATCCTTTTTGTCGGATCTACCCAATCACTGGAGACACGGAGGACCAGCCTCCATCGTGCGGCGGCCTTCGCCAGAGGAAGGTCGCCGCCTTGCTGCAACTCCTTGACTCATTCAACGCGGCGCAAGGACGTACAGGTACAGCGGTATCTGAGCAACACTCTCGGACAAGCGGGCGGCGTGCGAGGACAGAGATGGGTGGCCGACTCGCACCACGTTCGTAAGATTCACCTTCTTCCAGCACCAACCCCCAAGCCATAACCCACGAACAAGTACAAATGTCACCGTAGTGTTCACAACAGCCTTCTGGTGGAGGGCACCAACGCCTTCGTCCCCCTTCGACAGACCTGCTACTTCTCACCGATGACGTGACATCGCCCACGAGCGATGCCGTCCAGGTGTTCGTGGGGCGAACAGCCTTGGACGGCATCGCTCGTCTTTTCGTCGTCGTCTCGGTTTGAGGTGATCGTCAACCGCCTCTCGATGAATTGACCGAATCCCTGGGGCGATCCACCGCGATCAGGAGGAGACGTCGCTCCGCTCACCACGAATAGTAGGAAGGCGGGGCAATCGTCGGCGGCGACGGGGGGCCGAAGGCCGGGGCATAAACCCCGAACGGCGGAGCCGGTGCAGGGGCTCCAGGGATCGCGAAGGTGTTGTAGTACGAAGCCCCGTACGTGTACCCGGGCGCGACGAGACCAGGTCGCCAGAGACCGACGCCGAACCGCCCCGGGGCGAGGCCATACGGAGCGTAGCCGTAGCCATAACCGACGCCAAACGGCGACGAGAAGGTGGTATAGGTCCGCGGCATCCCGTATGTGGCACTTCCGTAGCTGGTCCCATAGTAGCCGGGTGCGCTGAAATACGGATTGAGACGCAACGGAGTCGCCTCAACCACCTGAGCATCCGCCGACGCACTCGTCAAAACCACCGCTGCGATAACAGCGAACCCACTCAGATGCCGACGCATGGTCTTTCCTCACTCAAGTGGCCACTCACAACCACAATCGCCTTCCCAATCCCCCCGGTCCATTCCCCCGCGAATGGTGATCGAACTTCCTCTCCCACAACTGGGAAAGATCATGCTCTGAAACCGAGGGCCGAAGCGAACCGAACAAAACTCAGGTCGCGTTACGTTACGTTTCTTGCTCCATTGTACGGTATGCTTGAACGGTGAGCGGCCCCGTCACAAAAAAAATACGAGGCGACAGAGAAACCACGAGGGTTCCCCTCCCGCCTCGAGCCGACGTTCGCAGTGATCTCCGAACCGGAAGGATCACCAGCGCCACACAGGCACACTGCGCCAGCTTCTACCGAACAAACCGGGCCTCATGACATAGGTAACAGGCGCAGAGCCGTAGTAAATCTGGTTCTGGTAGGGAAGCCCGTAATAGCTTGTGCCGTAATAGCTTGTCGCGGGCGCCGCGTAGCTTGTGGCGGACGCCGCGTACCTCGTGGCTGGCGCCGCGTACCTCGTGGTGGGCGCCACGTAACTCGTGATGGGAGCCACGTAACCCGAGTAGCCCGAGCTATATGTGGTCGCCTCCATTGGGGCACTGTAGTAAGAGGAATACAGCGTACCCGCATAGGGATAACTATATCCCGTCCCATAACGGTAGCTTGTCCCATAGCCGTAGCCGCTAGCCATAGGCTGGCCGGTCGTAACCCATTGGCTTGGATAGGCATTCCCCACGGAATACAGGACCTGGGCGTTCGCGATCGACGCTGTTCCGAACAGGATCCCACCGGCAACCAGCCATCCCAACAATCGATTCCTCATAATTGATCTCCTTTCATGCACCTACATGCGGAGGTAACGCCCGATCAAGGGCGCCCACCCCCATCCGTAATTTCGCCGCTCGCGCGGCATTACGCCGCAGATAATGTGCCAAAACATCTCGAATTGACTTTTGTCATCATTATTCGGATCGTAAACGATTCCGCGGTTTTGACGGAGCGGCACGCCCGGATTTCGACCAAATTTTGGTCACCCCAAATAATTTATTGCCGACTACCGAAGATCAATTGCAGGCACCCGAAATAGCGGGTATGGTGTTTTGGACGAAAATGCGCTCCTTTGGGTTTCAGACCTACCCGGGCGACAAGGGAAGGCGGAAGGACAGGGGTCATGGCGTTGGCAGGAGAAACGAGCGGGGGGCGTCGATCGCTCGAGGAAGTGCATGGGTCCGTCTCCGTAGCCCAACGCCACCCGTTGAAGCGGCTCTTCGCGTTCCTGGGTCCGGCGTACCTGGTCAGCGTGGGCTACATGGACCCGGGGAACTGGGCTACCGACCTGGAGGGAGGGGCTCGTTTCGGCTACGCCCTGGTCTGGGTTCTCTTGATGTCGAACATGATGGCCGTGCTCTTGCAGAGCCTGGCCGCTCGACTGGGCGTGGTGACCGGCCACGACCTGGCCCAGGCCTGTCGTGCGGAGTATTCGCGGGGGGTCAACGCGATCCTCTGGCTGCTGGCCGAGATCGCGATCGCCGCGACCGACCTGGCCGAGGTCTTGGGGACGATCATCGCCCTGAAGCTTCTCTTTGGCATGCCCCTTTTGTGGGGCTGTGTCGTGACGGCGTTCGATACCTTCGCGCTCTTGTGGTTGCAGCGGTGGGGAATGAGGGCGATGGAGGCCATGATCCTCGTGCTGGTCGCGACGATCGGCGGCTGCTTCCTCGTCGAAATCTTCCTCGCGCGCCCTGATGCAGCCGAGGTGCTCCAAGGCTTCCGACCGAGTCTTCCCCACGGAGCGCTCTATGTCGCCATCGGCATTCTGGGTGCGACGGTCATGCCGCACAACCTGTACCTGCACTCGGCCCTGGTCCAGTCGAGGCGCATCGGGAGCGATCTGGCAAGCAAGGTCACCGCTTGCCGTTACAACCTGATCGACTCAGCGATCGCACTCAACGCCGCCTTCTTCGTGAACGCCGGGATCCTGATCTTGAGCGCGGCCACCTTTCACCGAAACGGGGTCGAGGTCGCCAGCATCGAAGACGCATACCGGCTCCTGCCCTCGTTTCTGGGCACGCTGGCCCCGATTCTGTTTGGAGTCGCCCTTCTCTGTGCCGGCCAGAGTTCGACTTTGACCGGTACCCTGGCCGGGCAGATCGTCATGGAGGGTTACCTCCACATCAAGATCGCTCCCTGGCTCCGTCGCCTGCTGACGCGAACGATCGCACTGTTGCCCGCGGTCCTCGTGATCTATTTCGTCGGCGAAGGAGCCACTCAAGAGCTGCTCGTCCTCAGCCAGGTTGTTCTGAGCCTCCAACTTTCCTTCGCGGTGATCCCACTGATCCACTTCACCTCGAACCGGCGGAACATGGGAGCTTTGGCCACTCCCTGGTGGGCCCAGGGCTTGGCCTGGCTCACGGCGGCGATCATCGTGGCCCTCAACGGCAAGCTCGTGCTCGACGAGATCGGAGAATGGGTCGGCTGGGCGGCCGGGTCGGGAATGGCGCTGGGTCCCATCCCCCTTTCTTGGATCGTCGGGGGGTTCCTCTATGGGCTGAGCTTGGCGATCGGCGCATTGCTGCTCTGGGTGACGCTCAAACCTTGGATTCAGCCTTCTCCCGCCTGGACACCGGCCCCGAGCGTGGAGCTCGATTGGGCGGATCTGCTCCGCCCCCGGGCCCTGCACGTCATCGGCGTGGCGCTCGAGCACAACCCGGGGGATACCGAGATCCTGAACCGAGCCCTCGGCCTTGCTCAACCGGGAGCGACCGACCTCGTTCTACTCCACGTGGTCGACACACCCATGACCCGGATCTACGGCGACGAGACCCTCGACCGCGAAACCAACGCTGATAGTCGCTACCTGGCCGAAATCGTCCAGGTACTCGGAGCGATGGGGTATCCCGCCCGCGCGGTCCTTCTCTATGGGCCCGACCGCGCTGGGGAACTCGTCCGTCAACTCAAACGAGAGCCGGTGGACCTGCTGGTCGTGGGTTCGCACGGCCACGGCCTGGTGCGTGACCTACTCTTTGGGCAGACGGTGGACAAGGTCCGGCATGGTTTGGAGATTCCCATGCTGATCGCCCGCCCCGATCGCGCGCTGAGCTCCCCCGAGACAACCAAGCCAGGCTCCTCGGTCCCCGCCGCCGACTCTCGCACCGACCTGACACCATCGTCATTTGCCTCGCGGATCAGCGCGGGAGAGATCCCGCCCCCCCCTCGAGTCTGATCGGTGACGATCGCCCGGACCGTTTCAGACTGGGCCGTCACCCGGAAATGGCCGGAATCGGAACCACGGAAAGCACGAACGATCACGGAAGCTGAGAATTTCCGCAAACAGAAATTCCTTCCGTGAACCTTGAGCAGGGAAGAGGAAACTCTCCAGCCGATCGCTGGTATCGAGGAAACATCGTAGCGTTTCCCTTGCCGTGCTCTTCCGTGGTTCCTCTTTTCTGGAGGGCGTCCCAAGGGGGGTGCCACCCGCAGGGTGGGACAACACCGGCCGCCTTCGTACCCCGGAGGGGAGTCGGCCATGCCGCGGACGGTGTCTCTGCCCAACGCCTCGGTCGATCTCGATCCGCATCAGAAGCGGACGACCGCGAACGCCAGAACCAACATGATGATGATGGTCACCACGAACACGGACATGGCGATGAGGTATTGCACACGATCGTTCGGGGCACTCGCCACGTCGGGTTCGCCGGACGAAAAGGACGGCCGCAGAGTGTTCACGGCGATCGTCGGTTCACGCATTTCCACCGGTCTGCTGATCCGCTGTGGTTCCGCGACCGGCGTCGGCTGACGCACCTCGCTCGGGTTCGGAAAGCTCGGACGATCCGACTCAGCACTTGGCTCCGGGATCGCCTGACGGGCCTCACTAGGAGGACTCGAACGAAGTGCCTCACTCGCTCGATGCGACTCCCCTCCGTTCCCCGGACTCCAGCGATGCCCCTCGCCCCCCCCGGAGTGCGAACGATGCAACTCGCCCCGCGAACTCGAATGCGGCGCGTGATCGGAGCCCCGCCGCGTCCGGCTCCGACCGCGCCGGTACACCCAGTTCTCGAACGACTCCGTGCAATGCGGACAGAGGTTCAGCGAGGGGCGTTCGTCATGGAGGGGTCCGGATTCAACCCGAACCAGGGAAGTCACCCGATTCATTGGATCGTTGCAACGATCACATTTCGTTATGGTCTCATTCATCGATTCAGCTCATTCATTAGAGGGGGGAAGAACCGGATGAGACCAGAGATCTCAGCCGAGCACGAGCCTCAATGGTGGTACTCCACCCCTGTCGGCACGCCAGGCGGAAGGAACGCAGCATTCTTAGAAAGCTCGCACCATCCCTCAGCAGAAATAAGCGACAGCTCGCTCGCTGAGGGCGGAAGTACGACTCACAATGATATCGGCTCCCCGGGTCGCAGGATCCCACGCTCACCGTGCGAAGCCCCAGGACACCAGGGATGGCCTCAACACAGCCGATTTCACTCTACGGGTTGGACCGACGACGCAGTAAGGCGGTTGGAAAGCACTCGACTAATCTCCCGGAGAGTAAGTGGACTACGCACAATGCGGCGAAATGTGACGACGAACGCAAGACCCAAGCACTTCGGAGCGACCAGGATCTGCCGATTGATCAGGAAATTCTACGTAACTCGTTTTCGCACCAAAGATTGACCACAACCGGCCCTCTCCCTTAGAATGGCCTGGATCTTGCTGAAAGAGACGTTTCGGAAGCGAGCCGCGTTCACACCGTTAAGACGCGATGGCGATCACGTATTACAAGCGGTTCCGGATGGAGATCGACCTCGACGACTCGCTCTTTCCCACCGTGCTACCACCCTCGTTTTCGTGGGTGTCGTGGGAGGAGTCGCTGGTCGACCAGCACGCTGAGGTCAAATACCTCAGCTTTCGAGACGAGATCGATGCGTGCGTATTCCCCTGTTTGGGCGATCGCAACGGTTGCCAACGCCTGATGCGAGAGATCCGGCGCAAGCCTGGCTTCCTCTCCTCGGCCACCTGGCTGATCGCCTGCCCATCCGGTTACGTCGGCACCGTCCAAGGAGTGATGGATCGAGGACCGATCGGGGCCATCCAGAACCTGGGAGTCATCCCGGCCTATCGCGGCCAGGGGCTCGGCCGCGCGCTGGTTCGCCAAGCTCTTCATGGATTCTACGAGGCGGGCTTGCGTCGCGCCTATCTTGAGGTCACGGCCGAGAACTCAGGCGCCGTTCGGCTTTACCGCAACGTCGGATTCCGACGTGCCAAAACTCTTTATAAAGCGGTCGATGGATGACTCTCGTTTCTCCGAGCTTCGGCACCGTTTCGGTCGTGTCCGAGGCGATCCGGATCGAGCTTGGAATCCGAGATTCGGGAAAAGAGGGATGGCCGGGCGACGGGTTTTCCAGGTCCCAGGGTTTGACCGTTGCGAAGTCCCGGGACCTCGAAGACTCCCCTCCAGTCACGCACGAAGCGTATCGTTTCCATCGAAAATCCCTATCGAAGCCGCCTCTCAAGGCCAGGGCGACCTGGATTCGTACCAACTCTCAGCGACCCCGCAATCCCCGCGTGTGATCGGGGGCGGGGCTTGGCGCGGCCCCTACCGATGGGCCATAACCCAAGGAATTCACGACGATCGACGTTTCGAGACCGCCTGGGATTCCGCACCGCGACAATCCCAGGTAGAAAACGGTCTGCGAACTTCGATTGAGCCACAGGATTCCCACGACCTCTCCGAAGCACGCAAGCTTCTCGAGAGAACCGAGCGATCCTGGCCGTGTCGGATCGACGACCCGTTTTGACGGAATTTTCCGATTTGCCCCGAGGTTCCCCGTGCCCGACGCTTCCCTGATCTCGCAGCATCAATACCCCAACGGCCTGGTCTTGGTCGCCGAGTCGATGCCGGGGGTCCAATCGGCGGCCTTTACGTTGCTCCTGCCGGCGGGGTCGGCGTACGAACCGAGCGACCGCTCGGGAGCGGCCTCCATGCTCTCGGAGTGGATCACCCGAGGCGCTGGCGACCGTAACAGCCGCGAACTCCTCAGCGCCCTCGACAACCTTGGCGTCAGCCACGGCGAGAGCGCCCAAACGTTACACACGAGCGTCGCCGCGGCCACCCTCGGCCGGAACCTGCTGCCGGCGCTGGAGATCTTCGCCGACGTCGTGCTCCGTCCTCATTTCGATGACGAGGAAGTCGAGCCGATCCGGGCCCTGGCGCTCCAGAACCTCCGGAGCCTGGAGGACGACCCCGGCACCAAGGTCATCTACGAGCTCCGGCGGCGCCATTTCCCCGACCCCTGGGGCCGCCCATCGCCGGGAACTCCGGAAGGGATCTCCGCCCTGACGCCGGACGACCTGCGTGCTTTCCACCGCAGCGCCTACCGCCCCAACGGCGCGATTCTCGGCGTCGCCGGAGCGATCGACTGGCCGGTGCTCCGCGATGCCATCGGCCGGCTCTTCGAGTCCTGGAAGCCGCAAACCGTACCGAGCGTTCAGGAACGCGCCACCGGCCCGGCTCGCGACCACATCCTGCGCGAGACGCAGCAGATCCAGATCGCCTTGGCCTATCCCACCGCGACGGTCTCGAGCCCGGACTACTACCGAGCGCGTGCGGCCGCCGCAATCCTCGGTGGTTATTCCTCGGCCCGGCTCTTCACCGAGGTTCGCGAGAAGCGGGGCCTCTGCTACTCGGTCTACGCCAGCTATGAAAGCCAGCGCGACCGGGCCGCGATCCTCTGCTACGCCGGCACGTCCGCCGACCGCGCCCAGCAAACCCTCGACGTCACGCTCGCGGAGCTCGATCGCCTCGCCAAGAACGGGGTCGAGCCCGAAGAGCTCGAGACCATGAAGGCCGGCCTCAAGAGTTCGTTGATCATGGCCCAGGAGTCGAGCATGAGCCGCTCGGCCTCACTGGCCTCCGACTGGTTCCACCTGAACCGCGTCCGCTCGCTCGACGAGATCTCGGCGGCCCTCGACGCCCTGACCCCCGAAGCCGTCAGCCAGTATGCCGCCACTCAGGGCAACCACGACCTGACGATTCTGACTCTCGGGCCTAATGCCTTGGTTATGCCGCTGACTTGAGTCAGCGAGTCATAACAACGCACAAGTGTTCTCATAAGGTTGCTGGCACGGCGAGGTCGTTCTTTGAAGCATGTTCGTCACGAAGACGACCAGTCGACTCACTTAAATGAATAATGCTCCCGAAAACCGTGTCAGCTCCCTTATGCAGGCCAGGATCGACGGAGGTGCCTTGTGGATCTCTGCCAGTGTCATCGCTGGAGTCGGTCGTTAGCGCTACTAGGTCTGGTCGTAATTTTGGGCGGATCGCTTTCTGCCTTTGCTGAAGCGCCCCAACAACTTCCCCCCGGCACGGTCTCGGGAAAGGTCGTGGATTTCGGCGGCAAACCCATCGCAAACGCTCGAGCCTGGATCGAGACGCATGATGAATCCACCAAGAGTCTAAGAGTCCAGACCGAAGGACTCACGGACGCTGAAGGCCGGTTCCGCCTCGGCCCCATGGAGCCGGTTTACCGTAGTGGCTATCCCCTCATGATCGAGGCACCTGGCTTCGCAATGCTAACGATGCCTACCTGGACACTGACCGTCTACCCTGGCCACGATCATGAATGTCTTGTCGTAGGGCAGGCCTTGGCCTGCCTGGGCTGTCCGCGAGAGCCTCGGCAGGCCAAGGCCTGCCCTACAAAAAACTTGCCGGATGCTCCACGAACAGGCATTTTATTCCAGAACTGACACCTTACGGCCGTCGTTTGCCGGGCGTACGGAGAGCGGATCAACCGGACGCCTGTTCAAATCTGCCTTCAAGCATGACAATAACCCCTCTTTTATTTTCTTGAAAGACGTTGGATTAACCGATGCGATTCCACCATACTGTCCTTGATAACGGCCTTCAGGTCATCGCCGAGCTGAACGATCAGGCGCACTCGGTCGCCTCGGGATTCTTCGTCAAGGCGGGCAGCCGCGATGAAGCCCCTGAAGTCGCGGGGGTCTCCCACTTCCTGGAGCACATGATCTTCAAAGGGACCCCCAGGCGCGACGCCCTGGCGGTCAATCGCGACTTCGATCGCGTCGGGGCCAAACACAACGCACAGACCTCCGAAGAAGACACTTTTTATCACGTGACGTGTCTCCCCGAATACCTGCCCCGCGCCTTCGACGTCCTCTCCGACATCCTCCGCCCGAACCTGGCCGAAGTCGATTTCGACACAGAGAAGCAGGTGATCATCGAAGAAATTCGCATGTACCTGGATTCTCCGATGTCCGTCGCCTACGAGGCTGCCAAGGCCTCGCACTTCGGTCCGCACCCTCTAGGCCAGAGCATCCTGGGCACCGTCGAATCGATCACGGCGCTCAAGGTCGAGCAGATGCGCGAATACTTCGCGAAGCGCTATAGCCCAGCGAACATCGTGCTGGCCTTCGCCGGCAAGACCGACTGGGACCACGTGGTCGAACTTGCCAGGACGCACTGCGGCTCCTGGCAAGGGGGAGAGGCGACCCGGCAAGCCGTACAGCCGAAGGGGACCGGCAGCTTCCAGGCCCTCCTCCGTGCGGATGACCAGCAGCAGACCGTCATCGGCGTCGCCGACGCTCCGCCCCTGGAGAGCGCTGATCGCTACGCCGCGCAGCTCCTGGCCACCGTGCTCGGCGACCACACCGGCTCTCGGCTCTACTGGAGCCTGATCGATCCAGGTTATGCCGACGGCGTCGACGTCTCCTACCAGGACTATAACCAGGCCGGTGCCTTCTTCACCTTCCTGAGTTGCGAGCCCAGCGAGACTCAGGCCAACCTGGCTCGGATCTCGGAAGTCTACCGCGCCGCGATGTCCGGCGATCTGACCGACGAGGAACTCACACAAGCCAAGAACAAGGTCCTGGCGCGCTCGGTCCTCCGGAGCGAACGGCCGATGGGACGGCTCGCCTCGCTCGGCTTCCACTGGACCTACCGCCGTGAGTACGTCTCCGTCGCCCACGAGCTCGAGGCCTTCTCCAAGGTGACGCTCGACGACCTGCGCCGGGTCTGCGCCCAGTGGCCACTGCTGCCCATGACCATCGTCTCGGTCGGTCCAACGACCGATGTCCATCCGCCGAAGTGAGCGAGCCAGGGGTCAACGGAGGCTTGACGATGAGCACAACCACGCGAATCAGCCTCGAGCAATACGACGAAATGATCCGCCAGGGAGCCTTTCTCCCCCGTGAGGAGCACCGCGTCGAGTTGATCTACGGTGAGATCTCTCCCATGAGTCCCATTGGCCCCATTCATGACTGGATCGTCGACCTGCTGGCGGAGTGGAGCATACTCACTCTTCCTCAAGGAGCCGCGAGGGTCAGGGTTCAGGGATCGTTCGGAATTCGCGAGTTCGACAGCGCTCCGCAGCCGGACTTAGCCTGGCTCCGGAGAAAGGACTACACCCGGGAGCGACCACGTCCCGAAGACGTCCTCCTTGTCATCGAGGTCGCGGACAGCAGCCTGCCCAAAGATCGAGGCCTCAAAGCCGAACTCTACGCCAAAGCCGGAATCACGGACTACTGGATCGTGAACCTGCCGGGGCGTTGCGTCGAGGTGCGCCGAGAGCCTCGAGACTCGAAATATCGTCAACTGGAGATCTTCGGGATAGGCCAGGAAGTTGTGCCCTTGGCCTTCCCCGAAATCACGCTATCGATTTCAGACCTCTTTCCTGAATAAAAGATCGTGGCGTAAATTCTGATGCGTATCGTCAGCTTACTCCCTTCGCTCACTGAGTTGGTCGCCGCCCTGGGGCATGTTGACGACCTCGTGGGTGTGACTCACGAGTGCGACGAGCCGCCCGGCGTCGAAAAACTCCCCCACTTGACGCGTAGTCCCATTCCGACCGCCGCGTCGAGCGGCACGATCGACACGATGGTGGCGGAGCAGGGGGGGAGTCTGTATGAGCTCGACGACCGCTTGCTGGCCGAGCTCCGGCCCGATCTGATCCTGACGCAGGAACAGTGCGACGTCTGCGCAGTCAACGAGGCGACGGTTCGCCGCACGGCATCGAAGCTACCGGGTTCGCCTCACGTCGAAAGTGTGAACCCGGTCAATCTCGCTGGTGTTCACGCCGTTTTTCGCCGCGTCGGCGAGTTGCTCGGAGCCCGCGACCGGGCCGAGAGCTTGATTGCCACGTTCGAATCCACCGCGGCCGAGATCGCTCGACGTCGTCAAGGGAAAACTCCGCGCCGGGTGCTCCTGCTCGAGTGGTTCGATCCCCCTTTCTGCTCGGGGCACTGGAACCCCGAAATCGTGGCCCTCGCTGGAGGAGTCGAAGTGATCGGCAACGCTGGCGAGCGATCGCGACGCATTTCCTGGAGTACGATCGCCGAGTCGAACCCCAGCCTGATCCTGCTCTCCTCCTGTGGATTCAAACTCCATCAACTCAGGGCGGAACTCCCTCTACTCCAGGCAAAGGCCGAGTGGTCAGGCCTGGAGGCCGTGTCGGAGGGTGCTGTCGTCCTGATTGATGGCACCGCCTATTTTTCGAGCCCGAGTCCTCGGCTCGAAGCCAGCCTGAGAATCGCCGCCGCCGCGATCGATCCGGGATCGTGTGCCGACCTCGCCCCATCAAGCGGCTGGGACTGGTTGCGGTAGCCGCGCGTCGGTTCCCGCCTGTCGCCACAGCGAAGTCAGCGAATGTGAGTGCGCCCTGAACTGCCGCCGTATGTTCGGCCAGTTTGAGGTACAGGTGACCGCTCCCGTAGCGAAACTCGCTGAGTTCCGTCCGGTCCCCCTGTTGCTCGCTTTGGACGAGACGAATGAAACAAGCGGGCCTATCCAGCCGTCGGCCGCGTGGCCGGCGGAACGATCATCGGTGCGGAGAAAAATCAGCCGAACTGTCGATATCATCATGCGTTCGCCCAGGGGAGGAAGGCCCGCTTGAGAGGCGTCTCTCCCGTCGTCATCCGGACCGCTTCGCGGCGGCTTTCTTGGCTTTGACGGCGTCCGTGTAGGCCTTGTACATGGACTTCCAGTTCCGACCGTTCGCATTGAGGAACTGTTCGGACTTGGTCTTGTAGATTTCGAAGATTGCGGAAATCTCCTTCATGTTCTTATAATCCACCGCCTCCTCTCGGGCCTGCTTGAGGAAGCCCAGGATCGCGGCCTCTTCCTCCGGTTTGAGATCGGGCACGATCGCGCGGTATCCCTTCATGGTGAACGGGACCTTGCCGATGGTGTACTTGTCGAGGATCGCTTCGACTTGTTCGGGACTTAGATCCTTCCGGAGACCGGCCATCAGATTCTCGTGGACGGAGGCGGGAATCGCCGAGTCGGCGATCACCTGGCGGTCGAGATTGTTGAGGCGGTTGCCGGTGACGGGGTTGATGCCCGCAGGCACGGTGTTGAAGGAGTGCTCGTTGTGCCAGTCGCGCACAGCCCTCAGATGGGTCACGATCACCTCCTTCAGCCTCGCTTCCCTGGCGGGGTCGTCAAGCTTGAGCGACGCTACCCATTCGCCGGCTCTCTTCGCCTGCTCCATGTCCGACCTGGCCGCGGCGTCCGCACCCGTCGGAGAACCGGCGGGGGGCGGGCTCTGACCATAGGCCGGGCACGAAATAATTAGGGCACTCAGGAGCGATGCAGGGACGAAACGAATGACTCTCATCTTGATTTCTCGAAGTCGGGAAGTAAGAAGTAGCCCCTTACGTTCAGCGGCCTGACGGCTGATCCACGGAATGGGCAGTCAGGGCCAAGCTCGACCCGATCGACTTCGTACCTTCGTGCGGGAGAGCCGAATCGCTTCGCGCGTGTTACCGTCCGCGACGAGGGTCGGTCAGGTTAAGCCGCCTCATCATAATGCCTGGTGTGCAGCAATCGGTAAATCTAAAAGTTTTTGAAAGGGTCTTGCCATCGGACCCCCGCGCAACGCATGATGACCCGCGATCGGGGTAGATCATGCCTCGATCTTGAGTGTGAGGTCTCACACCGATGGCGTGCGCAAATCCGATACCCCTGCCGACAAACCTGGGGCAGGGGATCCTCGCTTCATGTCTCCTCGGCTGGCCGATGACGAATCCGGAAGAGCGGTTCGCGCAACACTGGCCCGAGATGAAAACGCTTTTCCGTGACTCTATATACAGGAGTTGCCCCCATCTCGAAGGCAAGTCGATCGTGGTCGCGCGAGAGAACTTGGCATTCCTCGATGGTGAGTCGCCCCTGAGAGGAGTGACTATCATCATCGGCCCGCCGAGGTCCCGAAGATCCCGTTCCTGCTATGGTCCTGAACGCGCGAGACGACCGTCCAAGTCGCCTCTCTCCCACAAGCCGCGGCACCTCGTTGGAAAGGAATTCATACCTATGAAATTTCTCAATCCTCCAGGCTCGGCCCTGTCTGGGTTGATCCTCCTGTTACTGTCCGTGACGCCTTGCGACGGAGTGACGGCGGAAAACGATGAGGCCGTTGACGTTCGGCTCTGGTATCAGAAGCCGGCGGGGCCGTGGGAGGAGGCCCTACCGATCGGCAACGGTCGCCTGGGAGCGATGATCTTTGGCGGGGTTGCGGACGAGCGGATCCAGTTCAACGAGGACACTCTCTGGACAGGGAAGCCGCACGATTATGTGCGCGAAGGGGCCGGGAACCAACTGGGCGAGATCCGTCGGTTACTCTTCGAAGGGAAGGCCGAAGCAGCCGTGCCGATCATTCGGGGGAAGTTCCTCAGCGACCCGGTCCGCCAGAAGGCCTACCAGCCCTTCGGCGACCTTCGGTTGCACTTCCCCGGACATGACGGGGCCACCGATTACCGGCGCGAACTGGACCTGGACTCGGCCATCGCCAGCGTGCGGTATCGTGTCGGCGACGTCACCTATCGCAGGCAAGTGTTCGCGAGTTACCCGGACCAGGTCGTGATCGTACGCCTCGACGCCGACAAGAAAGGGTACGTCGGCTTCACGCTTAAAATGGACAGTCCCCACCGGCAGTCGGGCACACGTCCCTTCAACGACGACACGCTCTCGATGACAGGCCAGGTCCAGAACGACGGCCTGCGGTTCGAGTCACGAATCCGGACGATTCCGGTCGGCGGAACGGCGAAGGTCACCAACGAGGGGATCGACGTCAAGGGGGCCGACTCGGTGACGCTCCTCCTGGCGGCGGCCACCAGTTTCAAGAGCTTCGAGGACATCAGCGGTGACCCGGCAGAACGTTGCTCGGCGGCGCTGGCGCGGATCAAGCAGAAGGATTTCGAGTCATTGCGGTCCGACCACGTTGCCGACCATCGACGGCTCTTCCGGCGTGTCCGCCTCGACCTCGGACGGACCGATCGGGCCGGTCTGCCAACCATTGAGCGTCTCCGGCGACTCCATCCCCCGGCCCCACCTCGCACAGGCGGTACCACCAAGGAAAAGGACAAGACACCGCCGCTCCCGGGGCTGAAGGACGACCCATCGCTCGCGGCGCTCTACTTCCAGTTCGGACGTTACATGCTGATCGCGAGCAGCCGACCGGGAGACCAGCCGGCCAACCTTCAGGGCGTCTGGAATGAGCTCCTCGACCCGCCCTGGGAGAGCAAGTACACCACCAACATCAACGCCGAAATGAATTACTGGCCGGCGGAGTTGACCAACCTGAGCGAGTGTCACGAGCCGCTTTTCGCCATGATCGATGACCTGACGGTCAGCGGCGCGCGGGCCGCGAAGGCCCAGTACGGCGCTCGCGGGTGGGTCGTTCACCATAACACCGACCTCTGGCGCGGTGCGGCGCCGATCAACAACATCGACGGGGTCTGGCCGACCGGCGGGGCCTGGCTCTGTTACCATCTCTGGGAGCACTATCTTTTCACCGGCGACAAGGGATTCCTGGCCCGACGGGCCTACCCGGCCATGAAAGGGGCCTCGCTCTTCTTCGTCGACTCGCTCGTCGAAGACGCGAAGACAGGCTACCTGGTCACCAACCCCTCGATCTCTCCCGAGCAAGGTCCGCTCTGCGTCGGCCCTGCGATGGACAACCAGCTCGTTCGCGCCTTGCTCGGTTCCACGATCGAGGCCGCCCAGATCCTCGACGTCGACAAGGACCTCGCGTCGAAGCTCGGGGAGGTCCTCAGGCGGATCCCACCCGATAAGATCGGCAGGTTCGGACAGCTCCAGGAATGGTTCGACGACGTGGACAAGCCGAACAACGCACACCGACACATGTCGCCGCTCTGGGCGCTCTACCCCGGCTCGGAGATCACGCCGGCCACCCCAAAGCTCTTCGACGCCGCGAAGGTGCTTCTCGGCTGGCGAGGTGACGGCTCAACCGGCTGGAGTTTCGCCTGGCGAATCCCCCTCTGGGCCCGCGTCTACGACGGCGATTTCGCCTTCCGGCAACTCTGCCTCCAGCTCGACCGCCGAACCTTCCCCAACCTGTTCGACAAATGTGGCCCGTTCCAGGTCGACGGGAACTTCGGGGCGACGGCGGGTGTCGCCGAAATGCTGCTCCAGAGCCACCTCCGCCCGAACGAGGGACCGAAGCGGTTTCAGATCGACCTTCTTCCGGCCTTGCCCGAGGCCTGGCCGGCAGGCTCGGTCGACGGCCTCTGCGCCCGCGGCGGTTTTGTCGTCGACATGACATGGCAGGACGGTCGGCTGTCTCGCGCTGTGGTCCGTTCGAAGCTAGGGAACCCGTGCAGGGTTCGGTATCGAGACCGGGTCGTCGAACTGACGACAGATGCCGGCAAGTCCACCATCTTCGACGGTGGACTGCACTGACTTCTTGGACTTACCAGTCTTGCAGGGTAGGTCAACGCAACGACGGCACAAAACGTTCGGACCGCCATCGGCTATCGGTAGGAAACCACCAACCGGGGGTACTCCGGCTCACCCTTGACGAGAGCACGACAAGATTCTATGGTCCCAACCAGACCCCCGAAGTGAACCAAGACGATCGAGCGTTAGTGGTTTCCCGATGCCAAGAATCGAACCGCTCTCCGACCCGACGGCCGCAGATCGCGTGGCCATTCTGGCTCCGCTCGAGGCGTTCAGCCAAGCGATCGGCTTCGTTTGGAAGCCTGAGTCGCTCGTGCTCGTGCTTCGAGACGACGCCGGAGGGATTGTCGGTGGGCTCATCTCCGAAACGAACTGGGGATGGCTTCACATCTCGATCCTGGCGGTCGCGGAACACCTCCGTGGTCAAAGTTGGGGAAGCGGGCTTATGAACGAGGCCGAGCGGATCGCCCAAGGCCGAGGCTGTCACCACGCCTGGGTCGACACCTTCAGCTTCCAGGCCCGACCTTTCTATGAGAGGCTGGGTTATCGGGTCTTCGGCGAACTGCCGGACTACCCCAGAGGAGAGACCCGTTACTTTCTCTCCAAGTCCCTGGAAACTCCCGGCGACCGGCCGAGTCCCCAGGCAACTTCAACCCGGCAACAGGCCTGAATCCGAAGCTTCGAGAGCTCACGCGACATGGCACAACAACAGGACGGCCGCTGGCTGGTGGTTGAGGAATTGCTCGAGCGCGGCGACCCCGCGTTCGTCGATGAGATCCGTCGGATCATGGATGCCGAAGCTCTGGGAACCTTCGCCGAGCGTTGGTATCAAGACCGCCGAGCAACGTCACGCCGCCTGCTGCTCGCCTATCTCGACCGACCGCTGAACGCCTTTCGCCATGAAGCTTTGATCAAGCGTTTGTTCAAACGCGCCGAGGCCGCTGGCGACGACCAGGTCATGGCCAGGTTCCTGGTCCTGTTCGATCGCTCGGTGCGACGTCGCCTTGTGAAGGTTCGCCGCTTCGAAAACCGGGTTGTGAACAACCAAACCGAAGCCAGATCGCTCGAGGCCCTTTGGCGAGACCAGGGAAACGTGGTCGGTAGCTGGACGCAACGAGGGGGGCAGGTTTCCGTCTGGAGGCAGTGGTCGGAAGAGGCGATCCGCGTTCCCCGAGGCACCGTGATGCCCCGAGGTAAGACCTACGAATTCTACGATCACCGCGGCATCAAGCAGAGCGTGGCCGATTGGGTCGTCCGACTCGGGCTTCTTCCTCACACATACTATCACCTCGACGACCTCCCGGAATCGACCCGGGCAAGGCTTGAGCGGTTCCGTCTCTTTTCGACCCCCACGCGCAACTATCTCAGACATCGCGTCTGGCGTTATTTCCGACGGCTCGGCAAGGAGCAACCCGAGCGTTACGTCCCGGCGGTTGCCGAGGCGCTGCTCCATTACCAGGACGGCGACGTCGTCGACGGCCTGGCCTTGCTCGACAACTGGTCACTCCTGCACATCCTTTTCCATCACAGCCCCGCGCTCGTTTCCCGGCCGAATGGTTGGCTCCCTGCATCCGGGCACTCGCTCGCGGAGCTTGAGCCGGCACCGATCTACGCACCGCTCTGGGCCGAGGCCCCTCGCACGCTGTTTCAGCTCATGGTCCAAGCTCCCGCCCGGCCGGTCCGACGCTGGGCCATGGGGATGGTCAAACGGCACCAGAAGTCGGTCGAAACCGTGGTTTCCCTCGAGGAATGGCTCGCCCACCTCGGCAACGATGATCCCGAGGTCGCCGCCCTGGCCGCCGACATGCTGCGTGATAAACCGGGACTCGGCGACATCCCCGCGGAGCGCTGGCTGTCCCTGGTGGCTACGGTCAATTCGAGCGCTCTCGAGATCCTCGTCGACCTCATGCGCAAGCATTTGAGCCCGGAAGCCGTGCCCCTGGACCAGGCCGTGGGTCTGGCGATGAGCCGCCCTTTGCCCTTGGCTCGGCTCGGAGTCGACTGGTTGCGCACCAAGAAGCCGAGAACCGAGGCCGAAGGATTTTCGCTCCTCGCCCTGGTCGAGGCTGAAGCCGAGCCGCTTCGACCCGAGATCGTCCACTGGGTGCGCGAGACGTTGACCGAGGCGCTCGGATTTCAGCTCGCCTGGATCCTCGAGTACCTCGACAGCCGCCACGAGGACGTCCGCGCCGAGGGCTGGAGATGGTTCCAGGACGAACCGAAAGCTCGCGATGACGTTGATCTCTGGCGCAAGCTGCTGGAATCCCCTTACCACGACATCCAGCTCAGTCTGATCACCGCGTTGGAGAACCGGGTGCGTGGGCGATCGATCGAAAGCCTCGAACCACTCGCGCTCGATCCCGAGCCGATTCGTCTGCTCTGGGCTTCCGTGCTCCTGAACATCCACCGTGGGAACCGCGCTAAGCCCGTGGCAGTGCGACAGTTACTCCGCCGGCTCGGCAAGCGTCCCGACGAACTCCCGCTGCTGCTCCCGCTCCTGGCCGTCGCCCTGCGGTCGACGCGAGGTCCCGAGTGGCGTGCGGGGCTGGCCGCGCTCGTTCAGCTCGTCGAAAAAAATCATGAGGCCGCAAGTTTGGTCCGGGGGGCATTCCCGGAGTTGCAATGGGCCTGAGGGTTTGCGAATATAGGCCACCCGACTCTGGCGGCGGCCAGGCCGGACCCGAGACCGTTTTGCTGCGGCGTTCCGCCGTGGTGGAGTTTGCCTCGGAGATTGCTTTCCCAAGGCCGTTGTTCTTTGGCTCGGGACGGAGGCCGTGGCCCCGACTGAGCCAACGAGGTTTCGGTGCCACGGCCTCCGTCCCGAGCCTCGTGAACGCCCTTGGTCGTCGCCTCGAAGTCGGGGCGGCCTGGCCGCCCCCCGAGTCGGGTGACATCCCCCTCGCGGAGCCCGAGGACAGCGCATGGATCTGACCCTCGCGTACCACGGCCGAAGCGCCGTCCGTTCCGCACCGGAAGGCCTCGCCGTCTCGCTCGCCCCCAACCTCAGGCGCGATCGCGTCAGCTTCGACGGCCTTCTCCATCACCCGCTCCGCTTCCGCGAAGCCGTCGCAGCCCTCCACGACGTCGTCATCAGCGACCTCCGCCCCGTCCAGGAAGACAAGTCGGCCTACGAAGCCTACTCCGCCGAACGTACTCGACGCGAAGCGGAACTGCGCAGTGGCGTCGCCAAGGAGGTCAGGACCGCGTTGCTCGAGGGGTTGGAAGCGGCTTCCGGCGTCGACATCAAAGCCGTCGAATCGCGATTCCGCAAGATGCGCTCGGTTTACTGGGGAGCGCGCCAGGAGTATTCCAACTACCTCCTCAAGCACGACCCGGAGCTCTGGCGTCTGCTCATGCCGTGCGATCCGGTGATCACGGTCGCCCCCGACTGCCTCTTTCTCGAATGCTTCAGCGCCGATGAAAGTAGCTACGGTTGCTTGACCGTCGATCGCAATGCCTTCGCCCGCGAGCACGACGTTGCGCTCGGGACCACGAACGTCGACTACTCCTGGGCCCTCTACGAGCACTTTCAGAAGCTCCGGAGCTATCGCGAGACCCGGTTCGTCGTCGACCCGTCGGGCTTCGAGGTCCACACCGATCAGGATCCGGCCCACCGCGAAGAGAAGATCGCGCTACCTCCGAGTTGGCTCCGCGGCTTCATGCAACTCCAGGCCGCGATGAGCCTGCCGATGCGTCGCGTGTCCATCAGCCGAGAGGGGCTCTACGGCCTACTCGCTTTTCTGAAGCGGCACCGGGCTGCCCGGAGTCCTCGGGCCCTGCGCTTCGAGTTGGAACCGGGCCAACCGGTCGCGATCGTGCTCGAGCCCTGGGAGCGCCGGGTCGTGCTGCACAGCACTCCCTACGCCGGCCCTCGATCGGAAACGATCCGCATCTGGGGACGCAACCGCCTGTTCGTGCTCGCCCGCCTGTTGCCGCTCCTGGAAGAGGCCGAGGTCTACCTGTTGGGTACAGGACTGCCAAGCTTCTGGTCGATCCGGATGGGGGAGATGCGTCTCCTCCTGGGCCTTTCCGGCTGGACCGCCAACGACTGGACCGGCGGATCCGCCCTGGACCAGATTGCGCCGCCGGCTTCGCCCAGCGACGAGCTCCTGGGTGATGTGGCCGCGACCTTCCGCGCCGATCCGGCCTTGACCTTCGAGCAGATCCGCCAGCGCACCGGCGCGGCCCCCGCGTTCGTGGCGGCGGCCTTGAACCGGCTCGCGCTCCTGGGCCAGGTGATCCACGACCTCCACGCCGGGGTTTACCGCTGGCGACAGGTCATGCCGGTCGCGCTCTCGCTCGATCAGATCGGTCCCGAGGCTCCCGAGACCGTCGCCGCTCGCCAACTCGTTTCGAGCCGACTCGTCAAAATCGCCTCCGACGAGTCCCGCCCTGACGGCCTTCGCATTCTCCAGGGCAAAGCCTCCGAACGCCCCGTCAGCCTCCTCCTCGACGCCGACGGCCGCATGCTCCGCGGCAAATGCACCTGCTCCCACCACTACACCGGCGGCCTCCGCAAAGGCCCGTGCCGCCACCTCCAGGCCCTCCGAACCGTTGCCGACGCCAAGACCGCTCCCTCCAACCTGGAAGCCTGGTTCGCCTCCCTACGACCGTTGGGATAAAACAAGCTTCATCCCCAAGAAATCGAATCGGCTAGGGCTTGGTCTCGCGGATTCTCGAAATTTTTTACGCGGCTGTCGAAATCGCGATTTCCCGCTCGACCAAGGGAGGCCGGGCGCTGGTGCCGGTGCTTCCTCTAAGGAGAGATTACGATGGGCAAGCTGATCTTCGTGAACCTGCCGGTGACCGACCTCAAACGGTCGATGGCTTTCTATGAGGCGGTGGGCGCCACCAACAATCCGAATTTCACCGACGATACTGCGGCTTGCATGGTCATTTCCGAAACGATCCATGTCATGCTGCTCACCCATGACAAGTGGCGCCAGTTCACGTCCAAAGCGATCGTCGACGCGCACACCAGCGCGCAGGTCCTGTTGTGCCTGTCGGCAGACAGCCGGGACGCCGTTTCGGCGGTGGTCGAAAAGGCGGCAAATGCTGGCGGCAAGGCTGACCCGACGCCGACGCACGATTTCGGCTTCATGTATGGCCGGAGCTTCGAGGACCTCGACGGCCATATCTGGGAAGTGATGTGGATGGATCCCACCGCCGCGCCGCCGCATGCCGAATAATCCGGGATAAGGCCGTTCCCTCAAGCTTGGAAGCCTGCTTCGCCTCCCGGCGGCCGTTGGGAAAACTTGACACGCATTCCCTGATGCGGCCAGCCTCGTCGCTCGCAATGTTTGACGATGACCCGCGTGAGGCACGGGGAACACCCGAATCTAGAGCGGTTATCGCTTGGATAGGCCAGAGAGTAACCCTGTGGCTCGAAGGAAGTAAAGAGGCCGGTTGGGGTGGTTCTGGTGGCTTGTCCACACGTGGGCCCAGGCTGGCGCTACTGGTGGACAAGCCACCAGTGCCACCTCATACGGCTATCTACATAGCATCAGTTTATGGTGCGTCCAACACGGAAATCCCAGGGATTTCACTCAGCTCTTCCGGGATTCTGTAGGCTATCCAAGCGATAACCGCTCTAGCTTCTCGAAGTGTGGCCCCCGGCTTTGCTTTCGGGGGCCACACTGCTAATCGAGAGTCATTCGTGCGATGGACGGCGCGAGGCCAGAGCGTTCAGGTAGTCTTCGAGGTTGGTGTAGCCGTCGCCGTCGGGGTCGGCGTTGGCGTCGGAGAAGTCATCGGCAGGGGAGTGAGGGTTGAGGCCGTGCTCGTGCTCCCAAGCGTCGGGGAGGCCGTCATGGTCAGAGTCTTCGAGCACGTCGTACGTCTTGTAGTCGGGCCAAGGGTTGGGGCCGAGGTCGCGCTGGGAGTCAATGATACCGGGAAGGTTGCCCTTGGAGCCGCGATAGGTGAACGTGCCGTCGCGGACTTCGCGGATGATCCGCCGATCGATGGCGTCCTGCCGAGGCAGCGTGGCTCCGACGTCGGCCAGGACGTCCTGATACGCCTCGGCGGCCGAGGTCGTCGCAACATAACCAGGGAAAAGCGGGTCAACATACTTGAACTCGGCGAGCGGAGCCTCGCCGTTGGGGACGACTCCCTTCCAGTTGTCCTGGGCATACTCGGGGTGCCCCTCCATCAAGTTGCCCGCGATGTGGTACATCTGGCGGTCGGCTGGTGAGCCGACGTCGGGCTTGACCAGATGGAAGACACGACTGGCGGGACCTGGCTTGTAGTAGTTGTTGATGAAGTTCACTCGCTTGGCACCACCGTCCGTGGTGCGGTGCCTCCAGTTGTAGACGACGTTGTTCCGCAGGTCCAGGTGGCCGGCGAAGTGAACGGCGTTGTCGTAGCCGCCGGCGAGCGACCAGTTCCGGCCGGTGCAGTGGGCTAGCAAGTTATGATGATAGCTGGCCATGTTGCCGCCGATCGAGGCCGCGAAGGCGTGTGGATGTCGCTGAAATGAATCATCGAGCGCCTCGGAGATGAGACAGCGCTGGAAGGTGGCATTCCAGGCCGTCCGACTATCGAGCCCTTCGTCGATCGACCAGCTAATCGAGCAGTGGTCGAAGATCGTGTGGCCGCCGCCAAGTCCCATGGCGTCGAACGAATGCCTCCCTTCGTCGCCAAGGCGGACCCGGAGGAAGCGGATGATGATGTCGCTCGAGCCGGCCGACGTCCCCACCGGGAAGCCTCGAAGGCAGATGCCATCGCCCGGAGCCGTCTGGCCGGCGATCGTGAGGAATTCCGGCTGGATGCTGATCGCCGAAGCGAGCTTAATCACTCCCGAGACGCGAAAGACGACCGTGCGCGGCCCCGCGGCGTTGACCGCAGCACGGAACGATCCCGGCCCGGAATCGTTCAGATTGGTCACCTCGATGACCCGTCCACCTCGGCCTCCGCGCGCGAATCGGCCATACCCCTCGGCCCCCGGGAAGGCCAGGTGGCGGACGCCGAAGTGCCAGACATCGCCCCGTGTGACGGCGCCTGACGCGTCGATCTCGTCAACACGCCAGTAATAGTCGCGATGGCTGGAAAGCCCCTTGGCGGCATAAGACGCCCCCGTCTGGTTCCCCCGGAACTCGGGCGCCGATCGCCCTGCGCCGGCCACGCTCGCCGCGCTCTCCCCAAGGTAGACGTCATGCGACCGGGCGGAGGCCGGCGCAGTCCACTCGAGCGGAAGCGTGCCCGAGTCCGAGTCGGCATGCAGCTCATGCTGCGCGGGCGACGGCTTGATCGCCTTCCGGGTTGGGTCGGATGCGTCGATCTCGAAACCATTCAAGATGACCTCGCGGTTCTCGCCCTCGCCAATGGCCTTGATGCTAACGACAACCGGCTTCTCGGCTGCCGTGAACTCGATGAAGGCGCAAGCCGCGTCGATGTCGTTGTGGACCCGAGTCGTGGGCTGGAGATCGTTGACTTTCGGCACACCGTCGACAGACACCTCGTAATGAGGCGCGGGTCCTTCGGTGACCTGGCTGTGGAAGGTGGCAAGCGTATGTTTACCCGGGGCCAGGCCCGAGAGGACCAGATTGAGCGAGCCGGCCGCGGCAACGCCGTCGGAGGTCATCGTCGCGCCGAAAACGAGCAAAGGCTTGTGCCATCGCACAACCAGGGGAGAGGTACTCCGTAAAAATACGTGGACATTCCCGAACGTCCGCTCGGGGGTGGCTCCCGCCACAGCCCAGTTCTCCCAGTCACGGGTGCGGATGTCGGCCCGGCCATTGTCCGGGTTCAGGTCGACCCGTAGCGGTGTTTCCGAAGCGGTGGCGGCCGCAATTGTTAGGGTGAGCAGCATCGACATCGCGGTCATCGGACATCAACTCCTTGGATTTCGCCAACAGTCTATATTTTTCGGTTAAAAAAAGAATCTGCTTTATTCTCTTGAGATACTACTGAAATCTCAGTAGGGTATCAAGGAAGCTCAGTTCACACCGGCGCATGCGGTTCTTCATACACGCGATCGCGCCGGATCGCCTCATCTCCTCGGGTCTGGTCGCCGGTTCTCCGACGAATCAGACGCGGGTCGTCGCGCAGTAGTACTCGGTGATCTCATTCTCCTCGATATCTCTCAAACAGATAGAGGTATAACTATGAGGTTGCGTCGTGCGCGGGGTTTCACACTGATCGAGCTCTTGGTCGTCATTGCCATCATTGCTGTCTTGATCGCGCTCCTTTTGCCTGCGGTCCAGGCCGCCCGCGCTGCGGCGCGGCGGATCCAGTGCGTCAACAATCTGAAGCAGTTCGGGATTGCGATGCATAACTTTCACGAGGCGCAAAACACGTTTCCGTCGGGCGCCAAGAGTAGCCCCGCGCAGACATGGACGTTCTTCGTGCTGCCGTATCTCGAGCAGACGGTCATGGCGAATGCACTCAACATGCACGCGCCGTTCTACGACGCCGCCAACGGCACGGTAACCCAGACGACGCTCGCGATATTCAACTGCCCGTCGGAGCGGAACGCGGGAACGATCATGTTTTCGAAGTATCCCAACCGGTCCAAGGGCAACTATATGGTCAACTGGGGGAACTCCGACTACGAGCAGAACGCCACAGACCTGGGGATCCCCGCGCTGGGCGCCTTCCAGTTGGTCACGTCCTTTCGCGGTCCGTTCCGGCAGAACAACACGTCGAACGCGGTCACCCCGTTCGGCATCCGCGACATTCTCGACGGCACGAGCAACACGATGATGATGAGCGAGGTGATGATCGGGCCGAACACCGGAACCCGGTCGGATGGGCGGGGCGACATGTGGGCAGACAATAAATGCGGCTACATGTTCACTGCTGGCTACGCGCCCAACGCAAAGATTCCCGACCAGCTCGACGGCACCGACGGCTGCCCGAACCCGGTGGTCTCGCCGCCGTGTTTCGCCGCGACGGGGTCACAGCGCGAGGTGAATGCCGCGAGAAGTTTCCATGAGGGGGGAGTCAACGTGAGCTTCTGTGACGGTAGCGTCAAGTTCGTCAAGGATTCGATTAATATGAATACCTGGCGCGGCATAAGCACGAAAGACGGCGGCGAGGTGATCTCGTCCGACGCCTACTGAGGCGACCTGGCAACGCGGCTTCGGCTTCAAGCGAGGCGAGGTGAGAGCAGCGACTCTTTTCCATAACGGAGGTGCTCCTCGATCAACTTGGAAGCCAGCGCCGCGTCCCCCTTGATGACGGCCTCAGCAATCGCCCGGTGCTCCTCGTAGCTGCTGGTCATCCGCATGGAATTGATCGTGAACACCCGCGAGATCACCCGATGGATCCTCTCACGGAGTTGCCCCATCACCCTGAGGATCTCCTGGTTGCCCAGGAACTCGCAGAAGAGGGCATGGAATTCTTCGTCCTGGGCAACCCCGCGCGCCACGTCGCTGCCTCCATTGCGGAGGTTGGTGTGCTGAGCCTTCAGGTTCGCCCGCACCTGGGCGACCTGGGCCGGAGTCAGCTTGCCGGCCAGCGTGCGGACCACAAACGTCTCCAGAGCCACCCGAATCTCGTACAGATCGGCGATCTCGTGGAAGGAGATGTCTCGGACGATCGCCCCTTGCTGGGGCGAGATGCTCAGGAAGCCCTCCGACTCGAGCCGCTCCAGCGCCGAGCGCACGGGTGTCTTGCTCATCCCCAACCGGGCTGCCAGTTGCCGCTCCGCCAGGAACGAGCCGGGCGAAAGCTCGCCGCTCAGGATTTCTCGCTTGATCGCAACATATGCCTGCTCTTTCAACAGGCTGCGCCCCGAAGTCCCACTGCCTCCCTCGTCCAGATCCACGCTCGACTCACCACGTTTGAGGGTCATGACCTGCTGTCCTGTAAAGCAGTACTAGGCCGGTGCCTTGACATAGTAAGCAGCGAGCGAGATGATCCCGCCCGTGAGATATTACTGAAATCTCAGAGATTTTACAACGACCATGGTACGCGCGGGAGTGAATCTCAGCTTCGCGATCGGGACATACGGAGCAAGCGAATCAGCCGGCGACGTCGATCCTGTTGGGACGGCTGGACGTCGCGGAACGGAAGTGAAAGGGGAAAGGTTTGATGATCGGAGCACGACAGATCTCGCTAGCAGCCGGCGTCTTGCTGGCCCTGGGGGCCTGGGTCGCTGGGCTTGAGGTTCGAGGGGCCGAGGCGGGTACCGCAGTGAAGGTCCCCGCGTTCCCGGGCGCCGAGGGGGCCGGGGCAATCACTGCGGGGGGACGCGGCGGCCGGGTCTTCGTCGTCACCAGTCTCGACGACCACGGTCCCGGCACGCTTCGCCATGCCCTTGAAGCCGAAGGGCCGAGGACGGTCGTTTTCGGTGTCGCAGGGCTGATCACGCTGGAATCCCCGTTGGATATCAATCACCCGTTCCTCACCCTCGCCGGCCAGTCGGCGCCGGGCGACGGCGTTTGCATCCGCGGCCAAAGCATACACATCAATACAAATGATGTGATTATTCGCTATGTTCGCTTCCGTCGAGGCAATCTCAAGGTACGCGATGATGCCTTGGGGGGCAACCCGGTTGGCAACCTGATCATCGATCACGTCTCCGCGAGCTGGGGGCTGGACGAGAACCTTTCGCTCTACCGCTACATGAAAGAAGTGCCGGGAGGCCCCGCGCGGAAGCTCCCCGTCGAGAACCTGACGATCCAGTGGTCGATTTCGAGCGAGGCCCTGGACCGCAACAACCATGCTTTCGGCGGAACCTGGGGGGGACAAGGGTGCTCATTCCACCACAACCTCTTCGCCAGCAACACGGGCCGCAACCCGAGCATCGGCATGGGGGGCGGATTCGACTTTCGCAACAACGTCCTGTTCAACTGGAAGCATCGCACGATCGACGGTGGCGACGGCAGCTCGCGAGTCAACCTGGTGGCCAACTATTTCAAGCCGGGCCCGGCGACCCAGGGCTTGCTCCGCCATCGGATCTGCAAGCTCGAACCGAGGTCGCCGAGGGTCGATCACCCGGGATGCGGCAAGTGGTACATCACCGGCAACTACGTGGCCGGTAGTCCGAGCGCCACGGCCGACAACTGGGCCGGCGGTGTGCAGTACGAGGAGGCCAGGTATGATAAGAGCATCCTCATCCCCAAGGCCACCGAGGCCGAGGTCCGTTCCAACGAGCCGCTCCCGGCCCCGGCCATTACCCAGCAGGAGGCCGAGCAGGCGTATGAGCGGGTGCTCGCCCACGCCGGCGCGTCGCTCCCTCATCGCGACCCGGTCGACCTGCGGGTGATCGAGTCGGTGCGAACAGGCCGGCCGACGTTCCAGGACGGCATCCTCGACTCTCCGGCCGACGTCGGCGGCTGGCCCGAGTATCGCGCCGGCGCCGTCGAAGCCGACAAGGACGCCGACGGCATGGCCGACTCCTGGGAGAAGAGCCACAACCTCGACCCGAACGATCGATCCGACGCCGCCAAGGACTCCGACCACGACGGCTACACGGCCATCGAGGAGTTCCTCAACGGCACCGACCCCTCGGTCTTCGTCGACTACACCAAGCCCGAGAATAACCGAGACCTGCGGCTCAAGGACTCCGGCAACTCAGGGACGACCCGATGACGACAACGCGGTTCCTTCAACAAGTCGCGCGGCCTGCCCTGGTGGCGGCCGCGCTCGTGGCGATTGGACCGAAGGACGGGGGAGCAGCAACTCCTACTCCTCGCCATGTCGACCAGGATGCGGCCGGCCGGCTCGTGTACGCGAGCGACGAGCGAGGGAACCGCGTCCCCGATTTTTCGAATTGCGGATACCACGGAGGCGGCGTGGCCATTCCCGACGTCCCGGTGCGGTTCGTCGTCCCTCCTGGCGAGGGAGACAACGGACCGGCGATCCAGGCCGCGATCGACCGGGTCGCGGCCTTGCCCCCCGACCCACAAGGCCTGCGAGGGGCGGTGCTCCTCCTGGCCGGTCGGCACGAGATCGCCGGCAGCCTCCGAATCGGGGCCGGAGGGATCGTACTCCGTGGCCAGGGGGACGGACCCGATGGCACGGTGCTGGTAGCCCGGGGGACGAGCCGCCGAACGTTGATCAAGATCGCCGGTAAGGACGACCGCCATGACGTCGGCAAAACGACAGCGCAGATCGCCGACGATTACGTACCCGTTGGGGTGCGTCGGCTTCGCCTGGAAGGTGCGTTGAGCTTGCACGCCGGCGATACGATTGTGGTTAAACACCCGAGCACACCCGAATGGATCAAGTCGCTCGGCATGGATTGGTTCCCTCCCGGCGACAAGGGGGGTTGGCTCAAGTGGCTCCCTGGCAAGATGGACCTCCACTTCGACCGGGTCGTCACGGCCGTCGACGGGGCGGAGGTCATGCTCGATGCCCCGCTGACGGTGGCCTTCGACGCCAGGCTGGCCCGGGGACGGGTCCAGGCCTATTCGTGGCCAGGCCGGATCGCCGAAGTGGGGGTGGAGAACCTGCGCTGCGAGTCGGAATTCGATCGTGCCAATCCGCGAGACGAGCAGCACGCCTGGGACGCCATCGCCCTCGACGCGACGCGCGACGCCTGGGTGCGGCAAGTCTCGGCCGTCCACTTCGCCGGCTCGGCGGTCCGCGTTGGTGACGGCTGCCGGCAGGTGACGGTCGAGGACTGCGCCTCGCTCCAGCCGGTCTCTGAGCTGGGAGGCTACCGCCGCCACTCGTTCATCACGAGCGGCCAGCTCACGCTCTTCCAACGCTGCCGAGCGGAGCAGGGAAGGCATGACTTCGCGGTCGGCGCGCTGGCGGCCGGGCCCAATGCGTACGTCGAGTGCGAGGCGATCGGTGCTCTCGAGTTCAGCGGCCCGATCGAGAGTTGGGCGTCGGGCGTGCTCTACGACAGCATCACGATGGACGGCGGGGGCCTGGCCTTGACCAACCGCGAGGTCGACGGCCAAGGAGTCGGCTGGGCCGCGGCCAATTGCGTGCTCTGGCAGTGCTCCGCGCCCTTGATCACCTGCCGCAAACCGCCCGGGGGACAGAACTGGGGGATCGGCTGCTGGGGCCAGTTCGTCGGTGACGGCAAGTGGCAGATGCCAAACGAATTCGTCAAGCCCGACAGCCTCTATCGCGCTCAGCTCGCCGAGCGACTCGGCTCCACGGCCGTCACGAACCAGAAGCGCCTGGCAATCACCGCCGAACCCGGCACCGCACCGAGGATCAGACAGCCCGTGCCCGAGCCGTCAGAGCCGACACCCCGGAAGTCGCTCGAGCTGCGTAACGGCTGGCTTGTCTGTGACGGGCAAGTGATGACCGGTGGGCGTCAGGGAACGGTCTGGTGGCGCGGGAGCGTCCTGCCGTCGCGTGCGGCCGAGTTCGGCGTCGGTCTGACCCGGTTCGTTCCCGGCCGCGACGGCCCCGGATTTACCGACGACCTCGACGCTTTGACCGACGAGATGCTCGCCCACGGTAAGACCGCGCTGGAGCATCACTGGGGCCTCTGGTACGACCGCCGCCGGGACGACCACCAGATGATCCGCCGGATCGACGGCAACGTCTGGCCCCCCTTTTATGAACAGCCATGGGCCCGGAGCGGCCAGGGGACGGCCTGGGACGGGCTGAGTCGTTACGACCTGACCGCGTTCAATCCCTGGTACTTCGGGCGGCTCGAGGAGTTCGCCGGCCTCTGCGACCGCAAAGGCCTACTCCTCCTCCACGAGGCTTATTTCCAGCACAACATCCTCGAGGCCGGAGCCCACTGGGCCGACTTCCCCTGGCGTCCCGCCAACTGCCTCCAGCCGACCGGGTTCCCCGAGCCGCCCCCCTACGAAAACAAGAAGCGGGTCTTCATGGCCGACTTCTTCTATGACGTGACCCACCCGGTGCGTCGAGAGCTTCACCGGCGCTACCTCCGCAAATGCCTCGACTCTCTGAGTGCTCACTCGAACGTCATCTACCTGACGGGCGATGAGTTCACCGGCCCGCTCCCCTTCGTTCAGTTCTGGCTCGACACCGTGACCGAGTGGGAACGAGAAACGGGCAAGGACATTCTGATCGGACTGGGAGCCACCAAGGACGTGCAGGATGCGATCCTCGCCGACCCGAAGCGCGGGCCTGCGGTGTCGGTGATCGAGCTGAAGTACTGGTGGTATACGTCGAACGGTGGCCTGTACGCCCCCGAAGGGGGAAAGAACCTCGCCCCCCGGCAGCAGCTCCGCGAGTGGAAGGGACCGAAGGGCCGATCGGACGCACAGACGGCCCGGCAGGTCCGGGAATATCGCGACCGGTTCCCCGACAAGGCGATCCTCTGCGCCGACGAGCATGCAAACCCCTGGGCCGTACTCACCGCCGGGGGATCGCTCTGCCCCTTACCGCGTACAACCGACGCACGACTGCTCGAGGCCGTCCCCCGGATGAAACCCGCCGGGGCAGGGGATCGGCAATGGATCCTGGCCGATCCCGGACGAGACTACCTCGTCTACGCCCTGGGTGGTCGTCCGATCCGGATCGACCTGCCCAAGGCACCTTCGAAATTCTCGGTGCGCCGGATCGACCCGCACACGGGACAGGCGACCGGGTCCTGGACGAAGGCCGACGCGGGTCAGATATTTGAGTTCTCGTCTTCCGAGCCCGGACCGATCGTACTCTGGCTGACTCGCGAGGCCCCCGAGGATTCGTCCCGATGACGCCTTTGCCTTCGAACCCGGACCGTAGACAGTTCCTCCTCCAATCAGCAAGCCTGGCGGTCGCCCTCTCGACGCGCGCGAGCAGCGCGGCCGAGGGAGGCGCGCCCGGGTCCATGCCTTCACCGGGCCTGACCGAAACCTCGACCAGCCCTCACGCCGTGGTCCGAAGCGTCGGCCTCGCCGAGACGCGCTGGACCGAGGGGTTCTGGGCCGACCGGTTCGCAACCTGCCGCACGATGATGGTCCCCAACCTCTGGAAGGTCATGAGCGGGACCGAGCCGAGCCAGTTCTTCCACAACCTGCGGATCGCCGCCGGTGACGTCGAAGGGAAGCACCGCGGTCCGCAATGGAATGATGGAGACTTCTACAAGTGGCTCGAGGCCGCCGCTGCCATCCTCGCCGTGGTGAAGGACGACGAGCTCGATCGCCACGTCGACGAGGCCATCACCGTCATCGCCCGCGCCCAACGTAGCGACGGCTACCTCCACACGCCGGTCCTGATCCGCAACCGTCAGGGGGACCGCGACGCACAGCCGTTCCAGGACCGCCTCAACTTCGAGACCTACAACCTCGGCCACCTGATCACGGCCGCCTGCGTCCACCACCGAGCCACCGGCAAGACGTCCTTGCTCCAGGTTGCCCTCAAGGCAGCCGACTTCCTCGCCGAAGCCCTCCGGACTCGTGCTCCCCAACTCGCCCGGAATGCCGTCTGCCCGTCGCACTACATGGCTATCATCGAGCTCTACCGGACCACGCACGACCCCAGGCACCTGGAGTTGGCGAGCGGCCTGTTCAACCTCCGCAACCTGGACGTCGACGGGGGCGACGACAACCAGGACCGCATCCCTTTTCGCCAACAAACCACGGCCGTCGGCCATGCCGTCCGTGCCAACTACTTGTATGCAGGCGCCGCCGACCTGGCCGCCGAGACCGGCGATCCGACGTTGCTCGAACCCCTGGAAAAGATCTGGGAGACGGTCGCCTTCCAGAAAATGTACGTCACCGGAGCCTGCGGTGCGCTCTACGACGGCGCCTCTCCTGACGGATCGAAAGATCAGAAGTCGATCACTCGTGTCCATCAGGCCTATGGCCGCCCCTATCAGCTTCCGAACAGCACGGCTCACAACGAGACCTGCGCCACGGTCGGCAACGTCCTCTGGAACTGGCGAATGCTCGCCCTCTCGGGAGACGCCCGCCACGCCGACATCCTGGAATGCGCTCTCTACAACGCCGCCCTGGCCGGCATCAGTCTCGACGGCACTCGGTTCTTTTATGTGAACACGCTCCGCCAGCTCGACACGATGCCGGTGCCCCTGCGCTGGTCGCGCCGCCGAGAGTCGTTCATCAGTTGCTTCTGCTGCCCACCGAACATCGTCCGCACGATCGCCGAGGCGAACAACTACGCCTATGGCCGCTCGCCGGGTGCCGTCTGGGTCCACCTCTACGGCGGTAGCACGCTTGAAACCGAGATTGCCCCCGGATCGCGGATCAAGCTCACCCAGGCGACCGACTACCCGTGGGACGGCCGCGTGACGATCACCATCGACGCCGCTCCGACCACCCCCTGCGAGCTTCGCCTCCGCATCCCCGCCTGGGCGACCGGCGCCTCACTGAAGGTCAACGACGCGCCGGGTTCGCCCCCCCCGGAACCCGGCGCGTATGCCTCGCTCAAGCGGGTCTGGTCGCCCGGTGATCGGGTCGAACTGAACCTGCCGATGCGATCTCGATTGATCCAGGCTCACCCGTTGGTCGAAGAGACACGCCAGCAAGTCGCCATCCAGCGCGGTCCGATCGTCTATTGCCTCGAGTCGGTCGATCTCCCCGCCGGCGTCCGTCTCTCGGATGTGGCGATTCCCCGAAAGATCGAGCTCCGCCCCCGGTCCGAGCCGCAGCTCCTGGGCGGCGTCACGATCCTCGAAGGCCAGGCCGAGGCAAGGCCCGAGACCGGGTGGTCGAAGGCGCTCTATCGTGATCTTGCCGACACCGAGCCCAAATCCATCAATCTGCGTTTGATCCCTTATTACGCCTGGGGTAACCGTGGGCACTCCGAGATGACGGTCTGGATCGCCCTGGGAGGATGATGTCCGATGAATCGCATGACGGTCTGCCATCGTAGCCTGATCATCCTCTCCGCGCTCGGATTCTGGCTGTGTACCGCGGGAGCGCCGGCGACGGCCGACGCGCCGGTCGAGCAGTGGGGCATCTTCGAGGTCGTCCTCAAGGGTCCCTCGTCGGGCAACCCGTTCACGGAGGTCGAGCTTTCCGCGCGGTTCACCCAGGCGGACAGGACCGTCAACGTCGCTGGCTTCTACGATGGCGACGGCACCTACCGCATCCGCTTCATGCCCGAGACCCAGGGTCCCTGGCGCTACGAAACCCGGAGCAACCGCTCCGAGCTTGACGGCCAGTCGGGCCGGTTCGAGGTGGGTAAACCCTCGCCTGGCAACCACGGGCCGGTCCGTGTGCGGAACCGATACCACTTCGCCTACGCCGACGGCACCCCTCACTTCTCCTTCGGCACCACCTGTTACGCCTGGGTCCACCAGGGCGACCCGCTCGAAGAGCAGACCCTCGAGACGCTCAAGCGGAGCCCGTTCAACAAACTTCGCATGTGCATCTTTCCCAAACACTATGCCTTCAACCAGAACGAGCCCATCCATTATCCGTTCGTCGGCACCCCGCCCCGCGACTGGGACTTCTCCCGGTTCAACCCCGCGTTTTTCCGCCATCTCGAGGAGCGCGTCGGCCAGCTCCGAGAGATGGGAATCGAGGCCGACCTGATCCTTTTCCACCCGTACGACGATGGCCACTGGGGCTTCGACCGCATGGTCCCCGCCAGCGACGACCGCTACCTGCGTTACCTGATCGCGCGGCTGGCGGCCTACCGCAACGTCTGGTGGTCCCTGGCCAACGAGTTCGACTTCATGAAGCAGAAGACCGAGGCCGATTGGGACCGCTTCTTCCGGATCGTCACCGAGAGCGACCCCTACCGGCATCTCCGTTCGATCCACAATGGCACTCGTCTGTATAACCACACGCAGCCCTGGGTCACCCACGCGAGCATCCAGAATGGCTCGGCCGTCGCGGACTTCGGACGCGCAGGCCTGTACCGTGACGTGTACGAGAAACCGATCGTCTTCGACGAGGTCAAGTACGAGGGTGATATCCACCAACGCTGGGGCAACCTGAGCCCCGAGGAGATGGTCCATCGTTTCTGGCAAGGAACGATCGCCGGTACTTACGTCGGTCACGGCGAAACGTACCTTCGTCCCGACAACATTCTCTGGTGGTCAAAAGGGGGAGTGCTCCACGGCACAAGTTCCGCCCGGATCGCCTTCCTCCGCAAAATCGTCGAGGAGGGTCCGCGCGACGGCCTGGAACCGATCGACAAGTGGCAAAATGAATACATCGCCGGCAAACGGGGCGAATACTACCTCGTCTACCTCGGCAAGAACGCCCCACCACAATGGAAAGTAGAGCTTCCCCGCACCAAGCTCAACGGCACCCTCCCACTTCGCGCCGAGTTGATCGACACCTGGGACATGACCGTCAAACCGCTCGACGGCCTCTTCGTCTTCAAACCCAAAGACGACTACACCCTGGCCTGCGAAGACCATCCGACAATCTCACTGCCGGGCAAGCCATACGTGGCGCTTCGCTTCCGCAGGGCCCCCTAATACAACTCCGTTACCACGTCGAAATGAATCGAGGGACGGCATCCTGGGTAGCCGCGGTTGCTTGCAACCGGGGCGGCGCAGCCGCACGAGGTCCGTCCCCAAGCGGCTCTGCGGAAAGGGGTTCTAGCCTAGGTCGTCACGGAACACCTCTGGTCGCTGCGCGACCCCGGTTGCAAGCAACCGCGGCTACCCAGAAATACATCACGGATGCCAGTCGAAGTTGTAACGGAGTCGTACTAAAGAGCCCCACGCTTTTGGGCAGACGATCCGATGCCCTTCAAAGTGACACAGACAAGTGAGTTCGCTTGTCCGTGCCACCGCAAAGCTTGTTGTCTCTTGCTTTCCATTATGCTGGGACCCAGTTAGCTGGCCAATGAAGTTCGTGCTCATTGCCCTTACCTTGAGGTCCCTTCTGTTCGGATAGCCTGGGAGAGCCTCTCTGGATAACGGCAAGGCATCCGACCAGGCATGATTGGAAGTGAAGTGCCGTTCTCAAAGAGGGTGTAATCAAGCCTTCGGGATTACGAAGCTGAGATGGTGGGCACAATGCATGAGATGATAACGATCCCACTCGACCTTCGTCAACGGACCGAGGAAGATGTGCGGGATAACAGGGCCGCTCGACGCTCTGTAATAGGCGATGGCTTGCCGCAAGGACTCCACCTCGTCCGATTCGGCAACCGTCTCTGCGGGAACTACCAATTGCGGCGCGACATAGCCCTCCGGGACAAGGCCCGACTCGAAGATCTGCCGTTTCAGCTCCTCTGCCATCCACTTGGACGGGTCTTGTGGTGTCGAGGCCGGCAGATCAGCCGTGACACGCAGAGAGCTCGAAAGGTGGCGGCAGATTTGTGCGAATGACCAACCGCCGACAACGTCGCAGCCATTGAGCAAACGTTCGACGTCGACCATGATCTCGTCAAAATTCTCGAAGTTCAGATTTCTTCGTCCGGGAGTCATTATTGCTTTCATCCCAATGTCCATGGTGATGGGAGGAAATAGCAGTACGTCGATGTGGTTTCGCAAGTTGGCGACCCATGAGGAGGCGGGCATCTCTCCTAATGCTCGGTGCACCGCCCCCTTCAGAAACGCGTGCAATCTCAGCAAAACCCGTCATTAACGAGAGCAATTCTCGGGGTCTTGCTTCGCTGAAGACGGTCGAACATCAAAGAATTGAATGTTTTGCACAATTTACAAAAAAAACACGCATGCAAACTTTGTCCTTCTTCAAACGGTGATGGTTCGTAGATTGGTACGGGCAGAGCTGCCCTTTGTTACGGACGATCAGCCGCGTAGGCATCACCCGAACATATAATTGTCAAAACATCTTAATGTTTTCATAAAAGTTATGAATGAGGAATCGAAAAAATCTACACGCTGCTTGTGAATCGCAAGATCACCCACCGGTTGAACTGATCGACGAGTCGGACGACGGACCTTACCGTTCTGGCGATCATTAGACAGACGCCAAAGGTGCCTCTCGTCATTCCTACCCAAAATCGGAGACGACGCCAGCTCACATTGCGCACATGCCTGCTTATTCGTTTCATGATTTTTTGTCCAGACCACCCCGTGCGGCTTGCATTGCCGCCATGACAGACTTCCCGCAAGCCCGCCCTCACAACAAGCCTGCGCCGATGAATTGACATACATGGTCCGGCACGGCTATCCTAAATCGCTTCCATCGTTTGACGATTGTCCGAGCACCAAGTACGGCCGGCCATGGCCTCGGGAGACGGATGATGAACAGGAGGAGCCTCAGCTCGTCGGTGTGGCTTGGCCTCGCGATCATGGTCCTGGGGACCGGGCCGGTGCTCGGACAGACGGGAGAGGAGGATGAGCGTCGGCAGCAACAGGTCATGGAGCGTTTCCTGGTACTGCTCGAGAAAACGCCAAGGCGAGGCACAGCGCTCGATCGGGTGTATAGCTACCACGTCGAACGCGGGACGATCGACGCGTTTCTCAACGGCTATCGCGAGAAGACCACCAAGGCTCCCAACAACGGCAATGCCTGGTTGTTGCTCGGCCTCTTCGAAGCCCAGCGCGGTCGCGATGCGGCGGCCGTGGAAGCCTTTCGCGAGGCGGAGAAGCATCTGCCGCAGAATCCGCTGCCGGCCTATTATCTGGGGCAAGCGCTCGTGATGGTCGGCCAGCCCGACACTGCGGCGGAAGCGTTCGAGCGGGCGATCAACCGTAAGCCGATTCGCGCGGACTTGCTCGAGATCTTCCAGGCGCTCGGCAAGGTCCATCAACGAGCCCGCCGTTTCGATCAGGCGCTCGCGGTCTGGGGCCGGCTCGAACGTCTCCTTCCCGATGACCTTCGCGTTCAGGAGCAAATCGCCCAGGCCCTCATCGACGAGGGGCAGTTTGCCGAGGCTTTGCCCAAGCTCGAAGGGCTCGCCAAAAAGGTGAAGGACCCGCACCGTCAGGTCCAGTTCAAGATGGACGCCGCCGACCTCAAGGTGCGCCTGGGACGGACCACCGAGGCGCTCGCCGATTTCGAAACCTTGCTCGGACGGCTCAACCCGGATGCCTGGCTCTATCGCGAAGCCAGACGAAGGCTTGAAGACATCTTCCTACGCAACGATGACATGGCCGGCCTGGCCAGTTACTACGAGAAATGGATCAAGAAGACTCCCGACGACCTCGACGCCATCGCGCGATTGGGACACTTCCTCGCGCTCCAAGGTCGCTCAGCCGAGGCTCGACAGTGGCTGGATAAGGCCGTGAAGCTTGCTCCCTCGCGCCGCGAATTGCGGCTCGCGCTGGTCGAGCAATTAGTCAAGCAAGGCCAGATGACCGAGGCCGCCGCCCAGTACGAGGCGCTCGTCGAGCGCGAGCCGAACAACCCGGATACGCTCCGCGAGTGGGGCCGGCTGCTGCTCAAAGACACGAGCCGCTCCGAGACCGAGCGCAAAGCCAACGCGACGAAAGTCTGGCAAAAGCTGGCCGACGCGAAGAAGGACGATGCCGTGAGCATCGCCCAGGTCGCCGACCTGTTTCGCCAGGCCGAGATGACCGAGCAGGCGATCGTCTATTACAAGAAGGCCATCGCGCTCGCTCCCGAGTCCCCCCAATATCGCGAATACCTCGGTGAATATTATCAAACGCTCAAGCGCCCCGACGACGCCATCGCCGTCTGGTCCGAGATCGCCGCGGGCCCCCGCCGAAATGCCAAGACGCTGGCGCGACTCTCTGAGATTTTGGCGGGGTTCGACCATCTGAAGCCGGCCGTCAAAGCGGGAGCCGAAGCGATTGTCCTTGAAGCCGACGACCTGGCTTTGCGCATCAAGCAGGCGAGCTTCCTTCAGCGCGACGGGCGACTCGCGGACGCGAGTACCGAGCTCGACGCCGCGGCCAGGCTGGCCGAGTCGGACGACGAAAAGGAGGAAGTTCTTCGGCTCCAGATTGAAAACTATCAGGCGGCGGGAACGCTGGCGGGAGAAATCGACCGCTTGAAGAAGGCACTCGAAGCCGGGAACGACGCGACCGCCCCTCGTTGGCTGCGACTGGCGAGGCTCTGGGAGGCGGATCGGCGGCTGCCCGAGGCGGCCTCGGCCGTCAAGAAAGTGCTGGCGATCGATCCCAAATCGGTAGCCGCCTGGTCCACAGCCGCTCGGTTGCACGAGTCGTCCGGCGACCTGCTGGCAGCGGCCGACGGCTACCGCAAGCTCGTCCTCCTCGATCGCCGGTCCCGGAGCGAATATCTCACGAACATCGCCAAGCTCGAAGCCCGGCTCGGCCGACGCGCCGAATCGATCCAGGCCGGACGCGATCTGCTCGCCTCGGCGCCGGGAAACGCGGACAACTACCAGATCTTCGCCGATCTCTGTTTCCAGCTCGGAGCCCACGAAGAGGGGCTCGAAACCCTTCGTCGCTCCTTGCGCTTGAACCCGTCGGACGCGAAGGTACTGCGGAACCTGGCCGAGGCCCTCGCCCGGCAGCTCCACATCGACGAATCGATCGAGATCTACTGGCGAGCTCTGGCCAAGACCAACGAGATCGACGCCAAGCTCGACGTCATCAGCCATCTCACCGAACTCTACCTCCAGCGCAACCAGTTCGATCGCCTCATCGGCCGCCTGGGCCGGGAGTTCAATAACACCGATCAACAGCGCGAGCTCGCCTTCTGCCTGGCCCAAGCCTATTCCACGGCAGGCGACTACGGCCCGGCACGCCAGGAGCTCGAGCGCCTCCTGGCTTCAAATCCAAGAGATACGCAACTGCTCAAGCAACTCTCTCAGCTCGCCGAGACCGAAGGGGCTCTCGACGACGCCTCGAAATATCAGAAACAGCTCAACGACCTCGCCCCCAGTGACGAAGGGATCTCGAGGTTAGCTCAGCTCTACCTCAAGTCGGGTGACATGAGCGAAGCCGAGGCCCTCTGGGAAAAGATTTCGGCCGAGGACGAAGACACACATCGTGTACTCCAGGCGGTCGACAGCCTGCTCGGCAACTCCAAGGCCGCGGCCGCCCTCGCCATCACCGGGCGTTTACTTCGTTCCAAGCCCGATGACTGGGAAGCCCTCTATCGCGAAGGAGTCGCCCTCGCCGAACTCGATCGTCAGGACGAGGCCGCCCGCCGCTTCCAGACGATGATGGCCCTGAGCATGCCCGACGACACGCTCAGCTCCATCGTCAAGGCAAGACGTAAGGGCTATCCATCGTCGACGCCAAGTAGTTTCTGGACACTTGCATTTCAGGCCCGTAAATACCCGTTGCTCTATCGCAGCTACGCCATCTACCAGATCCGGCAAGCGACCGGACTCGAGGGGCGCAACTATTATGGCGGCGTAAACTCGAGCTGGAACCCGGCCGACTACGGCGAAGCCCGCATGGCCGCATTGGCCTGGCTCTACCGCCTGGCCGAAAAGAAAGGACGTGGAGAGGCCTACATCAAGGAAACCCGCGAAGCCGCCACGAAGGCGGAACGCGACACCCGTCCTCGGTGGAATTGGTTCTACTTCCAGATGGTTCGCGAGCAAGGCCGAGGAATCTATGAAGCCGCCCGCGATCTCGCCCGGAACGCGCCTCAGGATCTCGACGCACAGTGGTCGATGCTCCATTGGCTGAGCGATCGCACCACCCGGCCGGGTGGCTATTCCTATCGCCCCACGGGCATCGGCGTGGTGGAAACCACGCCCCCCTTACCGGACGACGAGATCGATCTGGTTCTCAGCGCATACCGTACGCTGCGACTCCAGAGGCCCGATCTGGTCCATCCCGATCTCCTCGCTAGTGTTGACACCGAGCTGAAGCGTGCTCAGCGCGAGAGAGATCGCGATCAATTCTACCACGAGGCCGTCGCTGCTGCGGCCGATCCGGGCGCGCTTGGCAGCGTTCTTCAACTCGCCGCCGAACGAGGCGATGTTGACGGCGCATTCACCCTCTTCGACAAGTTCGATCAAACCAACCCCGCCCACGCCACGATCGTCTTCTCCTACACGTTCGGCGGGGGCGACTCCTTGGGCCGTTTGATGAACGCCCGCGCGCAGGTGAAAGCCCATGCCGACATCATCCGCACCCTCGACCATTACGTTCGAGTCATGCAGCAACGACCGCCGCTGACCCGACGATCGCGTAAGTCTTCACTCGTGTCCAACCGGCAGACCTACTACCTCTGGCTGGGCAAAGAACACCAATACACGACGATCGAATTTCCCACCCCCAACGACCACATTGACTATGATGGGATCCTTCTGCTCCGCAACGCCTTCGTACTCTGCCGCCGTGACCAAAAGCTCCCGGAGCTGTTCGACCACCTGCGACGCCTCGCGACGGAAGGGACGGAAATCGAACGAATCGATGCTCACTTGATGCTCGGTTATCTCCACTGGTGGAATGAAGAGCACGACCTCGCCATCAAAGAAATGGCCGAAGCCGCCCAGATCCGACCGTCCGACCCCGAGCTCAAGTTGACCCAGGCCGAGGTTCTTGAAAAGAACAACGAGCCGAGCGAAGCGCTCAAGCTGGTCAACACCGTCGAACCGCTCGATCAGCGCATGATGCAGCGGCGTGAACTCCTGGCCCTTCGGCTCTCGGTCTTGACCGGCAACATCGACCGCGCCCGCAAAGCCGCCGAGCGTCTCTTCGGCCTGCGTCTCGACGTCGCAATCCAGTCGCAGCTCGCCGACCAGATGGATCAGCTCGGCATGCACGAGTTGGCCGAGGCGATTCTCGGCCGCGCCCGCCGCCGCGCCGGGAATGGGACGGCCGCACTCGTGAGTCTGATGCAACAGTACCAACGTCAGAACCGCACGGACCTGGCCGTTCAGTTGGCCCTTCAAATCCTCAGGCGGGGAGGCTCGACAGGATTCAATCCGTACTCAAACTGGTATGCCACGGAAGATGAGAGCGCCCGCCGCGAAGCCATCGGGACCCTCGCCCGCGCAGGCCGGCTCAAGGCCATGATCGAACGGCTCGAGGCCCAGGTCAAAACATCGCCACAGTCGGTTCCACTGTTACAAAATCTCGCCGAGTACTACCGCGCCGACGGGAAGTCCACCCAGGCTCAGGCCACATACCAACAGATCCTTGCGCTCCGGCCCGATGACGCGAAGATCCGCTTCCAGATTGCCTCCCAACTTCTTGACGATGGGGAAACCGAGGCCGCAATCGAGCATTTCCGCATCGTGATCAAGAGCGATCCCTCGTTGTTCCGCTTTCGTTCCGAGGAAATCTTCAAGGCCTTTCGCCAGGCGCAGCAGCTCGATGAGCTGATCGCGATCTTGGAGCAGACCGATTTCAGAACACTCTGGCATCCTTACTACGCCACCCAGGTGATCCTCGACCTCTTCAAAGAAAAAGAGCCGAAGCATCGCGAAGCCGCGCTTCGGCTGGCGCGCAAGACACTCGAGGCATTTCCCAACGATCGCAGGTACGTCCTGGGGCAAATCAAGGAAGAGGAGATCTGGCGACTGCCCGAGATGCTTGGCTACGCCCAGCAAGCGGTGATCCCTTCGGCCGACGAACCGCTCGACTCGATCTGGCACGGGCTCGATGACGTCATCGACTACGGCCACGACGGGCACATGATCGGTGTCTGTACGCGTCTCATCGAGGTCGCCTCGCGCCGCAACGCGCTCCGGCCACTCCTCGCTGACATCGAAGCCGGAGTGAAACACCACCCCGCCTGGCGCGGTGGGCAGGCGCTCCGAGGCCTGATCCATTTGCGCCTGGGAGAAACGGATCAGGCACTCAGCATTCTTCAACCTCTCCTCGACGACCCCAAAGCGCCATTGGAGTCCTACACGCGCGGCCTGTTAGCGCAGGAGTTGGAGGACTACAGTGCCTCGGCTCCTCTCGCCTTGTCGCTGTTCGAGAAGGCGAGCAAGGAGGCCGAGCAGGACTCCCGGGAGTTCTTCAAAACCCACCCTGCGCGGCAACTGATCAGGCTCTATGACCGGCTTGGCCGAGTCGCCGATGCGCGCGAGCTGGCAGTCGCGTTCGGACACAGAAAAGTCACGCGGTATCCCAACGCCTCGACCAACCAGCAAATCTGGTTCTCGAACGCGATGATTGTTGGCGAAGAGCTCTCCAACCTGGGACTACCCGTCGAAACGGCCTGGTTCTCTCAGCGAATGCTTGAAGATCAAGAAACCATCAAATCCATCCAAGCGGAGTTTGCGTCCTCCGGAACGACATTCCCGTCCGAACCTGACCTCATCCCGATGATCGAGCACCGCCGGAACGACGCCCAGGGCAGGTTCGATCGCCGCGCCCTGGCTCGATCCCTGCGGGCCACGTTCGAGAGCTCTGGGCACGACGTCATCGCAAAGGTACTCACGGAGTTCGCCGAAGGGGCGGACACTCCCGTCCCTCGCCTGGACCTGATGCTTACCGTCGAACCCAAAGCCGTCGACCGAGCTCGGCTCCAAAGTCCTCTCGAAGAGATGTTCGCCAAGGCCGACGCCCCCCTGCGCAAGGCGATCGCCGGCGATCTGGCCAGGCTCCGCGAACAAGAGCCGGACGACCTGTCGCTCTTGATCCTGTCCTCGCTCGTGAGCCTTGATCAGTCCACACCCTCGGACGTTGAGCCCAGTCTCCGGGCACTCTCCACATGGCTCGATCGCCACCCGTTGGAACCGATCGCCCCGGGGCAACGAGCCACGTCCCGCCAGCAGTCCGCGGCCAGGCCCCAGGTCGCACTCTGGCTCGTGGCGCGGCGACTGATCGGCGAGGGGGATTCCCAGCGTCTTTCCGAACGATTCGCCACCCGTGCGTTCGAGTCTGCCGGCCGGCTGGCCGACTCCGCCTGGACCTTGGCGATCCTCCGCGAACAAGGCCAAATGGCCCTGGATCGAGGCAACCGTACCGTCGCCGAATCGAAGTGGCGAGACTTGCTCAATCAGATCCTGCAACCGATCCGGCAGGCCGAGGCCGTGAAGGGAGTGCCCGTCGCCACTCCCGATCGCTTCCGACAGGCCGGCGAACTTGCGCAGCTCGCAGCCCGCAATGATATGTCCAAGCTCGCACTCAAAGCCCTCCGCGAAGTCCTCCTGGGAGGCCCCCCCGTCCAGCCGCTCAAGGTCCCCAAAGAGAATCAGGGCAATTCCTCGGCTTCCTCAGCCCAGAGCGAGGAGACGCGTAACGCCATCGCTCGCGACGTGGAGCAAACCTTCGCAACCCTCGATCCTCTCTGGGAAAAGAACGCGCATCCGAGTTCGGTCTATGAGACCCTGCGCGACATCGTCCTCACCGAAGCCAGGTCCGGTGAGATCTTCCTCTACGAGCGACCGTTGGCCTCGGAAGGTATCGAGCGTCCTCGAAGTGTTGGTGCCCTGCTGGTGAAGTGGGGAAAGCAGGCGGATCAACTCGACGACCTCAAACGCCGAGTCATTGCCAGGCGCAAGGAATCGAGGGCCGAGGCTCCCGCGTTGGTGCTCTTGGGCCGGATCGGACTCGAGACGGCCGACGCCCCGCTCACACGCGAGGCGCTGACGGCCCTGTCCAAACTCTTGACCGAGTCGGCCGCTCAGACGACCGCCGAGCAAGCCTGTCACGTCGCCGTACCGGCCCTGCAATCGGCCGAGACGCGCTCGGAGGCCTTAGTCGTGCTCGAGGCCACGGCCAAAGCCCTCGCGAACGGCTCGGGCGAAGAGCCGATGGCCGGCTTGAGCCTCCTCCTGGCTCGAGACCACCACGCCCAGGGCCAGAAGGACGAGACCCGCAAGGCGCTTCGGACCTACGCCTCGGCCCTCGACCGCACACTCGGTAGCGTCAAGGGAGACAGAGCCCTCGTGGTGCGCAAGGAGCACTTCGTCCGACTTGCTCGCGAACAGCTTCGCCTCGGTCTGCTCAGCGATGCGCTCGATACGCTCGGCCAGTTCTCCGAGGCAACCACCCCCCAACAAGGTGACCCGCCGCTCAGTGAGATCCTCGCGTCCCTTTGCCGACAACTCGCGGCGCGTCCCGTGCGCGAACGTTTCGAACTGCTCAAAGGTTGGAGCCTACCGACCGCCGAGCGCAAGTCGTTCCACCTCCTCGCAGGCTTCACCCCGGGTGAGGCTCCTCCGGAACATTTCGGCATTTCCTCACTCGTTGGCGACACGGTGATCAGCACCGCCGATCTTCTCATCACCGCCGCGAGAGAGCAGGGGGCCCTTGATGCCCTGAGCGAAGAGGCCGAGAAAGCCGCCACCACGAAGCTCACGAACGCCGAAGCCCTTGTGACCCTGCTCCAAATCGCCCGGGGCAAGACCAACGAGGTTGAGCCGAGGCTCAAAACCCTTCTCGCCAAGTTGCCCGGCAAAATTCCCGCCGAACCCGAAACGACGCCGACCCCTCCCGCATGGCCCGACGTCCTCGTCGCTCGGGCTTGCCTTCGTTCCAGAGCGCCAGGCCTGTTCTCGCGCGGGGAAGCCCTGGCGAAGGCCCTCCTCGAGCACGGCCAAAAGGTCGACTCTGCGCCGATGGTCGCCCTCCTGAATCGCGACCTCGCCCAGGCTCGTGTCATCCAGGCCACGGGCAAACCTCTCGCCGTAGGTTCGGGAAATGCCCTGGCACACTGGACCACGGTTACCGGTTTCTCGACCATCGAAGACCCCGCAGGCGCTGCGCTCTGGGTTGAAGACAAGGGCGCACTCACACACATCACAGGATCCGCACATGATCTCCTGTCGCTCAACGATCCGCTGACCGGCACGTTCACGCTCTCGGCCCGCGTTTCCGCCAAGGAGAACGAGCAAGGGCATCTCGCCTACGGCGGTCTTGTCTTCGAGCCGCTCCGCCCCAAGGAAACGAAGTCCCCCTTTGACACATTCCTTTATACTCGCCTGGATGTTCATCTCGAATCACTTCGTGAAGGCCGAATCTGGCCCTTGAACGGCCAGGAGCCGTTCCTTCGAGCGTGTCGATCTCTCGGATCAAACGAGGACGCTCAGCTTACGATTGAGGTCTCTCCCAAGAGGGTCCGTAGTCTGGTCAACGGCCACGTGTTCTTTGAAGACAATGCCCCCAGTCCCGCAAGCCCTTGGCTTGCTCTTTATGCGGCGTCGGGCAGAATTGCCAAATTCCAGGACATCACGATCCAGGGTTCCCCCGTCATTCCTCGCCAGGTCGTTTTGAGCAGTGATAATCACCTCGCGGGCTGGGTTCCCGGGATTCAGGGAGAGACGCTCCCTCGTTGGCAGAATCCGGCGAATCGAGCGGCAACCGACACCATCGGTATCGCAGACGGTCCCGACTGGTCGTGCCAGGACGGCGAGATTCAAGGGAAGCGCTTCGCTCTCTCCTCAAGATCGGGAACGGTTCCCAGTCTCCTGGCCTATCACCGACCACTTCAGGAGGGGGAGACCGTCCGCTTCGAGTTCTTCGCCGAGCCCGGAAAGATCGAAGTTCACCCTGTCCTCGGCCGTCTCGCCTTCTTGCTCGAACCCGAAGGAATCCGCCTCCGTTGGCTCTCCCATCGGCCCGATCCCGACTGGACAGGCCTCGCCGTCGACAACGCAGTTGCGATCCCAAACGCCCGACGAGGCCCCGAAAAGCTGCCGCTCAAGCCGGCTGCATGGAATCAGGCCGCCCTCAAGGTCGTCGACAATCGTGTGACTCTCGAACTGAATGGCATCCTCGTTCTCGAACTCCCGTTGACCCCGGGACAATCACGACGGTTCGGCCTTTATCACGACAAGAACCAGACGACCGCACGGGTCCGCCAGGTGGTCCTCACCGGCCCCTGGCACGAAACGATCACCCCGGAAATCCTGGCCGGACTCATGGCCCCACGCGAAGGGTCACCGACCCTCGATCCCAAAGTTCGCGAAGCGCTACTCGGTAACAGATCTTCAAATCCGAAAGCAGAAGAGTCGACCAACTTCACGGCTCCGAAGGTCGAGCATTGGCATCCCACAACTTCAGGCCAAACACATGCGATGATCTTCGACCAACCTCTGATCGGCGACTTCATCCTCTCGGCCGAGCTCGCGCTGGCACAGCCGAGGCTTGAGCTCGGTTACGGAGGCGTTCGCTTCGGAGTGACCAGCGACCGTAAACACTATCGTTGGACCAATGGAGAACGTAGCGGAGAGGGCCTGCTGGAGCCGGCAATCCCTCCGGATCAGACGTGTTACAACGCCCAGCTCGCGATTCGAGGCAGCGAAGCCACCTTTTCGATCGCCGGCCGTCAGGTCCATGTCGAGCATCTTGCGGACCGCCCCGATCCCTGGCTGCTGTTCCGGGGCCTTCCCACCCAGGGCGAAAGCGTGCGCCAGGTGAAGATCAGCGGGCGGCCGTCCGTTCCCCGTCGCCTCGAACTCTCACCGCTCGCCGGCCTGGGCGCGTGGGCGATCGATCCCGAACCCGAAGACCTCGGCGAAGACAGCCCTCGGATTTGGTCCTGGCGCGGCGAGGAATTGGTCGGGATCAACTTCCGCGACATCCCCGGGAGCCGCCAGGAGAGCCGCCTCGTTTATCACCGCCCGCTGCTCGAAGACGGGGAAATCGCCTACGAGTTTTTCGTCGAAGAGGGCAATCGCATGGTGCACCCTTCTCTTGGAAACGTGGGTTTCCTGCTCGAGCCCGAAGGAATCACCGCCGTCGACTTCGCTACGAGCAGCAAACCCTCGGTCGGCCCTCAAGCCCCTCGCGAGCGACGACTGACGGATAAACCTCTCACGCTTAAGCGCAATGATTGGAATCAGCTTCGCCTGAGCCTCGCCAAAGGAACCCTGACCCTCCGGCTCAATGGTGACGTCGTGCTCGAACAGCCATGGAGCGCCGACGCCTCGCGCCAATTCGGCCTCTTCCACTTCCTCGACGAGACCGAAGCTCGAGTGCGCCAGATCAGCTACCAAGGCGCCTGGTCCGAGACGGTTCCCGAACCCTGAAACATCGTCCTCCTAAAGTGCGGGCATGAAGGCAACAGTGAACATCCACCCCCATTGCTTTCGCGACATCCCGGTTTAACATCGAGCGAAGAACCGTATCCGGCGATCGTTCGAACAAGCGAAGGAAAAGGGGTGAGCTCGATGGGAGCGTCGTTCTCTGGCTGTTTTCGAGCCGTTGCTATCCTCTTATTACTCTGCGGCCTCTCAGTAGTTAGGGCGAAGGCCGAGGAGCCGGGATGGGTCGACCTCTCGAAGCTCGATGCCTGGAAGACGCCGACCGGTGCCTGGCAGGTTGTCGGCAGTGTCGAGCCCGACGCCAAGAATCCAAAGCGTCTCGCATCAACGCCGGGGTCAGGCATCCTGGTCAACGGACCGATCGGCAGGACGACGAACCTCTTGAGCAGCGTCAAATTCGGCGACATCGAAGCTCATTTCGAGTTCTTCATTCCGAAAAAGTCGAACTCGGGCGTGAAGTTCGAGGGCTTTTATGAAATCCAGATCTCCGACAGCTTCGGGGTCAAGTCGCCGACAGGCAGTGACTGCGGCGGCATCTACCCTCGGGCCGAGCTCTTGCCGATCTACCGGCACATCGACGAAGGGCACTCTCCTCGTACCAACGCCTCCCGCCCGGCCGGCGAGTGGCAAACCCTTGACGTGATCTTTCACGCCCCTCGGTTCGACGACAAAGGCAAAAAGATCGCCAACGCCCGCTTCGACAAGGTCGTTCTCAACGGCCAGGTGGTGCATGAGAACGTCGAAGTCGATGCTCCCACCGGCAACGTCTGGCGTCAGAAGGAAGTCCCCCAAGGCCCGATCCTCCTCCAGGCCGACCACGGCCCGGTCGCCTTCCGCAACATCCGGGTCCGCCCCTTGAGCGAAAACGCGTCCCGCTAGCACAACTCCGTTACGACTCCCAGATGCATTTAGGGCTGCTCCTGGGTAGCCGCCGTTGCTTGCAACCGGGGCGGCGCAGCCGCCAGAGGTCCGTTCCCAAACGGCTCTGCTGAAGGAGGTTCCAGCCCAGGTCGTCACGGAAAACCTCCGGCCGCTGCGCGACCCCGGTTGCAAGCAACCGCGGCTACCCATAAATAGACCCCTGATGCCCGTCGGAGTTGTCACGGAGTCGTACTCGAGCCGAGATCGCTTGAGTGGAGCACGCCAAGCGATCGAGGCCGGTCGTGACGATCGAACGCCGACGGGTAGCACCGAGGAAAACGCCCGCGAAATCAAGGGCGATGGAGAAATCCCAACGAAAGCCGCTCGAATTCGCCGGCGATTTTGTACGATGGCCACCGGTCGCCACGGCGACCACGGCGAAACTCTGGCCGGGCCATGCCCATCCCATGAAGTAATCGCTTCGCCTACACAGTCAAGGACGTCCAGCATATGGGTCTCTTGGGACGACTCTTTCGATTCTTCTTCGGGCGACCGGAACCGCGACTTCCCGAGGCCCCCGCGGCGCCTCCCGCCCCTCCACGCCCCGAAAACGTCCCCTCACCAAGTCCTCCACCCCAAGCAAGTGTGCCGGTCCCTGACGTAGCACCTGCCTCTTCCGCCCCATCCGAGCCTTTGGTAACCACGGTGCCGGTCTCTGACGTGGCACCTGTCTCTTCCGTCCCATCCGAGCCTTTGGTAACCACGGTGCCGGCCCCTGACGTGGTGTCAGCGGTGGCCCCATCCGAGCCTCCGATCGCCAAGGCCCCCGAGCCGGCGCACGACCCTTATTTCTCAGCCGAGGCCGCGAAGCCCCTCGAGCCGGCCGAAAAGCCCCCCGCGCCGAAATCGGGGGAGCTCGGACTGGACGCCGGAGACTTCCTACCCATCACGCGACGCGAAATCAAAGCCGAGGCTAAGGGGATGAACCTCTTCGCCAGCGCTTGGTTCGGGCGCCGCGACCTGATCCCACCGGCCGACGACCCTCGTACGAAGCTGATCGACCGCGCGCTCGTCACCAACGGCCTCTTGACCCCCGAACAGCTTGTCGAGATCCATCGAGCGGGGGCCGAGCATGAACGACTCCGCTCGGTCCTCAACACCGTCGAGGTCGAAGCGATGGGGCAGGGGGAGGCCGCCGTCCAGGCCGACCGCGAAGCCCGCGCTCGCCTCAAAGCCCAGAAGAAGGCCGAGGCCGCCGAACGCAAGCGACTCCGCAGCGAAGCGATCGCCCACCGCTTCGCCACCGACATCGTCTTCCTCGGCCGAGGCGTCTCCGGCCGGCTCGGCGATCGTCAGAGCCATCCGGAGCGGCTCCAATCCGCCGGCCTCCCGGTCCTGAGCACGCCGGCCGAACTCGCCCAGGCCCTCGGTCTCTCGATCCCTCGTCTTCGCTGGCTCGCGTTTCACACCGAAGTCGCCACCCGCATCCACTACGTGCAGTTCGCCGTCCCCAAGCGCAGCGGCGGCACGCGAACTCTGAGTGCACCGCATCAAAACCTCGCGATCACCCAGCGCTGGATCCTGAACGAGATCGTCGCCAAACTTCCTGTCGAAAGCCCGGCGCACGGATTCATCCCGGGACGAAGCATCCTCTCGAACGCCTCGGCACACGCGGGCCGCGCCCTGGTCGTGAACATGGACCTGGAGAATTTCTTCCCGAGCATCGGCTTCCCTCGCGTCCGCAAGCTCTTTCAAACCGTCGGCTACTCGCCTGCCGTGGCCACGATTCTCGCGCTTCTGTGCACCGAATGCCCGAGGCGCTTGGTGCACTACGACGGCAAGCCCTACCATGTGGCGACCGGCCCTCGCGGCCTACCTCAAGGGGCCTGCACGAGTCCCGCGCTCTCAAACCAGATCGCGCGCCGGCTCGATCGCCGGCTTCGAGGACTCGGTGACCGGCTCGGCCTGAGCTATACCCGCTACGCCGATGACCTCACCTTCTCCGGCGATCAGGCCCTCAAGTCCAAAGTGGGTTACTTGATGGCTCGAATTCGCCACATCGCCCAGGACGAGGGATTCGCCGTCAACGAAGCCAAGAGCCGGGTCCTCGGCCGTAACACCGCGCAGACCGTCACCGGCCTCGTGGTCAACGAACGCCCCAGCGTTCCCCGTGACGAGATCCGAAAGCTCCGGGCGATCCTGCACCGGGCCCGGACCGAAGGTCTTGAGCAGCAGAACCGCGAGGGCCATCCCAACTTCCAGGCATGGCTCCAGGGAAAAATTGCCTATATCGCCATGTCACGTCCTGAGGTCGGCCACCGCATGCGGGAAGAACTTGCGGCCTTGCTCGAAAGGCCGTGAACCAAGCCAAGAGGCTATCATCCGGGTTGGACCTGGCCGTGTGAAATCAGGAAAGCGGGTGCCCGGGGGACAAGCCTCGGCCGATCCTCGGAGACTCGTCTCCGGCCGCCCAAACAACACGCCATCACATCAATATTTCATTTTTAGACAACCTCACACAATCCCTCGTAGAAAGTGGATCGGCTCCTTCCCTTCTTGACAGACATCGGCTCATGTGTGAACAGCCCCCCAGAATTGCGAATGGCTTCGGCAAGTGACGAGAATCGGGCATCGAGTTGAGGGATGGAGTGGGTTGATCGGCTGCGCGGCCAGGATATGATAGTCTCTGGGTGAGTCGGGCATGTCTTCTTCCTGATACCGCAACGCTCCTGAAAGCGCCTTGGGTTTTGCGAGGCCTTGGTGCGCGTCTTTGACTCCTTGGTTTCGGCGCATTGTTAACATTCGAGGGCGGAAACCAAGAGCCCGCGACGTCCTCAGGTCGTTTCTGGCAGGCGCTTCCGGGGGAGAAGAGAGGCCGCCGCCGTGAGCGTAACGTACCCCTCCTCCGATGGTCCCGCCCGTCTACGAAGGCGCGGGATTTGTCTCGTCGCGTCGTTGTGTGTTGCCATCTGGCTGGGCTTGGGGGGATGGAAACACCTCGCAGGCGGCCAGAATCCGCAGGAACAGCCGGCAGCAGAGCCGGTCGGAGCGGTCGATCAAGAGGATCTTCTGAAGGCCAACGGCAACAACGCCAATTGGCTGATGTACGGCCGCACCTACGACGCCCAGCGCTTCAGCCCTCTGGATCAGATCAACACCAAGAACGTCGCCAAGTTGACCCCCGTCTGGACGTTCCAAACAGGGGTGCTCGACGGCTTCGAATGCACCCCGCTCGTCATCGACGGCATCATGTACGTGACGACCCCCTGGAACCATGGCTACGCCGTCGACTGCAAGACGGGGTCTCAGCTCTGGCACTACCAGAAGTCACTTCCCGACAACATGGCCCTCTGCTGCGACGCCGTCAACCGGGGGTTCGCCGCCTGGGGCGACCGCCTGTACATGGCGACGCTCGATGCGCACCTCGTCTGCCTCGACCGCAGCACCGGCGAGGAGATCTGGGATAAGCCCATCACGGTCACCGACGAAGACGGCAAGGAGATCCGCGACATCTACAAAATGGCGTACAGCGCCACCGTGGCTCCGCTGGTGATCAAGGGAAAGGTCATCGTCGGAATCAGCGGCGCCGAGTACGGCATCCGCGGCTTTATCGACGCCTATGACGCCAAGGACGGCAAGCGGCTCTGGCGGTTCTACACGGTTCCTAGCGCCGACGATAAGACGGATTTAGGTCGCAAAGCGCTGGCCACCTGGGAAGGGAATTCGTGGCTGACCGGCGGCGGCTCCGCCTGGGTGACCGGGACCTACGACCCCGAGCTCAACACCCTGTACTGGGGGATCGGCAACGCCTCCCCCGACTACAACGGCGACGTCCGCAAGGGAGACAACCTCTTCACCTGCTCCATCCTCGCACTCAACCCGGACGACGGTTCCTACAAGTGGCACTTCCAGAACAGCCCTCACGACGTCTGGGATTATGATGGCGTGAATGAGCCTATGCTCATTGATTTGAACTATGGAGGGAAGAAAATCAAGGGGTTGATCCAGGTCCATCGCAACGGATACTTTTATGCTTTGAACCGAGAGACCGGGGCGTTCCTCTACGGAAAACCGTATTGCGAGGTGACCTGGACGGACCGGACCAAGGGAGATGATGGACTCGATCCCAAGACGGGCCGCCCTTTCGTGAACCCGGCCGCCCTCCCCAGCGAGGCGGGGGTCCGTGTCTGCCCGGGCGCGGCGGGAGGCAAGGAGTGGAACCCGATGGCCTACGACCCCAAGACGGGCTTCGCCTTCGTGCCGGTCATCAACAACTGCGCCAAGTTCACATCCGGCAAGACGTTCTTCATCAAAGGGCAGCCGTATTGGGGCAGCTCCTTGACCCTGATCGACAACCAAGCCTCAGGAGCCTTGAAGGGGATCGACACCACGACGGGGAAGATCAAGTGGGAAGTGGCGACTCGTTCCCCCATGGTCGCCGGAGTCCTGGCCACGGGCGGCGGCCTCGTCTTCACCGGCGACGCCGAAGGGTTCTTCACCGCTTACGACGCCAAGACCGGCGAGGTCCTCTGGACCTTCCAATGCGGCTCGGGACATCACTCGGGTCCCATGACGTACAGCCTCGACGGCCGGCAATACATCGCCGTCTGCGTCGGCTGGGGCGGTTGGACGGCCGGGTTCGTCGGCGACGGCGCCCCTTGGCTCCGCAACGCTCGGCGCGGCAACACCCTCTTCGTCTTCGCTCTCCCCGAAGCAAGCCGTTGAATCCAAACCCGTAGGGCAAGCCTCGGCCTGCCGAGGTCTCCGTAAGCGCCTCGGCAGCTCGGCTTGCCCTTCGGAATCCAATCAATTTCATCAGATCAAGCGAACAGATGAGGACTGAGTCACGCGGTCCTCGACAGGGTCTGCCGCGAGAGGACTCTCATGCCATCCACCGTGCGATTCGGCCGGAGATGTGGTGTCTCGGCCCTGATGCTGATCGTCTGCGGCGCCATCGCGACCCAGGACGTACGAGCCGACGAGGCGGCTCCCAGGGGTGATCCTTCGCCGAAGACGCTGACTGTTTGCGCCTTGCCGAACGCCTTGCCTCGGACCGGGAAGACGCCGGACGGGACAGCTCAGGGCCTGGACGTCGCGCTCGTGCAGCTCGTCGGTCGCAGGCTGGGGCGCAAGGTCGAGTTCCACTGGTGCGCGAGTCCATCGTGTGCCTGGAACTGCCTGCCGGAGAAGCGCTGTGATTTAGTTCTCGGACAGCCGCTCGACTCCAATCCCGCCCGCACCGTGGCGTGGAGCGTGCCCTATGCGGCCGCTCAGTTCGGGCTGGTGGTTCCCCGCGACGCGAAGCAAGGGCATTCCCTCAACGACTTCCACGGCAAACGGCTCGGGATCGTGACCGGCACGGTGCCCCTCTCGGAGAAGGATTATCAGGTCACGCGTTTCCCAACGCGCGAGGCGCTTCTGAACGAATTTCAGGCCAAGAGCCTGGACGCCGCGTTCCTGGACGCCGACTTCACCGCCTGGTACCTCCACGAGCACCCCGAACTCGCGCTCCGACTCGTGACGGAGTACATGCCGCGCGAACGCTGGAATATGGCCCTGGCGGTCCGCGCCGAAGATGCCGAGCTCCTGGTCGCGCTCAACCGGGTCCTGGCACAACTCGCCGAATCGGGCGACGTCCGCAAGATCTATGCGGATCACGGCGTTCCGTTCCGCCCTCCATTCACCGGACAAGGAGAAAAATCGAGCGTTCCCCAAACCTGGCGGAAGATCAAGGAACGGGGGGAATTGGCCGTCAGCATGGATCCGGACAACTTGCCCTACTCCAGCCGCAAGGCCAAGGACCCCGGCTTCGACGTGGAGTTGGCGCGAGCCTTGGCCGATCGCTTGAACCTCAAGCTGCGCATCGATTGGCTTGACGTCCAGCGCGATACGGCGATCGGACGACTCCTCGAACAGCGGTGCGACCTCGTCTTCGGCGAGGCGATGGACGACAATGCCGTCGCGGATGACGAGGTGCTCGCCGGGAAGATTCTCTACTCGCGACCATACTATGGCACCGGCTACGTCCTCGTGCTCCGTAAGGGTGGTCCCCGCGCCTCTTCGCTCGCGGATCTCAAGGGGCCGAAATCGCAACGGCTAGGGACCGAGGCCGGCTCGATCGCCGACTATCGCCTCCGCCAACGAGGCTTGCTACGCCGCCTCTACCGCGACCAGACCGCCACGCTCAAGGCCCTCGACGCACGAGACCTCGACTACGCCTACCTCTGGGCGAACGTGAGCTGGACTCTACACACCTCTCCGGACTTCCACCTGGAGCTCGCGCGCGAATACGTGCCCGAGGACCACTGGAACATCGCCATCGCCATGGCGCGGGGAGACGAGGAACTGAAGCGGAACGTCGACGCGGCCCTCGAGGCGCTGATCACCGACGGAACAGTCTCTCGCACCCTCGCCCGTTACCAGATGCCTTACTTCGCCCCGTTCACCGAGCCCGGCCGCAAGTCTCAAAGCCAGGCGGAGGAACCGATCCGCCACGAAGTCGCCCACCGAGGGCTTGAGCCCCAGATGCAGAAGATCCAAGGGTCAAAAGATCCTTATCACGGACTGAAACGAGTTCGGTCGGCCGGCGAGCTGGTCGTTGGGCTCGATCAAAACAATCTCCCCTTCTCGACGGCCCATCCCCAGCCGGGTGGCCTCGATTACGAGATCGCCGGCCTGCTCGCCCAGAAACTGGGCGTCCCGCTTCGAGTCTACTGGGCCTATTCCTCGCACGATTCGTACCCCTCCAAGCTCACGAGCAAGCATCTCTGCGACGTGATCCTGGGAGTCATCCCCGACGATCGTTTCGCCCAGCGGGTGGTCTACTCCAAACCCTACTACCTCGCGCGCTATCGCTGGGTCGTGCGAAGCGGCGAGGGTCCGCCCAGTACCGAGGATCCGATAGCCGTGGAGGATGGAATCGCCGTGCAGGGGATAAAGGGGCACAAGGTCCGACCTTACCCGAGCACCGAGGCCATCCTGGAAGCCGTCGCGCAAGGGCAGGAGAAGGCCGGCTACGTGATCTCGACACGAGCCCCGTGGCTGGCCGAGCAGCGCTGGCCGGGAATGCTGAGATTCTTGCCCGCCCCCACCCCGAGATCCGTCGACACTCTTCCCATCAGTGCCGCCGTGCGCAAAACGGAGGTCGACCTCAAGGAGGCGATCGACCAGGCCTGGAACGAGCTGGATCAGTCGGGCCGGCTGGCCCAGGTTTTCGCCCGCTGGCACATCCCCTATGCGAGTGCGGCGACCACTGAAGAGAAGGAATGACCCATGAGTCTGAGTCGCTTCGCGTTGAGGAATGTTTGGCGGCGTTGGCACGCGCTCGGTGCGGGTTTCGTCGTCGGAGTCGGGATCTTGGTCAGTTTTGGCGCGGACAATCAGCCGACCGGCACCCCCGCGTCTCAGGAACACGCGAACGTAGCGGAAGGACAATCCTTGTTCCGCAGCTTGTGCACTGGCTGTCATGGCGGCAACGCCCGGGGCGGCAAGGGCCCCGACCTGACCGACGACCGCTGGATCCATGGCAGCACCGATGAAGACATCACCCGCGTGATCAAGAACGGCGTGCCCAAAACCACCATGAAGGGCCTAGGCGACGCGCTCAAGCCTGACCAGCTCCGGAAGGTGATCGCCTACATTCGCAGCCTGGCCCACTCACGAACCGAGAGTGCCTGGAAGCCCTACATGCCCGGCGATCCTCAGGTCGGCCGTAAGTACTTCTTCGACAGCCAGAGTAAGCTCCCTTGCGCGAAGTGCCACGCCATCGGTGGGGAAGGGGGGCACATCGGCCCACCGCTCGATCGCATCGCCAGCCGCCGCGCCCCCGAGTTCATCATGGAATCGATCCTCCTCCCCTCCCAGGAGATCGCCCCTGAATACGAGGCTGTCGCCGTCGCCACTACCGAGGGACGCGTGATCACAGGCCTACGCATCAATGAGACAAACTTCAGCATCCAGCTCCACGAAGAAAATGGCCAATACCACTCGTTCCTCAAACGAGACCTGGAGGAAGTCAAAACCCTCAAGAAATCACTGATGCCCGAAAACCTCGCCGAAGTGACAACCGTCAAGGAACTCCACGACCTGTTCGCCTTCCTCATGACGCTGGAGTGAGACTCCGCCCAAAAGGCGGGGGGAAGTCAATCCTAACCTGGGACTCCATGGAACCGCCGAGAAGGGTAGGGGAGTACGGCAAGGGGAGTCGCCCGTTAGGCGAACTTCTTACAAACCTGGCGAGATGCAGGTATCGGAGAGGTTTACCGAACGCTCGCCTCGAGTCCCAGGCCCTCGTTGGTGGAACATCCGGCAGCTCCCCTTCCCATAATGTCGGCACCGCTCATCAAAGATTTCTTCTCGTAGGGCAGGCCTTGGCCTGCCGAGGCCGTACGCAAAAGTCTCGGCAGGCCAAGGCCTGCCCCACGGAAATGAATCCATATATGATATTACAAACATACAATAGACTTTCTTCTTCTGATTCTACAATAGGTTTGTGATCGCATACAGCTCGGTTGATTGAAGCTCGCAACATCCATTTCGGAGTGCAAATCGGAGAGTCAAGCTCTTGAAGGCAAAGCGGGCCGATAGGAAGACGATGAGGCCCCGACGCACGATGATGCGCCAACCGGTGTCATGAACACTCGAGCCGGGGTTCGTCTCATCGTCCGCACTTCAAGTGTCACCAAGGCGACGAAAGATTCCTCCCCTGATTGTCACCCACCTGGCTTCATTTTTTATACAAATCTTCAAAACTCTTGAGGAGGACGTTATAGCCTTTCTCGAGTTCATCGAAGGCGACGGCCACCGCGTCGAGGGTGAGCAGGAAGCCGGCCGCCTTTGTCCTCCAAACGACTTCGATGGCTTGGTGGACTTTGCCGTCGCCCCCGGTATGTTTGAAGCGCACTCTACGACCGGTCGAGCCTTTGACGTCATGCTCCTCGTCGGTGATGACCTCGAACCCTTTCAGGCGTGCCTTGTAGACCGCGATGCGGGGAGTGAGGAGCATTTTCGGTTCGAGCCCGGCCGGCAAGGAGAACGCCACGAAGTGGAGTTGCGCGTCTTCTCGGCCGGGGACCTTGAAGCGGAGCAGGGCCGTACCCGGCTGCGACTTGTCCTCGATCGACCACTCTTCTCCCGGGGCGGTCATTCGACACCCGAAGTCTGCGTTCGTGTAGACACGCCCGGCGACGCCGGTCCGGAATTTGTCCGCCAAAGTTGACGGCTGTTTCTGGAAATCCGCAATCTTGATGTTCAGGCTGGCGGGAAGCTTGCGACGAACTTCCTGCGTGCCCTCAACCGTCTCGTGGTCAACGAATTTCAGCAGCGCGAAGGATGTGCCAACTTCACCGTAGCTTGCGTCGACGGTGACCCAACTCCCGACATAAGCTTCATTCCACATGTGGCCGCCCCATTGGCCCCCGATCATCCGCTCACCCAGGACGATGCGGGTGGGGATACCAACCGACCGCGCCAGCGATGCGAACAGGATCGCGTACTCGCTGCATTTTCCCTTGCGGCATGCGAGGACTTCGGGACCCGTGAGGGTCTCGGCGATCATGGCGGCCTCCATGTTCTTGAAAACCCAGTCGCTGAGCGCCTTGACCGCCTCCAGGGCATCCACCTTCCCAGAGACCACTTCGCGGGCCGTTTTGGCGATCCCCGGGTCGCGCGGCTCGATGAACTGCGACGCGCCCAGGAACGGCGCGAGTTCCGCCCGCTCGATGGGGAAGCTTACGGCCTTATCCACAGACTTCGGAGCCTCGATGCGGACGACCGCACGGTACCCGCCTCCGTCCTCCGATTGTTCGACGACATGCTGTCGCTCATCGGTAAGCCGGAACCGATCGAACGGGATTCCCTTCCAGCGGAGCTCGACCGTCAACGAGCTCAGCCGTTCGGGCGGGCCAACGTCCTTTCCAATATTAAACATGAGCATATCCTGCCCATTCAGCTTACGGTAGGTGAGATCCTGGGCTTCCTGGGCCGAGCACACCCGCAGGTTCGTCCCGATGTCGTCCGAGTTACTCTCACGCCGAAGGCCGTCGGCGCCGAGAACGACCCGCTGTTTACCCTCGATCGGACCCCGGTCCACCGACCAGGACGAGCCAGATTCCTTGCCGGCGACCCTTTCCACCCGCGCCGGTCGGACCTCACACGAGGCTTCATCGAAGAGGGCCACCTCCCCCGCCTCGAACCCGGGCGGCCGATCAGCCAGCCAATCGTCGAGGCAGGCCTCGAACAGGACTCCAGTCGCGGCCCCGAGCGTTCGAGTCCGTTCAACCCCAGCGCGGGTGGTCGATACCTCGAACACATCCCCACGCAATCGGCCCGACATTCGGGTCTTCCCCGCGCTTCGACTCGCGTTGGTCTCGATCGAAACCGGTCGGTACGTCGGCGTCACGACGTACTCGCCATGCTCCTCGATGACTTCCTTGTTGATGCCGAGAACATCCACCAGGATGCGGGACAGCCGGACGAAACGGTAGTTGCCGTCCGGGAGCTTGGTGACCTGAATATGGCGACTGCCATACCGCTGCGAGCTGTCGGCGACGTAAGCATACCAGACATCGCGCTCGCGGGGCTCGGCCCAGGCCGAGCGGCATGTCAGGACCAAGACAACCAGAATCAAGGGACGCCTGAGACTCGACATCGGACGCACTCCATCGTCGAGAAGGCCAGGAGGAATCGGCGTCAGACCGGTAAACTTCGGCGCATCGCCATGATCACCACTCCCCTTCGCAAGTCCGATGACAGGCAGTGGTCGCGATGCCGCCCGATAGACCTTCAGTCGACGTCAAATCGAAATATGACCGATCTCGTGTGCCCCACAAAGTACCACAAATGTCATAGAAGTCAACTCTCTTTCCACCTATTGTTTTCTCGACAGTCTCTCCGGGTGGGCGCTTCCAAAGAGAGCGGCTGATCCGAGCCAACAAAAGGCTCAGACAAAACCTCGTGGATTCTTTGGCGGGGCGGTCGGAGCGGACGACTTCTGGCTAGCCCTTAGCCCTCCGCTTGCTGAGGTCGATGCAAACCATTGCGAAGATTCCCATCACCGCGCCCCTGGGGACGGAATCCGTCAGATTCGAGCGGCCGTACCTGGCGAGCCCGTACTCGACGCTGGGCCAACCGTGCTCATTCGGGAACGTCACGGCGGCGGCAAAGCCCGAGGAAACGTAGACCAAGAGTGGGTAGGCGACGGCCCCGACCGCTACGGCGATGAGCGACGAACGGACCGTCGCGCGCATCCCGCGTTTCGAGAGAAACAGCCGGAGTACAATGAGGATCGCTGCCCCCACGAGCAAGTCGGACACGATCGTTCCCACATCGGTCTCCTAAGCTGTTCGAGAACCGAATCAACCTCGGAGGAGAGACGAGAAGCAAGGTCATCGTCCGCGGGAAGCGGCCATCAGACGAGGGATCGGGAGAACACCACCGCGGCGGCTCGGGGCCGCGGATTTTGGTCGTTAAGTGGGTCGGCTACTTGAACCCCTCGATGAACTTCATGTTAACAAACTCTCTATTTGGAAGTAACCAGCAAAGCCGAAGGAGATCACTGATCGTCCGCTGGTGCACGAATCACGACCTCTTGCAACATCGGGAGCTTCTGTTTGAGCTCAGCAACTGCCTCCTCGCTGATCGTCCGGCTCTGCACGTTGAGGACGCGGAGTGATGCGAGAGGCTTGAGGTGCTCCAGGCCTCGGTCGGTGATGGGACCTCGGACCCAAAAATATTCCAATTTCTGCATATCTTTTAGTGCTAACAAGCCGTCGTCTCCGACCTTGATTTGGCCGTCGTAGAGTTGAAGTACACGAAGTGCCGTGAGTCCTGCCAGATGCTTCATACCCTCGTCGGTGATCGGAACTCCTCCGATTCTGAGGTATTCGAGATTGGTCAGCCCCTTGAGGTAGATAAGGTCGGCGTCCGACGGGAAACGGCGGTTACCGGTGAAACTGAGTCGCTTGAGAGTTCGGAGTGGGCGCAAGTGCCTGAGGCTGGGGGGATCCCCAAGCATCACCGCCAAGCCGAGTTCCTTGAGGGCCGGAACCCTTTTCAGACACGCGAGACCATCCCAGGTGAATCTCTTCCCGGCGAGATCGAGTGCCTCGAGGGTTTGTAGCGTGGTCAACCGGGCCAAACCTTCGTCGCTGATACCGGTTCCGAAGAGAGAGAGCTTCTTCAGTCGCGGCAGCTTCAGAATCTCGGAAACACCTTCGTCCGTAACATTTCGTGCGTCAGCACAGTCGAGCGTGAGCGTTTCCAGATCTTTCAGGTGCGTGAGGTGAGTGAGGCCTGCGTTTGTGATCGGCGACCAGGTAATCCACAGATAGTTGAGGGATGAAATTCTCCCGATCCGGGCGAGTCCTACGTCGGTGATACCTGGTGGGGGGAAGAACGTCTTCAAGGACGTCATGGACTGGAGATGGGCGAGTCCTACATCGGTAACCTTAGTGTCCGTTAGACGTAGGAACTCGAGCTCCCTTAAGCCACCCAAGTTGGCTATCCCGGCGTCCCCGACCGGGAGGCCACTTAAGTCCAGTGATTTCAGACGTCTGAATTTAGCGAGATATCGTAGTCCTTCATCCGTGATAAGGGGGACAGTCAGGTGCTCGAGGCCGGCCAACTCCCGGAACTTCGCCAGCTTCATCAGCCCCGCGTCCCCGATCCCTGTGCCCGACAAATGAAGGTTCCTGAGCGTGGCCGTCTTTGCCAAGATGGCCACGCTCTTCTCCGTGGTCCGCGTATCGCTCAGATCGAGCGAGGTCAGCGAAGGGAGCGGAGCAAGCCCTACGAGCCCGTCATCGCCTACAGGGCACCCTTGAAACGACAAGGTGGCCAACGAGGAGAGGCGGGACAGGGGTTTGATGGCGGCATTCTCGATCTGGCAATGCATGAACCTGAGGGCGCGGAGCCCTGTGAGGTGGGAGATGTCCGCCATGCTCTTGCGGGAGAGGGCCGCGCCACGGAAATCCAGAGCCGACAGATCATCGGGGTTCAGTTGGCGTAGTGAAGCCAAGTCATTGCTGGCGGCGGTGCGAACGTCGAGTCGGAGCTCTTGACCTGTCGGGACCTGCACGTTGCCGGTCGCGTCTGCGACTCTCTCCCAGCCCGCCCAAGGATCCTCGGTGAGGCCCCATGGGTCTTTGTAGATCCCTGGTCGCCGAGTGTACAGAACTCCCAGGGAGCGATCGGCCGGGAAGGTCATACGCTTCACGCTCGAATCCGGCCGGCTCGGTCCCTGGCTCCGCTCACTCCGGGCGGACGCAACAGGGGATGGAGAGTCGCTCGTTCTCTGTGCGAGCACCGCCGTCACCGTCGCGGTTGTGGCCCCGAGGAACAAGACGATCGCCACGGCGGTTTTCAACCGGTTCCCTACTTGCATCATCAAAATGCCTTCTGTAAGTGCAAAGGCCCCGCTGGTCACCGCCTTGCCGGCGGTGAGCCGCATCGCGGTTCGGACGGTCGAGTTGACGAGCGAAGCCGGGACCGGCGGCCAATGCTTGACCGTCGCCAGCGATTCCAACGAGACCACGGCGGAAGAGTCCAACCCTCGGCGTTGGAGCCGGGCCCGTAGCTGCTCACGTCCACGAGAGAGACGGCTCTGCACCGTGCCGACCGGGCACCCGAGTCGCTTCGCCGCTTCCCGGTTGCTCAGACCGACCAGGTAGCACAAGACCAGCGGCAACCGGTATTTCTCCGGCAACCGCGCCAATTCCTCATCGAGGACGGCTGCCAGCTCCGTCCGATCCGGATCGCTTGCCGGCCGCGACTCCAGGGTCTCGGGAGGAGGAACGACGCGCCATCGTCGATGCTGAGCGACCACCCGGGCTCGGGCTGCGATGCGCCGGGCGACCCCGTAGAGCCACCTCGCCAAGGTATCTTCCACCCGGATCGCACCCGCCTTCCTCACCAGGACCAGGAACGTGGCCTGGAAGGCATCCTCGATGTCGTCGGGGTCGGCCAGCGTCTGGCGGCAGACGCCCAGGACCATCGGCCCATGCCGCGTCACCAGCGCAGCGAACGCATCCTCGGCCGCCGCATTCGCGTCGTTCACCTCAGCCCGACGGCTCTTGAACCGCTCCAGCAGCTGTCCATCCGTCAGTCCAGCGACCACTCCGGCGTCATGGAGGACGTGGAAATGCCGTAAGACGTCGGAAGATCGATCGGCTTTCATGAATGCAGCCCCCGCAGCTCTCGGCTCATGATGGTGCCCGTTACCCCTATCTATGCACGGACAACGCGATCGCTTCCATGTTTTTGGGCAACGCTTGAGGATGCGTCGTATTCCCAATGTCTCAGGCTTCCTTGCGAGGCCGGCACAAATACGCCCGAACCGACCGACGGCCTGTCATACCGACACCCGGCACCGAGATTCCCAGCAGGCCACAGCCCCCTCGCCAAATGCGCAAATTCTCACGTACGATGATCGCGATTCAGAGCTCAGCGCACTATTGAGAGGCTCGAACGACGCGATGATGGTTTGGGTTCGGGCTTCCCTTCCCACCGTTGAGATTCGACACTAGAGAGTCGACGTTCGGAGGTGGGATCGATGGGTGCCGAGGGGCCTTGGTGATGCGGGAAGTCGCAGCTCGTCTTCAGGGCGCGTCGATCTGGCGACAGGCCACGGCACTCGTGCGGTTTCGCGTGGATGGCGAATCGCTCACGTGGCTGGCGGTTGCGGTCGGGGTCCTCTTGCGGCTCATGGAATATGCTGCCAACCGCACGCTCTACAAGGATGAGTATTCCCTGCTGGATAATCTCATCCGCAAGCCGGTTTTCGATCTCTGGACGGCGCTCACAGAGCATCAGCTTGCGCCTCCCGGCTTCCTCGTGCTCGAGCGGCTCATGGTTCGCCTGCCGATCCCTGTGACTCCGGCCGCGCGATTGATCCCGCTGCTGTGCGCGATCGCCTCGATGCTCTTGTTCCCCAAGGTCGCCCGGCGCTACCTCGACCGTGCCGCCGTCCCGGTGGCCACCACGCTCTTCGCCCTCAACGATTATTTACTTTATTACTCGTCGGAGATTAAACAGTATTCAGGCGAGGTGATGCTGACACTCGTGGCGCTCCTTCTGGCCGCTCGGCCGGCCTCGGAGGTGTTGGCGAGCCGACGGCAGCTTGCGCTCTTGACCGCGTTTGGCGCAGCGGCTACCTGGTTTGCCTTTCCGATGGCGCTGGTGCTCGCGGGCATCGGAACGCGCTGGATTGTCTTGTCGGCCCTGGGTAGGCGGTGGAGAGAGGCACGTCATGCGTGCGCGATGTGCCTGGTCTGGGGCGTAAGCTTTGTCGTTTGCTTCGCGGTCGGACAAAAACTCCTGGACCAATCGGACACCTTCATGGACGACTGGTGGAACTTCGCGTTCCTCCCGTTCCCGCCAAAGTCTCTGGGCGCGCTCACGCAAGAGTTTTGGCAGGTGATGAACGTTTTCATCAATCCCGCATGCCTGCACACTCCGCTCAACCCGCCATACTCCGCATTTCTGGACCTCGGGTTCTTCGTGCTCGGCGCGGTATCGCTGGGGCGAAGGTGGCGCGGGGGAATCTTCCTCGTGCTCTCTCCCATCCTGTTCGCCCTGGCGGCGTCGGTGCTGCACAAATATCCCTTTCACGGCCGGCTCTTGCTCTACCTGGTCCCCTCGATTCTGCTCTTGGTCGGCCAAGGGGTCGCGGTCACCAGCCAGCGCATCGGCCGACTCGGAAACCTCGCGCTCATTACCTTCGTGTTATTCCAGCCGGTCACCGAGGCCTTCTGGACCCATGTCATCGTGACGCGCTTTCGGACGTTCGACTCCCACGGTGACCTCTATCCCGACCTGCTCGATTATTTCGAGCAACAAGAGAGGCTGGAAAAGCTCAGAAATCACTTCGGGCTCCAGTCGCCAAAGTCGCTCTGAGGCGATCCGGATCGCGTGTCGGACTACCAACTTCGGAGCAAAGGGCCGTCGGGGACGCGCCTGCGAGATCCCCGTACGTTGCGGGCGGCCTCAGAAACTCGACCTCGGCCATCGAAGCCGTCGGTTCCGTGTTGACATTAAATCTTCTCTTCTCCATAGCCTCTCGGTCTGACTTTCGATAAAATCGCTGGCAATCATCGGTTTGAGATTGACACAAGCGGTTGACTCGGCGGCGTGGGTCAAAGAGCTGAAATCCACACTCCGTGAGTCGATTCCGCTCGATCAAGCGACACGCGAACGATTCCTGCGGCGCTCCGGCGCTCCATTTTTCGCGGTTTCCTCTTGAATCGTCAGAGTCGCTTTCTCATAATCGCTCGATGCGCGGTCCGCTGGGCCGCATTTTTGATTTTGTGGGATTCCACCGGTGCCTCAAGGGGATTGGATTTCCCCGGGTGAAGCCCGGCCCCTTTCGATTCTTTTGAGGACCTCGTTGGCGGGGTCAGGCAAAGGCGATTTATGGCGGACGCGGTCAAAATTGCGGTCGCAACACGCGACCCTCAGAAGAATAAAGGGACAGGATCCCGGGTCGCGCGCCGGTTGCGGGCGAAGGGGCAGATCCCGGCGATCATCTACGGCCATAAGCAGGCCTCGGTGCCGATTGCGCTGTCGCGCGACTCGGTTTGGGAGATGATCAAAAAGTCCACCCACCTCGCGGAGCTGAGCTTCGACGGCGGGACCACCGAGACGGTCATCGTCCGCGACGTGCAGTGGGATCACCTCGGTAAAGAGATCATCCACCTCGACTTCGCTCGGGTCAACGCCGAGGAGTCGATCGAGACCGAGGTTCGGCTCGACGTCCGAGGCACGGCCCCCGGCGTGGGCGAGGGGGGCGTTATCGAACAGCCGGTTCACACCGTTTCGGTGACCTGCCGCGCCAACGCAATCCCCGACTCGATCCGGATCGATGTCAGCAACCTGCACCTCAACCAGTCGATCCATGTGCGTGAACTCGTCTTGCCCGAGGGCGTGACGGTGAACGCCGACGCCGAATTGGTCTTGGTGCACGTCGTCGCTCGTGCCGCCGCTCCGGAAGCCGCTGCGGGCGAGGGCGAAGCGCAGACGCAGCCCGAAGTCATCAAGCCCGAGCGCAAAGAGAAGGAAGAATGATCCCGACTCTTGCAGCTGCGTCGGGGTTCTAGCGCATGTGGAAATTGGTCGTCGGGCTGGGTAATCCCGGTACCAAGTACCAAGGGACTCGCCATAACGTCGGCTTCGAGGTTATCGACCGACTCGCCGAAGGGGGTTCGGGAGCAACGTTCACCCGGAAATTCGATGGCCTGCTTGCCGAGGCCGAGATCAATTTCCATCGGGTCTTGCTCCTGAAGCCCGAAACGTTCATGAACCTCAGTGGCCGGTCGGTCGGGCAGGTCCTGAGGTTTTACAAGCTCGAATTGGCCGACCTACTTGTCGTCTGCGACGACCTCAACCTCCCCTTGGGGAAGCTGAGGATTCGTGGCGGGGGCTCGGACGGTGGGCAAAAAGGGCTTCGTGATATCACCGCCCAACTCGGGTCGGACAATTACGCCCGACTCAGGATCGGGATCGGCGAGCGCGGCCCAATCGATGCCGCCGACTTCGTTCTCAGCCGGTTCCGCAGCGCGGAGCGTGGCACGATGGACGACGCCCTGATCCTCGCCTCGCAGGCTGTGGCCGTCTGGGCAACCCAGGGTCTGGCCGCAGCCATGAATCGGTTCAACGGTCCTACTTCCAATAGTAATGGTTAGTGGAATCTCAGGTCGCCCGAATCTCTTGAAGAACGAGAACTCGGGCTTTCACAAACAACCGCCTTCGATTTGCCACGAACCATTCCGCCATCTGAGATTCCCGGAGGAGAGCGACTTGGCTACCAACACGTATGAGGGAATGTTCCTGCTGGATAGCGCGAAAGTCGCCGTCTCGTGGGACGATTCGGTGAAGCATGTTCACGACATCCTGAGCAAGCATGCGTCCGAGATCGTGGCCAGCCGCCAGTGGGACGAGCGCCGGCTCGCCTATCCGGTGGAAGGACACAAGAAGGGGACGTACTTGCTGACCTATTTCAAAACCGACGGAGCCGCTCTCAAGGAGATCGTCGCCGACTGCCACCTCAGCGACCTCATCCTCCGCGAGCTGATCTTGAAGGTTCACCCCAAGCTGGTCGACCACCTGGTCAACCAGGCCATGACCTCGACCCCGAACGTCGATGCCGAGGAAGGGAACCGCGAGGAAGAGCAGGACGAACGTCCTCGCCGCCGTCGCCGCGACGACTGACCGCAGAATCCCGAGGGCCTCGGCGGTCCTCCCAATCGCCCTGGACCTCGGAATCGATACGGCCGGCCAATCGTTACCCAATCCGAGTTGGGCTCGTTGTTTCCAAAGTGAAGCCCTTGTGAGCCTAATGACGTTCTGGTACGTTGCTCGTAGGGAACAACCGTTTATCTTCTCGCGAGCGGTTCGAGCCGGATCGGTTTGCCGCTGGTCCTCGGGAGGGACTTGTCGATGGCCGACTTGAATAAAGTCTTCATTATGGGTCGCCTGACGTTCGACCCCGAACTGCGCTACACCCCCAGCGGCTCGGCCGTCACCGATCTTCGGATGGCCACGAGCCGAACCTGGACGGGTAAAGACGGGGACCGTAAGGAAGAGACACTATTCATTGATGTGACCGTTTGGGACCGCCAGGCCGAGAACTGCTGCCAGTATCTTCGGAAAGGGAGCGGGGTCCACGTCGAAGGCTCACTGAAGATGGACACCTGGGACGACAAGACCACCGGCGAAAAACGTTCGAAGATTCGGGTTCAGGCTGACCGCGTGCAGTTTCTCGACCGCCGCGACAGTGGCTCGAACGGCGAAAGCGACTACAGCAGTGCTCCCCCCGCGCGAGAGTCGCAGCCCAGACGAGGAGGGCCGGCCCCCGCCCCGGAAGCTCGGAGCCGAGGTTATTCTCCCTCGAGTAATACGACCAACCGCCGTCCTGCCGAGGCGGACACGGATGACGAAGATATCCCGTTCTAATCACGGTTGCTCAGGGAAAGGGAACGGGCTTCGATTCCGCGAGGAGTCCGTCCCCTTTCCCTGGGAACCCATAAAGAACGGGTCGGAATCGACGCGGTCAGATCGGGTCCGCGACAGTCGACATTGAGACGAGACATTGGGATTTTCAGGCTTGGCTGAGCGGCGGACTTCGACCTTCGCTTCGCGACGCCATATTTCAGGAGTGTGTGCGATATGGCCAAGATGACCGATAAGAAACCGGCCAAGGCCAAGCCGAAGGTCAAGGCCAAGGCGAAAGCGAAGCGCGCGACCGCCGCCAGCGAATCTCACGCAAAGCCGGCCAACGCCTTGGTCCCGGCCGTTCGCCAGCCGGGCGTCGAGCGTCGCAAGAACCACCCGACGCGGTCGAAGGATGGCCACATGCAAATCCTTCTGACCCACGCCGTCCCCCACGTCGGCCAGCCCGGCGACCTCGTCAAGGTGCGCCCCGGCTTCGCCCGCAACTACCTGCTTCCCCAAGGGCTCGCCACCTTCGCGACCCCGCATAACCTGCGGATCGTCGAGAAGCACCGGCAGCGGCTCCGCGAGCTCGAAGAAGCCCGCCGTGCTGACCTCGTGAATCTGGCTGCCCAGATCGCCCAGCGCTCGATCACGATCGAAGCCAACGCCAACGCCGAAGGGCACCTCTACGGCTCGGTCAACGCCGATCAGATTGCCGCCGCCCTCCGCGCCGACAACTTCCCGATCGACACCGACCACGTCAAGATCGAAGGGCCGCTCAAGGAACTCGGCCTCTACACGATCAAGCTCCACCTCGGGCAAGACGTCACCACCGAGGTCAAGCTCTGGGTCGTGCCGACCCATACCGAGGAAGCGGCCTCCTGAGGCCAACGCCTCTCAGCTCGCATCACCAAGCCAGCCTCTCCGCCTCGTTTTTGGGGAATCCCGAGAACGAGGCGGCGATGTTTGGCCACGTCCCTTCCTACGCTATCAGCACCTCGCGAAATCGACTTTTTTTTTGATGGGCAAGCCCGTGTTTCGCCGATACGATTGTTCAGATCGGCCGACCCTGTCGGGTGAGCGTTTCTCTGTCCTATTGGCGATCCTTCATGCGAGGGAGTAGCTCGGCCGGGCCGGTCGTTCGTCGGGATTAGGGCCGAATCCGCCTCTTTGGCGGCTTCCCCAATTCGCACGGAGCCACGCCCGATTATGCCACCCCACTCCAACTTCAATGGCAACGGCAACGGGAAATCGCAAGGCCGCGCTTCCAAGGGTGAGCATTCGTCGCTGCTCGACCGTCTCCCCCCCCAGAACCTCAAAGCCGAGCAGGGGGTGATCGCCGCGGTTCTCCTCGACAACGAAGTTCTTCACGACGTCGTGTCGATCCTCAAGGTCGAGGACTTCTACCGCGAAACCCACCAAACGATCTACCGAGCCATTCGCGACCTGTACGACCAGGGCAAGGCGATCGACACGATCACCTTGCCCGATGAGCTGACTCGTCGCGGCGAGTTCGAAGCGATCGGCGGGGATGATACCCTGGCCGAGATTATGGGGAGCGTTGTTCACGCCGCCAACGCGAAATACCACTCCATCATCGTCCGGGAAAAGTCGGTTCAGCGCAGGCTTATCGAGTCGGCCAACGAGATCCTCCGCGACGGCTACTCCGACAACTTCACCGCCGAGGACCTGCTCGAGAGGGCTGAGCGGCTCGTCTTCAGCATTGCCGACGACCAGACCCAGGGCGACACGGTCGAGCTTCGCGCGGTCGTCATGGAAGCCATGGACCGGATCGCCGCCCGAGCCGAGCAGCGGCATCCGATCACCGGCATCGGCGCGGGTTACTTCGACCTGGATGACATGACCGGAGGGTTCCAACCCGGTCAGCTCATCATCGTCGCCGCTCGGCCGAGTATGGGAAAGACCGCCATCGCCTTGAATATCTGCGAGCACGCGGCGGTCACACTCAAAGTTCCCGTCCTCTTCGTCAGCCTCGAAATGGGCCAACTCGAGTTGGCCGAGCGCCTCCTCTGCTCGCGTTCACGCGTCGACGGTAACAAGATCCGCACCGGCCAAAATCTCGGACGGATCGAGATGACACACCTGGGCAATGGTTACAACGACTTGCGGGAATCGCCGCTCTTTATCGACGATACCCCCTCGCGCAACATGCTTCAGATTACCGCCAATGCCCGACGTCTCAAGAGTCGCTCCGATCTCGGCCTCATCGTGCTCGACTACATCCAGCTCGTCGACAGCGAAGAGAGTCGCGACAGCCGCCAGGAGCAGATCGCCAAGATCAGTCGTCGGCTCAAAACCCTGGCCCGCGAAATCAAGGTTCCCGTGATCGCCCTCTCTCAGCTCAATCGCGCCGTCGAAAACCGAGAAGACCGCCGCCCTCGCATGGCCGACCTTCGTGAGAGCGGTGCCATCGAGCAGGACGCGGACATGGTCCTACTCCTCCACCGCCCCGAATACTACGACGCCAACGACCAGCCCGGGATCGCCGAACTCATCGTCGCCAAGAACCGCAACGGAGCCACCGGCACCGTCAAGCTGTCGTTCTTGAGGAACATCATGCGGTTCGAAAATCTGGCCGCCATCTCCGAGCCGATCGATCCCGGCTCGTTCTAACATTCCAAGGGGTAGTCCTCTTCACAATGTGAGAACATGAGGAGGACTACCGCTTCAAGTCCCTCGAATCGAGCTCGTCGATGACTTCGAGAACCCGGCGACATTCCGCTGCCAAAACCTCAAGTCGGTCGTCCCCGCCGCCAAGGCACTCGAGCGCGCTCAGGTAGTACCAAAGAACGTCGTCCCGCCCCGCATGGAAAAGCGACCAGACCGCGAGCCCATCGCGCAAGTCGCACTCGATGCTTCTGAGGTTATGGAGCTTGTCGGCCAGAGCGACCGCTCTGGCCGAGACCGGGGCGCCGGCCAGGACCGCGAGGTGATCGCGCTTGCGATCGATCCAAGGGCGAGGTCGACCGTCCGCATCCCGTTTGATCTCGGAACAGTATCCGACCGTGCGGGCGACCTCCGCGCCAAAGCGATCCTCCACATCGGCCAACGACGCGTCGGTATCCTCGACGATGTCGTGCAGCAGGCCGGCAATCACCACATCCTCGGGGAAGCCGAGGCGGTCGAGGATGAGGGCGACCCCCATGACGTGTTGCACGTAGGGAATGCCACTACCTCGACGGACCTGGTCCGCGTGGCACAACGTAGCCCAGCGCAGCGCGCGTTCCAGATTCAACGACATCAGCGGGTAGGATCGCGCTTCCATCTTCTTCAGCAGTGGGAGTGTCGAACCTGGCCCAAGAAACCTCGAACCTGTCGGATGATCTCGGCCCGGTGAGTCAAGAATCCGACGTGCCCGGCTCCCTCGAGCGCCTCGAATCGAGCGCCCGCGATCCCCGCAGCCAACGCCCGCTGTCGCGACAAGGGTACGATCACATCACGAGTGCCGGCCAAGACCAAGGTCGGAATCCCGATCCTCCAGAGCCGATCCGACACATCAAAAGAGCTGAGCAAGCCGATTCGCTGAGCCATCACGCTCTGGTCGGTCTCCCAGCACCGTTCGACGACGAAGTCGGACAAAGCCCCTGACTCCGGCCTTCCGCCATGGAGCAAGTTGAAGAACTGGTTCACAAAGCCGTTATCGCTCGGCAGCGGAAAGCGTTCCAGGACCCGGCGAGCGATTTTCGCTCCCAGGCTCGACCGGAACCGAGCCTCGGCACCATGGACCACCAAGGCCCCGATTCGGCTCGGCTGCGAGGTGGCCAGTTCCAAGGCCACGGCTCCACCGAACGATACACCGAACAGGGCAGGTCGTTCCAATCCCATCTGGTCGAGCAGCATTCCCAGGTCGCGAGCGAGGTCGCCGAGATCACGCGCCGCGGGCGCTCCACCGGGGAAGCGGTCACCACGCAGCCCGGGCACGATCACATGGTGATGGCGGGCCAGCCGCGCGGCGAGAGGAGCCAAAAGCTTCCATCCCCCCGCAAGACCGGGAACCAAGACAATGGGTTCCCCTTCCCCCCATTCAACCACATCGGTCCACTCTCCATTGACCCGAGCCTGACGCTGCCTTCCCTCGTGAGCGTAAGGTGACAACACCCAATCGGCTCGACGCCTTGCCGCGATCCGCATGAACCCTCCCCCTATACCCGGCTCGAATCCAAGTGGTCGATCACCATTTGCCGGTTCCAACTGCCTCCCTCAGTAAGGCAGGTCGCGTACCCAACTCCACAGCCGTCTCAAAAAAAAAACATCACCCGGATTTTCGCCTCCCAGCCCCTCGCTAACATCAACTTCGCTTCCCAAAAACGTCTCGTCGATTAACGAAAATTCGGCGCCCTTGAGAACGACAGGGCAAGGCCGGTAAACTCAGAGGTCTCAAGAAGTAAACCAAACCAGCAATGTCGACCCAATTCCCTCAAACTAACACGCATCCCTCCAGAGACTCGATTCTCATTCTCAACTCTCTCCAAAAACGATCACTCGCCACTTCGTTGTCGAAATTTCGTCAACGAAGGCCCGGCTGCGACAAATTCGCGACATTTCGTTAACGAAAACCTTGTCTTTCAACGCTCATGCGTTAGCCTAGAACAGCAACACCTGCGATTTGACCTCTTTGCGTATCACCGAGTTGGTCGCTTATGGACCCTCGTCCTTCCTCCCGCTCCTTCGATTCGGAACGGGCTCGAAGCTTTTCCTCACGGTCCGGTATTTCGGTCGGATCCCCCGCTATCGGACGCTGGCGGCGAGTACTCCTAATGGGCTCGGCGCTGGTCGTGCTGCTCTACTCGCTCGCGGTTCTCTTTCTCGTTGCCTGGATGGGGGACATCGGGGTTCGCTGCTTCTTCACCATGGAACTGAAGGAGCCGATCCCGAAAGATTACCGTTGGCACGATGCGAGGCCGCAGCCCAGGGATGAGCTCAGGGCCATCGGCCCCGTCCGGATGACCAACTACACGGACTACATCCGCGCGGTCCGCGGCTTCACCAACCAGATGAAGCAATGGGTCGAGGTTCAATGGATCGACCACGCTGACCACCAGACCAAATTCGCTAGAGCCGAGGTCCGCTATCGGCCGCTCGGGACCTACATCTGGTCCCTCATCTGGTTCGCGCAGGAGATGCTGATCTTCGCGGTGGGAGCAAGGGTCTTCTGGAAACGCCCCCACGATGACTCCGCGAGCATCTTCTTCTTACTCTGTATCGTGACCGTCGGCGCCTACATGGGGGGATACCATTGGACCGAGATCGTCGTCGAGCCGTTGCTGATCTATCCGTTCGCAGCGTTCGCGATCCTCGTCCCCGTGGTCAATCTTCACTTCTACTTTGTCTTTCCGCGCCTCAACCCGATCTTTGCCGCTCATCGCCGTAAAATCCTCACGGCTCTTTACGGACTTCCGTTAGCTTACCTTGGTGTCCTTTGGGTCTGGATGCTCCGCTCGCGATGGCTGGGATTACACGCTAAGGGCGAACACGTCCAGTCGGCGCTCCAGGTCGTTCGCGCGTTGGCCCTGGGCTACATTGGCGTAGCCGTCGTACTCTTCGGCCTCTGCGTCTGGTGCATGGTGGCGAGTTTCCGCTCGTCCCGAACGAGGAGCGAGCGCAAGCAGGTTCAATGGATCCTGCTGGCCACGGTAATCTCGATTTTCTTGATCGCCTATTTGCTCTGGCAGGTCTGGTTCGATACCGCCACCCTGGGGCGCGACAGTGCCGCCTGGCCGATGTTCGGCGTCTCCCTGCTTTACACGTGGGCTTATGCTTGGAGCATCACGCGGTACAAGCTGATGCTCGTGGAAGAGATCATCAACCGCCGAGGCGTCTACTTCGCGATCACGCTGACGGCCGGACTTTTTTACTCGTGTATCTTATTGTTCGGCGGGGCCGTCATCGGCGATCAGCTTTTCTCGGCGGGCCAAACCTGGCGAGGGGCGCTCTTCGCGGTAGTGGCAGTCGTCCTGTTCTTGGTCCTTTCCGAAATCATCCGCGAGCGTTATCAAAAGGCGATCGACCGACGTTTCCACCGCGAGAAATACCAGTTCGACCAGGCCATGCGCAAGATGCGCGTGGCTGTCGACAGCCTGGTCGATCGTGAAACGCTTGGGAACCGCCTTCTCGAGGCGGCCGCCGAAGTGCTCCGGCTCGAGTGGGGAGCGATCTACATCGGTGATACCCCGGGAGGTCCGCTTCAACTCGTCGCCAGCCAAGGGGCGGCCCCCGACGAGACCTCGCTTCGAAGGGACAACCCGCTCGTCGAACGCCTCCGCCAGACGGCGTCGATCCGCCTTCCGCACGCCATGTCGCTGACCCCCGCGTCGGACCCGGCCACTGATGCCATGATCGCGCTCGGCGGCGAAGCCGCCAGCGCGCTCGAAGCCGACGGCGATCTCGTCGGCTTGCTCGTTCTCGGGCCCAAACGAAGCGGCATGCCCTACGAGGACGAAGAGATCTCCTTTCTCAGTGCCTTGAGCTCGGTGGCCACCTTGACGCTCCACTCGGCCGGGATCCAGCAGACGCTCGAGGCCCTCAATCGAGAACTGCGCGACAAGGTCGACAAGATCGCCGAGCAGCAACGACGCATCCTCATCCTCCAGGATCAACTCACCGACCAGGGCGAAGCCTCACGACGCGTTCCCTCGCCGTTGCAGCCAGAGGTTTTCGAGCGGATCAAAGGCTCGGGCACGGCCGTCCGGCGCATGATCGAGCTGGCACGGAAGGTCGCCGCCAGCCCCTCCGCCGTCCTGATCCGAGGCGAAAGCGGTACCGGCAAGGAATTGCTGGCCGAGGCGGTCCATGCCGCCAGCCCTCGTACGGCACGACCATTCGTCAAGGTTCATTGCGCAGCGCTCTCGCAGAGCCTCCTCGAGAGCGAACTCTTCGGTCACGTCAAAGGGGCCTTCACCGGGGCCGATCGCGACCGCGTGGGCCGCTTCGAGCAGGCCAACGGAGGAACGCTCTTCCTCGACGAAATTGGCGACATCAATCTCGAAGTGCAAACCAAGTTGCTCCGCGTCCTCCAAGAAATGGCGTTCGAACGGGTCGGCAGTTCGCAGCCGATCACGGTTGACGTTCGGATCCTGGCGGCCACCCACCAAGACCTCGAAGGCTTGATTCGGGCCGGCAGATTCCGCGAGGACCTGTACTATCGGCTCAACGTGATCAGCCTTCAGATCCCACCGCTGCGGGAACGCAAGGACGACATCTTCGAACTCGCGGTCCACTTTCTCGGGCAGCACGCGCGTCGGATCGGCAAAACCGTCACCCACCTTGATGACGATGCCGTCGAGGCGCTTGTCGCCTTCGACTGGCCCGGCAACATCCGTGAGCTCGAGAATGTGATCGAACGAGCGGTCGTCCTCGCCGAAGGCCCGGCGGTGACCCGCAACGACCTCCCCCCCGAATTCGGCCAACCTACCCGGCGTCGCCTCCGCGCGACGGTCAGGGCCACGACGTCGAGCGCGTCCCGCCCCACGCCTCAAGCCGGCTCGACCTGGTCCGAGCCGACTCCTTCCTCACCCCCCGCAGGAGACGACGGCTGGGACGCCGAGTACGTCGCCTTCGAACGCCAGCGGCTCCTCGACGCCCTCGATGAAGCTCACGGCAACAAGAGCAAAGCCGCTCGATTGCTCGGCATGCCAAGGAGCACTCTGTGCAGCAAACTCAAGAAGCACGGCCTGCTCTGATCACCAAATAACTCCATGCTTTTGGGAGAGCCGTGCTTTGCTTTTCAGAGTGGCACGGACAAGAGTCCTCGCTTATCCGTGGTGGGTGGGAAGGCCCACGGACGAGTAGCGACACTTGTCCGCGCCACCCCAAGATAGCGAGACATGACCATCCTAAAAGCGTCTAACCATTTTAACGTTAACATCAGACAATTTCGCAGGCTGGCCTGAGTTCGACTCATGCCGGTTTCGAAGGCCGAAGGGGGCATCGGCAAACGTCTACCCTCCTTCGATCTTGCTCATCTCGAGTAATCCCGACTCCAATTCTTGCGCTGAGTCTTCGTAGCCACAACTCCCCGCCAGAGCGAGGTCAAACAGCGCTGGGTTCGTTCTCGAGAAGGGCGATCGCGCCCCCTTCATCGATCACGAGCGTGTTGAGCAGGCCCCCTCGAATTGCCGCGAGCGCCGCCTCGGCACGGTCGGCTCCGGCCACGACGGCGACCCTCTTGGGGATGTCGCGCAAACGATCGAGTTCGAGACTGATGACTCTCTGCTGATAGGGAGTGGGGCATTCGTTGCCGTCCACATCGTAGAAACGGCCCAGGATCTCGCCAATCGCGCCCGCGTTCCGCAACGCCTCGATATCCGACGGCCCAAGAACGTTCCGCTCCAGGAAGACCGAATTCTCGAGCGTTCCCACCCCAACCAGGGCAAGATCCGCCTGGGTGAAACTTTCAATAACCCGCTGAATCTGCCCCAGGCCCAGCAGTTTCTCGACGGTGTCCGGGTCGGGAAGGATCGCCGGGCTGTTCAAGGTCAGGAAGATCCCCTGCCAACGCTGTGCGAGCGTGCGCCCGAGCTCCACAGCGTCGTATGGCCCGGGACTCGAGTCGATGTTGCCCATCGCCTGGGCCATCGTGATGCCGCGCACGTCTTCCTCTGGCTTCATATGCTCGATTAATGCTTGCAAGGTCCGACCGCCGGCGATGGCCACCACGCTCGTCGACTTCAGCCAACTCGAGACCACGGGTGCGGCGAAGTAACCCGTCGCCTGCCGCAGATCCTTGATCTTGAGTCCCGCGACGGATCGGATCACGACCGACTCGACCCCCAGTTCGGCTCTGAGGCGCCCCTCGATCTCCGCGTTGCGCGGGTCATACTCGGAGACCGTGATGCGTACGAGTCCCCGATCGCGCGCAAGGGCCAGCATCCGCGAAACCTTCGCCTGAGAAACATTGACGAACTTGCCGATCTCCGCCTGCGGCAGCCCGTCGAGGTAGTAAAGCCGAGCCGCCAGGATGAGTTGATCGTCGCTGTAAGGCTGTTTCGCCATAGTGACTCGTGTTTTGCTCGGGAACTGGTCGCTCCCGAAGTTTTGCTCGCGTTCAGTCGCCTGCCCGGTAAGTCCCTTGCTGGCACACGTCAATGACCGGATTGAAGCCACGGAAAACACGGACGATCACGAGAGTGAGGACCATCCATCAAAGATATCTTTTTCGTAGGGCAGGCCTCGGCTTGCCAGGGCTGTTCGCTGGAGTCTCGGCAGGCCAAAGCCTGCCCTACGAAAAACTTGCCGGAAGCTCCACGAAGAGCCGAACGTCCCTTCTCTCATTTCGGGGCGGTCGCGGATTCGGCCGACATCAACTTCATGCCCACGGTGCTGTCGGTCATTTGAGAAAACTCTCGGTCCTGGATCTTGCCGACTTGCTCAAGTTTTTCATTGAGACTCGAGACCGTCAGTCGGCCCGCCGCGTTATCAAAGGTGAGCTCCCCCTTGGCCGACTGGGTCTTGATCGTGAATGGGACTTCCTGGCCCACTGCGGGCTTGAGCGTGAACTTGGCGTCCACCCCGATCTTCGCCACGCCCTGTGGGGACTCCCCGTCGTAACGGTACGTTTTCGCCAGGGTCAACGATCCCATCGGGGGACTCGGAATCTCGGACTCTTGAGTCCAGGTCTTACCTTCGGACACCTCTTCCTTGGGCATGATCACGCTGGCCTGCGTGATCATCGTCTTCAGCCCTTCTTCCGAGAAGATATTCTTCGACCCTCCCGCCGCGCCTCCCAGTTCGTTGAGAATCTTCGAGATGTTCCCGGGGATCTGGACATCACTCAAAACCCCTTGCGGACTCATCTTGAAGGGGAAGGGGGTCCCGACCAGCACCTTGAACAGTGACCTGAGCGGGTTTGCAGGGCCTTGCTCGTCCTTGGAGTCAAAGTCAACGTTCAACATCGGCGACTCGATCTTGATGCGCACCCGATTGATCGTGTGCGTGAGGTCGGCCGCCCCCTGAGGGTCAACCCCCTTCACGTTCCAGGTCAGGTCGACCGTCTGAGTCAGAGTGACCTTGCTCACTTCGGTGCCACCCGTGCTCACCGTGGTGATCGTCTTCTCGGTCATCTCATAGCGCAGTGCCTCGCCGACTTTCAACTTCCAGCGCAGGCTCGCTCCCAGGGCGTCCGAACCCGCAAACGCCACGACCAGCGCCAGACTCCATCCCCAGGCTGACTTCATCCTGCATTCCATGATTCGTCTCCTCCGGGATTCCCTCGGTGACCGAACTCCTTACGTTCTCGTCACCTCCGCGCTTCGCGCCAGCATATCCGAATTCACGCGTCCTGGCAAAGCCACTCAGCACAACCATCAATGCATGTCTCAAGTCTCACCTGCCGCCGGCGAAGGCAGATCACGCAGCAGTAGTCGAAGCGCGACGAAGTCATAAAGGGCGTGGGCCACCATGACCACGAGCAGGTTCCCGCTCGCGATCCAGACCGCCCCCAGGTAGGCTCCCAAGAGGCCCGCGATGAGAACGTAGGCCAAGGTGATCGGATGCAAGAATCCGAACAGCGTTGCGGCCAGCGCCAACCCCGCTCCCATGCCGAACCGATGCGCAAGGGCTCCCTGGATCACCCCCCGGAAGAGCAGTTCTTCGCCCACCCCGGCCGCCACGGCCAGGAGCGCGAGATCCGAGGCGGGTCGACCGCGGAGCAGGGGGGCGATCGTCTCGTTGACGACTCGCATGATCCGCGCCAGGGGACCGATCGGCCATCGGATGGCAGCCAGGAGAAGCAAGACCATCGGCACCGTGGCCAGGGCGCCGTCGACCAACCCTCGCAGGTTCCAGGCGAACATGGCGAAGGGATCCTGCCCCCAAAAATTCCCCAGGACCAGCGCCAGAGGCGCCAACCCTGCCTCGAAGAGCACGGCAGCCACGACGATTTTCCCTTGGTCCATCGGAACCCGCCCCGGCAGGTCCGGATCATCATCAAGCGCCAACGTTGGTTTCTCCTTCGACACTCGCACGGCGTTCAAGCCGGATCAGAGAGGAGTCCCCCCCGCTTTCACGACTCCTTGTCCTTGGCGATCGCCGCCACGCGGGCGTTCGTGATTCGAAGGTAGTCTCCAGGTGCGAGAAGGACCTGGAGTCCGCGCATCCCAGCCGAAATCGAGATCAGATCGAAGAGCTCGATCGTCTCGTCCACGAGGACGGGGAACGCCTTCTTACAGGCCAGGGCGGTCACGCCTCCTCGAACATACCCGGTCAGCGGCTCGACGTCTTTTAGTGGAACCGTATCCACTTTCTTGTCGCCGGTCGCCTTGGCCAAGGCTTTCAAATCGAGCGAAGCATTCCCCGGCACGACGGCCAGACAAACGCCCTGCTTGTCCCCCCGCGCCACCAACGTTTTGAAGACCTGCTCGGGGGGTAAGCCCACCTTGCGTGCCACCGACTCCGCGGCCAGGTCGTTGGGATCGACCTCATACTCTCGCAACTCGTAGCGAATTCCCGCCTGATCCAGCAACCGAACCGCATTCGTCTTGGAGATCGCCAAGGGTCCTACACTCCCCACTCCTTAATCATGGCTTCCACCAAAAGGATACGATGCCGAGCCCGGATCGCCTACTCGTCTTCCCTGAGATGAGAGTGGCGGGGAAGGGAAATCGGCCATGGGCGCACCTCCGGAAGCGCGTCAGGCGACGAGCGTCGCCTCGATCCCTCGGGGGACGGAAATCACGACGAGGTCCTTTTCAGAGATGACTTCATGGGACAGACGAAAGCTGATTTCGACGTTGCCAGAAGGGACGATCGCGCCAACGTTCTTCGGCGGCGTAGTAGAACGCCAGGTTCCGTCGGTAGGCGCCATAGAATTCTCGGAGTTGTCGCGCATACTCAGCGACGGGATCGGCGTCCCCTAGGAGAGCATCGTGGATGGCCCTGCCTGCCCGGATACCGGTGGTCAAACCGAAGAGCAGGCCCTGCGAGGAGAGCGGATCGAACCCGAGCGCCGCGTCTCCCACGGCCAACCAACCGCTTCCTGAAAAGTGCTGAAGCCGAGAGCTACAGGCGTCCGCACCTCGAGGGCGACCGTCTATCCGAAAACCGTGGACCAAGAGGAGAGGGCCGATGTGCCGGCTTTCTTCGATGCGACGGAGGAAACTCTCGGGAGACAATAAGGCCGCACGGTTGACCAAGTCTCGGTCGGTCATATAGGCGACGACGCGACCGCCGTTCGGTACCAGTGCCGAGTAACACCAACCATCGGGCATAGCCTCGACCACCGTGCGGGAATTGCCATCGGAACGGCTTTGTTCGATGCCGCCTGGTTGGAAGTGAGCGTGGAAGGCGACCAGCGCATCGTCACGCAGGCGAACCGCGCGGCATCGGCTGGCGACGGTCGATTTCCGCCCAGTCGCATCAACAATCCAATCACTTCTGACTTTTAACAAATTTCCATTCGGATCGTCCAAATGTACCGTCCACGTGTCGTCATGATCCCGTTTGCAAGCGACGAGTTTCGTCTCGAGGAGCACCTGCGCTCCGGAATCGCGCGCTGCATTCCGGAGCATGGTGTCGAAGCGAGGTCGGTCGAGGTGCCATCCGTGGCCATTGGGATCAAAGATGAAATCCGAGGAGTCGAGCTCGTCGGAGCCCCAGATGGAATCGTTGCCGTAACAGGGCAGATGTCCATCGGATGCGACCTGATCGAGCAATCCCAGCTCGCGCAGGACCGGGCGCGCGGCGGGAGGCAGAGCCTCTCCGACACGCGCCGCGACTCCGGCCGACTCCTCGACCATCAGAAGTCGTCGTCCGAGCCGCGCAAGCGCGATGGCCACGGCCGCGCCGGCCGGTCCACCGCCCACGACGACGACGTCGAAGTTATCGTCGCCGATCACTTCGGGTGCCGAACCGGCAGAGGTGCCCGTTCCGCCTCCTCTTGGGAGATCGAGCCCAATTCTCTCAGAGAACGTTGCCGCAGAACCGATCTCGGGTAATGGTCCAGGGTTGGCGCGGCGGCCGCAGCCATGTGTACCGTGGGCGGCGGTGCTGCGGCACCGAACGAAGCGACCATCATTGTCGACGGAAAGTCGGGATCCCCCTCCACTCCAGGACGGAGCTCAAGGATTCCCATATCTCCAAAGATCCGTACCATTTCCTCCATCTGATGCGCGGTTGCCGTCCCCGTGGCCCTGAGAGGCAGGTTCCAGTCCATCCGCTCATTGAATTTGGCCAAGCGTTCTTCGCGGGGCTGCCTCGGGTTGATCACCACCCGGTAATTCTCCTCCGTCAGAACCTGGTTGGGGACCCGCGCCGGCCAGAACGTCGGAATGTAAGCGTCGTAGAAGTAGCCCGTTGCAGGGTAACCCGACCGGCAATAGCCGGTGTCGGCCTGCCAGGGCAGCCCCATCCATCGCGTGAGATCGCCGGGGCCTTGCGCATGGAGCGGACCGTGAATGGAGAGGGCCTCGCTCTGTGTGAGCACGGTGCCGTAGTCCGGTTCCGGCTCGTTGGTCGGACGATGTCGGATTCGGTACGGGGACGAGAACATGGTGAGATGCCGAATCGGCCAGGTCACCTCACATCCCGGGTGGAACGCATCCGCCAAACAGAACTCGAGCGCGGCCCGGTCGAGCATCGCCGGTTGATCTTGAAGGGGCACATCCTGAATCTGGTGAGGATTTGTGGATTTTTCATTCCAATCCGCCTCAAACATTCCCGCCGCCCAGGAAACGAGAATGCTGTATTGCGTGGGCGAGATCGCCGCATTCTGTCTCGGCGTGTTGGCGGGGGGTACATCCATGGCGTCGCCATAGATCCAGGGCCAGGGGAGTTGGCTGTTATCCGCCCCCTGTGGATCACGGAAAGAATGGAGTACCTGGAGCCGCAATTCGGCGTACGGATCCGCTCCCCCCGTCATCGGTCCCATCGCCAGCTTCGCGACGTAGGCCGGGTCGGTGAAATCGTTGGGGCCGCCTTTGCCAAACTGAGTCGCGAAGCCTTTATTCGACCACTGGAGTCCGCTGAGTCGCTCCAATATTGGATAAACGTCGTTCCGGAAGGAAACCTTCTCCGCAGGCGCAAACCAGCCGCCCGAGCTGAACAGGTCGAAGAGCAGGTCGTAAAGGGTGCGCACGCCCTTCACGTTCGGGCCGTAGTTTGGAGGGGCGGTCACCACCCACGCCGGCTCCACGGGGATGTTTCGGCCCTCAATGTTCACCGTCGCCGTGACCGGTCCATCCGAGATATCGTCATACCATCCGTCCGCATTAATAAAACTATTGTCGTCATTATCCTTGTAAATCGGTGCTCCGGTCGGCGAGGCGGAGACGCCGTGACCACCCAGGAAGAGGAGGTTCCCATCCTCATCGGTTCTTAGCTCACCCAGATAGACGTCGATCCCTTGGAATTTCCCTCGGAACTCGTAGGAAGCGCCCTGGGTGCCTTTGCCCTCGATCGTGCGCGGGCCACCGTCGATGTCCAGGCTCTCACGATTCTTACCGGTCACGTTCGCATTTCGAAGCGGCAGGATCACGGTCGCGGCTTCGGGAACATCCAAGGCCATCTGCCATTGATACCAGCTTGCCTTCCGATTCGCGACGTGGACCGTCCACTGGATCGAGGCCGTGTCCGAGGTAAGCTCCCGGACCACCTTGCCCTCGGCGTTGTATCCATAGATGCGGAAGCGAGCGGCTTGTCGCTTGAGGGCCCCGTCGCCATCGCGGTAGAAGCCTGGCTTCTCGGGAAGCGGCTCCGTGACTTCGGGCCCGATAAAGTATTCGGCAGGGCTGTTGCCGACGCGGGCGACCCCGATCGCCGGATGAATGGCGGCCCTCACGATCGTCGCATCAACTCCGGACGGATAGGGCTCACCGGGCTTCCATTCGCTCGGGCGAGGCTCGACCGGTTCTCCGAGAGGAATCGCGTTGAAATCGCGACGCACCTCAGCGGACGCGCGATAGACCACTTTCCTCGCCTGGGCGAGGCTGCCGACCGGCTCATGCTCCGGCAACGCATGCCAGGTGTTGAAGGCCAGATTCTCACCGTAGGCCGACTGCCCCCGCGTATCCAGGTCTTGACGAGGAAGGATGAGCGTCGCCACGTGAACCGGCGGACTGGCCTCTTCACTCCACCGCACGGTCGCGCGGTCGAGCGGCATCGCCTCCTCCCCCTTCTGAAACTGCACGAGAAAGCGAAACCGGGCCTCGCCGTTCTTGAGCCTTTGGTGCAAGTCGGCACGCAAGTAGAAGGGATCGTTGAAATCCGGGGCGTGGCCGTCTCCCTCAGGCACAAGCTCCGGCTCAAGCTTATATTTCACGTAGCTATTCTTGCCGAAGCGTGAAGGCAGTACGCTCCAATAGGGCGAGCCGAGCACCGTCTCGACAACCTTCTCCATATCGTTCAGGATCTGACCGGTCTCGGGGTGCTGCGTCAGGTATTCATCCCCCTGTCCATTGATCGATTGACAGGTGAATTCGCACATGTCCTTCGCCGTGTCAACGAAGAACACATCGTGGTTCTGGAGGATAAAATCCTGGGTGGTCGCCCCCTGGTCCGGGGACATGATCTTTTCACCTTCCACGCCGAATAGCTTAATCCCTATGCCGATCGTTCCCTTTAAGTCGGGGCTACCCGGCTGCACATCACTGGAAAACCGTACCCAGATGGGGTATTCACTGCGCTGGCCAAAGACCCCGATGCGCAGGTCATCGGAAAGGTCCTCTCGAACCGCAAACGTCCCGTAAGCAACCCCGTGCAGCCGCAAGAAGACGGGTCTCGTGGCCGGATCACGCCCTTGCGCCAATCCAACCCCCTGAAAGTAGTCAACGAAGAGTTGCTTGAGTCCCTCAACCGGATCTTGGTCACAACCGCAAGGAGGCACAGGTTTCATCGGCCCACGGTTATCCGCTGTAAGCCGAGTGACGATGCGTGGAAACATAGGACCCTCGCTACGTTAAGCTGTCTGCCCCCTACCGGTCCGCCATCGGTCCCAGGCCGACGATGCGCGCACTCCATCGGCAATCTCCCCGGAAGAGACTCCTTGGAGCCACCGATGAGTCGCGTCTGGGCGAAACTTGCTCGCAGTCTCGCCCTAATTTTGAAGCGAGCTTAAATAGTACAAGCCCCGCCGATCGCGGGCAAGAATCCTCTTTCTCCTAACGAACAAGGTCTTTCGATTTCATATTGATAAAATCTCCTTTAATCACGCGACTTAATCCGGCAAGTATTTTGTAGGGCAGGCCTTGGCCTGCCGAGGCTTTTGCAAACAGCCCCGGCAGGCCAAGGCCTGCCCTACGAGAAATCAAGGATCGGTGGGCGTCCCGGCCACCGGAAAGGAACCTGACGGACGAACCACATAGCCTTGCGAAGGGGTAGCCCGGCTAAGCTGGCTTGTGGAAGCGCAGCCACGAGAGAATTTGCGGAGGTCCAAGCCGATCGTGGTTGACAACAGGGCCTATGATTATGACCTGGCTTTAGGTCGGCCGAGGTCAACAGAGAGGAAAGGGATGTTCTCCTGGATTTCTCAAAACCGACGCAGGTGGCGGATGAAGACATGGAAGCCGTTCGGGAAGGGATCGACGGACTCAAGCCTGCGGCTCAGCCTTGGCGACATCAACCGCGAAGTCGCCGAGGCCATGGCGGCGGCCTTTCATGACGTCGCGGCCGTCGAGGTTGTTGAAGGCAACCTGCTCGATGCCGGCTGCGAGGCCATCGTCAGTCCGGCTAATAGTTTTGGTGACATGGGAGGGGGGATCGATAAGGCGATCGACGACTTTCATCAAGGGGAAGCGCAGCGGGCCGTCGTCGCGGCGATCGCCGAGCATTTCTTCGGGGAGTTGCCCGTTGGCATGGCACTCGTCGTCGAGTTGTCGACACGACACCGGCCGTTCCTCGTCGTGTCACCGACCATGCGCGTCCCGGGGCGGCTCGTTGCCGGAATCAACGCCTACCTCGCGATGCGAGCTGCCCTGGTCGCCGTACAGCGTCACAATGCCCGAACTGACCGACCGATCGCCAGACTCGCCGTCCCCGGACTGTGCACGGGCGTCGGAGGAATGCCCGCCCAGGACGCGGCCGAGCAGATGCGAGCCGCCTACGATAGTGTGATCGGAGAACAGTGGCGTCACGTCGTCTATCCGGGCCTGGCTCCGTACGCGCTGCGCGATTGAGCACGGCCGGAAAACGTGGCCCCATTTCGGGCCCGGCATTCTCCGGCCGTCAAACCGCAGACATGAATTGTAACGGAAACCTCATCAATAGGTGTCGGCGCTGAGAACCTCGCCTCCGGCGATTGAGTTCAGCCCGACCCAGATCATCGGATTGATCGAGTTCTTGATGAAGTGCACCGAGCCGTCACCGAACAGGGAGTTGACACCCCCGGAATGCCGGCTTCGTGAAGCGGAGAAAGCCGTATTGCTCCCATGCTCGGTTGTCGACGCGCAGGGCAGATTATGCACAGGATCGTTGACGCACGAGGTCGTCTCGCCGAGTTGGTCAAACCCGTTGAACAGGCCAAGATAATCGGTGAGGCCGTTCGGAGTCATCCGGGAGTTGAACGAACTTGCCCCCGCGCTGACCGACCACATGAGCCCACGCAAGTCGGCAGCCGTCCCTTGGAGCACTTCAGACATGAATACCGTCGAACTCGACCCGTCCGTTACTGAAGCGAACGTGATTTTTCCGTTGTGGCCAAAGGCCGACTGCAAGTAGGAGGCCGTCGACACGACCGACTGACTCGTTTGGCCTTGCCCCCAGTTGGTATTCCCCCAAGCGGCCGCATAGTTCCCGCGCGTCAGCTTGGCGTTTGCCAACGGTCCGACGTTCAGCGGAGGGGCAAAGGAAAACGTGTTAATCATATCACTAGGACACTGGAACAGACCCACCTTGTTCGATTCGACGGTCGTATTGGCAAGAAACCCCATCGGAAAGGGCTGATTGGGCCCCTCGGCCCCCAGGTCAAAGTTAAACGCGTTGTAGAGCGCCTGCTGCTCGAACTGCGGCAACATCAGCACGAACCAAGGGGTGTTCTGAACCCCCGCGAGGATCGTCGGAAACGCCTGGGTGGGACTGGGCTTCCAGATCCGGCCGGGGGGAAAGGAATTCGAGAAGTCGTGATAGTTCTGAATCGCCAGCCCCAACTGCTTCAAGTTATTGACGCATTGGGCTCGCCTTGCCGCTTCACGCGCCGCCTGCACGGCGGGCAAGAGTAGTGCGATCAGAACGGCAATGATCGCGATCACCACCAAAAGCTCAATGAGGGTAAAACCACGGCGATTTCCGGACATGATGGCATCGACCCGATGAATGGAATAAGGCCTTGCCGACGCACACAGCGCCGGCAAGTCGATTTTCGACAATGCCAAATATCCTTGATGCTATCATGCAGGCTTGATGAGGATTCGGATAAGTTCCGACGCAAACTTCACAAAGATTTCTTCAATGTCCGAAGAAATTAGGAATTTGAAGATTCTCGAGGAGGTCAGCCCGGCCTCCAAGGGATTCGCGTCTCCAAACTGGCCTGGGGAGCCCGTCCTCCGAGACGAAACCTGGCCCCACTCGGGTCAATCCTTACGCCGTCCAAAGGAATCGGCAACGTGTGTATCCGCCAGGGGCCGAAGGCCAGATATTGGGTCATCGTAGGGGACGAGAATCGAGCTTCCGCAACGACGTCGGCCCCCCATAGCAAATCCGCAAGCTTGGGAATGCTTCGAGAAACCAGGGCGTATCGAGCCATGCCCGTGACCGAATCGACTACCCTACCGGGCAACAGGCCGTCCCCCAACGAGTCGGCTTTATCTCGTCGGCCTGGCCTTGACCTGCCGGGCTGTTCGCAAGAGCCTCGGTCGGCCAAGGCCTGCCCTAGAGGGCTTGCCGGACGAACCAGTTAAACATTTCAGCCAAAAGGTTTTTCAGCACGCTTAAAAGTCATCAGATTAACCCAAGAGTTCTTTTCACTCGCAAATGATTCCGGCAACTCGTCAACGAACAAAGCCCCACAGAGCTTCAGAATGGCACCCTCACACGAAATTAGCATCCGTTTGTTCAATTTATGAGTTTCGAGATCGTAGATCTGAATAACCATTGGCTCTCGTCCACTATCGATAACATATCGCCCTTCGTACAAAAGCTCGCCTCCTCGATACATCCTGTAATACTCATTCGTAAACTCAACCATCATTGACTTAACAACCGGCTCTCTCGTTGCGATTCCCGAACAGACTGCCGAAATGCAGTCCCAAGTTCCGCGAAGATCGATCATTAACCCTACTTTCCGCAGGTCGGTCTGACGGTTTCTGCTGATTTCCCGACGTTCGGTTCGCCTTCAGCGCGGTGTTGGCTTGGTTCCGCTTCGTCACGCTCAGGCCGCCGGCTCCTCGGCTCCTA